>Ga0302325_10035422_pt1 | contig 10197 bp, 8 predicted proteins | sample Palsa_T0_2_FD_201948 | JGI IMG/M metagenome (GOLD analysis project Ga0302325, IMG submission 201948) | Peat permafrost microbial communities from Stordalen Mire near Abisko, Sweden - Palsa_T0_2 | ecosystem: Environmental > Terrestrial > Soil > Palsa > Peat permafrost | place: Sweden: Abisko... | reverse complement strand
CGCGATCAGCTGATCCAGCGCGTGCGGTGTGATGTCGGCGGGGGAAACGCCGCGCTCGATGAGCCAGCCGCGGGCTGACTCGCGCGCCAGCAAATTCGGAAGATCCGCCAAGCGGCCAACAGAGAAAGATTCCTCCAGGCGCGGGGCGGTGGCGCGGGTCCACCGCCGCAAGCGCCGGCACGTTTGGCCCAGCGTGAGCAAATCGTCCGTCAGGGGCGGATGCGCGGCAAGAAACCGGCGCAGGCGGTTTCGCAGGTATTTGTCGCTGGCGTTACTCGGATCTTCCCGCCAGTTTTGTCCAATAGAACCGAGAAACGCGCGCAGCTGGGCGCGCGGCACGCCGAGCATCGGCCGAAACATTCGCAGTTCGCCCAGGTGCGTGTTGCGCGCCATACCGCAGAGGCCTTCATACCCGCTACCGCGCAGAAGGCGATGGAGAATGGTTTCCGCCTGGTCGTCGGCATGGTGCGCGACGACCACGCCAGCGAGGCGGTGATCGCGCACCACCTGCCCGAAGAGCGCCAGCCGCATCGCTCGAAATCGAGCGGACGGGTTTTTGGGAGGCTGGCCGAGAGTTGGCTCGATCTGCTCACGCGTGGCCAGAGAACAATCGAGGTGCCACCGAGAGGCAATATCGGCGACGAACGCGGCGTCGTCGGTACTTTGCTGGCCGCGAGTTTGATGATCGAGGTGAACCACGTGGAGTCGCAGATCGCCGCGGGAGCGGAGCAGCGCGAGCAGCGCCACGCTGTCCGCCCCGCCGCTTACGGCCACGGCCCAACCGCCGGACGGGACGGATTCGACGGCGCTGGCGAGCCGGGCGGAGAGCATCGGGGTATACTCTGGCGAGGGAGACGACGGAATGCCACTCACACGATTTTCGATGACGGGGCATGAAGCGCGCCGCGTCGTGCCGAAGCGGCGCCTTTGCACGGACGTGATCTGCGCGCTGTTGGCCGCGACTACCGCGGCCGCCGCGACGCAGGCAGACAACAGCACCACGCAGCCCGCGCAGAGCGACCTGGATTTTCTGTTGTCCCAATCGCGCGGTGCGCCGGCAACCCAGCCGGGCAATCAGGCGGACGCACCAGCTTCCCAGCCCGCGTCACCTTTCGACTCCACCCGGCCGGAGGGCGCCCGCCAGGGGATGATGCTGCTCAGCAACGGAGAAAAGATTCATGGACTGCTGGCACATACCGCGCGCAAGCCGATGCGAATTTGGGTGGAGGAGCAGAAGGCGTACAGGGACGTGCCGTTTGCGTTGGTCCAATCGATCGATGCGCAGGTCGTCTGGGAGCGGCAGGAGAAGGAATGGCATTTCAAAGAGAGCGGCAGCGACATCAAGGAGTACAGCGGCAAGACCTACCCCGCCCGCGACACGGAATATCAGATCACGCTCAAGAACGGAAAGACGATTACCGGCGCGGTCGTGGAGCCGCTCTACTTGGTCATGCGCGATGGGAGCGTCACTTACGCCCTGCACAAACGAGATAAGGGTGACTTGGGCCAATCGCTGGATGAGCTGGTATACGTCAAACACGTCGAATTTGACGACGCGCCGGCGACGACGCAGCCGTAGGAGGGTTCAGGGTTCAGGAAGGGCGAAAGAGCACAGCGCGGCTCAAGTTAAGAGCCATTTCATATGCCCTTTTAGCGGCCCCCCGAAGGGGGGCGAGTCTGACAGCGCGTCCTGACGGACGGTGACAAATCGGCGAAAAACGCCGCTGGACACGCTCCGCTGCGCGTCGCGGCTAAGCAGCGACCAACGCGACGACACGGTTTTTCCTGAACCCTGAACCCTGAACCCTAAATCCTGGAACTCACCGACGCGGCTGTCCCTCGGCATTGGCCTTGGCGGCTCTGAGGCGCAGTTCCAAATCGCCGGGCCACGCTTCGCGCGGTAGATCCTTGATCTGCTCGAATAGTGACACCGCAGTCGCATAATCGCCGCTGTTTTCGGCGTCGATGCCCCGGCGCCGCAAGGTGCGCGCCTTGGCAAACGGATCGTCTTCAGTTGCATCCGATCCGGCAGCAGTTGCATCGGATGGCGCATCCTCGACCGGCGCGGGCGCCGGTGGCAGATGAACTGCCGGCACTTCGGGCGACTCATGCGGCGAGTCGGCAACCACCGGCGGCGGCGGAGCTTGCTGGACTGGTGTGCTCGGAGGGCCGGGAGTGGAGCTCACCACCGGTGCGATCACGGCAGGCTGATGTGAGGCAGGCGCGAACAGAGGCGGTGGAGGAATGGCCACTTGCGGTGAGGATAGACGGCTGTCCGCCGGCAGCTGGGCGATCGGCGATGGTTGAACCGGATTGCCGCCGACGGGGGGTATTGTCGGCTCGGGCAAACTGGGCTGAACGTGTACGCCCACGGTGCTGAGTTGAGCACCGACCCATTTCTGGACGACGTTCTGCATGTGCGGATCGAGATACAGCCATCCTGATCCCATCGCCGCGAGGATAACCACCACAAACAGCGCGCCTTCAAGCCACCTTCGTTTTCCTCGAGGCGGGTCTGGCGGCCGAGGTCCCGGCAGGAACGCGGGTCCGATTTGGCGCGGGGGACGCGGCGGACCATCGTCAAACGCGCTGTCCTCGGGGTCCTGAGAGTCGTGCGGAATCGGATCGAGCGCGAACTGGCGACGGGCCTGGGCGAGTCGCTCGTGAACGCTGCTCGGACGCTGCGGCGGGGCAGGCCCCTCTTCCGGCAGCGAGGGAATAATCATGTCGCGATCGTCCTCGGCGGGAGGTTCTGCGACCGCTTGCTCGGAGGGAGATTCCCCAGCCTCTGGGGCGACGGCAGCCGGGGAAGCTTTATTTTCGGCTGGGACTGCGACCGCTTCCTCCACGGGCGTTTGTGCAGGATTGGGGGACGACTCATCCGTGGCTGCGGCGGTCGCCGGCACCTCCCGATAGACCACGGGGTCCGGCTCACTGTCTGCTCCTTCGAGAAAGACATCCGGCTGCGCCGGCAGTGACTGCGGGCGATTGCACCGCGGACAGACCGTATCAGCCGTCGCCAGCTCGCTTCCACAACTGTAGCAGAGGCCAAACTCGCGGCTGAGCCCGCGCACTTGCGCGGCAAATCGCCAGAGCTGGTGCGTAGTCGGCCCCCGAACGATCGAGTGCGCCTTGACGCGCCCGCGTTGCACGAAAGAAAGGAGAGTCTCGTATCTCATTCCCGGCGCAGCGGGATTGCGCTTTTGCAGAACGTACCACGGCCCGATACGAGCCTTGGTGGCCTTGCGACCGGCTGGACTGTTCTCCATCGTGCAGCGCGGGCAATTCCCTTCCGCAACGTCATTTACCGAACCGCAGTAAGGACAGACGAACTGTCGCGACAGGTCGACTGGCGGAGAAAGCGGTACAACGCCGCGGGAATTGGCTAAAGAGCCGCTGGACATGCAAAAACCCACTATTCAATCGGACGCCGACGCTATTGCGCATCAACGATCACTTGACGCGGACGCCCCGGACCGTAACCACACCCCGTGCGTCGCAGCTCTGAACGACTGACGCGGCAAGTCATTGTAATCGCCGGCCGCTGGTTCGCCCAGTCCCGGCGTGAGCCGGAGGCAGCATTTTCTCGCGCATCGTTGCTCAGACCATGCTCAGAATCGGCGGAATTGCCGCTCCATGAGGCAAAAAAACAGATGTGCCGGTGAAAAAGCCGTCAATCGCGCTGAAAATAATCTCTGATCAAATCGCGAAAAGGGGGCGGCACAGTCCCCGCGGCGATGGCCCGCTGCGCCGCTTCCGCTTCACGGGGCCAGTCGCTGGTGGTCCAGGGAACGTTAATTGGTCCTCGTCTCCCCGAGAAAGTGACGGTGCCTGCGACGCTTCCTGCGCCGGCGCGAACATCGCCAACCGACAGGGCGTTGCCGCCAGCGGGTCTGCCATTGGCCGCGGGAATACTCCCGGGCGTGGCGGCAGCGTGGGCGTCTTGCGCTGCGGGCGATTTCGGCTTGGAGCGGCCGAGCGTACCCCCCTGTCCGTCGCTTGGAGCGGCGTCCTTGCCGGAGGAACCAGCGCGAACAGCCTGCGCGTTTTGGTCATCGCCATCGGGGGCGGACACAGATCCACCGTCCGACGCGGGATCCTGACCCTCGGGCGGCGCGGCGGAGAGGCGCGCGTTGGCTAGTGGGATCGGGGCGAGCACCGGTTGTTGGCCAAGATCCTGAGGTTGTGCTGAACTCGCCTCCGCTGAGGGCCGCGGCTCACGGGCGAGGGAGTCGGCCGGCGAACCGAGCCATGCGGAGACGGCGAGCGTGAAGGTCAGGGCCAGCGCGATCCCGCTCCAGGCGGCGGGAGTCAATCGTCGCAGGAAAATCGCCGAGAGAGGAAGACCCCGGCATCGACGATCGGCATCGATGAGCACCACGCGCCGCCACGGGTCGTCAGGCATGGCGCGGAGAAGCCAGGCGGAGCCGAGCAGATCGCCCCACTTCAATTGCCGATCGGCCTCCAGCGCCGCTTCGAGGGGACTGGGAATGTTCGCCCCCGCCCAGCCGATCCCACCGAAAGCTCCCAGCGCGATGCAGAGCAGTGTTGGCGACATCGAGCCGGCCCCGCGCCAAGCAAGCAGAAGGATCAGCGGCAGAGCCATAGCGCAGGAGATTGCCACGGCGACGCCGACGCGTTCGATCAATCGCAGCAGCATCAGCCGGCGGCGCACGCCACGGAGAAAGCGCTCAAGATCGGGGAAGTTGCCTGCAGGCATCGACGGAATTGTATGAGACGCAGGGCTTCGGCCGGGGAATCGTGCAGGAACTGCACGCTTGGACACCCACAACGGTTTCAGAACCGCGGTGTTAGTCGCAGCGTTCTGAAGCTGCCTCTAACACCAAACCGAAGAGACATCGTGCGGTGCCGGAGCGGCTTCCCACCGCGTCAGTCGGCAGACAGTTGCTTTCGAAGCTCGCAGACCATCTGGCGGACGCATTCCATTTGCGGATTGATCTTCAGCGCACGGTCGTACGATTCGATTGCATCCTGCAGATGTCCCTCGTGGGCGTGGCAGTGTCCCAGACCGGCCCAGGCGCCGAAGTGGCATGGCATCAGTTCCACCGTGCGCAGGCAATCCTGTATCGACTCGTCGTACTGCTCCTGCAGATACTTGACGATTGCGCGCTGGTTGTACGCCTCGGCAAAAGTGGGGTCGGCTTCGATCGCGCGGGTGAAGTGGGAAATGGCATGGGCAAAATCGCGGCGGTTCAGGGCTTTGGTGCCGCGACACAATTCATGATTGGCTTGTTCGCTGCACCCGCAGCGAAACCAGATGGACCACAAGGCATGCTCGGCCATCTGATTGACCATCGGATCGGGATGCTGCAACTGCGAAGCGACGGCGTTGATACAGCACTTCCCCCCGACATAGGCCAGTGCCAGCGCAGCAACTTTTCTCACGTCGTCATCATTAGCGGCAAGAAACGACGTGAGCTGCGGGAGCGTCCAGCGGCTCTTGAGCAGCTTGTGCAGACCCTTGAGGTCCTTGCCTTCAAGCAGCGGCTGCACGGCTTCCACAAATTGCGAAGATTCGATCGAAGGCAGTTGAATCACCTCAACCCATTTTATGGCCCGCTAATCCGGCGATTCCAGTATGGGCGTGATTCGCAGGGAAACCTTAGGGGTCAGGGGTAGGGTTCAGGGTTCAGGGTTCAGGGAAAGACAGACTGGATGGTGACGAACGAAGTTCAACACGGGAGGCATATCCGGAACTTCTTCACTTCACTCTTTACTCTTCACCCTTTCCCTCCCTTCCTGAACCCCGAACCCTGAACCCTGAACCCTAATATGGCCCCGGCCTTCGGAATTCCGAGTCGGTGGGTTTATCCGACGGAGTGGAGCTAGCCGCCTCCGGCGTAAAGGGGGGCGCGTAGTAGGCGCGCCGGTCGGTCGACGTGGCGTTCAATGGACGCGGCTTATAGCCGGTTTCCAGCTCCGACTCGCAGCCGCCGATCAAAAAAAAGAGGAACAGAACCGGCAGGATCAGCCTTGAATCAGCAAGACCAAACGCGCAGCGCCGAGCGCGTGAAGATGGCGCGAGAAGACCGCTTATGCGGCTGATACGGCCCGCGAAAGGAAAGAAGGGAATGCGCCCGTGCCAGCTCATCGAAAACGCTGCGATGCCAAAACGGCTGCTCTCAAAAGTAAAACGTTGCAACGCCTTGCCCGACAGATGACAATACACCAGAGTCGCTGAAAAGTCACCAAAGCCTGAGAAAAAGCGTATGTCCGCCTACGGCAAGCCCACCGAAATAGAAATTGCATCTCTCAAAAAGCAGGAGTTGAGCTACGACGTGATGCGTCCGGGCGCTGGAACGCCGTGGGAAGATCGCGGCGCATCAGGGATCATCGCCGCCTTCCTCAAAACATGCGGACGAAGTCTGTTCAAATTTCCGTCCCTGGTGGACCACATTCGCCGGCCGGAAACCAGCGGAGATGCTTCGAGCTTCGCGATGGCGTGCGCCGCCATGTGGGCGGTTTCGATCGGGATCTGGGATGCGTATCAATATTATGTCGCCAACAACTACGCAGGGGACGCCAACAAGGCACCCATTATCGAAGGCTCCCAGTATCTGACCGAAGCGGCACTGCGCGTTGCGGGCGCGTTTGTGGCTACGTGGCTCATTCTGAGGCTGTCCACGCGGCTCTTTCACGCCCTGCTCAGCAGCGACTCGCAACGGCAGATTCCCAAGGTCCTGGTCTTCAACGTATTTGGCTATTCGCTGGGGCCGAGCCTTCTGGTGCTGTTGCCGATTTTCGTTTTGGGGTGGAACTGGGCGTGGATGCTGGCGACCCTCTGGATCGTCATCAATGCCATGGTGGGCGCCAAAACCCGGCTCTATCTGCGCACCCGCGAGGCGGTGGTGAACGTCATCATCTCGGCGGGAATTTGTATATTTTTGCTGGCGGCGGTGTATCTGACCTGCCATTACGTCTGGCCCTTCGTGCTTGGGCAACCGTCCATTCACGCGCCCGAAGAAGTGGCTCCCAAGCCGATGATGAATTGATGGTGCTTTCCACCACGACGCGCCGGCGCAGTCAGCTGTTGTCCCGCATCCACCGGCGGTACCAAACCTGCGAGGAGATTCTGACTGTCGGCCCGCTGACGCTGCGCTTCACGCGCATCGCCGACCCCGATCGCGTTCTCGATGATGCGGCCGCCGCGGAGCACACTCCTCAACTCGATTCGCCGATCCCCAGCGTTCCCTATTGGGCGGAATTGTGGGACAGCTCATTGGGGCTGGCCATCTGGCTGGCCGGCGCCGATTCGCCATTGACCGCTCCTCGAACAGAGACCGCCGCCGCCAGCGTTCTCGACCTCGGATGCGGCATGGGCCTCGCCGGTGCCTGCGCCGCGGCGTTGGGCGCGCGGGTGACTTTCGCCGATTTCCAGACACTGGCGCTGCTCTTCGCCCGCCTCAACTCTCTTCCCTGGCGGGCGCACGTCGATGCGCGGCGCGTCGACTGGCGGCGCGACGCACTGCGCCGGAAGTTCGATCTCATCCTCGGAGCCGACATTCTGTATGAGCGTGCGCAACGGGAATTTCTCGATCGCTTCTGGCAAGCGCATCTCGCACCCGGCGGGCTCGTCGCCCTCGGCGAGCCCGGCCGGCAGACCGGCGAGGAATTTGTCGAGTGGATTGTCAATCGGGGATGGGTGCTGAGCGAACAGCGCCAGATTGCCGAGAAATCAGGCAGCCCCATCCGCGTCCTGCTGCTCCGCCGCGCTTAGCGCCCATTTCACATCCCTTTTAGCGGCGTCCCGGACGAGCGGCTAATGCGCGGTCACACTCCAAAAAAAAGCACAGCCTGAGGGCTGTGCCTTTGCATACGGACAATCCACCGGTGCCGTGTGAAAGCGGTTTAGTCAAACCCTTCAAACAAAGGTGGGACAAAGCCGACCGGAAGGTTTCTTCCGTTGGTCCGGCCTTCCGCTTCCCGTCTTGGCCGCGAATAAATTCACGGCTCCGCGGGCATGCGTCGAACCGGCAGCTACGCCCAAGGGATGATTATAGGTTTAACCAAATATCTGCCTTCAACCACGAGCAAAGCAGAACATCCGTACGCACGAATCTTATCGGCAGACCCGCGGGGGAGCAATGACAAAGATCGTAAGGAAAAAAGCTGCGAGGGTTCAGCTGGGAACCCGAATGACGAAACCGGAAACCAGAATCAAACATCAAACCAGAATGACGAATGACAGAATAATGTCTCGTGGACACACTCCACCGTTGGTCACCTCAAGGGTCGGCCGATCTCGTCTTGTTTCGTCATTCGTCATTCGTCATTCTGGTTTGATTCGGGGATTCTGGTTTCGTCATTCGGGTTTCACGCCTGAACCCTGGCAAGCCGGCTCTTCGCTGCAACCATGCGCGTCCCCTGGCTTCGTCGGTTACAGTTTTCCCATGCACGTGGATCGCTCGGAGGTTCTGACTGAAAAACGGTTGCCGGATTCGATGACGCTCGACACGCTGCCGCTGGAAGAAGCGATCGCATTGATGAACGCGCAGGATGCCCTGGCGGTCGCGGCGGTGCAAACGCAGCAGACTCAGATCGCGGCAGCGGTGGAACTGGTCGCGGTGGCGATCGGCGCGGGAGGACGATTGATTTACGTCGGCGCCGGAACCAGCGGGCGGCTCGGCGTGCTCGACGCAACCGAATGCCCGCCGACGTTTCGAACCGAACCGCGGCAGGTGCAGGGAATCATTGCCGGCGGCGAATCGGCGATGTTTCGCGCGGCCGAGGGAGCCGAGGACAACGCCGACGACGGCGCGACGGCGATCGACGAGAACTACGTCGATTGCCACGATGTGGTCATGGGAATCGCCTCCGGGGGGACCACGCCGTACGTGCACGGCGCCCTGCGGCGGGCCGCTGAGCGCGGCGCACAAACAATCTTCCTCTCCTGCGCACAACCCGCACCCGGCGAAGCCCCGGCAGATGTGGTCATTCGTCCGCTGACCGGCCCCGAGGTGGTTACCGGCTCGACGCGCCTGAAGGCGGGCACCGCCACGAAACTGGTGCTCAATACGATCAGCACGCTCGCGATGGTGCAACTCGGCAAGGTTTACGAAAACCTCATGGTCGATTTGCGCGCCACCAATTCCAAGCTGCACGACCGTGCCGTCCGCATCGTTTGCACGCTGACCGGCCTCGATCGACAAACAGCCGCTCATCTGCTCGATCGTGCCGGCGGCCACGTCAAAGTAGCGGTCGTCATGCAAACAAAATCCCTTACCGCCGATGCGGCCCGCGCCGCGCTCGATTCCGTCAACGGAAGCCTGCGCGCGGTCATCGGCTGAAATTTCGAGACCCAACTCGAAACGGGACGGTGAACAGTTTTCGCATTTGTTTCGACATTCGACATTCGGGCTTCGAGCTTCATTCTGGTTTCGGGTTTCGTCATTCTGATTTCCGGCAACTGCCTGCCGTGGGGAACTCTTGAAAGGGAGCGCCTCGGCGGGCATAGTCTTCCCGGAGGATCGCTATGCGCTGGCATCACGTTCGGCGGGCAATGCTGGGATTGATGGTCTTGTGCGGGCCTGGCATCGCGGGGGAGTGGCCGCAGTGGCGCGGGCCGAATCTCAACGGATCGACGCAGGCCAGCGGATTGCCCGATGCGCTCGATCCCGCGAAGAACTTGCTCTGGCAAACACCGCTGGCGGGAGATGCGGCGTCATCGCCGGTGGTCGCGGGAGGGAAACTGTTCGTCACCACCATCGACTCCAATCGGAAGCTGATCGGCCTCTGCCTCGATGAAAACTCGGGGAAGATTCTGTGGCAGAAAGAAATCGGCGCCGGCTTCGACGCCAACGAGCGGAACAATCTCGCCTCCCCCTCGCCGGTGACCGATGGAAAAACCGTTTGGTTCTACTTCGGAAGCGGCGATCTGGCCGCGTTTGACGCCGATGGCACGCGGTTGTGGGCACGCAACATTCAGAAGGACTACGGCGAGTTTCACGTGCAATGGCTCTACGCTTCCAGTCCGCTGCTCTTTGACGGCAAGCTCTACGTGCAGGTGCTGCACCGCAGCGAAGACTCCTATCTGCTGGCGCTGGACCCCATGACGGGCAAAGAGTTGTGGAAGCAGGCGCGACCCAATGACGCGATCGGGGAATCGAAAGAATCTTACGCGACGCCGATCCCCCTCACTGGAGGTGAGAAGCCGGAGGTGCTGCTGGTGGGCGGCGA
>Ga0302325_10035416_pt1 | contig 10198 bp, 10 predicted proteins | sample Palsa_T0_2_FD_201948 | JGI IMG/M metagenome (GOLD analysis project Ga0302325, IMG submission 201948) | Peat permafrost microbial communities from Stordalen Mire near Abisko, Sweden - Palsa_T0_2 | ecosystem: Environmental > Terrestrial > Soil > Palsa > Peat permafrost | place: Sweden: Abisko... | reverse complement strand
CTTGTGCTTCACCAAAAAGATTGAACAGAGCATCATGACTTTTCCTTGATCCTCGAGATCACTTCGTCCGAACACCAGAGGTCATACCTTGCGGAAGTCTCTCGCTGCAATGTTTGAACTTATTCTCCATCCCAACACTCGTAAACCGAGTTCCAAAGGTTTTTGCATAACATAAAGTCAATTTCTTCACAACACGTCCATCACGTTGTCTAGTTTGGTACTTGCGGCCGACGTGTGTCAGACCATCGAGGAGGCAATTGATGGACAAATGCAAGCCTTGCAGGGGAAGGTTCCAGCAATACAATTGTCTAGATAGGTCTAGTTTGGTGATGTAGATAATTGTTGAATGGGACAAGCTGAAAAATTTGGCCGAGGGCCGAGCGATGAAGTTCAAGTTATTGACTTTTACAGTACCCAGCAACCCCCGAACTTTAAAGGCTGAAGGAAGTTAAAGTGGGTCGGTCGCAAGAGCATAGCCTCAAAGTTTATTCTTTCTATTCCTTCGTTTTACAGCCAATCAACCGTGAGTCATCAACACCCTTTTCTTTTTCTTTGATATATCGATTAATCATTTATGCTGTAGGCCAACGGGACGGACAGGGGCTGTATATTTGCGGCACAGCACGACCGGGAGGATCCCAACCCCACCAGGCTGCAGGGAACTTACAGCTCGGTCTGCACGACGCTAAATACAGCATTGCTTTAAATATCAGCAAGTAATAAATAAGCTACGTGCCAATTCAAGTGTTGTATGCATGTATATTCTCAACACTTCTATGAGTCCATTCCATTTGTTGTAATAGCTATCTTACAATGAGGCCGAGATGATAACTTTCATTGACGAATGAATGCTCCTTGAACGCCGGGTGCGTCATGCGCTTTCCACTTGCTTCCCTCAACGCCTAATCCTTAAAAGTAATTGACCCAAACGCCGGCAATGCGAAACTCCCCATATCTCTTGATGTTGTTGAACATCCATCCATTACACCCCAAGCTAAACGAAAACGAAAACCCCTGAAAAAACTCCAGAAGAGCCATTATCTCTACTGTACACTCAAAAATAATTCATCTCCCCTCCTCGTCGGCGTAAGCTTCGGCACCCAGCCTGGTGTATTAGGCAGCTCCGTCCTCTCAAACTGCTGCCCGGTTCTCGCCTCATACTCGTCGTTCTCCTCTCCCCTCCCACTCCCCAGCATCGGTCTCCAGCCCTCCTTCTTCGCTTTTTCGATCTCTTCTCTTCCCAAGACCCGCCACTTACCACCTCGCTTCCGCTCTTCCTCGTTCTTCAAGTGGAGAGCGTTGGCTTTTTGCTCTCCTCGGCGCTTTGCAAGGAGAGAGGAGGAGTGAGAAGTGGTGGAGTTCAGCGAGACGGAGGAGGAGGAGCGTGTGAACGTTATCGAAGGGTGAGAGGTGAGTGGATTCAGGGTATGAGATGAGGATTGTTGGGTGTTTAATCGAGGGTTACCCCATCCGCCCGTTGAGTCGGTTAATGGTAGATTTATAGACGGTGGCCGATGTTTGTTCTGCAGCTGTGTTGTCTGTATCCGTGGCAGGTAATAATTTTGGGGCGGTGGTTGCTGATTCTCTTTTGGGGAGAGTTGAGTTTGTGAGCGTGCTGCTGCTTTCGCAGGGGGAGATGGGAAGTTGTATGTTTTATCTCCAGAACGCTGGCGCCGGTGTGTTGCCAATTCCGATCCGGAATCGAAGGGCTGCATACCGATCTGTTCTTGAACTTGGTTCTGAGCTTGAACCCTTTCTCGCTCTCTCTGAGCAGCAATTTCTGCTTGCCGCCACGGCTTCTCAACATTGGATTGGGCACCTAATGGCTTTGTGAAGTCAGGTTGAGGCGGGGGAGGGACCATGCGGATTGTGCTTGCACTTAAGCGTCCAGGAATCTTGGGATAGCTGACTGGACTTCTACCACTGGCTGGGGATTCAACAACTGGTGATAGATCTGCGTTTCTAGGCTCTTGCTCGACAGGTGAGACGATTGACTCTTCAGTGTCGAAGGATGTTAGTGAACCAACTGAATTGTGGTCGTAAGGTCCTGTTTGTTTATAGGATCTTCGAGCTCGGTTACTGCTGTGTCGGGCTACCTCACTTGCTGAAAGCGACGCTCGATGTGAGTAAATTGACGATGTAGTTGTGATTGGTCTTCCACTTTGTGTTTGAACTGCAAGTTGCTGCTGCTGCTGTTGCTGTTGCGGCTTCTGCTGTTGCTGTTGCGGCTGCTGCGGCCTTTGATAGGCATCCGGTCTCCGTGGTTGAGAGAAACTCCCAACCTTTGATCCAAGAGTGAGAGGCTTCACATATGAAATTGGTGACATGCTGAACTTTGGAGCTTGACCTGGCCGCCATTGGCCTTCATCTCCAGAGGCGCCAAGTATCGGTTGCGGCTGGCTATTCGATTCAACAACTTTGTTGGTTATCCATCTTCCTCTTGTGTAATCCCAGATTTGTTCTCCAGAATTTGACCTCCACGTGTCGTCGCGAGGGGCAGCTGTATCCGCACTCTCCAAATCTTCCTCAAACTGAGTTGCTGTACTCTGTCTGCTCACTGCCGATGGTAAAGTGACTGGCTGTGAGAAGGAAAGGTCGCCTGCTTGTGGTCTTTCTCGCGACGGTGGCATCGTTAGTGTTAGAGTAGGCTTTTCCGGGAGCAGTCTAGATTGTCGCTGTGGTGTCTGTTGGTTGACGGCCTGCTGTTGGACTGCCTGTTGGTTTACCGTGTGTTGGCTGACTATTTGCTGGTTGACTTTCGTCTCAGGGGAAATAGCAAGACCAATTGTATAAGGCTGAATGGTTCGTCTCGAGAACATGTTAGGATTCGAAACTTCCAGCCTCGGAGGAATTTTGGGCGGAGACTTCCATTGACCCCCTCTTTCTGTGGGCCCCTTAAAGCCCATAAATTTATGTGTGCTGCTACCTGGCGACGGGTCCATTTGAAACGGGAGCAGGTCACTCTCACGTGCCTTCCGTTGCTTCCTCCTTCTCCAACAGGCAAACAAAAGAAGACACCCAATTGCCACTGAACCCCCTCCAATGGAAGCAACAGTGATGCCGATTATCTGCGGTTTAGTCAAAGTGGGAATTTGTGAAGGCGTAGGTGACATGGAAGATGCCATGGCAGAGTATGTGCTAGCAGCCGACGTGCTCCTCGTTGCGGATACTGTAGAGGTCGATGAGGCTTGAGTACTGGTGCTCTTGATGCTCAATGTGTTTGACCAGTTTGAACTTTGTGTGTTGGTGGGGTTTGGGGCCACCAGAACAATGCTGGGCATTGAACTTTGTACGATTAAGGTTGCAGTAATCGTGGCATGAGTATTCGGGAGAGCGTTTGCTTGCCCAGAACACATCCCGAATGCATTAACGACGACAGATCCTGCAAAAAGTCAGCAACTATCCAAATTATATGCTGCGGCAGATCTGACTTACTCTCTGCGTCATTTCCTTGACAGAAACGAACATTATCTTCCGAAAGTATACACTGTACTGCCCCCTCTCCCACCGTGTATCCTGTGGTAGTGTTGTGAGAACATAAACAATCCAACGTCGGTGCTGTACCACATGTCGCGTTATCAAAATTCGCATTTAGAAATGATATGAAGCAATCTTGAGCACAAGTCGGAACGAATTTCGTAACATCAGGAGTGAGAGTGAAAGCAGCACTGGTGAAGGTCGAAAATGCGAATATCAGGAGGATTAGGCTTGGCCAGCATAGCGCCATCCTCATCGGAGCTATTTGGCGGCGACGTTAGCATTCTCCTTAATAGCGTCTCAGTTCTTTGGAAATTCTATCACCACCATATTTGAAGACAGATATGACTCAACATTTGCACAGCCCTCAACTTGCACAGCATCCCAACATTCGGTCTCTAATCTCGCAACCTGGGGGGCCCGTCCAAGACCCAAACATCTGCAAGAGGATGAAAAGAGAAGCGCGACTGACCTTTCAGAACCAGAGATTACGATCAGAGGCGGCCAGCGTCTCGAACATACTTGCAAGTAAAGAAAATGCCAACTCCTTTTCTAACCATACATTCTAAGGCTACAAAGGAGAGTGATGCTTCATGAACTCGTGACCATCCAAATCAAAAACCAATGCAATGCAAATGCAAAACCCTCAAGATCTCAGAAACATATGAAAAAGATAAGCAAGGAAAGTTTGAGAGGTGGGAGATGTGGAAATGAGATGTTACAAACCCCGCGCTTCCTTCGATACTTAGCTTTCCATGGCAACAGAGAATGGAGCTCAGAGTCTAGTACCTCACCGTAACGCCGGGTAGAAACTGTGCAGAACAAGCAGGCCTATTCCAAGAACCAATGGCCAGGGGTATAGAAAGACGGCGATCCGCTGAGGAGCCATTTCGTCATACCCCTCCAAAGAGGAGACGTTTCGGTCGCATCTCGAAGGAGGGTTCATGTAACTACGCGCTGTCATGATGTCGGCGAGATGTTTTGAATATATTTTTGGAACCTGCCGAAGTGTGGTTGATTGGCTGAGAATGGCCGCGCGACAAAAACTTGGTGGGCGGCTATTTTTGGTCACGTGCTGAGCTTTGAAGGGAACGACCGCCGGTTGCACTTCCTATAGGGAGAAATGATGTGAGATATTGGATTTTGTTTTGGCGTAGTTGCAGGAAAGTTTTGTTGGTCGAGGAGTTATAATGGATACTTGTTGCCTCCCTCCGGCCAAAGCGTTGCGAAGTTCACTGCTCATGGTAACTAGGCGGCAGTCGTTCGATAGATTCCTGCACACTAATGCAGGTGGTGTCGTTCCCTCTATAATTGCCCAATAGTCGTAACTGTCTCTCGCACGGCCATGGACTTAGGTCTAAAGTTGTTGGAGGAGAAGGCTGTGAACAGATTCACTCTATTTGACCCTCAGAAATTGCTTAGACTTCATAAGGTTGCTACAGCAGGACTGAAAATGATCTGGATGTCTGATAGAACTACAGAGATCGGGAATATGCTGCCGACTTTATCGGTTCATGTTAATTCCTAGTATCTAAGCATCCGGATTTGGCTGTGCAAGCTGCTGTTGAGATTGCCTCCATTCTCAACCACATTCCCTCCCTAGGTATCTTTCCATAGCTGCGCACAGTTTTAACGAAGTGATGCCCTCCCTATTTCCGTCTATAGGAGCAATGCAAACGCCCGCTTTTATGAAGCTCAAGGAATTCGCGAAAAGAAAGAATCCGTTATCAAAGCCTAAGACCGAAGGTTCGTTCCAGCACGGCTTGACTTGATAACGTTCTTGACTATTTCCTCGGTCTTGTCCCAATCATCCTGATCGAGTTTGACAAGATCGATGTTATAGTGCTGTGCAATCTGGCTAAGTGCAGCAAAACTCTTCCTGTCAAAGACGAAGCTTATACTGACACCAACACGTCCAAACCTGCCAGTGCGACCAATTCGATGGAGGTAGGTCTCTGGATCTGGCTCTGCATCGCTTCGACCCTTCATTGGAATATCGTAGTTGATGACCATGGAAACCGACGAGACATCAATACCACGGGCAAGAACGTTGGTGGTGATGAGAACCTTCGCTCTTCCCTGTCGGAAGTCTTCAACGATGCTGTCACGTTCTGAACCCTCGAAAGCACTGTGTACAGCTACGACTTTATGTCCGTCTTCTGTAAGGCGCGCGGCAATTTTTGATGCAGTATCCTTCTTCTGTAATCTGCTTAGTAAAGGTTTTTGGGGTGTGATTGATTCTGACCTTAACGAAGATTATGGATGATCCAATTGTCATTAAGCCATAGAGTGATGCCAGAATATCGTATTTTCCTTCATCAGATGGACAGTCCATGTACATCTGTTTGATTCCTCCAACAGTAAGCTCATCCCGCTTCAGCTTAATCTCGTTTGCACCCGGACTGAACTGTTGTGCATATCTCATGACCTCGTCCGGGAAGGTAGCCGAGAAGAGCAGGATCTGGTCGACTCGTGGAATCATTCTGCTTTATGGTTAGCAAAGTTCTCAATTCAATAGTTGGGCACAAACTGTTTAACACGAAGGCACTGATCACCCAGACCTTGTTGATCCAACATATTGTCGGCCTCATCCAAGCACAGGACTTTCATGTTAGAAACGTCGAATTGTCTCCTCTTGATTAGATCCATCACAGTACCCGGTGTACCAACAACAACCATGGCTTGAACCTTGGCGTTTCGCTCCACGGCGCCTGGGACAGCTGCCTGAATAGTCAAACCCTGGACGAATTGGCCAATAGTTCTGACGACCCCTTCAATTTGGCGCGCCAGTTCACGACTGGGGGCAAGGCAGAGTGCTTGTGGCTGATTGGGCCTAGAGTAGTCTAGACGAGATAGTATGGTAATAACGAATGCCGCAGTCTTGCCAGTTCCTGATTGTGACTGAGCGATCATGTTGGTAGGAGGGTTTCCGAGTAGTAAAGGAAGAGCTTTTTCTTGGATCTTTGAGGGCTTCTTGAAGTTCATGGAGTAAAGGCCTTGCAAAATGCCTTGATTGCTAGTCGGTGTTAGTGGAACGGTATTTGAAAGTGAAGCGCAACGACTCACATTCCCAACTCTTCGAACGTGTTGACTGAATATAATGGGCTATTCACATCGCCTTGTAAGTCGCTCAACTTGACCTCGACCTCATACTGGGCGTCATGAAGACCTGAGCCAGCCAGAGGTTGAGATGCGCCATCCAACTGGGCTGCCTCGATGCTTCCTCCAAGCTGCTTTGACTCGCCCCCAACAGGTGAGGCAACCTCATCAGCCCACGAACTCGAGGTATTGGATGCACTAGGGGTGAACGATGAAGTTGCAGCGTCGAGTTTTGAGGCTGCAGGGCCAGTAATGCGGTCCGCAAGGGAGCCGGTTGCCTTTGGTGTCTCAGACATCTCGATGATTTATCTTGTTGTGAGAGTGAGTTCGGGGAACCTCAAGGAGGAGATCGAGGTGTGGTAGGGAAAATATGTACGGCTTTGTGCAGTCTTCGAAAAGGTGAATCGAAACTATGCTTCTGGAATGGTTGTGAGACCGTAGGGAAGTCGGGTGGAAGCGTTGACCAGCTGAGGGAACGTAAAGTAAAGGCCAGAGATCAGAGACGAGAAGTGGAATGAATTAGAACGAAAAATGCGATGCTGATGCTCGCGTAGTATTTTGCGCCCAGATGGTGGGACAATATTAAGTTCACAGTTCTCAAATTCAAGAGCTCAGGAAGCTCCATAATTTTTGAAGGCGGGTGAGGCGGGGTCTTTTCATGCCTTATTCTGGGGGCAGAATTCGAGGCATCAACCCACTTTCCGGGCCGATTGTACCGAGCCGGCCTGGAACTTCGAATCCGTAGGAATTCATCCAAGGGCTTCATTGTGGTGGGGTGCGCTGTGCCTCCAAACAACTCACGACAAACTCAAAAACCTCACATCCGATTATGGCGCTTCATGAGCTTGCATGCATTCCATGATTTCACCTATTTGGGTTCATAGATGTGGTGGTAATCATGGCAGATGTTGACATTGCTCCAAACTTTGGCCTCGAGCTGAAAGTACGCTGCGCATTCATAATCCCGCGAAATAGCATAGCTAACAAATGGACTTTTTCAGGATGCCTTCAAGACAGTCAATGCCTGGGTTGCAGGTGGGATCACCTGGCTTGACGATATCCAGCAGTTTTACCGGGAGCGAAGTGTCATTGAGAAGGAATACAGCGCAAAGCTCGCCGCGCTGGCAAAGAAATACTATGAGAAAAAGGCAAAGAAGTCGAGCAGTCTAAGTGTTGGAGATACACCTGCTATGACTCCAGGATCATTGGAGAGGTATACACTAGTCACAGCCTTTGAAGGAATATAATGCTGACGCAGCCTTTACACAGCGCGTCCCTTACCACATGGACGACACAACTCACAACAGTCGAATCTCGAGCCGCAGAGCACGACCGGTTTGGATCAGAGCTGATTACACATATTGCAGAGCCTTTGAAAGTACTAGGGACTCGATATGAAGATCTCCGCAAACGCCATGCCGAATATGCGGACAAATTGGAGAAGGAAAGGGATTCGACGTATAGCGATTTACGGAAGATGAAAAGCAAATATGATTCTGCATGTCAGGAAGTCGAGAGCAAGCGGAAGAAAGCAGAATCATCATTTGACTACACGAAGACAAAAGCCCAGAATGCATATCAGCAGCAAATACTTGAGATGCACAACGTCAAGAATAGCTACCTGATTGCAATCAATGTCACGAACAGGCAGAAGGAGAAATACTATCACGAATATGTTCCGGAACTTCTGGACAGTTTGCAGGACTTATCAGAATCGCGGACGACGAAGCTGAATGGGATATGGTCACTCGCGGCGCAACTCGAAGCTGGCATGTTGAAAAGAAGCACCGATTTCATCAATCACCTCTCCCAGGAAATTCCAAGGAACCAGCCTTTGTTAGATTCAATGATGTTTGTGAGGCACAATGCAGGGCCGTGGCAGGAACCAGCAAACAAAGTATTCGAGCCCAGCCCTATATGGCATGATGACGATGCCATGGTGGTAGACGCCACAGCAAAGGTTTTCTTGCGTAACGTGCTTGGGAAATCTAAAGCGCAACTCGGAGATTTGAGGAGAGAGGTCGACAAGAAGCGGAGGGAAGTGGAAGGCGCTAAACGAGTGAAGCAACAGATTCGAGAAGGCAAAGATAAAAGAGATGAAGTTGAGGTCGTCAGGTCCATCTTTGCAATGCAAGAAGACTTACACCAAGTTGATCACAAACGATTGACCGCAGAGGTTGAGACATCGACGATTACTGCGGCTGTAGGCGACGTTACGTTGGGGGCAAAGAGTCACAACTTTAAATCTCAGACCTTCAAAATACCCACAAATTGCGACTTGTGTGGTGATCGAATATGGGGACTTTCCGCGAAAGGATTCGATTGCAGAGACTGTGGATACACATGCCACAGCAAATGTGAGATGAAGGTCCCTGCTGAATGTCCAGGAGAACAGAACAAGGAAGAGAGGAAGAAATTGAAAGCGGAGCGTCAGGAAGCTGCAAACTCGCTCAAAAGTCCGACGTCAACTGGTCCATCAAATAGTATTGCCGAACTGCCTACGATGAGTCGGTCGAATACCATGAATTCTTTGAGTTCTGGTTACGCGGCTAGTGCCCATCGCTCGGTTTCTGGCAGTGGCTTAAAATCTCCAAGTGAAGAAACACCCCCCGAGAGGCCAACATCTCTCAAACCTGATCTCACTGGTCCTAACACACTGAGGAAGAACAGAGTTGTTGCACCACCACCTGCTGCCTATATTAGTGAGTTGCCTGGGAGCGCTGTTAATGGGTCAACCTCAGCATCCAATGACCAGAAGGGCAAAATGCTTTATGCTTATGACGCAAACGGTGACGGGGAGGTGACGGTGGCTGAGGGCAAAGAAGTTACTATTCTCGAACCCGATGGTAAGTTACTATGTAGCTCTTGCTGTGGAACTTACTGACAGTAAGAGCAGATGGTGGATGGATGAAAGTCAGAGCTGGGTTCAAAGAAGGTCTGGTGCCAACAGCATATGTCGAAGTTCTCGCATCAGCTCCACGGCCGTCTTCCATCTACTCCAATTCTGGATCGTCAATGGGAGGCAGTGTAACCACCAAGAAGCAAGGTCCAGCAGTGGCGCCCAAACGAGGAGCGAAGAAGCTCAAATACGTAGAGGCACTTTACGAATATACTGCACAGAGCGATGCAGAACACAGTATGTTCGAAGGCGAGAGGTTTGTATTGATCAAAGAAGACCCGGGTGATGGTTGGGCAGAGGTTGAAAAGGGGGGTGTCACAAAAAGCGTCCCAGCGAATTACGTTCAAGCTGTATAGGCAAATTACATACGAAGTTACGAGAGACGGAAAAGCGAAATGGTGCATGGAGAATTGGCGTTTGGATTCAGTGTGCAACTGCATGCTTGGGATCGCATTCTTAGCTTCAAGCATCGTGAGCGTTGAGATGAAGTGTGGTCAGACGCTGGTGTAGATTGCTCAAGGAAGGATTGTATTGTTCCAAGAAGGACAGCCAGATCGTGCGCTCGCTGGCTGCAATCGAATGGATAGGTTCAACAAGACCAAGACTGCATACGAATCACGGATGCTTGGGAGCTCCAGTTTTTCATTGCCAATCCCCAACCACTGTTGCCAAGTGTGTTCCAAGAGTCAAACCAAGGCCCGCCACCTGGGTGGCAATCACTGC
>Ga0302325_10035415_pt1 | contig 10198 bp, 9 predicted proteins | sample Palsa_T0_2_FD_201948 | JGI IMG/M metagenome (GOLD analysis project Ga0302325, IMG submission 201948) | Peat permafrost microbial communities from Stordalen Mire near Abisko, Sweden - Palsa_T0_2 | ecosystem: Environmental > Terrestrial > Soil > Palsa > Peat permafrost | place: Sweden: Abisko... | reverse complement strand
GCTTCCAGGCGATATCGCCAGTCTGATAGTTAATCGCCTCCAGGATGGGCTCGGACATACCGCCGCCACCGCCGCCACCGTAGCCTTGCGGTTCGGGATCGTCGTCGGTGAGATAGGTCACGCTGTAACCCTGCTTTGCGTTGACATAGAAGAAGCCGGTGTCGGGGGAGAAGCTGGGCGGTGGCCAGTTAGTGCCGCCGCCACCCGGAGTATTGACCAGCGAGCCGTCCACTTTCGGCTCCTTGGCGGGATCGGGAATGGGCTGCCCTTTGGCATCGAGCCCCTTCATCCAGTTGACTCCGATAAATCCCTTGGTGATGAGGCTCTCTCCGGTGACGCGGTCGAGCAGCGTAAAGATCCCGTTGCGCGCCGCTTGCGCCAGCATCTTGCGCGGCTGCCCCTTGAACATGCCGTCGACCAGCACCGGCGTTTCCACATTGTCCCAATCGTGAGTATCGTGCGGCGAAGGCTGGTGATACCAGACCATTTTGCCGCTATCGGCATTCAAGGCAACGATGGATGCCGTCCAGAGATTGGCGCCGGGACGGCCCTGTCCCGCGAATACCGGATTGGGATTGCCCGTGCCCCAGTAGATCATATTCAATTCGGGGTCGTACGTGCCCGGCATCCAGGTCATGCCGCCGCCGTGCTCCATGGCTTGCGGATTGGGCCACGTGTTGGCTCCCGGTTCGCCTTTCCGGGGAGTGGTATTCCAGCGCCACTGCACCTCTCCGGTCTCGGGATCGCGCGATTCCAGGAATCCGGGAACGTCCATGGCGTCTCCCCCGACGCCCACCAGCACGTGATTCTTCACTACCAATGGCGACATGGTGCAGAAATACTGCATCTTCTCATCGGCCACCTTCTTACGCCAACGCTCCTTGCCGTCTTTGGCGTTGAGCGAGAGGAACCAGCAATCCGGTGTCATGAAGTACAGCCAGTCGCCATACATGCCGAGGCCGCGATTGCCCACCAGGTGGCCGCCTTTGTCCTCCCATCCGTAATGCCACAATTCTTCGCCGGTGCGCGCGTCGAGCGCCCACACGTGATCGGGAATGGTGAAATAAAGTTTGCCGTCGACCATCAGCGGTGTGGACTTGATCTCCGGATTTCCCACGCCGCGTTGCGCGCCTACGCTCGTAATGCGGTAAAACCAGGCCAGGGTGAGGTTGCCCACGTTACCGGCATTGATCTGCGTGAGAGGGCTGAACCGTTTGCCGGAATAATCGCCATTGTAAGTGGGCCACGCATCCGTCGCCGGTTTGAGCAGCAATTTCGGATCGAGAGTCTGTGCCGCGAGAAAGGCGCCGGCAAGCGCAGGGATGAGCAATAAAATCGGCCGTTTCATTTTAGAGTCACCAGATAAGCCGTGAGGTCGTGCATGTCCTTGTCGGTGTACTTTTCGAGCAGTGCGCGGTGACCGCCCATGTTGTCCTCTAACTGCACTTTGACGTTCTCGCGGGACCAGGAGCGGTAATTGCCTTTGGAATCGTACATGGAGACATCGAAATCGTCCAGGCGGCGGAGCGTTCCCGCGACCACTTCACCGGATGGCAAGGTTACGGTCAGCTTCTGACCACCACCGCCGCCGCGGCCGCCACGCCCGCCTCCGCCACCCGGCCAGATGAAGCGGGTCTGGAGTTGCTCCGGTTGGTAACGGCTGCCGATTTTGGCCAGATCCCCGGTGGGCGAATGGCAGGTCTTACAGCCGCCGGCGCCATTGAAATACGCCTCACCGGCCTTGGCGTCGCCGGTGACCACGTTCAGGCGTTTATAGAGTCCACGATTGGCCACCAGCTCGACCTGCATGTGCAGGTATTGGGCAATATCGTTGAGTTGATCCTTGGTGAAGTTGGGGAAAGCCGGCATACCCTTGTCGGGGCGGCCCTGGGAGATCACCGGTCCGATGAGCTCGCCCTTTTCGTCGTCCAGCACCACCGGGGAGCGCACCAGATTGGGACCCTCGGCGCCGCGCGCCTTGTCGCCGTGACAGAAGCCGCAGGTCGGCCCGTAAAGTTTCTCGCCGCGCGCAGAAGCAGCGGCATCGGGAGCCGGGCCAAGCCCGAGGAACTCGCGCGTCCCTCCACGGCCAGCGGCGGCGCCGCGGCCACCAGCAGCGGCACCACCTCGTCCGGGAGCCCCTCGGCCGGCAGCCGGCGGAATATCATCCTGAGCAAGCAGGGGAATCGCCGCCGCGGCGAGAAGACAGGCGAGCGGAAAAAGGTTCTTGGAACGGTACATGGTCCCTCCCGGTTCCCTAGAATATATCAGTCCGGCGTCGCGGTGGGAAGAAAGAACGCTATCGTTCGGGCTGTACCGACACCGAAGAATGGCCTTGCGGAAGCCGGGGTTTCAGGCGCGCGCCCACCATGGCGAATGGCGCGTCGGGATCGTCGGAGTCCGATTGCCTGGGGTCGAGTTTCTCCTGCAGATAGCGTTTAGCGTCGTCGATCAGATCCTGCAATGACATCGTGTCTCTCCTTCCTCAAAGATACGGTTACGATACTCGGGCCAGCGCCGCCCGCGCCGGCGCCACGCGGAGCAATTCGCAATTCTCCAGAGCAAATTTAGGGAAGGCGGGTTTAATCTGGCCGACGACAGTCACCCCCTGACCGACTCGCAATTTCTCGATTTGCTCCCGGTCGTCAGGCGCGAACCGGAGATTGACGCGCTGACCGCGTTCCAGGATGAGCGTGAGATAAATCGCGTCTCCCACCAGAGATTCGGCCACGCCTTCTACGGCGCCGGCGAGCGTCAGCCACTCCTCGAGATAGCGAACCAACTCCATCCAGGAAAGTAGCCGGGAATCGCGCAGATGCGCCAGCAAGACCTCCGGCTCGATCGCGTACACGCGTTTGGCCGCCTCCGGTTTCTTTGCGGCAGCCTTCCTCTCTGCGTCGCGAGCCCGCAACGTGGCTCTATGCCAATTGCGGAAAGTGATCGCTAGAAAAGCGCCGGCGTAGAGGCTCCATGTAAGGGCGGGAGACGACCGGATTTTGACTAAGGAATCCAACGCCCATACGCCGATGAAGATACCGAGCAACCCCCCGTAACCCAGGATAAAGTTCAGCAGCTGAGTTGCCCAGTACGCCATTGCAGAAGGATACCGCAAAAAACTGCCGAGCGCGCTGGTACCCCCCTCCCGACCCTACCGAGATCGATAGCTTGCTTCCGGACACGATCCAGCGGAGAATACAACGATGCGCGTAGAGCGAAGTTCCCGGCGTTGCGGCTTTCTACTCCTGCTTGTGGCCGCAACGGCAGCAGCCCAGCAGCCCAAATATCAAATTGTGGATGGCCATCTGCACTTCCTGAATTTCGTTCAGGAAACCGCCGGGATGGACGCCTTCTTCAAGGCCATGGACGATACCGGCGTTACCGAGTCGGCCGTAATCGGCATGCCTGTGGTGAAGAAATGGGACGAGGGAGACGCCAAGCGGCCCACTTACTACCTGGATAACGACGCCCGTACTTATTGGTACAGTGCGACCGATTTCCTGGTGGCGAAGGCCATCCTCGACTTGCCGAAGGAGAAGCAGGCGCGCCTACATCCGTTTATCTGCGGGATCAATAGCGCCGATCGCAACGCTGTGGATCATGTGGAGCGCATGCTGAAGATTTATCCCAACTTCTGGCAGGGAATCGGCGAAGTCTTCCTGCATCATGACGATCTGACAGCGCTGACTTATGGGGACGTTGCGCGGGCCACGTCGCCCGCTTTCGGGCGGCTACTGGACGTCGCGGCAAGCCACAATCTGCCGGTGCTGATGCACGACGATATCGGCGCGGCCTGGCTCGAAAAGCCCGATTTCCTCGACGAAGTGGAGCAGGCCGTCAAGACGCATCCCAAAACACGCATTATCTGGGCGCACGCAGGCATCAGCCGCCGCATCGTGATTCCCAATCACACCGAAATTCTGCGCCGCATGGTGGCGCAATATCCCAATCTCACTATCGATCTTTCGTGGGTGATCTTCGAGCAGGAAATCGCGCCCGGCGGAGTGTTGGATAAGAAATGGGCGACACTGATCGAAGAATTCCCCACCCGGTTCGTGATCGGGTCGGACACGGTGGGAGTGTTCGATCAGTATAAGAACACACTCCAGCGCTATTACATACTGCTGGATGCGCTCAAACCGGCAACGGCGAAGAAAGTAGCCCACGATAACTTCCTCGGCCTCCTGGGCAAGCGGTAACTTACTCGCCTATGACAACTGAGATTTTGGAAGCGTCGCGGGTTATACGGCGGACACCAGATCGGTTTTCTTGAAATCCTCGCCCTTGAAAAGGAGGGATTCTCCGGTTAACTTGGCAAGCGCATAGGAAAAGCAGTCGCCAAAGTTCAAGCCCGCCGGATGGCGTCCCTTGCCGAAGTCGTGGAAGGCTTGGCGCGCGATGTGCGCCTGCTCAACGCTGAAAGGTTCGATGATGATGCCGGCCCGGCGGAAAAACGTGTCGCACTGGCGCTCTGCATAAGGCTCAGTCTGCCGTTCCATCACGATGGAAAGTTCCAGGTAGCTACCGGCGCTAATCAGGCAGCGGTCAGCGTCGTGGATGAGACCGGCAAAAAGGGCGGCTTCGGGTTCTCTGAATAGAATAGCGACAAGCGCGGAAGTGTCCAGGATCATTTGGGCAAGCCGTGTTCGTCGTAGAGCAATTCGGCATGATCGGCGTAGGGGCGCTTGACGTAGGCGGCGGCGCGGGCGGCGATGGCCAGCAATTCCTCGACGGAGGCCTTGTTATGGCGGCGCTGAAGGCGTTCGTAACGCTCGCGCAGGGCTTCCGTGACCGCGCGGGTCATGGTTTCGCCGGTCTCTTGAGCGATGGCTTGGGCCAGCCGGTGCGCTTCCGGGTCTTTGATGTTGAGGCTCAACGAGCTTCTACCTTTCTGCAAAATTTTCTACCTTTCTTCATCCTAGGCCTTTTTGGAGCTCCGGACAAGTGGTTTAACCCAAGGCGTTGACTACTCCGCAAACGGATCTTCTGGCCACGCGTGCCGCGGATAACGGCGGGAGAGTTCTTTGCGTACCTGCGGATACAGCCGCTGCCAGAAACCAGCCAGATCGGTAGTCATCTGCACCGGGCGCTGATTGGGAGCCAACAGGCGCACCACCACCGGCACGGCTCCTCGCGCTACCGCCGGAGTAGTGCGCATGCCGAAGAAATCCTGCAGCCGGGAAGCGATCCACGGCGGCTGATCCGCCGGATAGTGCACCGGCACGGAGCGGCCGTGCGCCAGCTTGATCCGCTCCGGCGCAATTTCCTCCAAAAGCCTCCGCGCGGCGCCCGCCATTTGCTGTTCCATGGTGCGCACCAGCGCTCCCCGTGCCGCCGCTTCCAGATCGGCAAAGCTCTTAAGCCCGATCGCCAGGCTGCGCAACGCCGCTTCGGGATCGGGCATCGGCACCGGTCCGTGCTGCGCCGCAAACCGCACCCGTCCCAGAAACCCATCGATGCTTTCCGCGTCGTCGAAACGCGCCAGTCCTGCTTCCATAGCCTTCGCGGCCAGCAACGCAGCGGCGGCCTCCGGATCGGGCGCAGTGCGGCTCTCTTCGATGGCGATCTGGTCGAATAGCAAGGCGCTCACGCTCTCCACCCGTTCGGCGGTGCGATTCCATTCCACCCGAGAGGACTCTCGGATACGCTCGGGAAAAAGATCCAGCAGCCAGTCGGGTCGAATGCCACTGGCGAGGCGCACCAGGGGAGCCTTCTCATCGCGCCGGTCCTCAGCCTCCACGGCGACCAGAAATGGCTCCGCGGTTACGGTGCTCGAGGGCGCCAACTGCGCCGGTCCACCGGCGGCGAGCAGCAATTCGGCGCCTTGCCGGCGGCGCGCCACACGGTCGGGAAAAGCCGCGAGCACGGCGAGCAGCAGCGCGTCCTCGTTGCGCCCACGCTGCCGCGGAGGGTCCACCATGCGGCGCACCTGCCGCACAACCTGCGCGGTCCGCGCGTCCCACTGCGACTCCATCAGCACCAGCAAATCGGAACGGGTGCTCTGCTCCTGCCGCGCCGGCAAACGCGCCCCGGCGCTCAGCAGAGCGGCCACCGTGCAACCATCCTCGGCCACGCCGCGGCGGCGCGCTTCCACTACCAGCCGCGCTAAACGCGGATGCAGCGGATACCGCGCCATCTCGCGGGCCAACTCTCCGGTGGCGCCCAATTGCGCGAGCAGCTCATCGGCACGCGCCACCGCTGCCGCCGGAGGCGCATCCAGCCATTCGACCGAATCTAACCGCCCCGCGCCCATGGCATCCAGCAGCAGCGCCACCGGCGCGAGATCGGCACGGGAGATTTCGGGCGCCTCGTGAGCCGGGCGGCGGACGAAATCCTCCAACGGGTAGAGACGCACGGCACGGCCTGGACCGGTCCGGCCCGCACGTCCGGCGCGCTGATTGGCGGATGCCTGACTAATGCGCGAAACCTGTAGCACCGGCAATCCCGACCACGGCGAATGGCTGGCCACACGCGCCACGCCGCTATCGATCACGGTGTCGACACCGTCAATCGTGATGGAGCTTTCGGCCACATTGGTGGAGAGAATCACTTTGCGGAGGTCCGAAGGCCCTACCGCGCGATCCTGCTCCTCAGGCGATTGGTCGCCATGCAAGGGCAGAAGCAGCCAGCCATGGCGCTGTGCCAGAACCCCGCAAGCAGTTTGTGCCCGCCGGATCTCGCCCGCGCCTGGCAGGAAGACCAGCACGTGCCCCTTTTCCGGCCGGGCCGCGAGCCTTCCCAAAGCGGCCGCCACCTGCTCCTCCACTGGCGCTGCGGAGTGCGGGGTGTAATCGATTTCCAAGGGGTGCTGACGACCTTCGGAACGCAACACCCGCGCGCCGCCGAGATATTCCGCGACCGGAGCCGCGTCGAGCGTGGCCGACATTGCTACCAGGCGCAGATCGGGCCGCCGGGTGAGTTGCAGCCGGCGCAGCAGAGCCAGCGCGAGATCTCCGTCGAGATGGCGCTCATGGAATTCGTCGAGCACCACGGTACCGGTGCGCTTGAGGTCGGGGTCGGAGAGCAACCGGCGCGTGAGCACCCCTTCGGTGACAAATCGTAACCGCGTAGCGGCACTGGAAACTTCTTCGAAGCGTACCTGATAGCCCACCGTGCCACCCAGCCGCTCGCCGCGCTCCGCCGCTACGAAGCGGGCCGCCAGACGTGCCGCCAGGCGCCGCGGCTCCAGCACCAGCACGTCGCGGTCGTCGAGCGAAAGCAAGGCGGCGGGAACCCGCGTGGTCTTGCCGGCGCCCGGCGGCGCTTCGATCACCAGGTTATTCGCGGCGCGCAGGTGTTGCAGAATGCCAGGAATGAGAGAATCGATGGGCAAACACACGTTCTTTCATCTTGACACCAGCCTCTACCCACCTAACAGTGTGCTCAGCCGTACCCTTTCCTCACCCCAGCGATATCCGTCACCCCCTGTGGGGGGTACCCTTAAGATGCCCACATAGTTTTCATTGAGATCGATTTGTTTTTCGGTTAGTTTGTTTCTGGGATGACTTACAAAGGGTTTGGCCTCACCTGCAAGACCAAAGGCTGCGTGTCGTATTGCCGCTTTGTGAGTCTGGGACAAGCAGACAAGACTTCAGAGACGAAAAAGGAGTGCTCCAAATGATCAAGTTATACCGTGACGCACAACACCCCCTTAACTTAGTTGCTTACGTTCCGGACAGTGGCTGGGTGGCATTCCCGGCTATCGAAAATGGCTGGGCGCTTCGCACCCGGGCCAGGGGTTTGGACCCGTTGTACCTCCGCGAGGTGCCGCTGAACAAGGGTTTCGGATCCGGCGTGCCTCAGACGGAGTTTTTGAAGGTAGCGTAGTTATAACAGCCGCTGGCCGGCGCCAGTGGTGTCGTACCCTCCCAGACTATCCAGTTCGCGGCGGAACCGAGCGCGGCTCAAAACGTCGAGCAGAGCGCGAACGCCTGGGAGGTCCAGGTGCTGGCGGCGAATGGCAAGGTCGTACCGCTCACTCACCAGCGGCACAAAGCCCAAGCCGAAAAGGCGAGCCGCGGCACGGGTGGCGATACAACAATCGGCCTCTCCGGTCTGCACCCGCCAGGCGGCCGGTAAGTGTCCCGGCGCCTCCGAGCCATACCCGCGGACCTGATCCGAGGGAATATTGAGGCGCTTCAGTTGAGCATCCAGTAATCTCCGGCTTCCGGCGCCAGCTTCCCGATTGGTCAGTGTCACATCCGTCCGCGCCAGGTCTTCAATTCCCCGAATCCCCTTCGGATTTCCTCTCGCCGTAACAATCCCTTCTTCCCATATCGCAAAAGAAATCACCGCCACCGAATTACGCGGGAACATGCGGCCGATAGCCGGCAGGTTCGATTCGCCGCTGGATTCGTCACGCAAATGCGTTCCGGCCACGTGCACCTGACGATCTTTGAGTAGTTCCAGCGCCTGCGAGCTATTGCGATGCGCCAGCACCAGTTCGATACCGGCGGTTTCCACGTGGCGCGCCAGCACCGAAATGGCCGGGTCGCAGCCGGCAATCAGGATGCGGTTTTGAAAATCGCGTTCGGCATCGAAGACCCGCACACGGGCTTTCCCGGCGGCGCCAATTTGGGCGGCCACAACCGCATCGCTCGCCGGGAAGTACCACGGAACGGGGGATGGCGCCGCCGCCATCATGCGGTCATCCACGCGGCAAAGCTGCACCGGCTGACCCTCTTGCGGCGCCTCGGCGCCGGGCAACAGCAGCGCCTGCTCCAGTCGAAATTCCGGCGCCGGGAGGTCGCCCGGCAGGCAGAAAAGCTCTTCGACGCGGACCTCCAGAACGCGCGCCAGTTTCAGAGCCACCGCGGTGTTCGGCACATAGCTGCCGGCTTCCATGGCGTAGATGGTCTGCCGGCTGACACCAGCCATTTCGGCCAGATGCGCGGCAGCCAAACCGCGCTTCTGGCGCAGCGCCGCGAGGTTATTTTCGATCTCGGCTTTTCCGGTCATGATCGTCGGGCGTCGCCGTCCGATTTCCACACTAGCACGAGCAGCGCCGCTGCTTTGCAAGTGTCTCGCAATCTGGCACACTTAAGGTTGATGCGGAGGATGAAGAAGAGAATCATCGCAGCGGTAGTCGTGCTGGAGGCGATGGTGGGAGTCTGGTATTACTTCCACGTCAGGACCATCGACGTCTGGCTTTACACCGATTCCGCCTTCCGATTCCATCATGAAAACTGGCCGGCTCTGGTGGAATCGCGAGTGAAAGAAGTAAACCGTATTTTCGGGCGCAACGGCGCCGGAGTGCTCTTTAGACTTCTAGATGCCAGCAAGACCGATCCCACCAGCGAGCTTCGGGGCATCGATAGCCGCCGCGCCAACATGGTCTTCCTCCAGGGCCGCAAGACCGACATCTACGTGATCCTGACTGGCGTCCTCGAAGGCGACAGAACCGGTAGCACCAACCCCTTCACCAATGTGGCCGTGGTAGTCGATTTCGCCGACAAATCGGAAGATGTCAATGCCCGTCTGATGGCGCATGAATTGGCCCACCTGTTCGGGGCGCCGAACGATCCGGACTGGCTCGAAACTCTCATGAGCGAGAAGCCGGGAAGCAACCAATTCTCTCCGCGGACCATCGCCCTCATCAGGAAAATGCGCGATTACCCGTTCGCCCTGGGGATCGATGGCCTGTCCCACGGATCCTGGGGGAAAACAGCTTTGGCTGCCCTGGCAGATGACGATACCGGCCCTCACGCCACCGCCTTGGCCCACGCCCACGCGGTGATCGGCACGGCGCTGCTTAACGAGCGGAAGAAAGAAGCGGCGCTGGTCCAATTCAAAGCCGCGATACAGGTCGACCCGAAAGACGTCAATTCACGCCTCAATCTGGCGGAGGCCTACATACGCGACGGGCAGGATAACATGGCGCTCGAACAGGGCCGCGCGTTGGTCAAACTGGCTCCCGATAATGCCCTGGCTCATCGTGCCCTGGGCGCGCTGCTGGGACGGACCCACCAGCCCGACCAAGCCGTCCAGGAGTTGCGCATTGCCGCCCGGCTGGAACCGAATAACGCCGATACCCAGGTATTGCTGGGGGCACAACTGGCCAGCATGTTCGGACACCTCGATGAGGCGATCGCGGCCATGCGCGAGGCGGTGCGGCTGAGTCCCGATTCCGTCAAAGCGCGGGAGGGCTTGCAAAAGACGCTTACCCTCAAGGAAAACGTGACGGCGGCACTCGCCAGGCAGC
>Ga0302325_10035414_pt1 | contig 10198 bp, 5 predicted proteins | sample Palsa_T0_2_FD_201948 | JGI IMG/M metagenome (GOLD analysis project Ga0302325, IMG submission 201948) | Peat permafrost microbial communities from Stordalen Mire near Abisko, Sweden - Palsa_T0_2 | ecosystem: Environmental > Terrestrial > Soil > Palsa > Peat permafrost | place: Sweden: Abisko... | reverse complement strand
GGCTCTTGTTCACAATGCCGGCGAGCACCATCAAGGCCACATCGCGCGTCTCGGCGTCGGTCACGCGCAATCCGTGGACGAAGTCGCTTTCTTTCCCCAGGAGTTTCAGAGTACGCGTCAACGCGCTGCCGCCTCCGTGCACGACAGCCACCTGGTGTCCATCATGGCAAAGTTGCACAACCGCTTGCGCGCATTTCTTGAGACTCGCTTTATCCTCGATCGCCGCACCGCCGATCTTGACGACAATTTTCATTGCAGGCCCTCCGCTTCGTCCCAGCCGTACATGAGATTCATGTTCTGCACGGCCTGGCCGGCTGCGCCTTTGAGCAGATTGTCGAGACAGGAAACCACGATGAGCCGGCGGCCGTCCCGAGCGAGGCAGAAGCCGACGTCGCAGAAGTTGGTGTGAACCGAGAATCGGATTTCCGGCAAGCTCGACGCCAGGAAAATGCGTACCCACCGCTTGCCACTGTAGAAATCGTTAAAACAACTTTGAATTTCGTCCACCGTCATTTCGCGTTTGAGGTACACGTAAATCGTGGACAGAATCCCGCGCGGGATTGGCAGGAGATGCGGAGTAAAGATCAGCTGGCCGGAATTGAGCGCCAATTGCTCGAGGATCTCGCCGGTATGACGATGTCCGAAAACCGAATAGGCGGAAAAATTGTCGGCCACTGAGACGAAGTGGGTACGCGCTGTGGGCTCCTTGCCGGCTCCAGAAACGCCGGACTTTGAATCGGAAATAATGCCGCGATCGCAATCCACAATGCCGGCCGACAGCAGAGGTGCCAGCGCAAGAATAATCGAAGTCGCATAGCAGCCAGGATTCGCTACCAGCGCGGCCGACGGTATCTGGTCCGCATTCAATTCAGGGAGACCATACACGGCGAGCTGTGTCAGTTCGGCCGCGGTCTGGACGTTCGTATCTTTGAAGCCATAAACGGCACGATGCTGTTCCTGTTTCAGCCGCCATGCGCCGCTTAAATCGACGATCCGCAGCTTACGCGCAATCGCTTCGGGAACGAGTTCGCGGGAAACGCCGTGGGGAGTAGCCATGAACAACAGTTCCACGCCGTGCTGCTCCAGCGCCGACCACGAAAAGGGCTGCACCGGCGCTTGACCGTTGCCGTTACCGGGATGGTGTGGGGGATGGTGCGGTGAGCCCGCGGCCGAATCGTCGGTCTCCGCGCTGCGCCGCAAGAGCAAGGGCGCTTCGGTGCGCGGATGACGGCCGAGAAGGCGCGCCAGTTCGAGACCGGAATAGCCAGTCGCTCCGAGTACCGCAGTCTTAAGTTTTGCCGCCATCCGATGTTATTTACGTGTTATTTACGCTGCCCCGGGCTCATGATTCTCCCATTTTCCCGTTGAAGGCATATTTATCCATTATTATGCATAAATATTCATCTATATTAAATGGTCTGACCGCAGTGTCAAGTTAAAATCGGGACCGCTGGAAACCAGCGGAACCAGGAGTTTTTCGCAGTTGCCAGTTTGGGAATTGTGGAGAGACGGGCGCCCCGCCCGTCCACCCGGGCAGCAGCTCCGGAGGAATGCTTTTTTGAAAGCTTTTCTGATGCCTGCAAGAAGAAATTTCTATTGGACTCCGTGGATCAGAGGCATTTAGTGTGGGGTCCATTGTAAAATTGCGCGGTTTGGAGACTTGCCAAGACATTTCATGCCGCACCTTACGCCGCCCTTCCCCGCGCCGCACTATTCCGTCAGAATTATTTACCGGATGAAAACAGGAGCAATCCCAGGAGCAATCCAATGACGAAGCAAACTGAAGGGCGCGTTTCGCGCCGGTCATTCGCCGGAGCCGGAGCCGAACCCCGATTCCGATCCGGATCTGCATCGATTCTGGCCCTGCTCTTCGCCGCCGGAATCCTCGCGAGCCTGTCAACTGCCTGCTTTGCCGACGACGCGCCAAAGCCGGATCCATCGGGCATCGCAACCGGGGACAAAACCACTGCCGTCGACGCAGCCGGCAACTCCTTTGTCGTCGCCGAGCCCACCGACAAGACGGCTCCGGATTACGCCGCGAACAAGAAAGCGTTCGACGACTATCAGGCTCAGGCAGCGAAGGAGCCGCTCGCGCTGAAGCTCGCTGACAGCGTGGGACATGTCCGCGTTGCCACCAACTTCGCCTGGACGCTGAATACCGGCTATCTGGTCCTGTTCATGCAGGCAGGTTTCGCATTGCTCACCTGTGGCCTCGTCAGAAAGAAAAATGTCGCCCACCTGATGATGCTGAATTTCGCGGCTTACGTGTTCGCTTTTCTGGCGTATTACGCTGTCGGATATGCATTCCAGTTTGGAGCAGTTGCCATCAACGCAGCCCCGACCAACCTGGGCGGCATCCCTACCCTCAACAGATTTCTGATCGGGAGTGGCCAATGGGGGCTCGTTGGCGGCAAGGGTTTTTTTCTTACCGGTCCAGCCTATGACAGCGCCAGCAATTGCCTGACATTATTTGAGGTCGTGTTCATGGAGACGGCCGGCTACATCATCGTGGGCGCCATCTGCGAGCGCATAACCTTCTGGGCTTTCCTGCTTTGTGAGCTCTTTATCGGAGCGATTCTCTATCCTATCTCTGGCTGCTGGACCTGGGGAGGTGGTTGGCTCTCGCAAGTCGGATCGACATTGAATCTCGGTCACGGTTATGTCGACTTTGCTGGATCGACCGTGGTCCACGCGGTGGGCGGTTTCTGCGCCATGGCTCTGGCCATAATTCTCGGCCCACGACTCGGCAAGTATGGGCGAGGAGGAAAGATTCGTGTCTTCCCTGCCCACAATATCGTCTATGTGGTGACCGGCACTTTCATCCTGCTCTTTGGCTGGATGGGATTCAATCCTGGCTCGACTCTGGGCGCGACTGACCTGCGCATCGCTGTGGTTGCCGTGAATACCAATTTGGCCGCGGTTGCGGGCTCCGCGGCGGCCATGGTCCTGTGGTACTTTCTGTTCGGCAAGCCTGATATCACGATGGCATGCAATGGGATGCTGGCCGGCCTGGTCGCCATCACCGCTCCCTGCGCTTTTGTGTCTCCTACCTCCTCGGTCATCATCGGCGCGCTGGCGGGTTTGCTGGTGTGTGGCGGGGTTCTGTTCAACGACCGGGTTCTCAAGGTCGATGACCCATGCGGCGCAATCTCGGTCCATGGCTACTGCGGCTGGCTGGGTGCCGTCTGTGTTGGCATTTTCGCGGATGGCGCGTATGGCGCCGGATGGAACGGCGTCGGCGCAACCGCGTATCTCGGGCGCCCGGGTCAAGGCGTGACCGGCCTGCTCCACGGCGATACGCGGCAATTCCTCTGTCAGCTCATGGGCGCAACTTTGTATGCCGTCTGGGCATTCGGTGCGACCTATGCTGTCTTCTGGTTCGTCAATAAAGCGAAAAGTATGCGAGTGTCGCCCGAGGTGGAAGAAGAAGGACTCGATGTTCCTGAGTTCGGCATGCCAGCCTATCCCGAAGACGCAGTAGTTCCTGCGTCATATTGAAAGGTGTTCGGATGTTTGTGTGGTGACGGGGCTTCGCCCCGTCCAGCGGGGCGGAGCCCCGCCACCACACGGGCCGTCTACAGGCCGAGCCTGAGGTCGCTCGACGTGCCACCGGCCGCTGGGACATAGCACTTGAGCGTGTAATCCATCACCATGCGATCGGCGTTGAAGCGCCAGCCGAGCGTGCGGATCGTCCGCTTCATGCGTTGGATCCAGCCGCGCGGCAGTCCGTCACGATCGCGCTGATAGTAGAGCGGGATCACTTCTTCGCGAAGCACTCGCATCAGGTCGTCCCCATCGCGGGCGTCGTGAACATTCATGTCGGAGTGAGTGCGGCCGTTTCCGATGGCGAAGCCGTTCAGGCCGTCGTAAGCTTCCGCCCACCAGCCGTCCAGGACGGAGAGGTTCAAGCCGCCGTTCAAGACCACTTTCTGGCCGCTGGTTCCGGAGGCTTCCAGTGGACGCCGCGGATTGTTCAGCCAGACATCGACGCCCTGCGTCAAATGGCGGCCGACGTTGTTGTCGTAGTCTTCGACGAAAACGAATTTTTCGGAAAACTGCGGGTCGCGCATCAACTGGGCGATCTGCTGCAGGACGCGCTTACCAGGTTCGTCGAGAGGATGCGATTTCCCCGCAAACACAAACTGCACGGGACGCTTCGGGTCATTGACCATGCTGGCTATTTTTTCGATGTCGGCCAGAATCAGGTTGGCGCGCTTGTAGGTCGCAAAGCGGCGCGCAAAACCGATGGTCAGCGCGTCGGGACTGAGCACACGCGCCAGTTGCTGCAGCACCGCGCGCGGTTCGTCGCGGCGCTGCGCCTGCTTGACGGCGCGGCGGCGCACGAATTCGATCATTTGCGATTTCAGGTTGAAATGAGTCTCCCAGAGTTCGCCGTCGTCCACATTGTCGATACCATCCCAGATTTTGGCCCCGCTGCTGCGCAGATGCCATCCCGTGCCCAGATGGCGATCGTAGAGGCGAAACATTTGCGGAGCCAGCCAGGAAGGAACATGCACTCCGTTGGTAATGTGTCCAATCGGAACCGCGTCTTCCAACTTGCCCGGGGACAGCCCGGTCCACATGGCGCGGGAGACTTCACCGTGCAGGGAGGAAACGGCGTTGGCGCGCCGCGAAAGCTTCAGACCGAGCACCGTCATGCAGAAGCGTTCATCGCTATCGGGATTCTCGCGTCCCAGCGCCATGAAGCCCTCCTTCGAGAGCCCGAGCGCCTCGCGGAGAGGTCCAAGGTGCTCTTCGACCAGATCGGCATCGAAACGATCGTGGCCCGCGGGCACCGGAGTGTGGGTCGTGAAAACCACTTCCCGGGCAACCCGCGGCACGGCCTTCTCGAAGCTGATGCCTTCTTCGTTCATGCGCTGGCGAATCGCTTCGAGGACCGCAAAGCCGCTGTGCCCTTCGTTCAGGTGAAGCACTCCGGGCGTGATGCCGAGCGCTTTCAATGCGCGCAGGCCGCCAACGCCCAGCAGCAGCTCCTGATGCACCCGTACCCGTCCGTCGCCGCCGTATAAACGCGAGGTCATTTCGCGGTCTTCGGGAGTATTGCCTTCCACGTCGGAGTCGAGCAGAAACAGATCGCAACGGCCAACCTTCACCCGCCATACCTTGGCGTAGATCGCACCATGACGAGTATCGACCTGTACCTGAACCGGTCTGCCATTTTTTCCGATGGCTGTTTCCATGGCGAGCTGGTTGACATCGGTCTCGAGATACTCCTCGTGCTGCCAGCCGTCCCGATCGAGGAGTTGGCGGAAATATCCCTGGCCATAAAACAGGCCTACGCCCACTAGAGGGATACCCAGGTCAGAGGCGCTCTTGATGTGATCGCCCGCCAGCACTCCAAGTCCGCCGGAGTAGATGGGAAGAGACTCGTGCACCCCGAACTCGGCGGAAAAATAAGCCACTGGACGAGGCCGGAGAATGCCGGCGTGGCGCGCACCCCAGGTTCGCTCCGCGTCCTGATACTCGCGCAGGCGTCGATAGGCATAGTTGATCCGGCTGTGCAGGGCGAGTTCGGTAGCGCGCGCTTCGAGTTTGTCGAGAGGATACTCGTTCAGCAGCGCGACCGGACTGTGATTCAGTTGACGCCAGCGTATCGGATCCAGATCGCGAAACAAGCTCACGGAATCGTGATCCCAGCTCCACCACAAATTGCGGGCCAGCGCCCAGAGCCGCTCCTGCGCCGGAGCAATGAAACGGTCGAGGGTGCGGGCCTCGCTGACCACAGGCGCAACCCTCTTCGCAGCCTCCGTGAGCAGACGAATTTCATTTTCCGGAAAGGCTCGCGCTTCGATCGTTTGTACCACCAGAACCCCTTGCAGCACACCCCGATCGATCAGCGGAACTCCAAGGAACGATTGATAACCATCTTCGCCGGATTCGCTGAAGTACTTGAAGCGCGGGTGATTTCTGACTTGTTCCACCGCCACCGGGCGAACCTCTTCCGCGACCAGGCCGGTGAGTCCTTCATTGACTGCCATGCGAAGTTTGCCGACGCATTCCCGACGAAGCCCCAGCGTTGCGGCCAGAACGAGATTGGCACGGTCGGGCTCCAGCAGGTAGGCGGAGCAAACATCGGTGCCGAACCGTTTTGCGATTAAGGCGACAACGTTCATCAAGGTATCAGCCGGCTTGCCCGGTTCGGCCGCCAGCTTCGAGATTTCTTCCCACGTCAGCACGTAGCTGGCGTCGAGCGAGCCGTCGGTTTGGTATTGACCCTCAATTAATTCATTCGGTCGGTCCAAATCGGGTCTCCATTCGCTTAAATTCCTAACCTCCCTGGCCGTTCGCCCCATAACCCGCCACAGCGGCGCGAAGACGGCTGGAAAACTAGCCCTAAACCATTCTATCGGGTGCAAACCGAACTATTCCATATTGACGGAGGCACTGTTGATTACCACGGTGCCCACAGGATGGTCCTATTGAGGGTGCCCCGTCCAAGCTTAGCTTGGGCGGGCCCGTCCAAAGATGCGAGGACGCCGACTAAAAAAAGCGCGCTGCGCCCACCCAACTTGAGACCGGGCGGAACACAGCGCGCCACTGATGATCAGTGTGGGGACGGGCGTCTCGCCCGTCCACCCGAGCAATGCAACCGGCTAACCGACCGCGCTAGCCCTGCGAAGGATGCAACACACGGAACGTGCTGCCCCCGTTCGACCACACCAGCACCAGCGCATCCTGGCCGTTCGGCACATTCGATAACACCTGTGCCACGTCAGCCGCGGATTTCGTCGCATGCCGGTTCACTTCCATGATCACGTCCCCACGCTGCAAGCCCGCATTGTCGGCCGGGCTGCCAGGCTTGACGTCCTGGACAATAGCGCCATGAACAGACGGTTCCGCCTGCACTTCATTGCGGACATCCGGAGTCAGGTCAGCAAGACTTAGCCCCCAGCGCCCTTTGCCATGCTCACTGCCGGCGACCTCGGTGCCTTTGTCCCCGCCCAGCGCTTCAAGCGTCACCGCAACGCTCATCGGCTTGCTGTCACGCACTACCTGCAGATGGATCGTGTCACCAGGCCGCTTTTGTCCGACCGTCATCTGCAGTAGGCCGGCATCGGTTACGGGCTTTCCATCGAGCTCGGTAATAACGTCTCCGGTGCGCAGGCCCGCTTTCGCTCCAGGAGCGTCGGGCTGGACATCGCTGATCAGAGCTCCTTCAGCTTTGCTCATCTGAAAGAACTTTGCATTGTCCGGCGTAACGTCGGAGATCTGAACTCCGATAAACCCATGCGTCACTTTTCCGTCGCGAATTAAAGTCTCGACGGTAGGCTGAACAATCTGGGTAGGAATCGCGAAACCCATTCCTGAGAATGATCCCGAGGATGAAATCAGGAAGGTATTGATCCCGATCAGTTCGCCACGCGCATCCACCAGCGCTCCGCCGGAATTTCCCGGATTGATAGCGGCGTCGGTCTGAATAAATTCACCCGGCTTGTGACGATCGCTGGCGTCAGGATTCGGACGATTCAACGCGCTGATGATGCCGCGTGTCACCGTGAAGCGGAATCCGTAAGGATTCCCGAACGCCAGCACCGTCTGTCCCGGATGGAGGTCGGCTGAGTTGCCGAACGGCACGCTCGGCAGATTGGTTCCATTCACTTTGATCACAGCGAGATCGGTCAGTGGGTCCGCGCCTACCAGTTTCGCCGGCAGAACTTCCCGATTGCTCATGGTCACGCGAATATCGACCGCTCCCTCAATCACGTGATTGTTGGTGACGATGTATCCGTCGGGAGAAATGATCACGCCGCTGCCCAGTCCGTGCTCCATTCTGTTCTGCGGCTGCGACGGTGCGCTGAATTGACGACCAAAGGGACTGTTCGGGCCAAGGTTCGGTCCGTTCGGGCCAGAGTTCGGGCCGGAGTTCGGGCCAAAGAATTGCTGCATGTCGGGCATGCCTTCCGCGCCACCGCCCTGCTGCGCGTTGGCTTTCGACACAACCGTAACGTTCACCACTGCCGGTGTAACTCGTGCCGCCAGTGTCTCCATCGCCTGGTCGAGTGTAAGCAGTGCTGCGACGCTATTGTCATCAAGCGCCGCCGCGGCGGGAGCCGCCACTGCTGCCCTTGCGGACTTCGTAAAGTCCAGCGTCGCCACTGCCCCCACTACCGCCACGGCAATCACGGCTACTGCCAGACGCCTTCCCGCTACTGCCTTGCAACGTTCCATCCACGTCTTCATTTTGTTTCTCCTTTATATGTAACTACGACCATGTAACGACGATCTGTACAACCAACGATGTACAACTAATTATCTAGTTGCTGTTCGCAAAAAAAACTGCCGCTAAGTCGAATGGATCACAGGAACTCCCACCAACCGATTGTGCACGGGACTGAGAAGAGTCACGCGCCACACCTGAACACTCCAAACCGAGCTGCCGCGGGACAAGTATTGCGTAGCTTCAATAAAGACCACAGTCTGCAACCGAGGCGCAATCTCGAGGGTGCCCCGTCCAAGCTCCGCTTGGGCGGGCCCGTCCCCGTCGCGCGCCGCTGTCGCATTCAATCCGGCGGAAACTAACCGCGCCGGATCAGGCTGGCGTCCGGCAGCATAGTTCGGACGGACCGGCGCATGAACAACAGCCGCATGAACAACCTTCGAGGGTGCCCCGCTCAAGCTTCGCTTGGGCGGGCTCGCCAATGCCGCCCCACTAGTTCGCAGCGCTGCAGGAATTACTGCTGCCGTTTGTAACTGCAATGACGGCGAAGACTGCCGCATCGCAGCCGAGTACACCGAACCAGAATTGCCCGCCGGCATGCCGCGATCAAATACAACGAACTGCGGTGCATGCGGCAACACTGCCAGGCAGATCACGGAAAAAACTCCGGCGATGCCCAGTGCCGGTTTCCAGACTCGCGTGGCCGCCGGCCGGTTCTTGTCGAGAATCTGTGCCAGCCGCAGCGACGCCTCGCGGGCCCGGTGCACAGCCGCCTGCGCCATCGACCATCCCCGATGCGCCAGGCTCTTTTCCAGCAGGGAGATCAGACAGGCAGCATATCCGCGCGGGTTGGCAGTTTCGGCCAGCACCGCATCGTCACAAGCCATCTCGCGTTCCACCGAAAGCCGTTGCTCAATCCACCACACCGCGGGATGAAAAAAGAAAAGAGCGCGTACGATTTTCTGAATCAGATTGGTCCACTCATCCCAGCGCCGCAAGTGTGCGAATTCGTGCAGCAACACGACGTTGAGATCTTCGGGTGACAGTTCTCGCAACGCCCACGTGGGCAGGACAATCGTCCGCCTCCAGAAACCGATGGCCGCAGGCACACGCACACATTCGGACGTAGCTACCCTGATCGACCTTGTAAAGATCGACGAGAAAATCGACCTTGAGAACGGTGAGGTGACCGACCGTGACGCACTGATCGCCGACGTACTGATCGCCTCGACCGTCTTTCGCACAACCGGGTCGAGGTCCGCTTCGACAATGGCAGTGCAACTCCGGCGCAGCTGTCGCAAGCGCCAAAGCCCACCCGCCAGACGGACCATCGCGGCGCCCGCCCCAACCGCCCATGCCAGAAAAACGAAAACCGCCCAGCGACCGGGAATGGTGATCGCGGGCCGCGCGGCTCCCCAGGAGTTTCCCCATGCCTGAGCCGACGCCTGACCCATCAATGACATCCCGGACGCGGCCACCCCTCGCCCTCCGCCGAAACCGCCCAGCACAGGAAGCGCGATGACGGTCAGCAGCGTCAGAAACCAGACCGCAAATCGTGTCCCCGAATTCTGCCTTCCCAAAATGCGCAGCAGCGCCCAGACAAAAAGTGCGACCAGAATTCCTTCCGGAAGCGCGTTAAGAATGCGCTCGACCGAGATTTGCGCCGCGGTTTGCACAAAAAGCCAGTTCATTTGGCGTCCTTCTCTGGGGTATCAAGCATCTGCCGGAGGCGACCGATTTCCTCCGGCTCGATGCCCTGGTCCTCAAGGAGGTTTAAGACCAGTTGCTCGTGAGAATTCTCAAAAAATCGGCTCACAAGATGTCGAATTTCAGAGCGCGTCGCCTCTTTCTGTCCGACCAGTGGCGTATACACGTGCGCCCGTCCGTCCTTTAGATGTTTCAAATAGCCTTTTCTCTCTAAAACCCGGATCGTAGTCAAAACCGAGTTATAGGCCAAAGCAGGTCTTTGAGTAATAGAATCAAGAACTTGCTGGACTGTGCCTGACCCCTTCCCCCACA
>Ga0302325_10035412_pt1 | contig 10198 bp, 8 predicted proteins | sample Palsa_T0_2_FD_201948 | JGI IMG/M metagenome (GOLD analysis project Ga0302325, IMG submission 201948) | Peat permafrost microbial communities from Stordalen Mire near Abisko, Sweden - Palsa_T0_2 | ecosystem: Environmental > Terrestrial > Soil > Palsa > Peat permafrost | place: Sweden: Abisko... | reverse complement strand
CTCTTCTCTCCGGTCGTGAATTCACGCGCAATGACGATGAAAAAGCGCCGCTGGTCGCCATTGTGAATCGCACCATGATGACGCGCTACTGGGGTGGTCGCGATCCCATCGGCGGCAGGCTCCAGGTCAACGGCCGCTGGGCACGAGTCGTGGGTGTAGCCGCCGACTCGAAATACGAAAGCATGCGTGAGGCGCCAACGCCCTTCTTCTACGTCCCGCTCCGCCAGGATTTTGTGCGGGGTCCCGCGTTGTACATCCGCGCCACTCAGCCCCTCCAAAGCACGCTGGCCGCGGTCCTCCGCGAAGTCCATGCTTTAGACCCAAACCTTGCGCTCTACGAAATGATCACCCTGCAGGAGCAAGTCAACCGCTCCACTTCGTCTCAACTCGTAGCCGTCACCCTGGTTTCACTCCTAGGTGGCCTCGCGCTTCTCCTCGCCGGCGTCGGCCTCTACGGAGTCATGTCTGCCGCTGTAGCGCAGAGCAGCCGCGAGCTCGGGTTGCGCATGGCTCTCGGCGCCACTGCGGCGAACCTGCTCCGCCTCGTCCTTTCGCGCGGCCTTCGGCTAACCGCAGCAGGAATCCTCTTCGGTGCCATCGCAGCCCTCGGACTCACCAAACTCCTCGGCAGCCTCCTCTACAACGTGAGCCCGTACGATCCGTGGCTCTTCGGATCGGCGCTGGCAGCGATGACGGTCACAGCAGTCGCAGCTTGCTTGTTGCCCGCCTGGCGAGCAGCCCGCACCGATCCCGCCCGCATATTGCGAAATTGATGTTTGCCGGCACGACCGGATCCTCTTGACGCATATATATATCGACTGATATATATTGTGATTATGACCGAGGCCCGGATCCAATCCTTCATCCCCCTAAAAACGCAGTGGTTTCACATCATGCTCTCCCTCGCTGCCGGAGAGCAGCACGGCTACGGCATCATGCAGGACGTCCTCGACCGAACCACCGGCAAGGTTCGGCTATGGCCCGCTACGCTTTACGGATCCCTTAAGCGCCTCATCGAGGCTGACCTCATCGAGGAATCCAAAAAGCGCCCGGCCCCCGAAGAAGACGATGCCCGCCGCCGCTACTACCGCCTCACCACGCTCGGCAAGTGTGTTCTCGACGCAGAGTGCGAGCGCCTCCAGGAATTGGTCCGAGCCATTCAAACAACGCGTGCAGTTGCAACTCAACGAGGGTGACTCCATGAACATCGCATGGCCCATCTACCGGCGGATGGCGGAAGCCTTCCCGCACGAATTCAAGCTCGCCTTCGGCGACGAGATGATGCAGGCTGGTGAAGACTCCATCGGCGAAGTCGCCAAACGTCACGGTGCTGCGGGAGTCATCCGCCTCCTCGCCGACCTCGCCCTCCGCCTCCCTCTCGAATACCTCAGCGAGATGCACCGCGACATGCAATACGCGGCGCGCTCTCTCGCCAAATCGCCCAGCTACGCGCTCGTCGGAGTTCTCTCCCTCGCCCTCGGCATCGGCCTTACCACCAACGTCTACACCCAGGCCTGGGCTCTGCTCGTCCGCACACTGCCGGGCGTCGCCAACCCCAACCAGCTCGTCACCGCCGAAACTCCCGCCTCCTACCCCTACATCGAGCGTTACCGCGACCAGAAGGACCTCTTCACCGGGGTCGCCGCCGTTCAGAACAACGTCCAGTTCAACGTCGCGCTCCCAGGCCAGTCCGGCAAACCCGACCGCGTCTACGGCCAGCTCGTCTCGCCGGATTACTTTTCCATCCTCGGCATGGAACCGCAGCGAGGCCGTCTCCTTAACGCCGATCTGGACAAGATCGGCGTTACCCCAGCCGTGGTCATCAGCGATCGCTACTGGCGCAGCCACTTCAACGCCGACCCCGAAGTCATCGGCCAAATCATTCGCCTCAACGGGCAAAACGCCACCATCGTCGGCGTCACCCCCGCCAAATTCGACGGCGCTCTTACCCCCACTCCCGCTGAAATCTTCGTCTCCCTCACCGTCCCTGCTACACTCGCGCCCGAACTCGGCGACGACGTACTCCATAACCGCAACCTGAAACCCTTCCAGCTCCTCATGCGCCTCGCCCCCGGCGTCAATATCGACTCGGCGGAGTCCGCCCTCGACGGCATCACCCGCCGCCTCGATAAAGACGACCCCCTCGCCCCGTCTCAGGCCGACAAAGCCAAACGCCTCGTCCTCATGGGCGCGGGCACACGCGTGCAGGTCCCCCGCGACCTCCGCCCGAAAATCCTCGGCTTCTACACCTTCCTCATGGCCATCATCATCGCCATCGCCTGCCTCAATCTCGCCACCATGGCGCTGGCCCGCGGCACCGGCCGCCGCAAAGAACTCGCCATCCGCCTCGGGGTCGGCGCCAGCCGCTTCCGCCTCATCCGCCAAATGGTCACCGAAGGCATTCTCCTCTCCCTCATCGGCGGCGCGGCAGGATTCGCCATGGCTTACGCCCTGGGAGCACTGGCCGCCCATACTCGCCTGCCCGCGGGTTCGCCACTAAACCCTGATCGCTCCATCGACTGGCACACCGCCATGTTCGCCTTCGCCCTCGCTATAGCCTGCGGCATCGGATTCAGCATCCTCCCCGCCCTTCAGGCCACCAAAACCGACGTCGCCCCCGCACTCAAGCAGGGTACGGCCGTCCAGCTCTCCGGCCACAAGCTCTTCGGTCTTCGCAACCTCGCCATGGGAGCGCAGGTCTCTGGCTCCTTGCTCCTGCTGCTCGTCACAGGCTTCCTCGTCCTCGGTATTCTCAAGAGCAACAGCGTCCAGACCAATTTCAACCCGAAGACCATGGCTTTCCTCTTCATCGATCCGGTGCGCGATGGCTATTCTCCGGAAAGATCCCAAACCTTTTTCGAGCAGCTTCCCGACCGCCTCAGGAGCTCCTCGGCCGTTACCAGCTTCGCTCTCGCCGTCCAGCCGCCCTATCTCCCCGGCGACGATGAGGACTTCCATCTCACCGTCGACGATCCGCACTCCTCCTCTCCGGTTCAAAAAGGAGTGATGAAGGAGACCGTAGGCGCTGGCTTCTTTGCCGTAATCAGCCAGTCTCTTCTCGCTGGCCGTGAATTCGACGAACGCGATCAGCGCCTCAACATCGACCCAACCTCTCAAGGCGCGGGCCAGTCCCTGCCTTTAATCCTCAATCAAAAAGCCGCCCACGCCCTCTTTGGCGGCAGCAGCGCCGTCGGCAAGCATCTTCGTGGCGACCGGCAAGAGTACGAAGTCGTTGGTGTCGTCCCGGATATGAAAGACGCCAGTGGCATGACCCAGGGCATCGCCTACCTTCCCCTCACCCGCCACGATTTCGCCCAGCCCCCGAGCGGCGGCATCGTCATCGTCGCCCGCGGTCACTCCGCAGAGGACGCGATCGGCGGCGTACGCACTCTCGTCGCTTCCATGGATCCCAACCTGACTCTCTTCAACGTCCAGACCCTCAGCGAGTACCTCGAGCTCATCCGCGCCGCCATGCGTTCGGCTCTGCGCACCTTCGGCGGCATTGGTCTCTTCGGCCTCATCCTCTCGGCCGTCGGCCTGGCCGGCGTCACCGGCTACGCCGTCGCACAGCGGCGCAAGGAGATTGGCATTCGCATGGCCCTCGGGGCGCGCAAATCCCAGGTACTCGGCTTGGTGCTGCGCGAAGGCGCAACGCTGATCGCCGTCGGAACGGTAGCCGGATTTTTAGGCGCCGTCGCGCTCGCCAAAGCCATGTCCGCCATCACCACCGCATTCTCCGACGCGTTTTCTCTGGGCGTCGGCGATCCGCGTCTGCTCATCGGCGCACCACTGCTGCTCGCCGGCCTCGCGCTACTCGCCTGCTACATTCCAGCCAGCAGAGCCATGGCCATCGATCCTCTCAAGGCGCTGCGCCAGGAATAACGGTCGTCGAGGCACGCACAAAATGAGCCTGCGCAGGATATTTTTGCCTTCTCTGATGGCGGCATCGGCCTCAATGGCCCTGGCTCATGCCGTCGCACAGACCCCACCGTCTCCCAACGCCGCGCCTCTGCCCAACGGCGACCAGCTTCTGCAGCGTGCCATTGCCAATCAGGCGAAACTGGCCGCCGAACAGGAGCGCTACGAGTGCCGCGTCAGCGACAAAATCACGGAACTCGACAGCAAAGGCAAAGTAAAACGCACCAGCACCGAGCTTAAAGAGCAGTTCTACGTAAACGGCGCCGCGGTCGAACGCACGCTGGCGAAGGACGGCAAGAACCTGACCCCGGATCAGACGAAAAAAGAAGACGAACGCGTCATGAAGGAAACGCTGAAGAACAGCGAGACGAAGGCTAAGAAGAAACCTGATCAGGAGAGCCCTGACCAGCGGAGTAAGGTCCAGCAGATGATGGTCGCCATGATCCTCGCCAACGGACACCGGGAATCGGTCGACGGGCGCAGCGTTCTCCTGTACGACATCGCGCCCAACCCCAACTTCCACGCCCGGAGCACGAACGAGCGCCTCGCTCAGGTGATGCAGGGGAAGATCTCGATCGACGAGACCACCGGCGAGCCCATCGACATCGAAATGCGCACCACGCAGGACTTCAAAATCGCTGGAGGTGTTCTCGCCACCATCCATAAGGGCCTCAGGATCCATATCCACGACCATCCCCAGCCCGACGGCGTCTGGCTCACCGACCTCGTGGAAGGCTCCGGAGATGCGCGCGCCGCGTTATTCCTGCACCCCTGGTTCCGATTTAAAGAAACCGCTGGCGATTGTCACCTCTATACAACGACGGCGAACCAGGTCGGCCAGGCAAAGCTCGTCAAGTGAACCTTGCCAAATGCATCAGCGTGCCGAGTCTCCGCGAATGAGCCACTGGCCGTCGTCACGCCTCATCCACAATCGGAAAGGCCGGAAGTCCTCGACCGCGTCCCCATGATTGCAAGCGCTGTCGTGGTTCTTCCAGCCCTCCCACTGCGCAGTCAGCTACCTGCTACTTGCCAGGCTGGAACAGCGCCAGCCGCACATGCCACTCCACCGACTTACCAGGAGCCAGCGTTACCATGCCGGTATTCATGCTCCCCCACTCTTTGCCGAACGGATCGGCGAAGTTAAACTGCTCCTCAATCGCCGCGAATTGCTTCGTCGGAGGCGCGTACACCTGCACCGTTCGAATCTCCGGGGAAAGCCCAAGGATGTGCACGCCGTAGTTAGCCGCCGGATCGGCAAGAGTCACATCGACCGCGCCTTTCGTCCGCTGCAACTTCGACCAGTTGTCGTCAAGGTAGATGTCGTCGAGCGCCTTGCCCGCCGGCGCCGTGAAGTCGTACTTGCCCTTCGCCGGTTGTAAATCGCCGGTAGGAAACACATCGTCGTAGTTATTAATCGCCGCCACCTGCGTTGCCGGAATGTGCAGCAGCGCCTGCTTCCGATCTCCGCTCGGTACAGCGAAGTAAGGATGCCAGCCGATCGCCATCGGCTCATCTTCCTTGCCGACATTCTTCGCGACAATCGTGCAATCGACCGCCGAACCCGCCAGAGCAATCGTGAAAGTCAGGTCCGTCTGCGAAAGCCAGTGTCCGCCGAAGTCCGCGGCATGAATCACGCCGGTTACAGTCTGTCCGTCCGCACTCGACTGCGTCTGCACGTCCTGTGCCTGCGAGGCCAGAATCAGACCATGCATCGCATGTTTGTGCTTGGTCGGATCGGCGCTGTTGTGCCAGTTCGCGGGCAACGTGATCGTCTTGCCGTGCCACTTGGTCGTGATGGTCGTCCCATCGGCCGACAACGGCCCAATAATGCGGTTCGGATACGGCGCCAGAAACGCGCCGCCAAAGCTGAAGCTGGCATTGCCGTTCTGATCGTCCGGGCCGCCGTTTAGTTTCGCGGCCGCTGCTTCCAGGGTGGGCGAAGCTAGAATCGGAATCTCGCCGTTGCCTGGAACATTGGCCGTCACCTGGAAGACGTTCATGCCGCGCCCAGGCAGCACCGTGACAGAAAGAAATTCCGGCTGCTGCCCATTGCTTGTAGCGGCGCGCGCGAGCTTCACCACCGGCTCTCCGCCAATTTGAGGGATGGGTGCCGGAGCCGGCTGGCTGGCCTCCGGAGCGGGTTGGGATTGCTTGCTGCACCCTGCAACCAGACCGAAGATTGCAAGAGCAAGAGGCGCAGCAAAAACTGTCTTTCGAATCGACATGGATTTCGTCTCCCTGAAGAACTGAACTGGATAACGGATCTGGTAAACGCTTTCTAAGCGCACCCATTCTACGCCAGCCAACCGCACCCCTGGGGCTTCTACAATCGCCCTGTGTCCGCCGTCACCAAAGCCTTGGTCGAGTTGCCCGCGCTCGCCCTGCTCAACCAGCGCATCATCGCATGCGAGCGCTGCGACCGCCTGCGCACCCATTGCATCACCGTCGCCGAAACCAAGCGGCGTAAATATCGCGACTCAGAATACTGGGGCAAGCCCGTTCCCTCTTTCGGCGATCCATCGGCGAGCGTCCTGTTCGTCGGCCTCGCCCCTGGCGCCCATGGATCCAACCGCACCGGTCGCCCCTTCACCGGCGACGGCTCAGGCAACTTCCTCTACCCTCTCCTGCACAAGACAGGATTCGCATCGCAGCCCTCATCGACCCACCGAGAAGACGGCATGGCCCTCAAAGATGCGTGGATCACCGCCGTAGTGCGCTGCGCGCCGCCCGGAAACAAACCCCTCCCCGAGGAAATCGCCAACTGCGCGCCCTTCCTCGACGAAGAGATCGCAGCGTTCACCGATCTGCGCGTCATCGTGTGCCTGGGAAAGATTGCCTTCGACGGCGTCGTCGCGCAGCTCATCCGCACCAGGCAGATCGAGCGCCGCGGCGAGTTGATCTTCGGACACGCTGTCGAGTATCCGATTCCCGGCAATCGATGGCTCATGGCCAGCTATCACCCATCGTTACAGAACACAAATACCGGCAAGCTCACGGCGCCCATGATGCTCCAGGTCTTTCGCCGCGCGCGTCAGCTCGCCGGGTTGCCTCGCGCATAATTCGCGCCCCCTGGACATCTTCGCCGCATCCACTGCGCATCAAGTTTTAAAGCCAGGGAGCAGCGTCCAGGAGTCCCGCGCGAGAGGACACCGATGATCACAATTCTGCTAATCATTTTGATCCTGATGTTGGTTGGAGCTTTCCCCGCATGGCCCTACAGCCGCAGTTGGGGCTACTACCCAAGCGGTGGGCTGGGTTTCATTCTGCTCATCATTGTGGTGCTGATGCTGCTGCGGGTCTTTTGACCACGCGCGCCTGAACACTGGAGCGGGAGACCGGGATCGAACCGGCGACATCCAGCTTGGGAAGCTGGCGTTCTACCACTGAACTACTCCCGCTCATTCAGGCTAGCATTTTCGACAATTATACGATCCGGCACAGCTCGCCTTCCCACGGCCAGCTCACAACCTCGAGGGCCCGGTGCACCACAAACAAAAGGGCCCTCGGGGCTCCTGACCGACCGAGGGCCGTAACTGAGCCTTCACCGCGTACAGCGCGTACAGCATGTCAGCTCACTTCAGAACATAAGCTGAACTGCCGCTAATCGAGACCCTCCGTTAGTTGTACTTTCGCTGTCTATTCGCCTATCTTTCAGCCAGCTCCTCGACCAGGCACGGCTGATTCCGAACACGATTCACTTCGACGATCCTGTCGACCTCTTCAGCGTCATGTCCATGGCTGGCATGTCGCCATCGGACTTTGTGCTCATCTTGATCTCGTCGCCGTCGATCGTTCCGTTGTGCGTGATGGTCATGTTGTTGAACGAGACGGTGAAGGAGAACTTGTCGCCATCGACCTTGCCGTTGTCGAAGGGCAGCGGATCGCCCTGCGGGCCTGTCACGGTACCGGTCAGCTTCGTGCCTTCCTGCTTAAAGTCGAAAGTCAGCGTGAACGCGCTGCCATCCGGGGCCTTCATGTCGGTAGTAGTCCATTTGCCCGTCATGTCCGACGCGCCAAACATCGGCCTGGCGCTGAACACCACAAACAGAGCAGCGCAGAGAACGAACCAGCTCTTCATCTTCCTCATCGATATCCTCCCGGCGGTTTTACCAGCGCGCCGATGATACAGCACCGATGGAGCGGCCCACCAGCGCACCTCGCGAAGAAGATTAGTGACTGATAGCAGCGCCGCCCAGAGAAACGATGCGGGCATTCTGATAGATCGACTGCAGCGCCGACCCCTGCGAGATTGCGGCCTCCGGACTGGTGAGGAACCAGGTCCAGTCGGTCTGCTGCGTAAAGAAGTCGGGCGTCGGAATCGTGCCAGTAAAGCTGATCCCGATGGGCTTGCCGACGGCCAGACGCGAGAGGAACCCGTCGATGCGGAACCGCCCGCCGCCGCTGGATGAATTCAGCTCCAGCGCGTCAACGTAAAGCAACCCCGGAAAATAATCGTCGAGCATTCCCGCCCCGCCAGGACCGAATCCGGGAGGCGCCGCCACCCAAACCCACACGAGATTGCGAACCTTATCGACGTTCACTAGTCGATCGAACAGCTGTCGATAGAGCTCCGCGGAACCATGGATTCCCTTGCGCCCCGACCACCAATAAGTCTTGCCGTTCGGCTCCGGATATGGCTGCCACAGAACCGGAATCCCCGCATCGCCAAGAGACTTCAGAGTCGAAGCGACGCTGTCGACCTGATCGCACCAGCGTCTGTTCAGTTTCGTTCCAGACGTAAGAAGCTCGTTCCACTCAAAGTCGGTCAGCTGGCCGCGAACACTCTTCGCCTCGCTCGCAGGCTCGGCGTCCGTGGGCCGCATCGGATGCCAGCTCAGGGCGATCATCGCGCCCTCTGCGTGCTGCCGATTCGCTTCTTCAACGATGGCGCGCCGCGCTGCGGCCGGATCAACCGTCATCTCCGCGGTGATCCCAAGCTCTTGCCCATAAATCGCAGGAGCCTTCTGAGTAAGCGCCACAACCGCCTCGGTGGAAGCAGCGACAACCTGCGGAGTATTTTGCTGGCCACTCAGCGTGCTCGTCCCGGAAACCTCATACAACCGGGCAACCAGCGCTCTCGCTTCTTTTGTCGCATCGGCTGTTACTAATAGGCCGGCCGGCTTACCGCCCGTTTCCGCGGCCGTCGCCTGGCGGATGGCAGCCATCGCGCGCGCGATGGCCGCATCGTCTCGAGTGAGCACCTGAGGCGAGTGATAAATCGCGTTCAGCCCCTCAACCGTGTTGCCCGAATCGACGATGTTGCTCCAAACCATGAAGTACGCCCACCGCGGCTGCGCAGCCAGAACTTCAGGCGTTGGCGCCGTTCCTACTTCCCCCATCGCAATTGGCTTGCCTGCGGCAAGCGCGAGCAGATCCGTCTGATATTCCGGCTTGAACTCGCCGTAAATATCGATGCTCACCACATCGACGTATTTCGCGCCGGGGTAATAGTCGGCGATCGGTCCAGCCGCCCCGCCCGGTGTGTTCACGTTCCAAACCCAGACCAGATTGTCGAGATGATGAACGTTGACGAAGCGATCCCAAAGTTGCCGATAGAGCGCCGCGGACCCATCCTCGCCAGGACGATAACCCCACCAGAACCAGTTGCCGTTCATCTCGTGATACGCGCGAAACAGAACCGGCACATGCGCATCGCGCAGCTGCGCAAGATACCCCGCGACCACATCCACCTGCGCGCACCAGCGCTTGTAAAGATCCGTGCCCGGCGTCAGCAACTCGTGCCACTCAAAGTCGGTCAGGTGCCCTTGCACGCTGTCCCGAAAAGTGACCGGCTCATCGTCAGTCGGACGAACGGCATGCCAGGTCAGGGCGATCACTGCCCCGTGCGCATACTGGCGCTCCACTTCGGCGATCATTGCAGGCCGTGATGCGACAGAATCCTTGTCGTCGCCCGCGGAAAAGCCGAAATCCTCGCCGAAGAGCGCCGGATACTTCCCGGTCAGGTCGTAAGCGCGATCGGTCCAGCGCGACGAATCGTTGGGAAAATTGTGCTGCCCGCTGAGCGTGTACTTGCCGGAAATGGAATCGATGAACCGCAACAGCGCCCGCGCCTCCGGAGTCGCGTGCGGATTAGCCGGCGCCGGCCAATTCCCAGCCGCGGCGTTCCCCGACTCCGAAGCTTGTTGTTGCGCAGGAACAGATCCAGCGCCTGCCAGCATTCCCGCTACGACGATCCACGCACCAGTTCGCACAAGCGCCACAGCAGGCCTCCCGAAATTTCACGACGGATTATAGTCGCGCTCCACGCTCGAACGTTTTA
>Ga0302325_10035411_pt1 | contig 10199 bp, 9 predicted proteins | sample Palsa_T0_2_FD_201948 | JGI IMG/M metagenome (GOLD analysis project Ga0302325, IMG submission 201948) | Peat permafrost microbial communities from Stordalen Mire near Abisko, Sweden - Palsa_T0_2 | ecosystem: Environmental > Terrestrial > Soil > Palsa > Peat permafrost | place: Sweden: Abisko... | reverse complement strand
GTTGCTGTTGGCGTCGGATCGCGCACCGGGCGAGCGCAGTCCCTCAATCCCCGTCTGTGAAGCGACCCGTGGCAGTCACGGGGTATCCCCTACCGACGAGCTGCAGTGGCCGCGCCGTCCGTCCTCCGAAAATATCCAACACGCCATGGCCGGCACGGGCGTGCAGATCTGCACGTGCTGCCCAGCGCCGTACCGGAGATGGGATTGCGAACCTCCACGTTCGCCCTTGGCATTTCCAATGAGCACGGCGCTCAGGTGTCGAACGGCGCCCTTGCGATCAATACCGTGTGCTTCCGAGTGTCCAACGCACCACGCCTGTGGTTCAGGCCTGACTCGATCTAGTCGGTTCCCTCGTCGTCCTCACCGACCGAAAGACGGCCGAGGGCGCAAGCCGCCGCGCACACGCTTCGCCGACATTCAAACAGTGCAACAATGCTCCACCATGACCGAAAACCAGTACCAAAATTAGAGGATCACTGGCCAATGCCGGTTGAACCGCGACGCCTTGCTTGCGCTCAGAAACAGGCTGTGCATAACATATCTAATCGCGATTCGGGGGGGTATCAGCTGACGGGGAAAACGGTCGAGGGTCAGGTACTTTCGGCCTCCGTCGATTCGTCCATCCTCTTGGCCCGATCACCACTTAGATCGGGGTACTGAATCGAATGACTCGATCGGACGTCGTGCCAAGGAGGTCATGAAGATGTTGCAGACAGGACTGGCCAAGCTACGACGCACTGCGCTGCCCCTGACCATGGCCGCCGTCATACTCGCAGGTACCTGCGTGGCGCTCTCGCCAACGACTGCGTCCGCGGCATCTTCGGCGAGCCACGTGCTGGCGTCGGGCGCCCCGACTAACGGCGTGTGGCCGGGCGTCGGCAAGATCTGCGAAAAAGGGCCGGGGGGCTCGTCGTCAGTTCGAGGAGTCGGACCCAAGACGATTCATATCGCCGTATTCAACGACGCCGACAGCACGATCATGCCGGGACTCGAAGTCGAATTCGTCCAGCAGGCCAAAGCCTTCGCCGCGTGGTGCAACGCATCGGGAGGCATCAACGGGCGTCACATCGTCATCGACGACCGCGACGCCGCGCTCTTCAACGCCGCACAGGTCACGGAGCAGTCCTGTCAAAGCGACTTCATGGCGGTCGGTGGTGGCATGGCACTCGATCAGGCCGCCGTCCCCGTCCGTGAGAAGTGCGGGCTGGGCCAGATCACCGGCTATACCGTGTCCGACGCCTCCGATGCCGCCACCTTGCAGGTCAACCCGAGCGGCATCAACACCAAGTCCGTGTCCGCTGGGTGGTTCGGGGCGCTGGCTAAGAAGTACCCGGCGGCAGTCAAGAAGGCCAGCATGGGAGGGGAGGACAATGCCTCCATTCTCGAGCCAGAGACGAAGTACGAATTCGCGGCTGAGGCGCAGGGTTGGAAAGTTGTCGACTTCCAAGAACCCTCGATATCTGTGACGGTTTGGGCGCCCTACGTCGAGGAGGCGCAGTCCAAGGGAGCTCAGGCACTGTGGCCCGCGGACACGGACAACCCCGCCCCGTATTTCCAGGCCATGAGCACCGCCGGCTACAAGCCCGCCTTCGTCGCCCTCGGGGTCCAGTTCTATAACTCCATGACCACCAAGGCCGTGGCTGCCAACTCCGGCCTCCCCCCGGTCTATGTCGAAACCGGATGGTGGCCACTTGAGTTGGCCTCGCAAAATCCATCAACAGAGCAGCTCGTCCAGACCATGCACACCTACGCCAAGGGCGATGCCATTGACTTCGACGACGAGGAGGGAGCCGAGGCTTGGCTCCTGTGGGCCAAGTCGGCCTCGGCCTGCGGCGCGCAACTGACGGTTTCGTGTGTCCTCAGTCACGCGGCAGCAGAGAAGAATTGGAGCGCAGGAGGGATCCAGGCCCCCGTCGCACAATTGTCGATGTCCAACCAGAACCCCCAGCCCTCGCCCTGCTTCGCCCTCTTGAAGGCTGGACCGGACAAGTTCACCTACGACAAGGCGGTCACTCAACCTACGCAGTCCATCTGGAACTGCAACCCGAAGAACGTCGTGCAGATGACCCCGCAGCAACTGGCGCAGCTGGCGTCCTTGTGACCCGGAAAATGACGAGCAGCGGGGATAGCCGCCATCGTCGTAGTCTTGCCCCACTGAACCTTGGTTGAGGACCCGCCGTGCATGAATTCATCATCTTCACAATCGGCGGCCTGTCCGCGGCGGGCATCTACGCGATAACCGCGAGCGGTCTCACGCTCACCTACACCACGACGGGCATTTTCAACTGGGCCCACGGCGCCATAGGCATGATCTGCGCGTTCACCTATTGGCAAATGAGCATCGGCTGGGGCTGGCCGAGCCTGTTGTCACTGCTTCTCTGCCTCTTCGTGGTGGCTCCCATCATCGGAATTGTGATTGAAGCGGCGGTCATGCGCCGGCTCGAGGGCGTGTCGGAGGCATCCAAACTGGTCGTGACACTTTCGGTTGCCTTGATGCTTTTAGGCATCGCGCAATGGATCTGGGATCCCACCACGTATCGCGCACTTCCGCCACTCTTCAACAACGAAACCCTCATCCTGGGGTCGATCCGGATCTCCTACGACGACGTCACCATCCTGATCCTGGCGCTGGTCGTCGCCATAGGTCTGCGCCTGTTCCTCTACCGAACCCGGATGGGGGTCACCATGCGGGCGAGCGTCGACGATCGGACTCTCACCTCCCTCAACGGATCGAGTGCGATTTCCAATACCAGGAATGCCTGGATCATCGGATCGATGCTGGCCGCCCTTGCCGGCATCCTCATCGCACCGACGCTTACCCTCTCGGCATCAGCCCTCACGCTGGTCATCGTGAACGCCTACGCCGCGTCCGTTATCGGACGCCTTCGATCGATCCCCATGACGTTCGTGGGCGCGATCATTCTTGGCTTGTCGATCGCCTACTCCGTCGCCTACCTCCCTCAGAATCCGTACATTCAGGGGTTCGAAAATGCCGTACCTGCCATTGTGCTCTTCATTGCACTGCTGATCCTGCCGCAGTCCCGCCTGCGCGGGCATCGGCAACTTCGAAGCAGGGAGTTCGCCATCCGCCCGACCTGGACCGGCGCTGGTCTGTTTTGCGGCGGTGTCATCATTGCGGCCGTCTTTCTCGCGACTGTGGTCTCGACAGCTGACCTTTTCAGCCTCAATCGAATGTGGGGACTCGCAATCGTCGGACTCTCGATCATTCCCATCGTCGGGTATGCCGGTCGCCTGTCCCTCTGTCAACTCACTTTCGCCGGTATCGGTGCAACCGTCGTAGGACACCTTGGCGCCCAGGGAAATCCACTCTCCTTGCTGGCAGCGGCGGGGGTGTGCGCGGCGATCGGCATCCTTGTCGCCATTCCGGCCTTGCGATTGTCCGGGATCTACTTCGCTCTGGCCACCGCCGCGTTCGCCATCACCATGGACAACTGGGTATTCCAGCTGCCGGCGTTCAATCTGTTCGGGCACCCGTACGCACCATTCGGCTCCGGGTCACTCGTATTCGCCCCATTTCGCATCGGGTCCCTCGCTCTTACGTCGAAGGCCTCCCAGTTCATCGCGGGATCTGTCGTCTTTGTAATTCTGACCCTGCTCGTGGTGGTCCTGCGGCGATCCGAATTCGGCCAGCGCCTGCTGGCCATGAAGGACAGCCCGGCTGCATGTGCCACGTTGGGCATGAATGGTCGGGCGTCTTTGGTGGCTGTATTCGCCTTCTCCGCTGCCGTAGCCGGAGTGGGCGGTGGAATTTATGGCATGGCTCTCGGCAGTGCCTCGGCCGATGTCTTTCAATTCTTCAGCGGGCTTTCGGTCCTCTTGGTGATGGTGATCATGGGGCTCACGTCGGCCGGTGGTGCGGGCACGGCCGGCCTCTATCAGGGCTCCCCGGTGTTCACCAACCTGTTCCCAAGTCTCACGCAGCTGCCCTTGGTGCTCGTGGGTCTGGGCGGCGTTGGGGTTGGGACCACCCCGAACGGGACCATCCCGGGCAGCCTGCGTCCTGTCTGGTTGTCAGTGGTGCGGCGTCGGTGGCTCCTTGGATTGATTCTCACCGTCGTGATAGTCGCGTGGGTCCTCCGTCTGGCCGGAGCGATCAGCGATTGGCCAATGACCATCATCCTGCTCGTGGATCTCCTCGCGCTTCCGGTCCCGGCCTACGTCGTTGACTACCGGGCCAACGTCGCCCCACCCGCATTCGGGCTCCCTGAACGAAGGTCGAAAGAGAAGCGAGACGAATGGTTCGCACAGGCCGTGCCCGGGACGGGTCCCGTGGCGACAGGTGACCAGGTGCCAACGCTCTCGGGTGCGGGAGGCGCAAGTGGGACTTGAGATCGACGCCGTGTCAGTGCGCTTTGGTGGATTGGCTGCCCTCTCCGAGGTATCCCTTGGTGCGCAAGACGGTGCGATCACCGGACTGATCGGACCGAACGGGGCGGGCAAGACGACCTTGTTCAACGTGGTCACCGGAATGCAGCGACCGAACAACGGAACTGCGCGCCTTGACGGTCGGGATCTGGGTAACCTGTCGTCTTATAAGCGAGCACGACTCGGGCTTGGACGCACGTTCCAGCGTCTGGAGCTCTTCGGAACCCTGACCGTTGCCGAGAACATCGGAGTGGCGGCATCCATCGCGCAGCGCGGCATCTGGTTAACTCGATCCAAATCGAGAATCAACGAGATTCGCGATGAATTGCTCGATCGACTCGGACTGACGGCTGTCGGCAACGACCGCGCTGACACGCTGCCGACAGGAACAGGTCGCCTGGTGGAATTGGCTCGTGCCCTTGCCGTGAGGCCCCGTGTGCTTCTGCTTGACGAGCCGGCGGCGGGCCAGAACTCAGAAGAGACGGAACGCTTCTCCTCGGTCTTGCGGTCCCTCGCTGCCGATGGACTTGCCATCCTCCTCGTCGAGCACGACATGGATCTCGTGATGAACGTCTGCGACACCGTTGTCGTGCTTGACTACGGACGCGTCATCTGTGCAGGCACGCCCGCGACGGTGCGCACGGATCTCGATGTCCAGGCGGCCTACCTCGGCACGGCATCGGGATCGACGGCTGATGCCTGACCAGCCTTTGCTCGAGTTCCGGGGAGTCCGAGCCGCCTACGAAGAGGTCGAGGTGATCCATGGAATCGACGCCACGTTCTCCGAGGGTGTCGTCACTGCGATCCTCGGGGCGAACGGGGCCGGCAAGTCGACGCTTCTCGCTCTCGCGGCCGGAATAATTGCGCCAACGCAGGGGGAGGTGCGTTTCGCCGGTGAGAAGGTGCGGGCGGGGGCAACGTCGGCGCTGGCGCGCCGGGGGCTATGCCTCATTCCCGAAGGACGCGGCGTCTTCCCGAACTTGACCGTGCGGGAGAACCTATGGATCATGACCCATACGGGTTCGACGCGTCGGCACATCGAGCGTTGTGCATTCGACCGATTCCCTCGCCTTTCGGATCGGCGCGACCAACAGGCGGGAAAACTGTCCGGGGGCGAGCAGCAGATGCTGGCGCTCGCCCGTGCGGTCGCCACGAACCCGCGACTTCTCATGCTCGATGAGCTTTCCATGGGACTGGCGCCCCTCGTGGTCGAGGAGCTCTACCGACATGTTGTAGAACTCGCATCAGAGGGGATCACCGTCCTGCTGGTGGAACAGTTTGCCCGCACAGCGCTGTCAGTGGCGGCCTCAGCCATGGTGATGGCGAACGGACGGATCGTTCAGACCGGGTCGACCTCCGAAGTGGAAGCGGTGCTGCACTCCGCCTACCTGGGACGATCCGAGTCCGAGACATCGCAAACAGACCCGCCCGCTGCACCGTCAGATCGCGCCGAAACCGGCTCGGGAGCGGTTTAGGAGTGGTGTGCTGTCTGCCCAAAGCAGTGGGGGCTGCGAAGGTCACACTGGGCACGTTGCGTTGGCCGCCAGAGCAACGTGTCCGGGAACTACTCGCACAACAGGCATGGGAGTTGGCCGCATCCCCGCTGGGGTGGGGATCGTTGCACAAGTAGTTCCCGGACATTTCCCGCCACACAGCCACGTCGCTCCTCCTGACAAATCGTCCCGTTCTGCGTCGCTCCGTGTCAATTCACCATAATCCCGAGTGATTTACTCATGTATACCGCTAGCAGTGCTACTTTACAAATCGGATGGTATTAATCAAGTATTGAACGTCCGCAGAGGAGCGACGATGGCCACAGCCAAAACTGATCGTTGGGGTGCTCCGGTCCAGAGTGGCACCGGGGCGGGGGTGACCCACTTCGACAATGCCGTCGAATCTCTCGTCGGTTTGAGGGGTGACCCCCTAGTTGCCGCAGATGCGGCGGTGGGAGCCGATGACGAACTGGTCCTTGGGCACATCCTGCGGGCGTACCTCTCCCTATACTCCACTTCCGCTGACGGCGTCCGGCGCGCCGCCAAGATCCTCGAGCCGCTCGCAGGGACCGATTCGACCCTGAGCGAACGGGAGCTCCTCCACCTGCGGGCCGCCCGTTCGTGGGTTGCTGGAGAGTGGGATTCGGCCACGCATTTTCTTGAGCGGGCTTTGCTCCACGACTCCCACGACTTGCTGGCCCTCAAGGTGGCCCAAGACTTGTATTTCCTCCTCGGCGAGACCAAGGAACTTCAAGGTGTCGTCACGCGGGCGTTGCGGGCTTGGTCGGCCGAGAGGTTGGGCTGGGGGTACGTGCAGGGCATGTATGCCTTCGGACTGGAGGAGAACGGGGATTACGCCCAGGCTGAGGTCTTCGCCCGAGCGGCGCTCCATCGCAATCCTTGCGACATCTGGGCCGTGCATGCGTTGGCTCACGTTCTGGAGATGCAGGGTCGGCCACGCGAGGGTATTGCATTCTTGACTGATGCAGCGCCGGAGTGGTCATCGAGCTACTTCGCCACTCATTTGTGGTGGCACCAGGCTCTCTATCACCTCACACTGGGGGAAATTGAGCGAGCCGTCTCCCTTTATGACGGCCCGATCCGCCGCGACCGTTCCGCCGAATGGCTCGACCTCATCGACGCGGCAAGCTTGCTCTGGCGCCTGTCCTTGTTCGGCGTAGATATTGGATTGCGTGCATCAGAGCTGACGGCCGACATCGAGCCGCTCATTGATGACCCTACGTACATTTTCAATGACTGGCATGCCGTAATGGCATTCGGTATGGCGGGACGCCACGATCTGACCGAACGGCTGCTGACCAGCAACCGCCGACGAACCCATGGCACCAACCGCGCTGTCGCCGAACAGGCCGGGCTGGCGCTCCTAGAAGGATTCGACTCGTTCGCGGCGCGGCGTTTCAGTCGGGCCCTTGACATCCTCACGCATACCCAACCCATTGCCAGTGCTGTAGGGGGCAGCCATGCACAAAGAGACATCATCACTCTCACCATCGTTGAGGCCACGGCTCGTGTTGGAGAGCACCTAACGGCGCTGGACTTGGCTTATCCCGAGGGACGGAGCCTCAATGCAACGAACCAATAGAGCTGTGGGTCAGCCTTTCAGTTCATCGCCAACTGCTCGCCTGCCAATGGCGCAATTGGGCGTCCGTGTGCAATGCCCGATCCCCGCGAAGGGGTTCGGTTGATCGGAGGAAGTGCATGACCATCAAACTTCACTGGTTTCTCCCCACCTCGGGTGACAGCCGCAATGTTGTGCCCGGCGCAGGAGGTCATGGCCGACCGGCCACGATTGACTACCTGGCCCAGATTGCCCGAGCGGCGGACGACCTCGGCTTCGATGCCGTGCTGACACCCACGGGAACGCACTGCGAAGATGCCTGGCTGGTCACGACCGCCCTGAGCCAGCACACGTCCCGCCTGCGCTTCTTGGTGGCGTTTCGACCCGGCATCACCAATCCAACCCTGGCCGCCCAACAGGCGGCCACGTTTCAACGCATCACCGGTGGCAGGCTGTTGATCAACATCGTCACCGGTGGAGACAGCTTCGAGCAGCGTCGTTTTGGCGACTGGCTCTCCCACGACGAGCGGTATGCCAGGACTGACGAATTCATGACAATTCTCCGGGGTGCATGGAGTGGCGAGCTCTTCGACTTTGGGGGCTGGCACTACAAAGTCCGGGGGGCAACCGTCCTCGACCCGCCCAATCCGATTCCCGAGGTGTTCTTCGGCGGAGCCTCGAGCGTGGCCGAAGATGTAGCCGCCCGACATGTCGACGTCTACTTGCTTTGGGGAGAGCCGCCGCAGATGGCGCGCGAACGGATTGATCGGGTGCGAGAAAAGGCTGACGCCGAGGGCAGGGCCATCCGGTTCGGCATGCGTCTCCACGTCATCACTCGGGACACCGAACGAGAAGCCTGGACCGAATCCAATCGCCTTCTCGAAACGATGGATCCGGCCCTGATCGGTGCAGCGCAACAGCTTTTGAGCAAGAGCGAGTCGGTCGGCCAACAGCGCATGCTCGCCTTGCACGGCGGGAACCGCGAAGATCTCGAGGTGAGCCCGAATCTGTGGGCCGGGATCGGACTGGTGCGCCCTGGCGCCGGCACCGCACTGGTCGGGAGCCACCAGCAGGTCGCCGAAAGGATCTTCGAATACCACGAGTTGGGGCTCGACGAGTTCATCCTCTCGGGCCATCCACACCTTGAAGAGGCCTACGCCGTCGGCGAAGGCGTGCTCCCCCTCGTGCTCGGGGCCGTGCGGGGTGCACCAGAAAATCAGGCCGGGACAACGACGCCATGGGGAGTGCGCTACCGCGCACCCGAGTCCGTCCTTGCCCGCAGGTGAGTCTTGTTGATCGCCGACACCGAAGTCTCAAAGAGTCCAAACCTGATAAATCCCCGAGCAGTTAGCCCGGGACCCGGATCGAGGGGAGGCAAAGCCGCTCCATCGACGATGCTCCCACCCCGTCGGCCGACCACCCCCCCGTTACGACCGACGATGTGGGTCATCGAACCGCTATGTGAATCTCAGGCGGCTCGCTTGCGGGCTGCGCAGGTGTCCCCGCCGTTTCCGCCGAACGCTCCATCCTGGCTTCATGCCCTCGACAAAACAATCCCGGGTACAAACAGCCAGCCCCACCGGGGCAGTCCGGCCCGCAGCCGTGCCAGCGGTGAGGGCAGCTCCAGCTGAGCGTCGCGACGCTCGTAGAAGGCGTCATTGATCATGTCGAAGACCGCCCTGAAGATCTCTGCATTTCTGCCGGGGAAGTAGCAGTAACGCGCGACGGGCGCCACGCCGGCTCGCTCGAGGATCTCGGCCACCGTGGTCTGCTCCTTGCGGCTCACAGTCCCTCTCTATTGGTTAACCGACGGTCGGTCAACCAATAAAGTCGCTCATGTCGCAGGGAAGGGGATGGTTGGATGAAGGCGAACCGAGCCAGTCGAACCGCCGAGCACAATGCACTGTTCCGAGCCCTGGAGCGGACAGTGACCGAAAGGGCGCCACTCTTCGACGACCCGCTGGCTTCCCGGTTCTTGACGTGGCCCCTGTCCGCGGTAGGCCGGCTGTCCGCCCTTCCAGGGGGCGGGCGAGCTCTGCGGACGGCAATCGACCGCCGATGGCCCGGGGTACGAACGTCGGTGGTCGCCCGCACGCGTCTGATCGACGACACCTTGGCCGCAATGCCGTCCGAACGACTGGGCCAGCTGGTAGTCCTCGGTGCTGGGTTCGACTCTCGTCCATACCGACTGGACCGCCTACGGGCGATCCCGGTTTTTGAAGTCGACCATCCAGCCACGCAACGAGCCAAGCGGAGCGCCCTTGCCCGCGCCCTCGAGACACTGCCGTCCAATGTCACCTTCATCCCCAGCGACTTCAACCTCCGACAACTCGGTCCGGCCATGGAGGCAGCTGGATTTCGCCCCTCGGTGCCCACTGTGTTCCTTTGGGAAGGTGTGACCAATTACCTCACTGCACAAGCCGTCGATGCCACAATCTGCTGGTGTGCCAAGGCGGCCTCGGAAAGCGCGCTGATCTTCACCTATATCCACTCCGATGTGCTCACAAAGCCGGAGAACTTCGTCGGGGCCGACCGACTCCATGCCACGCTTGCAAAGGTGGGCGAGCGACTCACCTTCGGCATGGATCCCGACGACATGGCCCACTACTTGGACGAGCGTGGGCTGGACCGCAAATGGGACCTCGGAGCGGCAGAGTATCGCCACCGCTACTTCGGTGACCGAGCCCGGGCCATGGTGGGCCACGAGTTCTATCGAACTGCCCTGGCCCTGGTCAGGTAGT
>Ga0302325_10035410_pt1 | contig 10199 bp, 7 predicted proteins | sample Palsa_T0_2_FD_201948 | JGI IMG/M metagenome (GOLD analysis project Ga0302325, IMG submission 201948) | Peat permafrost microbial communities from Stordalen Mire near Abisko, Sweden - Palsa_T0_2 | ecosystem: Environmental > Terrestrial > Soil > Palsa > Peat permafrost | place: Sweden: Abisko... | reverse complement strand
AACCTGCTTGTGGCGAGGGCTCCGTCTGTTCCGGCGTGCGCCCTGGATTGATGAAAACGCCAAGCATTACAGGGATCTCGCGTCGGTAGATCAGATTGTCCATGACGTTCTGAGCCCGCATGTCTCCGTTTTCGTCTTTGAACGCCTGTCCATCCTGGTAAATCATCAGAGCAGTGGAGGTCTTTGCGTCGTATTGCGCAGGAACGTAGACCCAATACGTGTGCTGCGTACCGGGGTAGATTTTGCATGGCAGGGTAAATGGTCCGCGAATCTCGCCTTTCGGAACTCCATCATGCGCGAATGAATCCGGACCCAGGCGGTACTGCGAGTCAGGGTTTGGTCCTGGCGGATCCTGACGCTGGGATGAGGCGTGCACAATGGTGAGTACAATCAGCGCGGTTCCCAGCATGGTTGCGAGTGCAGTGCGTACGGGTGTTAGCGTCATCGGAACACATCCTTTTGAAGAATAAATGAATCGGACATACCTCGGAAGCAGTTGCCGGCGACTGCAAAGTAGTCGGCGCCACTTTAGCGGCCCTGGTTATATTGCACTCAGAGGTCAAGAAAACCTAAGAGCCTTCCTACCGTTGCGCCATATTTACCCTACGACAGCGCAGAAATGGGAGTGAGTATCACAAATCAATGGAACATATTCCAACACTCATCCGATTAGACAGTTAACTTAGTGCACGATCGAAATTCTCGATCCAGGGAGAAGAGATACGATGAAGTTACCCGTGATACTATCCGGTTTGAGCCTGGCCGTTGTGCTGGCATCATTCGGATGCGGAGGCGGTGGCAGTTCAAGCGGAGGAGGCGGCAGCGTTGCCAAGGCTGGCTCTGTGTTCCAGGGCGGCTATGTCGGCCCGTTCGCTTACTCAGGCTCGAACACAGATAAGGGAGAATTCGCAATAGAAGTAAGCGCAACCGGCGCGATTACAGGTAGATACATTGACGTAACTTCTCCTTCCAGCGGAGTAGTTATCTCAGGGCAGATTACACCTGCTTCCAGTACCGCCTCAACGGATACAGGATCGGTTACCGTTACCGCTTCTGGCGGAACCGCAACAGGAAACCTCACTCTGATGGCTGGAACTTTGTCAGGATCCGTCACAGACAAAACTAACGGGCTTACGATCAACTTTACTTCGGGGCTGGTGTCGACGCAAAACACTAACTCGTTTGCCGGTTTTTACAATGGAATCTTCACCGTGAACGGCGTTCCAGGCACTCCGGCGGATACCTGTGCAATGATCATCGACGGCAGTGGAGCAATTACAGCTTTCATTACTGACAATGTTACGAATGATCTCGTGACCGTTGCAATATCAGTTGGAACCATAACATCGAAAACCGGAACTACAACTCTGGGCGCATCAATGGGAACGCTTACGCTGGCGAACGGAGTTCTATCAGGACCGTTAACCCGGACCAGCACCGGGCAGCCAAGCACCACGTTCTTGTACACGCTCAACGCGAACACATAGTTATAGACTGCATTAACTCGAATCGGCGATTTGAACCTAGCGGAATCTGGCGGCGAATCGTTCGCCGCGAGCACTATACCGCGTCGCTTACTTATCGCTTGAAGCCGCTTTGTTCAACTGCTCAATTGCGTTAACCTCCTCACCCCAGTAAGAGGGTAAGCGGCGGTACGGATTAGAGCCGCCTGCATCCGTGATATAGATGTATCCTATCCTCTTCTGTACGGCCTCCTTCAGATACTTAAGCATGTGGGATTCGTCCGGCACCTGATAGGCCACTATGCAGAATCGCGACGAGGGCCATTGGGATGTCCAGGAAGGCGGCTGAAAGGCCTCAAATCCCCGGTTCCCCTCGAACAGACAAACGACGTCCGCCGCTGGACGCGATATGTACTCGGATGAGCACATCGTGCCCGGGTTGTTAATTACCACTGCATTGGCATTCTTGCTCCGCACATACTTGTACAAGGTTTGATAGTAATCCACGTTCGCCGCATCGCTGGATTGCTCGTCGAAATGGAAGCCTTGTAAGTCCGGGTAGAACTTCAGGTAGGTATCGACCTCCTGCTCTGCCTGCGCTATAGATTTCCTGGCATACTCGGTTCCGATGTATCCAACCAGCGTTAATCCGGACTTGCGAGCGCGGGGAAGTAGTGCGGCAAAGTAAAGGTCCTGATGGTCACCAGGGCCGCTGGCAGGATTCACTATCGCCACAATAGGTACATGTTTTGCCGCCTCGATTAGCCGGTTCCATTCATCCAATCCCGGGCCGTTAGGATAGTAGTAAGCGGCTACCCACAAGTGAACAGTTGTTGTGGCAGCGGGACTGTTTGATGTAAGCAGGGCCTGGGATGTCGCGGCTGCTGACATGCGGCAGCCTGTGATGCTCAGGCTAAGGCATGCGGCAGCTAAGCCGCTTACGCCGCGCCAATTGTACAGCGAAGCAAGCTTATCGTCCCACACTTTACGTTGGCAATTCATCACAAATAGACCTCGCATCCCAGATATTATATCCTGCGACGGATGATGTCATCGCACTATTTCATCCACTCATCCTGAATTAGGTACAGCCTGTCAAACCACGCCGTTATGGCACGACGGCTCATGTCATAATGCCGCCGACCACCTTGCACCAGGGTTGTCCAGGGCCTGCTAATTATATCAAATGATGTCTCAATAAGTCCGGTTGGTCTCCATGGAGAGAGCATGTGTAATTTAAAGTTACTTTTGGTCGTGTTGCCTGCAGCCTTAAGTTTGCAGGTTCACGTCTTTGCTCAGAACAGTCCTGCTAATGCTGCTCAGGCAACGGCTCCGCCGCCTGTCACCGCTCCGGAACTTCCTCCTCAAGTGCCGGCAGCTAACTCCATAACCATGCATGAGGCATTGCAGACCGCGCTCAAGGATAATCCACAGATAACTGCAGCGCGCTACTCGGTTCTTAGCGCACGGGAGAACTTTAACAGCCAGAAATCTCCCATCAATCCAACGGTCAATTACGGGGCGGTGAACAATACCGTTGCTCCGTTAGACTTCGCTACCGGATTCGGTCAGAGCTACAACTACAGCGCTTACGCCACTATCGAGACCAACGGGGCAATCACGTATCGCACGCGTCAGGCGCGGGAGCAGTATCACCAGGCTCAGTTCGACGCCGCTACTACCGGTCTCTCGCTCCAGCTCAATGTCATCAGTGCTTATGTGGGTGTGCAGGTCGCGAACAGAGCGCTCGAGGTGGAGTTGAAAGTGTATGAAAACATGCATCAGCTTAGCGACCTGACCGCAAAGCGGTTCGAGGCCGGCGCCGGCACCGACGCCGATGCCAGGCGAGCCCGAATAGCTTTTGTTCAGGAGAGGCAGAACGTCATCACAGACGCAGCCAATGTAAACTCAGCTCGCGCAGCGTTGAACGCGCAGCTCGGCCACCCCGTAGGCACTCCCATAGACGTATCGGAACCTCTCACCTACAAACAGGCTCCATTGCATGATCTCGCCGACCTTACCAGGCAGGCAGAGCAGAATCGCCCGGAACTTCAATCCGCAAACGCCAACCTGCGCGCCCTCAAGGCGGTTCCCGGGCTGGCGCGATCCGCCTACTATCCAAATCTGGTCGTAGCCCGAGACTTTGCCGGTGATTCTTCGGTTGACGTCGGATTGAGCGTTCCGTTGGATCTCGGCAGCATACGCGGCGCGGTTAAGAAGGCCAGGGCAGATGTGAAAACTCAGGAGGCGCAAGTTGAGCTTGCGCGCCAGAACATCGACCTGGATGTAAAAAACTCCTACGTCAACCTGGATGCGGCTCAGAAGCAGGTAGCCACCTACGATGGTGGGATCCTTCAGGATTCCGAAGCTCTTCTAAACCAGACGCGGCAGGCATATACCCTGGGAGCCGGCACGATCCTCGATGTAATGACGGCGGAAAACACCTACAGGGCGGTGATGACCTCCTACTATAGCGCCATAGGCACGTATGTCGTTGCTTTCTACACACTGCAGCATTCCATAGGCGACCTTCCGGACCCTCTGCCCCCAATTGCCCTGGTTACAGCCGCTGCTCCCAGAGGCGCTGCAGGCGCCTCCAAAAGAAAGAATACGCCATGACAAACGAGGAAAAGATCCCGACTTCACCGCCCTGGCGCCAGCTTATTGTCATAGCTGTGGTTGCCATTGTGCTTATCATCGCCATAGTTGTTGTCAAGGGGCGTGCGAAGGCATCCGACAATCAGGTAGCCGCAACCAACGCTCTCAACCCTAACCAGGTACTGGTTGAAAAGGCTGCCGCAGAGGCGGTAGAGCTTAAGACGGCGCCGGTAACCCTGGAGGCCGGCAGGCGCACCATTCATACAAACGGCGTGGTTCACTTTTCGCCTTACAGCACGATGAACGTTAGCCCGAGGCTTGTAGGCAGGGTTGGAGCAGTCTACGTCAAGGTGGGAGATCACGTCACCGCAGGCCAGCCGCTTATGGAGATGGTAAGTTCAGACGCGGCCAATGCCGTCGACGCCGCGCACGATGCCGATGAGCAGTTAAGACTTACTGCTTCTGCGCTAGATATTGCCCGCAAGCAGTTCCAATTGGGAACTCCTGAAGTAACAGCCGCGCAGGCAGCGCTCGACCAGGCGCATGCCAACACTCTTTTCAACAAACGGATGTTGGATCTGGCGCGTGAGCAGAGCAATATCGGCGGGTTCACCGATAAGCCGCTAACAGACGCTCAGAGCGCTGTTAAGCTTGCCGACACGCAATTAGCGCAGGATCTGAAGGATCTAACACTCGCCCAAAGAGTGTACGACCGTACCAATAAGCTCCTTGGTATTGGAGTAGCTTCCCGACAGGACCTGGACACCGCGGAGGACACGCTGGGCAAGGCGAAGGATGCGGTAGAGAACGATCGCGAACAGTTGCGTATTACGCACGTAACGCTCGAACGCGAACAGAAGGCCTATAACACAAGGCTCTATGCCAATCAATCGGTTGCGCAGGCGGAAAGCAACTACGATCAGGCTGTTATTCAGGAGAGAGCGGCAAACGTCGCCCTGCGCATGGCTAAGGCTGCGCTTAACCGGGACCTCAAACAGGCACAACACGATTACGCCGTCGCCGCCGCGGATGCTCGCGCTGCTCACAGTGTGGTTAGCCACTACGATAATCCAACGCCGACGGGGCTCATCGTAGTGCGCGCACCGGCGATCGGGGTCATAACCGCCCGCAATGTCAATCCAGGCCAGATTGTGGATCAGACCGGCCAGACTCCGTGGCAGATGTTTACCATCGTCAACGCAAACAGAGTCTACGTCGATGCACAGGTCTACGAGAAGGACATGGTCGGGGTTCGGATTGGTGAGCCTGTCACCGCAACCTCGGATGTGCTGCCCGCTCACTTTACTGCTTCCGGCGCCATCAGCTTTGTAGCGCCCGGCCTCGATCCCGCTTCGCACGCTCTCTCGGTTCGGGCAGATCTGGACAATTCTGCCGGCCTTCTTAAGGACGGCATGTTTGTAAGCACAAGCGTAGATGTTTCCGCTCACTCTCCTTTCCCGTCGACACCGATTGTGCCGCTGACGGCGGTAATTCACGACGGCGACAGCGATTATGTATTCGTTGCTGCGGGTTCAGGCAAATACGATCGCCGCAAAGTCACTCTCGGCGAACAGCGCGGCGAAGGGCTCGTAGCCATCACGCACGGACTCATTGGGTCGGAAACGATCGTAACGCATGGGGCGATCTACCTCGGTACAGGCGGTACAGCGCTGGATTGACGGCAAGACCGATGGCAGGACTTTACGAATGATTAGCAGCTTGATACAGTTTGCAATGCGGCAGCGCATACTCGTGTTGTTTGTGGCCGCCTTACTGCTTGTTTGGGGAGCGATAAGCTTTACGCAATTGCCCATAGAAGCCTACCCGGACGTGATGAACGCCCAGGTTGTGATTGTTACGCAATGGCCCGGCCATGCCGCAGAAGAGATCGAGAAGCAGGTTACGATTCCACTCGAGATCAGCCTCTACGCCGTACCGCACATTACCGCCCTTCGCAGCCGTTCACTTTTCGGGCTGTCTGCGGTCTACCTCACGTTCGACGATGACACGAACGACTACTTCGCCAGAGAACAGGTCAATCAGGCCCTTGTCGGCACAAACCTGCCCGCCGGGCTGCAGCCCACCATGCAGCCAATGGAGAGCGCCGCGGGCGAAGTGATGCGCTACATCGTTACGGGAAACGTGCCTCTTAAGAAGCTGAAGGAGATTCAGGATTGGACGCTCTTTCGTGAGTTCCACCAGGTTCCCGGCGTTGCAGACGTTGCGATATTTGGTGGAACCACCAAGGAGTACCAGATACAACTGGACCGGCGCAAGCTCCAGAACTACAGCATCACGATGCAGCAGGTTGAGCAGGCGATCACAAATTCAAATGCAAATGGCGGCGGCAACTATATAACCCGCGGCAGTGAGAACGACATCATCCGCGGTATAGGACTGCTCAAGGATGCACAGGACATAGGCAGTGTTGTTGTGGCGGAGCGAGGCGGGATTCCGATTCTGGTGCGTGACGTGGGAATTGTGCGAACAGGGTACCTTCCTCGATTAGGAAAAGTCGGGATAAAGGTCGGCAACAAGGGCGCCGACGTAGATGATGTGGCAATGGGCACCATCGTAATGAGGCGTTTCGAGAATGCCGGCGATGTGCTGGATGGAATCCACAAGAAAATTGAAGAGCTAAACAGCGATATCCTTCCTAAGGGCGTAAAGGTCATACCCTTTATCGATCGCACCGATCTCACTCATGTCACAACGCACACCGTGCTGCACAACCTGGTGGAAGGCGTGGTGCTGGTAATCTTTGTGCTGGTTCTGTTTCTCGGCAATGTGCGCGCCGCGACCATCGTTGCCATAACAATTCCGTTCAGCCTGCTGTGGGCCTTCTCATGGATGAACGTGCTGCACGTTCCTGCAAACCTGATCTCACTCGGTGCAATCGACTTTGGAATCATTGTAAACGGCGCGGTCATTCTGGTTGAGAATATATGTAGGCATCTTGATCATCGTCACCGCGACGAATCCGTCGCATCTACCATCCTCGCTGCTTCTAGTGAGGTTAGCTCCGAGCTGTTCTTCACGACTGTGATTATCATCGTGGGATACCTTCCGCTCTTTACCATGCAGAGTGTTGAGAAGAAGATGTTTAGCCCGATGTCCTATACAATCGGGCTGGCAATACTCGGATCCTTGCTCATGGCGCTCCTGGTTGTACCGCCGCTCTGCTATCTAACACTGAGACGCGAAGGCGTAGGTAGAGAGCCCGGTTGGATCGTGTGGCTTACGGCAAGATACCAGCGTGTTGTGAGGGTTGCCCTGCACAATCCCTGGGTCACCGTCGCTCTCGGGGCTGCAGTTTGTGCGTTGGCAGTTGTAATAACTCCTCTACTGGGCACGGAGTTTCTGCCCCACCTCGATGAAGGCAATCTATATATCCGCGGGTCGCTCCCGCAAACGGTCAATTTTCAAGAGTCGAGTCATATTGCGGGGAGGATCCGGCGGCTATTGAGTGAGTTTCAGCCAGTCGATCTTGTTGAGTCGCAGATCGGCAGGCCGGACGACGCGGAGGACGTTACCGGTTACGACAACTCCGAGTATCTGGTAAACCTTAAGCCTTACGGCGATTGGAAGGGTTATGCCAATAAGGATGAGCTCACAAAGGCGATGAGCGACAAGCTCAATCAGATACCCGGCATAACTTTTAACTTCTCACAGAATATAGAAGACAATGTTGAAGAAGCCATTAACGGCGTAAAGGGAGAACTGGCAGTAAAGGTCTTTGGGGAAAACCTGGATGTCTTGGAGCAAAAGGCGCAAGAGATACAGAAGGCTATGGGCAGCGTCCGTGGTATCGTCGACGTTTCCACGTTCGATGAGACCGGTCAACCTCAGGTACAGATAAAAGTGGACCGAGCAAAGTGCGCCAGATACGGGCTGAACACTTCCGATGTCCAGGATGCAGTCCAAACGCAGATTGGCGGCCAGGAGTTTACGATGCTCCTGGATGGAGAAAAGCAATTCGGCGTCCGGATTGCGCTTCGGCCCGATCTCGCCAACAACATCGACAAAATCGGCAATGTACTGTTGGATACTCCGGATGGATATCGTATTCCGCTCTCCATGGTCGTCACTATCGATGATACACGCGGAGCATCCTTTGTCTATCGGGAAAGCGGCCGCCGGTATATAGCGATAAAGTTTGGTGTGCGGGGCCGTGATATAGGAGGTGCAGTAGCAGAGGCTCAGCAGACCGTAAAGTCAAAGGTTTCAATGCCCGAAAACTACCATGTTGTATTTGGCGGCGAGTTTGAGTCTATGCAGCGAGCGGGAAGGCGATTGGCCATTATAACCCCGATCACCGTACTGATTGTCTGGCTGATACTCTTTATGCTTCTTGGTAAGATTTCCCGCACTGTGATCATCATGCTTAACATGCCGATAGCGGTCTCGGGCGGAATGTTCCTTCTCTACATCACCGGCCACCATCTCTCCGTATCTGCTGCAGTCGGATTCATTGCTCTCTTCGGCGTCGCAGTTCAAAATGCGGTCATAATGGTATCCTACTTCGATCATCTGCGTCACGAGGGCCGATCCCTATACGAAGCCATCACAGAAGGCGCGAGCACGCGGCTCAGGCCCGTGTTGATGACGGCGATGCTGGCAACCATAGGTCTCATTCCGGCTGCTATATCCACCGGAATTGGATCCGACGTTCAAAAGCCGCTGGCGCTCGCCATTATCGGTGGAATGATCACGGGAGTTATCGGAACGCTGTTCGTATTGCCTGTACTTTATATGCTCATTGCTGGGAGATTTCCGTCGAACGGCAAGAGAGCGGACACTGGCGGGCTCGACAGTGAACCTGTATACTCACATTGACGCACAATCAAGCAGTTCGACCGACGCGCGTTGGTTAATCGGGTAGATAACACAGCATATTACTCAGAAATCTGAAAGGCATTTTGGATGTCAAGTCCCACCATGTCTCATAGGGAACGAACTTTTGTAATGATCAAGCCGGAAGGCGTCCGTCGAAACCTCATCGGCACGCTTATCCAACGGTTTGAGAATCGCGATGAGTTTAATATCGTAGCAATAAAACTTGTACATGCTTCACGAGAACTTGCCGATAAACATTATCATATCCATCGCAACCAGGCTTTTTTCGATGATCTCGTTGACCTGATGACCAGTGGTCCCGTCATCGCGATGGTCTGGGAGGGAGTCCATGCGATAAAGGTGTGTCGGATGATGACGGGATCCACAAATCCGCTTCAAGCTCTGCCGGGGACTATTCGCGGCGATTTTGCCGGCAGCGCGCTGAACAGCCTCATCCACGTCTCAGATAGTCCGGAAACCGCGGCCGAGGAGATCTCTCTGTGGTTCCCTGAGGGCGTCGTTTAGCGGGTACATTGAGGAGTGGAGTGGTTGAGAGCCGGCTGGTTAGTGCAGTTGCCACAGGCCAACGAGGATTAGCAGGACGCCCGAAATTAGCTCCGCATTTGCGCTCACCCTGGTAGCGCTCAAACGCGATCCCATTGCGTGGCCGGTTGTGAGGCACAATACATTGAAGAATACCGCGAGAAAGGCCATGCTTGCGGCTGGGATCTTTATCATACCGGCGCTGATTCCTCCCCCAATATTGTTGAGAGAAAGGGCCACTCCCAAAAGGAGGGCCTCACGAATATCGATATCACGTGACGAATCTCTGTCGGCAAGCTGAGGATCGATCAGCACGTCGGTTACCGTAGGTGTGTGAACAGAATCCGGCGCGTTGCTCTTTGCTCGTCTCTTGCGGATTGCCGGCACCAGTATCCATAAGCCGACGCCAACGAAAAAAGCCGCACTCAATAGGTTTGTTACGGTGTCCGGAAGATATCGTGAGATGGTGTTGCCGGCGGCAACGGACGACCAGGTTATGGCGAGCATCACAATACAAATGCATACGTGAGCGGAAAAACGAACACGCGTTCCGTTCAAGCCGTAGGCTACGCCAACGCCGAGACTATCGATGCTGGTGGCGATAGCTAGAAAAAACAGTATTACAATCTGCACGGGGAAACGGTCTCTCTACTTTGCTCTTTCGATGTCTATTTCAACTTGCGGCGCCGCGCCATGAATTGCCCTTATCCGGTCGGCGTGATGGCGCTCATCCTGCGCTTTCAGCTCCTGGTGATGGCG
>Ga0302325_10035408_pt1 | contig 10199 bp, 12 predicted proteins | sample Palsa_T0_2_FD_201948 | JGI IMG/M metagenome (GOLD analysis project Ga0302325, IMG submission 201948) | Peat permafrost microbial communities from Stordalen Mire near Abisko, Sweden - Palsa_T0_2 | ecosystem: Environmental > Terrestrial > Soil > Palsa > Peat permafrost | place: Sweden: Abisko... | reverse complement strand
TAGGAAGGAGATCATTGCGAGGGAGAATTTGACTGTTATGGGTGTTGTGGGGAGATACATCGCCGCATACGCCAAGATCGATAAAATGTTCTGGTGGGATAAAGACATGGCATGTGGTCCTATTGTCGAACAAGGGACTCATTTCGGTATCAAAAGTCCCTCAAATGCCTAATCTGATAAACAGCTGATTTGTGTCGTTATTTCGGTGGAGAGGTTAATTACTCTACTATCCGAGCACATGCTCTCGAACACTTCGAAACTCCAGGAAAACTATCTGCCTTGAGCGTCAATGAATCGAGTATTCCGCCCGAGCGACGGATCCCGCGAATGACTGTCGCGAGCTGGAAATTCGAGTCCGGCGCCGTATGTAGTTTTACACACGGCCTGGTCTTACATGGATCTCGATATGATACAACATTAGAAGTCTATTGCGACGGATGGAGTTTCCGACTCGTTGATCCGTACAAGTATTCCCCATCTCCTTTTAACAGAAACTAACGGAAGTAATCCGACTTTGTATGTTCGCAGTCCAAGGGAAGCCGATGATCGAGAAGTCATTTATACTTTCCCGGATGATGATCCGTATGTTATATCCCAGGGGTAATGCTTACGACAGATATTTCGGAGAGTTTTCAACTTTTATCGATGCTGTGGAATCTCCTCAGAGAGACGCGTCTTTGATCCTTTCATCGTTCGAAGACGCCGTCAAGACTTATGATCTGACGTGGCGTATCCGAGAGGCTTCTGAAGCAAGTACAAGGGAACTGTATCCTTCCACTCAGGATGCGGCAAGGACGACTCTAGGAGCAACGTCCAGTGGATCCGTTCCGACTTCGTTAGAGAGCACAGTTACTCCTACCGCAGGTCCAACTGGCGTCATTGGCGGACAGACAACTGACACTCCGAGCGAACATAAGGGATTGATGGAGAGTGTCAAGGAGGGGGTCGAGAAACTTGGATTGGGTGGGAGGTCTTAGTATTTTAGGGATCATTGGAGTTGAAATCTCATTTTGATATTAGACTTCGTTAAATTTATTTATTGGGCATCCAACTGTCTTGCAGTTGACCAAGGACTATCAAGTGACGATTGATCATGAACCACTTCGTAGGGCTGCGATTTGAGTGTCGTTGAAATTTCACTATGTTGGGCAATTTTTTGGCTTATCGTATGAAAGATCGCTTTTCTTTAGATCCCACAAGTGCTAGAATTTCAACCTGTGCAATGGAAGAAAAAAAATACTAACTTTCAGCATCTGAGCCTAAAAACTACAATATATCCTTATCATAAAGCACAACTCCTTATAACGACGCAGCTGGCATTAGCAATGTTCCACGCTGAAGAGATGTGTACTTGGAAAGTAATAGTTTTCCCATAGATATTGGTAATCTTGAATGATCCCCCCGGCAATATTCAATAACGGCACCCTCTCAATCTTCTTGACAAATCCATCAATCACAGGTCTATCATCAACATCATGCACATAAAACCCAAGTAGGGACAGGGATCATACTTGGACACGTTCTCATACATCGCACCCCGTAGAGCCCACCACCACATTGCCTTTCCCCTCTGTTTCTGCTCCTCCTTCTCCAATTTCCCCAATCCACTGGGATATCCCTTGTTATCCCCCTGTTTACGCAGCTCCATCGCCGCATACTCGATACTTAATCCCAGTAACCAAGGCCACCAGGCCCTCTTTGCATTTCGTTCGCCCTGTTTCCTCACATACCGCTGCATAATCAACGCATACAACAGCGGACGCAGAATATAAAGTATCTCCGCGTACCATGACAGACCATTCAACCGGGGGAGTAGCTGTGATGCAGGCTTGATATCCTCCACGGTAAGAACTCTCGAGAACAAGTAGGAGGTGATTCCGTCGGTGCGGCTGAATGGAGAGGCACTTGCGGTTGAGGATAGACTTGGTAGAGTCCCGCCTGTTCGGGGGAGAGTGTACGTGTGATTTGCGTCTTCCTCGTTTAGTGAGCTTTCTGCGCTGAGACTTGGAGATGGGAAGTCTGCGGCGGTGACACCGGCTAAGGGCGAGAGAGATAACTCTTCTAGAGCCTTGGGATCGATTTCCCGGGCAGGTAGAGGAGGAGACACCAAAGGTCTCTTCTTCGTCAAACCCAGCAATCCAAACCGACACACAACCCTACCATCAGCCTAAATCCTTATGTTCCCTTGATGCTGTGATATATCGAAGCAAGATAGAAGGAATGGAAGAGGGGCGTGACTTCAAAGCTTCGATTCCAACGATAGTTCTCCATCGACCTTTATCGCCCCATCTCTTCTTCGCGCCCATTTCCAACAAAACCTCTGCATACTGAATCACAACAATCGCAAGCGCAAGCCGTTTATACGACGGACTCGCCCGTGTCCAGAACTGCGTATACCGATTATGCGGCGACATCTCCGGTTTGCGTACCGTAGGCGGTAAGTTGGCCACCGCTTTCGCAAGCAACGAGTCATGATACAGGCTCACCAGATTCAGTGTCGTATACACTACTATCAGCAGTCGTCTTTGTAAGAGATACGAGTCTCGGAGGCCAATTCGGCATCTTTGAAGCGACCTATTGTCAGCTGCGAGAGACTTCGGGGATATACTGGGGAGGATGTATGTGATTGTTCGGAGGGCGGACTCGATGGAGGAGATCTGAGCGGCGTTTTTGAGGATGTAGGAATCGTATTTCTGGAGGAGGTCCATCTTGTGTGTGGTGTTGTGCTGCTCGCCTTGGAGAGGCGCTGGCCGTGTCAAGGGACGGCGAGGCTAGGCTGATTCGCTTGTGGAGATTACGGGTTTCAAGTCGGTCCGGACGGTCCGGACAAGCATGGAGCGCGCAGCATGAGGGCAATTAATCGCTCATCCCATCGTCAGATCCCACTCTTGTTTCGACACGACATGGGACGATTCAATTGATTTGGGAAAGTAGTTTCAGAGAGGCACTTACTGTTGAGCTTGACGTGAGCAATGAGTGATATACCTTAGGGACAAACTACAAAGATTATCTGACGATAAGCCAGTTGGAAGAAGAAGTCTTTTCGAGGAAGGTTGTAAAGGAACCTATCATCCCCAATACAGAGATCGATACTATAGAGTTTTAAGATATTTTCGGTTGCCCGTCTTCCAAGATATTATACTGATTTCGAGAGCGGTAAACCTGGGTGCCCTTAAATTCCTCCAGTCAGGATCTCACATCTTCAATTCCACCCACCCGCCTAACCAAACCAGCAACCTTACCGACCTCCTGAATTCCCGTCCCCGTCTTCAGTAAGTCCCCTTTAGCACGCCATCTCCGGCTTGCTTTCCACATTCAACCGATCCCGTTCCCTAAACAGAAAATACATCTGACCGGTCCTATCGGATTTCTCCTTCCCGTCCACCAATCGCATTCGCTCGCTTAACACCCGCATATAATCGTCATATCCAGCGACTCACGCCTCTCAAATCGTCTCTCTACAAGTACGAGATATACTCACTTTGCGACATGACCATCATCGTCCATCATTTGAATAAATCGCGCTCGCATCGGATTATATGGTTGTTGGAAGAACTGTCCGTGCCATATGAGATTAAGGAGTACTTTAGAAATAAGGAGACGATGCTTGCGCCGCCGGAGTTGAAGCAGATTCATCCGCTGGGGAAGAGTCCCGTTATCGAGGACACAGAGGCAAAGGACATTATTGCGGAAAGTGGAGCGATCGTCGAGGTACCTTGTCCTCAAGTCGAGAACTAAGAAGTAGTATATCATTGGGAAATTTGGCAATGGGAAGATGATTCCGCCAGCCGACACGCCCGAACGATTGAGATATACTTATTGGTACCATCCCACACACCATGAGAAACAACAGGGTTGCTTATACTAGGATGCATTACGCGGAATCGAATATTATGATGTTGAATGTTATGGCTTTGGTGTTTGGCCGTTTACCCGAACAGGCCCCCTTCTTCATCAAACCTCTCCTCCGCGCCGTCTCCAACAAAGCCGAGCAAGGTACTCCCTCTGTTCCCCCAGTAACCACTAACAATAGCTTTCTACGGCCCGCAGTTGAAGTTGAATCTAGAGTTCATTGAAAGCGAGTTGGGAAAGAGTACTTGGTTCGCAGGCGAGGAAGTCACTGGGGCGGGTACTTTTTTGGGAGGAAAGCGCGCTGACGGTAGATGTGATGATGAGTTTCCCGGTACAGCTTGGGTTGACGAGGGGGAATACGTCGGGGTTGCAGTTACCTAGGATGAAGGCTTTTGTTAAGAGGATGGAGGAGAGGCCGGCTTATAAACGGGCTATTGAGAAGGTTGGACCGTTGGAAATTTTGAGTTAAGGAGTATTTTCTTGGGAATAGGCGCGATATTTAGACTGTTTAGCTGGGCAATAATGGTTCTCTGGTTTTCGTATGATTGTGGACGGGAAAGGGCAGAGTTGGGTTGTGTTTATGCTTCAGCGAACTACTTTGTGCCGTCACCACGGCAACCGGACTTCCTTTCGGGCTGCGCGCTGTTCTCGCGTCCGTCATTTCTTCTGTCCTGCCAACATGCCCACTCATTCATGACCCTCAAACGACACCAAGTACATGTACCTGAATGGACATCCTGAATGTCCGATATAATCCTGCTTCCCAACTTCCCGCCACCCTCATCCCGGATCCTCCAGGCCCTCGATAACGCAAACCTACACACAGTCGATCTGCTCACTCTCGATCCCTTTGAAATCCACCGTCGCACTCAAATCTCGATCATCGATGTCCAACTCCTCGTCAAGGATGTAATCGCTGCATTAAATCGCAATGTAGAGAAGGATGGCAAGACCGCGGAGGAGAGAGGCCGGGAGTTTGCGTTTTTGACGACGGGCGATGGGAAGATTGACGACTTACTTGGAGGGGGGATACCAACTGGTGCGTTGACAGAAGTCACTGGGGAGAGGTATTGCCTACCATAAGAGAGGGTTTAGAGAGAGGCTGACTTTGTAGTGGGATGGGGAAGTCACAGTTTTGTTTACAGTTATGTGTCCACGTTCAACTTCCTCGGTCACTGGGCGGTCTCGATGCAGGAACAATATACATGAGTACCGAATCTGCTCTTCCAACGACACGATTATCTCAAATTGCTGGATCCCTCATATCAACCCTCTCAATCTCTCCTCCGTCAGATATCCCCGCAGACGATATCGGGCGAGCAATAGATATCCTACAGTCCCATGGGGACAGGATATATTACTACAACTGCAGCGATCTCGAAGCACAAGAACATATTGTCAAATACCAGCTTCCTGTCGTGTTATCACGGTACAACATCGGCCTTATTATAATCGATTCTGTAACAGCGAATTATCGCGCTGAATTCGATCGGCCTCATTCCTCTCAAGCATCTCAAATGGCGACTCGATCAAAAGACCTGCGTCGTCTAGCAGGAACGCTCAAAGACCTGGCGATAGAGCATAATGTGGCGGTCGTAGCCGTGAATCAAGTCACCGATACTTTCAAAAGGGCCTCGCAATCGTCTCAGGAAGAGGATCTGTTGACGTTGGATTACCAGGGAAAATGGTTCGATGGCTTGGTCGATGAGTTTGGGGAGAGTTTGAAGAGACCTTCTTTAGGCTTGGTTTGGACGAATTTGATCACGACGAGGGTTATGTTTGTTCGAGATCGTATGCAGACGAGGATGAAAGTTGTTTTTTCGCCATATGCAAAACCAGCGAGTTTAGTCTATGCAATTAGTACCAAGGCCGGCGTCCATGCGATCGTCGAACCAATCGACTCCGCCAAGATGGGGAAAGAAACAACAGATCTAGAGGGAGTAGACTTCTCGGATATAGATGTCGAGGAAATCTGGTCCGAACCACCCAATGTATAAATATAGTCTCACTGATATTACATCTGCATGACATATAACCAAAATACATCCAAATGCCGTGTGCAATCCCATAACCATAATAACCCCCCGATGATGCCCAAAGATGCTCCCCCCCGTAGCCCTGCGAATAAAACCAATATACGTAAATCCAGTATTCACTCCCAATGCATCTTTCTGCTCCCGAGGAGTTTGTTCATTGCAGCGTAGCGTTCCGCGACAATCTCCTCTTCTTCCTCCCACATCCCGTGCATCTCTTCGTCCCTATCTTGATTTGTATGTCTCTGAGATTCGAGATAGATACGAGATTTCATGTGAACATTGCGGAGGAAGAGGTTATGCGATGGGATAGCTTGCGCGTCGGATGGCGCGATAGGGCGATTATCCTGGCAATTGATTGATGGAGCGGAGGTTTCTGGTTTGGCAGGTTGATAGACGTGCTGCCCGTCACGCGACGAAGGAGACAAAATCTGAGCACTGGCAAGGGAAGAAAAAGAAGGCGGCGAAGTAGGCGTCGGGGGTCGAATATCAACTTCCCTCCGATGATGGTGTCGTTTATGATTGTGATACGAATCCTCAGCCTCGTTTTCGACAACGCACCCGTCGTAATCACGCTTGCGCTTGAGCGTAGATGCTTGCGAAGGGATATACCCTGCCGACGGGTATTGAGGGAGATAGTCGGATGGGTTCATTGGAGGAGAGAGAGGCGGGATGATGACCATCTGAGGGACGGATATAGAGGATGGCGATAGAGTGTCCCCTGAATGGTCATCGATTGAAGCCTACGAATAAGCGCCGCGGGGACGGGGTACTCTCGTGCCCTACGGCTCCGTTAGGGCACGCCCCGTAGGGCACGAGAGTAGGGACGGGGCGGTCTCCGAGACCTGCTTTGGCTTTCGCCCGGACTGACGATTCTTTCCCGCCGTCATCACAACCACGCACCATAGTGACCATAGTACACGCCGCATGCAGCACTCGACGCAGGTAACGCGCCTCCCGAGTGTGACTGATTTTAGATTATTCCATCATAGCAGAGCCTCTATATCAATTCAAATCCCTCGGTGCCTCTCTACCTGAGAAACCCGCATTCCACATTCTATGCACCTAGTCCGTTGGAGCCACCCTGAGCTTATTCCACTTCTTCTGTGAACGGCTATTGAGGATAATCTGGGACCTTGGAATGCTCAAGTTGGACAAACAATGATTTCTGAAGTTACAGCATCTAGTGTCTGCCTCTATTATCCCGCTCCTGTATCCAGATCCAGCGCAGCCAGTTCTAACTTCTCGCATCCAGCTCCAGCTCGCAGCTCGCAGCTCTCGTTCTACAGGCTCCAGCTCTAGCTTCGGCTGGCAGCTTGCGCTGGCCTTGTCCAGGCTTCAGCTCCAGCTCGTGGCTCCAACTCCGGCTCTAGCTAGTGCTAGCATTCTATAGGTTCCAGCTAGCGGCCCCAGCTCCTAGCCTCCTGCTCCTGCTCCTGCTAGCATTCTTTAGGTTCCAGCTAGCGGCTCCAGCTCGTAGCACATCCATTTGGCAGCTCGTGCTAGCGTTTTCCAGTCTCCAACTAGCGGCACCATTCTGACAGCCTACCCATACATCCATGCAATCCAAGTGGCACTCCAATCTCGCAATGCAAACTCCGTACGAACATGCACCGTTGCCTCAGCATTTTATAATATGACAGTACAGCTCGGAAATATCGTATCTTCGAATATTTACCGCGACGATGATAAGCCTTATTATAGAAGGCGCAACAGAGTGCTGATTGGGATTGATTGCTAGTATGAATTTGGTTTTGTACGCGCTTGCGAAAGGGTACTATGTTTGGAAGAATAAGCGAAGGGAAAAAATCTGGAGAAGTTGGACAGCCGAGGAGAGGTTGAGATATCTTGAGACAACTTCTGATAAGGGAAACAAGAGGATCGACTTTAGATTTGCGCATTAGATAGTTTACAGATAGGTAAATCTGCGTACTCTCTGCCCGTTCCCGTTAGAGTCCCTCCGGTGTTCCGTCACGCAACTACGTTAAGGGGTCCAGAGGTTAGAAGCTTATCAGATGCAACATCAAACTTCGGTGCTCAAATTGAAACTACCTCTTTAGGTAAAGCGCGCGTCAGATCCAGATTGATTACCACACAACACGATTCGAACGGTTCACGATTTTATACTCTACCGTTTCAGCCACTTTTCTTCACTTCCACTCAAATGTGAAGGTCAAGAATACTTGCGGAGCAGCTCTAGATGTTAAAATCGTCTCCTCTGAGAATATTGTGAGTTAAGGGTGCATTGGGGGTAGAAGGGGTAATATGATCAACTAATTGTGGAAAGGGACTGTGTGTTTTGAGTTCCGCTCGTGCATCAAAATACATATTTGGTCCTCACAACAAGACTTCCATCCTGACGGATGGCTGAACGTAAAGAACCGCAAACCAACACCGATGCTCCTGACCTCCGCACCATGAACCTCCAAGATATTAGCCAACCCAAGTCAAGTACGGAAACAGATACAGCTCCTGCTGCGAAAGATGAACTCTCGCGTGATGAAGGACAATCACGCGAATTAATGGTGCCTACTCTTCCCCAATCCAGAATTGCCCTATCCAAATTGCATCGTCACTGAACGATTAGGGGAGGGAAAGTGAGAGGGAAAGGGGAGTGTTTATGTACTCCTCCTTATACCGGTAACACCTCATTCGCAAGTTGAGCCTGGACTAACGAACAGTATATCGACTTCGTCTGAGTTCGCAATTGAGGCACTGGGGATTGAGCCTTTGCACTGGAACTCCTCAGATTTACCACTCGAGAAGCCAGCAAAGACCGAAAAATGGAGAACTGCCCCTATCATCGGATGTACCGATTCCTTTTGGTCAACTTCATCTGACGCTCCCTAGACTTGGGAATTAGGGACGGGATTAGATTATCTCTTACAGGAAGCATCATGGACGCAGTATCGAAAGCCGACAAAGCGGCAGAACAATTCTACAGACGAACTATGAAACTTAAAGTCCCAGTTAAGCAACTCAAGTACTATGTCTGGGAACTGGCTGCTGGCACCCAACTTCCTTTCAACTTTCACATATCCCGGGACTGTCACTGGACGTGGGAGCTTCCCCAAGCACGAGCGGAGGGCCATCATGTATTGAACTCTTTATTTGGCGAGAAGAATGGGTCGGCGTATATCGAGAAATTGAGGGAACTGAAGTTTGGGGGAAACCCCATCCTGGAGTTGTGCTACAATTGTAACGTTCGTGGTGAAGTCTCTCATATGGAAAGATCATGTAACGTTCTAAAGGAGAAGGAGAAGAAGATTAGCGTTGGAAGCTACAGCATTGCATTGCACTGATATATACATACGAATAGAAATGACATCCAAGCGTCTAACTCAAGCTAATTCATTTCATTTCTTAACTCCTGGCATCCGCTTTCTTCTCTCCTCTATGCGCCGCACCCAACTCCCCACCGCCTCCATATCCTCGATCGCCGCAAAACATTTCAACGAGCGGTCGAAGTTGGTATCATCCCCAAGAAGACTAAGCCCAAGTATCCATGGCATCGCCGACGGTCCACAAATAAACTCTCGGATGACACAGTAACAACATTCATCAACCCTCCAAATCACACCCTCCTTAAAATCATGCATCAGATCTAAGCCTTCCAAGTATTCTGGCGACTCCGTATTTCCCACTGAAGTAAAAGCTTCAACGGCAACCTTGTAGGCCCTGTTGAGTAATGTTTTAAACTCGTGTTTGTCGATTGGCGGGCACTCAGAGTGACTTGGACAGCCTTTACATAAATTAGCGATATTGTCTGAGTTTTGTGAGATATGGAATATACATGTGGGACATATCACTTCCTGTACGTTCTTCGGAGTGAGAGCTTTTCGTGGGCTTCTTGACTTCGTTGGATGGGGTGGTCGACGGTTCGGACTTGATGGCAAGATGATCATGCGGGTGGACGGCTTTCTCCTAGGACTTTTCTTTGGGGAGGTTGGTGAATACCGGATCTTTTTAGAGGGACTCGGTCGTTGTGGCTGAACTGCTTCGAATTGAGAGTTCATGGTACCTTGGTCTTTGGTGGTTGAGTTGGGAGAAGGACGATCTTGCTCATACTCCGCTGTGGTTGCTGTGGTCAGAGGATCGACCAAAGTTAGTCCGATTTTTAATTTCACCTCAGATGGTTGATCAGATGAAGGAACTCGATGGGCCACCAGAACTGCAATTCACCCACTATGGATACAAAACTAATAGAAACTGTAGAAAAGAGTGTCTGCTACAAAACTAGACTAATGTCCACTGATACCACCCCCTGCAGCTATCACCGCTGCCAATCTTCTTGGCATGCTGTGAATTGTATTG
>Ga0302325_10035407_pt1 | contig 10200 bp, 4 predicted proteins | sample Palsa_T0_2_FD_201948 | JGI IMG/M metagenome (GOLD analysis project Ga0302325, IMG submission 201948) | Peat permafrost microbial communities from Stordalen Mire near Abisko, Sweden - Palsa_T0_2 | ecosystem: Environmental > Terrestrial > Soil > Palsa > Peat permafrost | place: Sweden: Abisko... | reverse complement strand
ATTTATAGCAAAGACCTCCTTTAAATTAATATAAACGGCAAGGCCATCTTTAATGCCTATTAACAACTACTTAGCCTCGACGTTATAAACTACGTTACCTACCTCGCACTACCTCTTAACTATCTTGTTAAAGGGGACTTTAACGCTTAGCATAATATATTTAAACTTAGAGTTATCTTACACTACTAGGGGCTAAAATTAGCACGCTAATTATCTAATAATAAAATAAACTTTATTAGAGCACCGGGCAAGCTTACTTAAAGATTAAGGCACGTCCTTAATCTCACTTTCTTTAACATCCCCTTCGCTTATACTTCGATTCGAGCTAATATGCATTATAGCTTAAACTACAAGACACATGTTACTATTATTCTTAGTCGAGGGACTATCCCCCTTAAGCAGTTCTATTACCGGATTCCCGAGAATAAATTACCTAAGTTCGCTAAACTTGTCCGAAATAGCATAGCTAAGCTACTAAACCTATAAACTCTTATAACCCCGGAATAAGTAAATTACTATATAAAAGGACTAGCGGAGGTCTTCTCCTCCTCGATATAAACGGCCGGCAAACCGGACTAAGGCAAAGGCACCCTTGTAGCTTAATAAACTTTAAAATGCAAAGAAGCCTTATAACTTTATCTCTTTATGCGCAATAGCGTTTATGCAAGGGAATCCCCTATCGAAACCCGCGATTTCCTTATTATAATATGCAAAGCTAAGCGGGAATATTAGAAAAAACGGATTAACGACATTAGTAATAACAAGTCCCTTTATAAGATTATCGGGTAACATAAGCTTGCCTTAAACCTTAAGGCCCTACTACTAGAAATTAATAGTATTTTAGTCGAAGATATAATAAAGAAGGCCGAAGCTCTTTGTACCGAAGTTCTTAGACGATTTAACGCGGATAATAACTTAAAATAAGACCCCCTTACTAATTAAGAGGGAACTAAGAATCTCGAATAGAACTAGACAGTCTTAATTAAAGAGGTAAAATATAATACTATTAAAGTTTTAAGCACCTCCCCTAGCATTAATAAAATTATAGTTAAATTGCTCAAATCTTGCTAAAAATATATTAAAATTGCTATACACGGGCTTTTTAGCTATTGCTTAGCACTTAACTACTTCCCCTAATTATAAAAGCTTATAAAAGTAGCTATATTGCTTAAAGTTGAAAAGAAGGACAAATCTTTTATATAATCTTAAAGACCGATTGCACTACTCTTATATATTTCTAAGGGACTTAAACGGATTATTGCTAAGCGATTAGCTTAAACTGCCTTTACTAGTAGTGTATTATCCCTTTAATACAAAGGCGCGCTCTTAAAGCGCTTTGCAATAAATCTAGTTGTAGCTTTTACTTATAACGTCGAAGCTACTATAATAGCTAATTTACAAGTTATAATAATTATTATAAATGTCTAAAGTGCCTTCGACGCTCTTCTTATTAAGCGACTTTTAGCCCGCATAACCAAATAAGGCTAGCTATTGCCCCTTCTTTAGCTTATATAAAGCTTCTTTACTAACTAGAAAGTTAAAGTTAAGCTTGAAAAATTGACTACTAGCTATTACGACGTTAAGTGCAACACTCCTTAAGGGTCCCTTTTCTCACTAGTTTTATATATGCTTTACTTAGCAAAACTTATAGCTTAAAATCTTACCTTACGCTTTAAGTATACGGACGATATATGCTTCTATCGGGCTACTAAGTCGCTTGATATTAACGTTACTTGCCTCGCTACTAATATACGCAATATCCTTATATACGGGTTAAATAACAAGATCTTCTTTGCACTAGAGAAGCTAGAAATAATTTACTTAACTAAGAAATTAGAGGACTACTTACTATTATATATAGTTAACGACAATCTCACAATTTACCCGATTATTACTGCTCTTAAGGAGGGGGAATAGCCCGCGCTTCGCTAGCTAGGAGTCTAGTTCGATCGGAAACTCACATTTAAGCGCCATATCACAAAACGTGCTATAAAAGCCCGCTAAGTCTCTTACTATATCCGGGGCCTTACTAGAACTAAGGACGGCCCACCGGCCTCTTATTTACGCAAAGCGGTTATTACTTGCGTTCTATTATTAGTGCTTTATAGCACCGAAGCGTGGTATGCAAGCCGCACTAAACTATTACGCATTTACTACTAAGACTGCAAAGAGACAGTTAGCGCTAGGAATAGCTAGTATATAGACATACTCGATAAGACCCTTGCACTTGCTTATAAAAGGGTTCTTCTAGTCTAGCAAACCACCCTTATAATTACACTTTTTAGAGACGCTAGCTTACCTTTAATAATAGTAGCCCTCGAAGAGTCAAAACTGCATTTTGCAATGCGTTTATAGACTATCGACGAGCATTACTTACTTGTATAGCAGATTACCCCGCTTTTAATTATTAAAGGTAAAGGCGCTAGTTTATAGTAACGCTTTAAGACTAAAGTTTAAAGATTTAGCGTATTACTTCTAGGGATCCCACGCCTTAGACTTATAGCACTACACTTCTCCCCCGACTATAAGACAAACCCTATAAAGGGACTCGACAAGAAGACTATATCGGACAACTTCAAAAAATAGTAAGTAGCTCTTTTATTAAAGGATATTACTATTTTCTCGGATAGCTTTAAAAAGAACAAATAAGGAATCAAATTAGTAAGCTACAAGTATATAGTCTACTAAGATAGCCGACAAATAGCTACAAGCTATAGCTTAATTAATACGCTTTCCCACGTCTTTAACGCAAAGATTATTAGCGCTTAAAAAGGTCTTTGCTATATAATTAAATAGTTACCGGATATTATCTAGCGCCGAATTTGGCTTTATATAAATAGCACCTCAATTATCTAGTGCTTACGGGGCAATGCCTTTAGCTCTTTATAATAGGCTTTTCACAATTGCTAAGGGGTAATACAAACCCACAACATTAGGATCAAGTAAGCCCTTAAGCATACAAGGATCGAAGGAAACGAAGCAGCAAATAAGCTTGCTAATATAAGTGCCTCTTAGCCGTGCGACGCTAGTCTTATATCACAACTAACAATAAGCGAGATCTGCTCAATTTTTAGAAAACTCTATAAAGAGGCACAATGCAACTAGTAAGCATAATATAGCACTAAGCTCTTTAAAAGGTATAAGAAATAGGGACTAGATTATAGCGTTAAACCGCTACCGGAACTCGAGCTATTGCGCTTTATACTCCACCGCTTACTAGCAATACACTCCACATATAAGGACTTCTCCTAGTATTACAAGAAGTTCAATTATGCAAACGCTAACCTTACTTGCTTTTATAGCCGCCTTAAGAGCCCGGAACACTTCGTTTGCTGCCGCAAAACAGCTCAAAGATATGCACAATAGCTGCAAAAACCACTATCGCGTGCACCGCCAACCACGCTTAAAGACGCCTTTAGCTACTTAGAGAGCCTTTTAAGCAAGCTTAAAGACTTTGCGAGCTTCTTCGCTATTATAGAGTTTTACTCTAAAATCTGCCCCCGCTAAGCACTATTACAGAAGTACGCGGGCTCGCGCGCGCGTATATATACTAGCAAGCGGGGCTTTAGCCGGACACCCTCTAAGTTAGCGTAGTGCCTTCCTCGGAGGGATTCTCTTTAACTTAGACTTTTTGACTATATAGTACTTGGGGAGGGTTTAAGGGGCGCTTTTAATTTATTTTTGATTTTTGATTTTTGATTTTATAACCTCTCCTTTGTCTCCGGGGCATATTACCCCTCAAATCTCGCTATATTCTTGCTAGCTTTAAAACTCGGACCTTTTAGTTATAAACTTCACATCCTTTAGACAACTTTAAGGGATTCCCTCTTATATGCAACCTAGTAGCCATCTCAAACGGCGGAGAAGGCTTATAGTTACAAGCCTTATAGCACGTTCGCTTATACTTGAAATGCTTTTTGCAGTCTCTACTTCTATATTATAATTCTATAGCTTAGCACGTCCCTATACCCTTCAAGAGGTCACAGGATAGCCAGTTTCACTAGTACTTTGCCGGACGTAAATAACTATTAATCAATCAATCAATTAATTAATTAATCCTTGCTGCGACTGATAATGCTGTCAAATCGTAATAGCCCTTCGAATTAATACCAACTCAGTTTATGGCAAGCAGCAGCGAATAACGGCATCTAATTATATTTGCTTTTCGATTCGGCGTTAAACTGGCCTGTGGCGAGCAATCGCTAGACAATAGCCTCGTGCTCATTCGCAATAACGTACGATAGTGGTGTCTAACTACTATTGCTTTCCGAGTAGGAGTCTACTTCACCTGCGGCGAGTAGTAGCTGGACAATAGCGTCGTGCCCGTTCATAGTAGCGAATGTCTGCGGCGTCTGACCGTATTTGTTATACGAGTCGGGGTTGACCTTGCCTGTGGCGAGCAATAGCTGGACAATAGCCTCGCGCCCGTTCTCAGCAGCGTACGATAGTGGCGTCCGACGAATATTGTTTTTCGAGTCAGCGTCGACTTGACCTGTGGCAAGCAATAGCTGGACGATAGTCTCGCGCCCATTCGCAGCAGCATATGATAGTGGCGTCCGACCACTGTTGCTTTTCGGGTCAGCGTCGACCTGGTCTATGGTAAACAATAATAGCTGGACGATAGCCTCGCACCCGTTCTCAGCAGCGTACGATAGTGGCGTCCGACCACTATTGCTCTTTGAGTTGGGGTCGACCTGGCCCGTGGTTAGTAGCAGCTGGACAACACTGGGATGCCTGTTAATAGCAGCATACGATAGTGGCGTCCGACCACTATTGCTCTTTGAGTTAGGGTCGACCTGACCCGTGGTGAGTAGCAGCTGGACAACACTGGGATGCCCGTAGATAGCAGCCAATGACAGCGGCGTCCGGCCGAATTCGTTGTCTTTCGAGTCGACGTTGACGTTGCTTATAATAAGAAGTTGCTTCATTATGACCTCGTGCCCATGCTCAGCAGCCCATCTCAGCAGCATCTGACAATCCATTGCCTCTGACTCGCAACCGTCATGATAGATATGACCGATTCCATACCATTCTCCTTGTGTATATGCATGCCGTTCGATGATGTCCTTTTGTTTCTTCTTGATCTCTGTCTGTCTTGCGTTTAGTCGGACTATTTCCTGTCCTGTATTCTCCCTACACTCAACCAGGATTCCTCTTTTCTCTGTAAGCCTTCGTAGTTCATCCTCTACCACCCCCAGTTCTCTCATCGTCTGTTCCAAGCGAGTGCTTCCTTCCTTCAACTTTTGCTCTAATTCCCGATCTTCAATGTCGGTTTGCCATTCTTCTTCCATTATTTTTGCAAATTGAAGTCTGAGATGTAATTTCTGCAACTCTAAAGTTGCATCGGAAGTAACATCTGGCGAATTAGATGTTACGTGAGGTCTGATGAGAATTATTCGCTGCCGAGCAACAGATTCGCATGTCACATGCATGCTAAGTGTTCCATTACTCGCACTTCTCCCCCCAGATACTTTTCGCGACATATATCGAATGATTTCGGCCAAGTCCTCCAGTGAAGTATCTCTAGAGCATGTCATGACATAACATTGAGGTTCCACGCATGACTCCTGCTGCTCCATCTCGAGTACTATCACAAAATCTCGAGATTCTTCCTCTGTATAACGGAATCGAGCTAAAGTTCGACACGTAGTACTACTATCAGATTCGATTGTCGACACAATCAAGGCCCGCTCTTTGTCCCAGCAAGATTGCGGCGACACATCAATCAAATCTAGGTTGGTTTCAGCAAATCCATCGCCGTAGAGCCAGTAACGTTGATTCGCGTCCATGGAAATTTCGTTTTGGCTAACGTTTTTGATGTGAATGAGCTTCGGCGAAGTGTTAGCTACAACCATCGGCAGCAGGACCGAATGGGATCCTCTTGGTCTGATATACTCGTCGGGCGACGTCGACTTCGCATTGCTAAGTGGGATCCCAACTGCCATTTGTACCTCGTCCTCGGGACCGCATTTAAGTAGGCCAATTGTCTCACCAGCGGAAGTAGTAAGTAGAGATAAGTAAATTCGAAGACTGCCACCAGAGATATCAAGCGAGTGTATAGGCGTGCTAGATTGCTCTCGTGAAATAATGTGCTTACAATTCGCAAAGTCCGATGGGCTGACCGCCAAAATCCTCCCGGGTATGACCTCAGTTGCGTACCCGGAGGTTGGATCCGTCAAGCTAAGACCCCATGCCAAGATGGAATCGTCTCTAGTTGTCCTCATAATCTGCTCCTGCAGTCGGAAGAAGGCTTGTTCACCACCCTCCCCATAGATCATTGGAATCGTCACACCGAAGATCCCTAATAGGCAATACGCAATATCTTCCTCTCGCGTAGTTTCCCTTTGCGCAGCCCACGACATACGTTGTGCAACGCTCGCATTACGCAATTGCTCTATCCCAAGCAGGAATTGATAGGATATCCCGGTTATCGTCTCAAGAATATTGCACATATCCCCCTTAGTTCCCAGACACCGCCAGTCCGAACTATAGAATTGCAACCTCTGGGGCGCCAGGAGCTCTTGCAGAGTCCATCCTCTCTTGAACCAACGGCTTTTTTGGAATTCGGATTTGAGGTTTCGGGGATTGTCGTCGCCAGGGACATCTATTAGGTAGGCATAGCAAATATTGGCCTTCTTGTACCATCGGAACATAGAGTTGATAGCCTCGCCAAGCTCAACAGAGTCGCTCTTATCGATGCAACACGTATCGATCCAAATGTGCCCAAGACCATCCTTCTCGGCCTGTTTACAGCACCTCTGAAGTTTGATCGACCCAATTCCAGGTTTGTCGGTTCTCCCCTTTTCGATATCGCGGAAAGTGAGTTCTTCGTCATCCTTCCAAGTATGCGACAGAATAGCATACGGAGGAAGATTGTTGTCGAGAAATTTCTCTAGCTTTAACGTCTTCACGTTAATCAGCTGCATTGTGATGTCAAGCACAGCTCTGTCAATGGCACACGAGAAGGTAGGTTGAGAGAGTGTTGAATAAGAGAAAGTAGAGAATAAAAGAAGACGTCGTCTGCTCTCAGCCTCACGAGGTTGAATCTAACGCTTCTAGGCAGATTTTGGGGTAGAACTAGACGCACTGGCCACATCAAGCGGGCAGTGCATACCTAGGCAATGTGCTACAAATTGCGGCGGCGACCGACCCGACACCTTCTTGCTACCCAGGAGAGACTCTGGAATTTTATAAAGCATTTGGTGTCAATTCTATCAATTCTCTACACGTAGCACTAATTTTTATCAAATTTAAAGAGGGTCGATTTTTTTGATAGGGTAGCACGTGGCAGCAGAATCTGAAATGACACGTGACTGTAGAAATGGTTGACCTTTACTCGATTTCTGTCGCGCATGGTATAGAGTAAGGGGACAAAACAGTGATCGTAGAATTGTCTGATTTAAAAGTTAGAATAGAGGAAGTTAAGCTTCCTTTATATGTATGCTAAGAGCGGCCGATTACGTGAGCACCATACGCCTGGGCGCGAGCCTGAGGCATCCACCCACGCGTGCGACAATTTCCCTGTTACGTGCACGTCCTTACTTGTGCACGGACCAAATCGCATATAAGCTCACAACTTTTAAAATTTAATAACTTTATAGAAAAATTAGATATAAGCTTACTTTTCGAATTATTATAAGTATAAATATATAAAGTCTCTTAATTTATAAGTAAAGTTATGAAGTTCCATTATATATAAATATTTAAAAATTAAGTTTTATAATAATATCTTTAAAATATTTTTTTATTATTTTTTAAAAAAAAAGTAAAATATAACAAAATCAAATATAGAAAATGAAAGTTTAATAATTTATTAAATATTTACATAAAATAGCTTAATTCTATATAGAAGCTTAAGTAATATAAGATAATAAATCTATATAATATTATAGATTAAATTTTTTTAATAAATTTTTAATTATAAAAAGATTTCTATTAGTTAATACTTTACTGTTTTATAGTAATATCTTATAAAGAGTATAAAGTATTATATATATACTTAAATATCTTAAAAAGGCCTTTTTATATATCTAATCTTTAAGAAATAAAGTAAATTTCTAAAATTAAGCCTTTTAGCTTATATAAATATAAAGTAACTAATAATTAATATTACTTATAAGTAAAAGATATAACAATAAACTTTAAATATAAATATATATTAATATAATTCTTATTTTTGCAACAAAGTACAATTTTATATACTTTATTTATACCTTTATAATTAAAAGGAGATTATGATAAGCCTTTAATCAAATTGTAACTTTAGTCACCCTTTCATAATTTTAATTAAGTAGTTTCTTCAAATATATAGTCTTTTAAAGTTTATTTAATTATTTTAAAGTCAATAATTTTTAAAGCTAAAATATTTAAAAGTCAAAATATCTTTTATCTTAATAGTTGAACATACAAAATTATTGGTATAAAAGTATAATAACTATAAAAATAAAAAGTTTAAAGTCTAAACTAAGTTGACTTATAATATATATAAAAATTTTAATACTTTTATAAAGGATTTTCAAGATTTTCAAAGTGAAAGTATTATTAATATTTTATATTAAGTAGAAGAATATACCTAATTAATTAAATAGTATAAGAGTATAATAATATATAATAACTTACCTTTTACTTATACGACGTGTTATTATAAAATAAATAAATTTAGAATACTATAGCGAAGGAGTGTGCACATGTAGGGACGTGCTCGTAAGCGGGAAATCGAGTATACAAGAGGATGGTCTTATATATCCCATACAAAAAGGACTCATTTTCTCCGTCGGTGTCCGCGGTTTGAGAAAGCTCCCTGAACACATCTGCAATAAGCCGATAGCTGTTGTTCTGGCTGGCAATAACATTTTCAGCTCGGCCGAGCAGAAAAGAGAGGGCAGAAAGTTGAGCTTGGAAACCGCGATTTTCTTCAGGGATTGAAGGACGCGTGAGCCAATTTCCCCTCGATGCTCTCTGCCAGCTTCTCCCCCGTGGCAGTTCAGTCTTCCTTTGACCAGTAACTCAGCAACGCCATCCCGAAACTTTGCCATAAATTTCTCTTTTCCGAACATTTAAGCTCAGTTAAAAGCGATATCAGATACCCTGCCAAATCAGTGCATTCCTGAAATATTCGCTCCAACACGATCTCATCTTCTGTTAAGCACCCAGACACATCAGGGGAATGTAATGGCTGTTGAAGTTTAGTTGCATAATCGCGAAGTCTATTTTCAGCAGATCCTACTCGGGCCAGTGCATCGAGTTCAGAGATAGTATGGATTTGATGAATGGCTGATATGAGCTTGTTGCTGAAGTCGATAAATTGGATAATGTTCCCGGCGAGAGATAGGACTGTCAAGAGGTCCATTGCAAGTCCAACGGTCAATAGAGGTCGAGAGCCAAGGTTCGTAGGCCGGGGTGTTACCATGAGCATCAACGCGTGGAGTACGAAGCGTACCGAATTTGAAAGAAAAAAAAATCTTTTTCTCCTCTAAAGAGAATCTTCATTCTATTGGTTGCTCTACCCAGAGCGTGAAATAAGTCAGTCTGAATAAGGTTAAGCCAGTACTAACAGCTGATAACCTAGAGGTAGCGCGTTAGTCAATCGGTTGACGTTGTTAAATTATATAAGTCGATCAGCTATATTTCTTAGCTTATAAGCAACTGATTAGCTGGCAAGGAATTTTATTTTTATTTTGGAGTCATTTTAGGGCCAGTACACTAAATGACAGCACTGGCATTGCACGTGGGTACCTAATTTTAGGGTGTCTTGCACTTAACAAGTAACAAAGTAAGGCCCCCGAAACCCCCCAAAACCGCCTTAATATCTTCGCACGGTCGCACCTTTAAAAATCACGTGGGTTTTATTTGTATATTTATTTTTAGGTGAGAACTACAAGTAAGAGAAGAAATATAAAGAGATTAAAGAGATAAGTAAATAATAAAGAAAATGATAAGAAAAAAGTATATATTCAAGAATTTTGCTTACTTTACTTTTCACGTGATATTTCATATACAAATATTGCCTGTGCGTAGCTTATTAGCAGCTTATAAGCTATATACGCTAGTAAGTTAGTTGGGGAAGTTAGTATAAGCCAATTAGCTGAGGTGTCGACCTTAGCTAATGACTGACTGACTTATTTCACGCTCTGGCTCTACCAAACGCGGAACGGCTTATTGCGGTATTGAAAAGTCGAGAATATGAAGAAAATATTAGCT
>Ga0302325_10035406_pt1 | contig 10200 bp, 10 predicted proteins | sample Palsa_T0_2_FD_201948 | JGI IMG/M metagenome (GOLD analysis project Ga0302325, IMG submission 201948) | Peat permafrost microbial communities from Stordalen Mire near Abisko, Sweden - Palsa_T0_2 | ecosystem: Environmental > Terrestrial > Soil > Palsa > Peat permafrost | place: Sweden: Abisko... | reverse complement strand
GTAGGCACCGGTCACGCGAGCATCGGCGCCCTCGCCGGCCAGGCGCGTCTCCATCCGGACGTGCCCGCCGGCCGAGCCGAACCCGAGCGCGACCCAGTCCAGCGAGCCGGAGCGGCCCACCGAGGCGCGCTGCGCGCCGAAGATCCACGACCGCTCGCTGAGTCCCTGTCCGCAGACGTAGCGCAGCCGCGCGCCGTCGCCGACGATCAGCTCGGTGACGATGTTGAAGACGCCGTCGAGCTCATCCGCGCCCGACAGAAACTGCTCCCAGACCTCGACCTGCGCGTCCTCGCCGACGACCACGAGCGTGCGCTGGTTGACGAGCGTCCCGGCGGCAGCCTGAACGGCCGCCAGCGAGATCGGCTCAGAGACGACGACGCCGCGCGGGACGTAGACGAACGTGCCGCCTCGCTCGCCGGCATCGTTCAAAGCCACGAACGGGTCGTCGTCGGCGCCGATCAGCGAGCCGAGCAGCTCGGCGGGGGCGTCGTCCAGCGAGCCGACGATCACGCCGTCGGGCAGCGGCGGCGTCTCCAGCTCCCACAGCGGCGCGACGCCGCCGTTCGCTACGGGCGGCACGCGCTCGTACGCCGCCAGGTCAAGCGATGAGATGTCGGTGAACTCCCAGCCGGCCCGCCCCTTGAACTGGGGCAGGTCCAGCGAAACCCCGCTAGCCAATCGAACCCTCCATCTGCAACTCGATCAGCCGGTTCATCTCGACCGCGTACTCCATCGGCAGTTCCTTGGTGATCGGCTCGATGAAGCCGTTGACGATCAGCTTGGAGGCCTCCTCTTCGGAGATGCCGTGCGACATCAGATAGAACAGTTGGTCGTCGCCGACCTTCGAGACGGTCGCCTCGTGACCGACGTTGACGTCGTCGTTGTCGATCCGGATCGTCGGGTAGGTGTCCGACCGCGACTGCTCGTCGAGCAGCAGCGCGTCGCAGACGACCTTCGAGCGTGAGCCGTGGGCGCCCTTGGCGATCTCCAGCAGACCCCGGTACGAGCCCCGACCACCGTCCTTGGAAATGCTCTTGGCGAAGATGTTCGAGGTCGTGTTCGGCGCCACGTGGACGATCTTGCCGCCCGCGTCCTGGTGCTGGTCGGCGCCGGCGAACGCGATCGAGAGGATCTCCCCGTGGGCCCGCTCGCCCATCAGATAGACGCTCGGGTACTTCATCGTCAGCTTCGAGCCGAGGTTGCAATCGACCCACTCGACGGTCGCGTCGGTCTCGGCGATCGCCCGCTTGGTGACCAGGTTGAACACGTTCGTCGACCAGTTCTGGACGGTCGTGTAACGGATCCGCGCGCTCGGCTTGGCGACCAGCTCGACGACCGCGGAGTGCAGCGACGACGACGAGTAGGTCGGCGCGGTGCAGCCCTCGACGTAGTGCACGTAGGAGCCCTCGTCGGCGATGATCAGCGTCCGCTCGAACTGGCCCATCGATTCCGTGTTGATCCGGAAGTAGGCCTGCAGCGGCATCTCGACGTGGACGCCCGGCGGCACGTAGACGAACGACCCGCCTGACCACACCGCGCTGTTGAGCGACGCCAGCTTGTTGTCGTTGGGCGGGATGATCGTCGCGAAGTACTCGCGCAGGAGATCCTCGTGCTCGCGCAGCGCGGTATCCATGTCGGTGAAGATCACGCCCTGCTTCTCGAGGCTCTCGTTGACCTGGTGGTAGACCACCTCGGACTCGTACTGGGCGCCGACGCCCGACAGGAACTTGCGCTCGGCTTCGGGGATCCCGAGCCGGTCAAACGTCTTCTTGACGTCCTCGGGGACGTCGTCCCAGGAGCGCTCGGAGCGCTCGGAGGCGCGCACGAAGTAGTGGATGTCGTCGAAGTCGACCTCGGCCAGCATCGGCGAGCCCCAGGTCGGCATCGGACGGGCGAGGAAGTGATCGAGCGCCTTCAGCCGGAAGTCGCGCATCCACTGCGGCTCTGACTTGAACTCGGAGATCTTGGCGACGAGCTCCCGCGTCAGCCCCTTCGGCGCTTTGTACAGGTAGTTCTCGGCGTCGTGGAAGCCGTAGCGCTCGGTGTAATCCGCATTGATGCCGCGCAGCTTCTGGTTATCGGTCAGCACGGGGGCCACCGGAACGGCGGTCTCGGGAGTAGCCATTACTTACTCCACCTCCAACTTGATCGTGTCGTGTTCGATGATCACATCGAACGTGTCGACGGGCACATACGCTGGCAATGTCTTGGGCTTGCCGGTCGTCAGATCGAACAGCGAGCCGTGGCGCGGGCACTCGACGGTGCACGCCGCCTCGTTGAACTCTCCCTCGACCAGCGGTCCGTCGTCATGCGTGCAGCGATCCTCGATCGCGTACACCGTGCCGGCGCAATTGAACACGCCGATCTCAAGATCCTCCCAGCGAACCAAGCGCTTCTGGCCCGGGAGAAGCTCGGACAGAGGACAGACGTCAATGATCGTGGTCAAGGTCGTGATGAAAACCTACTGCGGGGATCGGATTTCCACTTCGGAGTCTAGCGGTCGGATCCACGCCGGATCGCCAAGCGCCCCGAGGTCGGTCCGGGACGGTGGCTCAGACATCGCCGGCGTACAGCTCGGACTCGGCAATCAGCGGCGCCGCCGGTTGACCAACGGCTCCCGCGCGCGTGCGCGCGGAGAACATCTGGCCCCGCGCCTGCGCGAGCGGCGCGAACCGGCCCAGCCCGATCGGCGCGCCGACATCGCCGTAGATCGCGTCGATGCCGCCGCGCATGAAGTAGGCCTCATGCCAGAAGCCGGTGCCCCCGCTGTCGTGCATGAAGTCAAGCCACCACAGGCGGTGCGGCTCAGACCGAGTCCACCGCTCCAGCGAGTCGAGGTCGCGCCAGTACTGACGCATCCCGAGGTGCGGCGGCACCAGCGACCAGATCAGATTCTCGTGCGCGAGCAGCCCATCCGGCCAGGACCGCCAGGAGCGCTCGATCTGCGGCCCGATCCCGAGCAGCCGCAGGATCCCCTTGGGCTTGCGCACGCGCATCCCCAGGTAGACCACGACAAGCTCCGGATATTCGGACAGGTCCGGGGCGCGGCGGTCAACGGTCATCGCTGCGAACGGCCTAGACAGCGTCGAGTCCGGCGGCCGGAGCGTGCGCCTCAGGCGTTTCGGGCTCCCAGCCCGCCGGTTGTCCCAGCGACGCCGACTTCAGCACCTTCAGCGACAGCAGTGCACATTTCAGGCGCGTCGCTGAGATCTCGATCCCCAGCAGACCGAGCACGAACGAGCGGTCCAGCTCGCGCATCTCGGAGAGCTTCATCCCGACGACCTGCTCGGACGACATCGAGGCCGCCGCCTGGGAGATCGCGCAGCCATGGCCCTCGAACCGCACGCCGGTGATCCGCTCCTCCTCGTCAACGGCGAGCTTGACCGTCAGCTCGTCCCCACACAGCGGGTTCAGATCGTGGAACTGGAGGTCGACGTGCTCGAGTTCCGGCGCGGGCGGGCTCCAGTTGCGAGGCCGCTTGTAGTGCTCGAGGATGTTCTCTCGGTAGAGCTCTTCCATCATCGAATACCTATAGCTGCATCACGCGCGCGACGGAGCCGAGCGCCTCGGTCAGCCGATCGACATCCGCGGTCGTGTTGAACGCCCCAAACGAGGCCCGGTTGGTCGCGTGGGCGCCGAGTCGGCGCATCAGCGGCTGCGCGCAGTGATGACCGGTACGGATGCAGACGCCCTCGCGGCCGAGGATCTCGCCGACGTCGTGCGGGTGCACGCCGTCGAGCACGAACGAGATCAGCCCGCCGCGGTCGGCGGGGTCGGCCGGCCCGTGGATCGTCAGCCCGGGAACCTCGCTGAGCGCCGCCAGCGCGTACGCGCAGAGCGCCTGCTCGTGCGCCCGAATCTGCTCGATCCCCAGCGACTGGACCCATTCGACGGCGGCCCCGAGCCCGATCGCCTCGGCGATCTGCGAGGTGCCGGCCTCGAACTTCCACGGCAGCTCGGCCCAGGTCGACTCGGTGTCTGAGACCGTGCGGATCATGTGGCCGCCGCCCATGAACGGCGGCATCGACTCAAGCAGCTCACGCCGGCCGTGCAGGATCCCGATCCCGGTCGGTCCGTAGACCTTGTGGCCGGTCCAGGCGTAGAAATCGGCGTCGATCGCGTGCAGGTCGACGGGCAGCTGCGGCACCGCTTGGGCGCCGTCGACGACCACCACCGCGCCGGCGGCGTGCGCGCGGCGGGTGATCTCCGCGACCGGCGTGATCGTGCCGAGCACGTTTGAGACGTGGGCGACGCAGACGAGCTTGGGCCCACGCGCCAGCAATGCGTCGAGCCCATCCAGATCGAGCTGGCCGTCGTCGAGCACGCGCACGTAGGCCAGCTCGGCGCCGACCTCGTTGCAGAGGATCTGCCACGGGACGATGTTGGAGTGGTGCTCGAGCTCGGAGACGACGACCAGGTCGCCGGCGCCGACGTGCTGACGGCCCCACGTGTACGCCACCAGATTGATCGAAGCGGTGGCGTTGGCGGTGAAGATCGTCTCCTCGACGGTCGACCCCAGCCACCGCGCGATCTGCCCGCGCGCGCCCTCGAACTGCTCGGTCGCCTCGACTGCGAGCGGATAGACGCCCCGGTGCACCGACGCGCGGAAATCGTTGTAGTAGCGGTCCATCGCCTCAAGCACCGGAGTCGGCGTCAGCGACGTCGCGGACGAGTCCAGGTAGACGACCGGTCGGCCGTCAAACTCGCGGCGCAGAACAGGGAACTCGGCTGAGACGTCGCGCAGCTCTTGGACCGCGGACATCGCTACGAGACCGCCTCGGGCTCGGGCTCGGGCGCGAGCGAGTCGGTGATCCAGCCATAGCCCTTGGCCTCGAGCTCGGTGACCAGGTCGGGGCCGCCCTCCCGGACGATCCGGCCGCGCCACATGACGTGCACGTGGCTGGGCGTCACCAGGTGCAGGATCCGCTGGTAGTGGGTGATGATCAGCACGCCGAGGTCCGGGCCGGCGACCGAGTTGACCCCGGCGGAGACGACCTTCAGCGCGTCGATGTCCAGCCCCGAGTCGGTCTCGTCGAGGATCGCCAGCTGGGGCTGCTGGAGGATCAGCTGGAGGATCTCCATCCGCTTCTTCTCGCCGCCGGAGAACCCCTCGTTCAGGTACCGGCGCGAGAACTCCTCGGGCACGCTGACCCGCTCCATCGCGGCCTTGACGTCCTTGGCGAAGTCGCGCAGCGAGATCGGCTCGGCGCCATGGGCCTCACGGTGAGCGTTGAGCACCGTGCGCAGGTACTTGGTGACGGTGACGCCGGGGATCGAGACGGGGTACTGGAAGGCCATGAACAGCCCCATCCGGGCCCGCTCGTCGGTGTCGGCCTCGGTGATGTCCTCACCGCCCCAGATGATCTGACCCTCGGTGACCTCGAGGTTGGGATGTCCCATGACCGCGTTGGCGAGTGTGCTCTTGCCGGAGCCGTTGGGTCCCATCAGCGCGTGGATCTCGCCCTGGCCGACGGCCAGGTCGACGCCGCGCAAGATGTCCTTGTCGCCCGCGCGTACGTGAAGATTTCGGATTTCGAGGTCTGGCATGCCTGTCTTTCTGCGTGGTCTGTCGGTCGGTTACTTGGCCGGCGCCGCCGCGGTCAGCGGCTCGGGCGCGGTCGGCCGCTGCGGCGCGATCAGCGACTCGGATGCGGTCAGCGACTTGGATGCGGTCAGCGACTCGGATGCGGTCATCGAGGTGGCGGGCCGCAGCGCGGAGGCGGCCACCGGCCCCTCCGAGAACTGCACCAGCTCGGCGAGCGTCGTCGCCTGCAGCGAGCGAATGATGCCGCCCTGCACGCGCGTCCAGAGCAGCTTGGTCGCACAGCCGCGGCCGGCGTCGGGCTCATGTGAGCACAGGACGCGCTCGGTGTGGTCGGAGACGAAACACTCCATCGGCGCAATCGACCCCTCCAGCGCTTGGACCACCTCGTCCATCGCGATCTCGTCGGCCGGACGCGACAGCCAGTAGCCGCCGTGCGCGCCGCGGGCGCTCATCACCAGCCCGGCTCTGCGCAGCCGCGCCACCACCTGCTCCAGGTAGGCCAGCGGCAGCCCCTCGGCGTCGGCGATCGCCTTCAGGCTGGTTGGGTGCTCAGGCACCTGGCGCCCCAGCTCGATCATCAGCCGCACGCCGTACTCGGCTTTGGAGGAGAAGATCATCGTGGCGCTAAATCCTACCACCGGGGTAGGTTAACCCGATCGGGACCCGACGGATCCGGGCGCCGAGCGGGCGATCGCAGCGCGATCCCCTATAGGGTCCAGCGCATCATGTCCGGATACCGGCTCGCGACCTCCGCCGACATCGCGGCCGCCGCCTCGCGGGCGGCGCGCGCCGGACGATTCGGGATCGACACCGAGTTCATGTCCGAGGGCCGCTACCGGGCGCTGCTCTGTCTCGTGCAGATCGCGGTCGACGGATCTGACCCCGCCGACGGTTCCGCTCCCACCGAGGGCCCCTCGATCCTGTTGATCGACTCGCTGACCGACGTGGACGTCTCCCCGCTCGCACAGCTGCTCGGCGACCCGTCGATCGAGGTCGTGCTCCACGCCGGCCGCCAGGACGTCGCGATCCTGCGCCGCGCCTGGGGCACCGAGGTCAACAACATCTTCGACACGCAGATCGCGGCTGGATTCACCGGACAGAGCGCCCAGTCGGGGTACGGCAACCTGCTCGGCTCGGTGCTCGGGCTGCGGGTCGCGAAGACCGCCAGCTACACGCGCTGGGACCAGCGGCCGCTGACCGACGAGCAGCTCGGCTATGCCGCCGAGGACGTCTTGCACCTGCTGGCGCTGGCCGACGAGATCCGCGACCGCGTCGAGCGTTCGGGCCGCGTCGAGTGGGCCCGGGAGGAGTGCCGGCGGCTGGAGACGGCCACCGACCAGCGTGATCCCTGGACCGCATGGGAGCGGCTGCCGCGGTCGGGCCAGCTTGACCCGCGGGCGCGCGCGGTGGCCCAAGAGCTGGCGGCCTGGCGCGAGCAGACGGCGTCCGACGTGGACCGCCCGGTCGGCTCGATCCTGGCCGACCCGGCGCTCGTGGAGCTGGCCAAGCGAAAGCCGTCGGCCGTCTCCGGCCTCGAGCAGATCCGCGGGCTGCACCCGCCGGTGATCAAGCGCCGGGGCGAGGCGATCCTGGCCGCGATCGCGCGCGGCCGTGAGGCCGAGCCGATTCCGCGAGACGAGCCCCGCGGTCGCTCGGAGCCCGGCGACGCCCCGTTGATCTCGCTGTCGGAGGCGCTGCTGCGCACCCGCGCGCTGGAGGCCGATCTCGCCTACGAGCTGATCGCGTCGCGGGCGGAGCTCGAGCAGATCGTCGCCGCCGCCCGGCGGGGCGAGCGCGAACCGACGGTGCGGACGCTCACCGGCTGGCGCTCGGAGCTGGTCGGCTCCGACCTGCGAACGCTGCTGGCGGGCCGCGGCTCGCTGGCGGTCGGACCGAGACGTCGGGTCGTGCTCACGAGATCCCTGTCTGAAGAATCCCCGACAACGCCGGCGTCCGACTGAACAACTGTTGTGCGAGCCGGCGGCCGAAGCCCGGCGCGCGCTCGATCGTCCCCTGATCCATGCTCAGCAGATCGTTGTAGGCGGTCGCGTAGCTGAGCCGCAGGTTCCCGTGCGGCGACTGGGAGGCGCGCTCGGCGTCGGTCTCGCCGTGCGACGATCCCCAGCCGGCCCGCTTGAGCGCCGCCTTCTGGGCGTCACGCAGTGCCTCCGAGCTCTGGTATCTGGGGCCGGTCAGGACGAACTGGACCGCGCAGTAGGGCCTGGTCCCGCTGTCGCAGCGGCGCTGCGCAAAGACGACCTTCGCGCCCGGCGCGAGCGGCACCCCCCGCAGCGACGCGGACACCGGCGTGTGGCCCTGGGGTCCGCAGCCGGCCAGGCACGCGGCCGCCGCGGCGACCGAGGTCGCCAACGCGCCACGCCTCACCGCTTTCGTTCGCCCACCCACGCGCACCGCGCCGATCTAATCACCACGCGTGCGCGGAGTAAGCTAAAAGCCAGGTCAGATGGCCACCGCCGACGTCCTCAACGACCCGGAGCTGCTCGCCACCGAGTGGGATCTGAGCCCCTTGGTCGACGGCGACGAGCAATCCGGAGTCCAGCGCCAGCTTGACGAGGCGCGGACCCGCGCCGGGGCGTTCGCCAGTGCCTACAACGGCAAGCTCGCCGAGCTCGACGCGGCCGGGCTGGCCGCGGCGATGCACGAGCTGGCCGCGATCAACGAGCTGGTCGGGAAGGCCGGTTCATTCGCGTCGCTGCGGTTCGCGACCGATTCCGACGACCCAACACGCGGCGCGCTGCTGCAGCTCGTGCAGGAACGCGCGACCGAGCTGGAGACCATGCTGCTGTTCTTCGAGCTGGAGTGGGCCGCGCTCCCCCACGAACAGGCCGAGCGGCTCGCGGCCGACCCGGCGCTCGGTTTCTGCGCGCACTATCTGCTCACCGCTCGCCGCTACCGGCCGCATCTGCTGTCCGAGCCCGAGGAGCGGATCCTCGCCGAGAAGTCGTTGGCCTCGTCAGGCGCCTGGGCCCGCTTGTTCGGTGAGCTGATGGCGGCGCTGCGGGTCAAGGTCGACGGCGAGCCGGTCGTGCTCGACGTCGCCCTGAGCCGGCTGATGGACCCCGACCGCGAGACCCGGCGCACGGTCGCCGAGGCCCTGTCGGAGGCGCTTGAGCCGGGGCTGCGCACGCGGGCGTTCATCTACAACACGCTCGTCTACGACAAGTCCGTCGACGACCGGCTGCGCACCTACCCGCATTGGCTGGCGTCGCGCAACCTCTCCAACGAGGCCTCAGACGAGTCGGTGATGGCGCTGATCGAGGCGGTCCGCGGCCGGTTCGACATCCCGCAACGGTGGTACCGGCTGAAGGCGAGGCTGCTCGGTCTTGAGCGGCTGCACGATTACGACCGCTACGCGCCGCTTGAGACCAAGGAGATCGTCTACTCCTTCGGCGAGGCGCGCGAGTTCGTGCTGGACACCTACGAGTCGCTGTCGCCCGACGCCGGCAAGGTCGTGCGCCGGTTCTTCGACGAGCGCTGGATCGACGCGCCGACCCGGCCGCACAAGCGCGGCGGCGCGTTCTGCTCTTACACCGTCCCGAGCGTCCACCCGTACGTGATGCTCAACTACACCGCCAACCGCCGTGACGTGCTGGTGATGGCGCACGAGCTCGGCCACGGCCTGCATGCCGCGCTGGCGCAGCCCCAAGGGGTCTTTCATCAGGGGACGCCGCTGACCACCGCCGAGACCGCGTCGGTGTTCGGCGAGGCGCTGACGTTCGGTCGGTTGCTGGACCAGGCGCCCGACGACGACACCCGGCTCGGTCTGCTGGCCGAGCAGATCGACGGATCGATCGCGACCGTGTTCCGGCAGATGGCGATGAACCGCTTCGAGCACCTCGTGCACACCGGGCGGCGCTCGGAGGGCGAGCTGTCGGTCGACCGGATCTGCGAGCTGTGGGTGGACAGCCAGGCCGAGATGTTCGGCGACTCGGTACAGATGCTCGACGGCTACCGCAGGTGGTGGTCCTACGTGCCGCACTTCATCAACACGCCCGGGTACGTGTACGCCTACGCGTACGGACAACTCCTGGCGCTGTCGGTCTACAGCCGCTACCTGTCGCAGGGACCGTCGTTCGCCCCCGCGTATCTGGAGATGCTGGCCGCGGGCGGCTCGCGCAGCCCCGAGGAGCTGGGCAGGATCGTCGGGATCGACCTCGCCGATCCCGGCTTCTGGGATTCCGGCCTGGACCTGATCGATCAGCAGCTGCGCGATGCCGAGGAGCTCGTCGCGCAGCGCGAGCGCTGACCGGCCGCGCGGTCTCCTGAGGTCAGCCGGCGTGAGCTCAGCCGGCGCGAGGTCAGCCGGCGCGCGCCCGGCGCGTGCGCGAACGCTCCTCCTGGCGCTCGACGACCTGCGCGATCAGCCGCAGCACCTGCTCGATCCCGGTCGCCTTCGCCTCGCCGCGCTCGAACGCCCGGCGCCAGTCCGCGATGTGTCCCTTGGTCGCCAGCTCGTTGAACGCGGCACGCGGGATCTCCAGTCGGACCTTGGCATCCGGCGCGATGTCCTTGGTCACCGTCGGCCCGGGCATCTGGATCCGGTACATCTGGATGTCCCCGCGGCCGCGCAGCTCCAAACCCGCCACCAGCTTCAGCGGCGCCAGCGCGGGCACCTCCTCGATGAACCGCGTGAT
>Ga0302325_10035405_pt1 | contig 10200 bp, 7 predicted proteins | sample Palsa_T0_2_FD_201948 | JGI IMG/M metagenome (GOLD analysis project Ga0302325, IMG submission 201948) | Peat permafrost microbial communities from Stordalen Mire near Abisko, Sweden - Palsa_T0_2 | ecosystem: Environmental > Terrestrial > Soil > Palsa > Peat permafrost | place: Sweden: Abisko... | reverse complement strand
GACGTTCGGCGTTGTGACGATCACCGTCTTGGGCCGGGCAAACTCAAAGAGCACGCGCTCGAAAGCCGCCAGCCGCGGCTCGTCGAGATGCTCGATCACTTCCACGACCGCGGCGGCGTCGAACCCGTCCAGCCGGGCGTCGCGGTAGATAAGCGACCCGTGCAACAACTCGATCCGCGCCCGCTGCCGCTCCGGCATGCGGTCCAGATGCAGCCGATCGGCGGCGATCTCCAACGCGCGATGGGAAACATCCACGCCGACGATCCGCTCGAACTGCTTGTCGTCCAGCAGCCGTCGCAACAGATTGCCCTGGCTGCAACCCAGATCGAGCACGCGGTGGGCTCCGCAGGATTTGAGCACCGAGAGCACCGTGTTGTGCCGCTGCTCGTTGAGGCTGAGTTTCGCCTCGACTCGCTGCTCTTCGACGGCATTCAGCTCCTCGAGTTCGTCGGCTTCCGCCGGGTCGGCATCGATCAGCCGGGCCAGCGCCTGGTCCGCTAGGTGACGCCGATGCTTCAGATACCGGCGGACGATCTGCTCCTTCTCCGGATGTCCCGCCAGCCACGGCTCGCCGTGCCGAAGCAGCTTCTCCACCTCGTCTTCGCCGATCCAGTAATGCTTGTCGTTGTCGAGCACCGGAATCAGCACATACAGATGTGTCAGCAGATCGTGCAGCGGAATCGTCTGCGCAAGCTCCACCGTGAAATACGGCCCCTCGCCCCATTCCGGAAACTGCTGATCGAGCGGATGGTGCGTCGCCGACACCCGATACCCCAATGGCTCGAACAATTTCCGCAACAGCGTCTCCCCGCCCCGGCACGGCAGCACGCTCAGTCGGGCCACCAGTGGAATCGGCGTCGCAATCAGCTCCGGCCGCTCCCGGCTCGTTCCCGACAGCGCCGATCCAAACACCTGCGCAATTGCCACCGACAGCAGCGAACTGGCAACGTACGGCCGATCGTTCACATACTGCTCCAGCGAAAATCCCTCGCCCGCCGGCCCCCGGCGATTGCGCACCAGCCCGATCGGATCGATCTCCAGCAGCAGCGCCGCCGTGCAGCGTTCGGCCGATGCCTCGGGATAAAAAACGTGCGCCGTTCCAAACGCCAATTCAAAAGCCTGCGGCCGAGCCGGGTTCTTGTGCAGCAGATACCCCAAATCGGTGGCGGGGGAGTGAGTGGTAGTGAGTGTCAGCAACATGCGAAAGAAAATCCTCGCCAGCAAGATCGCGATTGCAATATCGAGGCTCTGTCACAAATCGAACGAGCAAGAAAAGTGTTACTGGCCCCCACCCTCAGAGTACCTTCGCTCCCCCGCAAAGCCACCGGATGGCCATCCGGTGGCTTTTCACTGACGGCACCCTCGAGTTCAACTGTGGACGCATGCTGGGCCCTGGGACGTGATCATTTCGTCTTGACGAGCCTCGGATCGAACCTGCGGCGGCGTTCTGCTCCAATTCGTATTTTCGCGAAATCCGGATGCAACGGGTTCAGCAGGAAGTTGAACTCTGTCTCGATCACCGCGCTGGGCACGCGCAGCACCGCCAATTCGCCCGCGGCGACCCACCGATCGCCGATCTGCTGGATGGAAGGGGATGGTGGATTTCTGCGCCAGCTTGCCGGAAGGTCTGCAGTGCCAAGCCGTTTGACCAGGGTTTCGCTGAAGGTGACGGGTCGTACGACGTACGCTCGGAGAATTTCCGCCGACTGCAGATGGACGAGCATCTCAAGCGATGCGAGGGACTCGCTCTCTGAGGTGTAGACGATTGCAACGCCCTTGCTGTTGAACCGCCCGCCGAAAAGGCGCGCGCCTTCACCGGAAAAAGCCGTGCGCCGATGCCTGGGCTTGTAGATTCTCCACGCCGTCAAAGTCACGTGAAGACCCCATGCTCAAGGCGTCCGATCAAATCCTCCACCTCGCGGCTGCCCACCTCCGTCCTGACAAAGTCCAGAGGCTCCCGACCATCGAGCGCCGGCTGCGGCGTTTGGAGCCAGCGCATTGCGGCTGCTCTTTCACCCTCAAAGAGCTGCACCGCCTTCTCCACAACTCTCGCCGCGCGAACGAGACGGTCCGATTCATCGGGCCGCAACCTCCCCTGTTTCTTTCGGCGGATCAAAGTCCGCTGCGGAATGCCGACCAATGTCGCGATCGTCATCACCGGGAGTTCAGTCGCTTGCTGGAAAGCTTCAAACGCATCGTAGGGGAGGCCCGCGTTGATTTGTTCGATCACTTCAATCGTGTTGCGGGCTGTAATCCTTAATGAACCGCGCATCTCCCATACAGGCGCGCGGTTTTTGAATTTCAATTTTGCTTTCGTCTTCGGGCCGGCGAATGCAATTCCACTCTTCAATGCGTGTGCCATATGGCAGAGTGTATCCGCCAGATGGCGGATCTCAAGGCAGGGCCGTCGTTCAAATATCGCACAGCCGTCACGTCAGGACGCATATCGCGCGATGACCGATGGTCGCAGCAGCACAATAAACGTGAAAACTCCCAACAGCGTCCCAAACGGAAACGAGACGCAGTTCACCCCCGCCATCACGAGGCTGAAGACGCGCCGTCGCCGACTGGCGATCGCGCGGCCGGACAGAATCGTGAGGATTCCCGATGACCATCCGAAGAAGACCGCGAGCGACCCCATGAGCACGAATATATATCCCATCGTTGTCGGCGGGGGGCCGGGCGGGGTTGTGGGGAATGGCATCGCGCCCCTGATGATCATCACTCCCATGACGGTGTGGATAATGAAAATGGAGGAGAAGAGGAGCGTGAGTCCGCCCCAGACACTGCCGGGAGAGGGGACCGGAGACGGTTCGCTGCTCACGACTGCTGCGACACGTGGATTGTGGTAATCGTCTCGAGGTCCACCAGATATTTTTCCCGGCTGACACGGAGATTCGCGATCATTCGTTCAATTGCAATTAACGAGCGCTGCCCGCCCAACAAATCTAATAGCGTAGCGTGGCCGGTCTCGTAGGCGGCTCGGGTGAGATCGACGGCCTGGCGGGCGCGGGGGAGGATCGCTTGTTCAAACAAGTCTAATTGACGGTCGGAGTCGCGAATCGTTGTGATGTCTGCCACGACTTCTGCGGCCAAGTCATTGCCGGTTTGGCGGCGCATGGCTTCGGCGGACCGGAGGTTGGCCTCGGCCTGGGCTATCGCGGCGTTGAACGCCTCGTACCGGAAAATGGGGATCGTTGCCTGGCCTAACACCGACTGCGTGACGCCCATCAGATCCGTTCCAGCGCTGAAGTTGAAATCGGGGATGTATTGGAGTTTTGCCAGTTGAACGCCGTTGCCGCGGGCGCGGATCTCGTCGGCGAGGGCGAGGAGTTCTGGATTTTGCTTTGCTGCCAATTCAATCAGTTCGCTGTCGCCATAGACGATGGATCGCGCTGGCGGCAGTTCGGTTGGGGTGGGCAATGGGGCACCAGCTCGACGACCGAGCAGGGCGTTGATGGCGGCTCGCTGGCCTGTCAACTGCGATTGCATGCTGGCGATGTCGTTGGTGGAGATATCGACTTCATTGCTGCTTCTGAGAACGTCCAGCTGGCTGGAACTGCCGGCACGATTCCTGGATTGCGTGACGGCCGCGGCGGTTTGGAGCAATTGCTGGTTGCTTTGCTCGAGGCGAATCAGTTCGGCGTTGAGTGCGTAGTTGTAATAGACGCTCAGCAGCTTGTTTCGCAGCTGGTACTTTGCCTTCACAAATCGCCGGCCCGCGGCGCGGGCATTTTCCAGAGCTTGCCGGGCAGCAGCATCGAGTTTGCCCGGCCATTTGATGTCGGTCATGGGATCGTTGGACAGACCGATGGTGGTGGTTCCCCAGCCGGGCCGGCCGTTGGTGATGCTGGTTCCGGCCGACAGATTGAGCGTCGAGGATTGTGTTCCGTCCTGCGGAATTTGGTCGATCGCGGATCGCCATTCCCAGTAATGCTGCTCCAGCTCGGCGTTGCTGAGCAACGCGTAATCCACCAATTGGTCGGGGGTCGGATTTTCCGGTAAAGGGGGGAGTTGCCGGACTTCGAAGCGCGTTTCGAAGGGCTTGCCAGCTTGCAGTGCGGCGGCGCGTTCTTCATGCTCGCCGGGGGGATGGACGGTGCAGCCGGCCGATGCGGTGACCAACGCGGTGATCGCCAGGCGGCGAATCAATGGCGCGCGGAGCGTCTTTCTGCCGGGGAGAATGGTGGGCGGGTACACCCACCCTACGGCTTGCTTCACGGATGCGGCTAATTGGTCGAAGCCGCGAATGTACATCCGCGGCTCCGCGCGGTTCGCCCGCCACGCTCCAGGTTGAAGTGCTCTAATCATGAGTGCTCTCCTCATTCCCCGATGCGCTGACGAAGGCCAAAACGTGATCAGCATCAGCATCGGTTTGCTTCAGGTTGCGGGGTAATCCGAGGCCTTTTGCCACGTAGAAGATGATCGGGTAGATCAGCAGTTCCATGAGGAAGCTGGTGAAGAGGCCGCCGAGAAGGGGGGCGGCCAGTCGCCGCATGACATCGGAGCCGGTGCCAGTGGCCCAGAGGAGGGGAACGAGGCCGATGAATGCTGCGGCTACGGTCATCGTCTTGGGTCGGATGCGTTTGACGGCGCCGTCATGGACGGCCTGCCAGAGATCCTGGCGTGTCCGCATGTTTCCGTTCGCCTCGAACCGCTCGTAGCTGTTGTCGAGATACAACAGCATCACCAGGCCCGTTTCCGCATCGAGCCCGGCCAAGGCGATGATTCCGACCCAGACGGCAAGGCTCATGTTGTAGCCGAGCAGGTAGAGGAACCAGATCGCCCCGACGAGGCTGAACGGGACCGCCAGCAGCACGACGCCGACGCGGAACCAGCTCCGCGTGGCGGCGTAGAGCAACATTACGATAATGATGAACGTCAGCGGGACAGCCCATTTCAATCGGGCATTGGCTTCCTGAATGTTTTCGAATTGCCCGGACCAGACCAGCGTGTATCCGGCGGGCATTTGCAGCTTGTTCGCAACGGCCGACTGGGCATCGGCGATGAAGCTGCCGATATCGCGGCCGGACATGTCGACGAATATCCAGGCCGTTCGCCGGGCGTTCTCGCTTTTGATCATCGGCGGACCGGGTTCGATTTTGACCGTCGCGACTTCGCCCAGCGGAATCTGCGCGCCAGCCGGCGTGGGGATGAGCACTTCCTTGATCGACGAGGGATCGTCACGCAGATCGCGGGCATAGCGAATGTTGACCGGATATCGCTCGAGTCCTTCGACCGCGGTCGTCGTCTTCATGCCGCCCAGGGCGGTGCTGATGACGTCCTGCACGTCGCCGCTGGTCAGCCCGTAGCGGGCGGCTTGTTTGCGATTCACGTCGATGTCCAGGTAATAGCCGCCGAAGGAGCGCTCGGGATAGGCGCTGGTCGTGCCGGGAACGGTGAGCATGATTGCCGACGCCCGCTCGGCCAGATCCGCCAGGACCTGCAAATCCGGGCCCATGATTTTGATTCCGACCGGCGTCTTGATGCCGGTGGAGAGCATGTTGGTGCGGTTTTCGATCGGCATCGGCCAGGCATTGGCAACGCCGGGCTCGGTCACGACGGCGTTCAAACCGGGATGATCGGTGCCGTCGGGATCCTGCCAGCCGTACACAAGTTCTTCCATCGTGATCTTGCGCTCGGGTGGCCAGAACGTGTGCTCGAAGGGCCAACGGAGGGCGGATGGCCAACTGTCGAAGAAATAACTCATCTTCCGCTTGCGCCATTTGGCCGGGTCCGTCTCCAGCCGCGCGACGCTCTCGATCATGTCGAGAGGCGCGGGGTCGGTCGCCGTCTGTGCTCGGCCGATTTTGCCGTAGACGCTGATCACTTCGGGGAAGGTCTTGATGAGTTTGTCGGTCTGTTGGAGAACCTGACGCGCTTTGGTGACGCTGATGCTTGGATCGGTTGTCGGCATGTAGAGCAGGTCGCCCTCATCCAGAGGCGGCATGAATTCGCTGCCGAGCTGGGTGAAGGGCCAGATGGCAGATGCGATGAATGCCAGGGCCAGAATCAGCACGAGCCAGCGGAATCTGATCGCCGCGCGGAAGAAAGGGTTGTAGATTTTCTGCAGTGCATAACTGACCGGGTTTTTCTCTTCATGGATGATCTTCTGCGGCACCAGGAGCATTGCCGCCAGCACCGCCCAGCCGATTGCCAGCCACCAGCGATAGGGTGCGACGCCCGGTTCGAGATTCGGGAGAAAATAGAGCAGCGTTGCGGGCACGAACATCGTCGCCAGCGTGACGGCGAGATTCACTCTCCATCCCCATCTCCTGGGCAGCACCCGGCTGGTGATGAAGTAGACCATGAGGACCGGGATGATGGTGATCGAGAGAATCGCGGCAGAGGCCATGGCGAAGGTTTTGGTAAACGCCAGGGGTTTGAAGAGCCGGCCGCTCTCGCCGCCGAGGACGAAGACGGGCATGAAACTGACGGTGATGATCAGGAGGCTGAAGAAGAGGCTGGGGCCGACCTCCTTGGCCGCTTCCATAATGATGTCGCTGCGCGGCCGGGGGCGAGCATTTGGATGCGCGTGGAGCCGTTCTTCTTCCCGATCCAGATGCTTGTGCGCGTTTTCGACCATGATGATTGCGCTGTCCACCACCACGCCGATGGCGATCGCGATTCCGCCCAGACTCATGATGTTGGCGTTGATGCCGATGAGGTGCATCACGAGGATGCTCACCAGCACGCTGGAGGGGACGACGAAGATGGCGACGAGTTCGCTGCGCGCGTGCAGCAGAAACAGGATGCAGACCAGTCCAACGACGATCATCTCTTCGATGAGCGTGTGGCGGAGCGTGTGAATCGATCGCTCGATGAGATCTGAGCGGTCGTATGCGGTTTTGATGATGAGGCCCGGCGGGAGCCCGCTTTCCAGCTCGGCAAGTTTGGCCTTGGCGTCGTGGATAACCTGGTAGGCATTGCTGCCGAATCGCGCGATCACCACGCCGCCAACGGCTTCTCCTTCGCCATTCCACTCGCCGACGCCGCGCCGCTCTTCGCCGGCAATTTGGAGCGTAGCGATATCTGAAAGCATGATCGGCGTGCCATTGGTCCCAAGGCCGACCGGCACGTCAGCAAGGTCTTGCAATCCTTTGAGGTACCCCCGGCTGCGCACCATGTACTCATTTTCGCTCATCTCGATCACCGACCCGCCCACGTCGTTGTTCGACCTCTGGATGGCCGTCATGATCGTGCTGATGGGAAGTTTGTAGGCGAGCAGCCGTTCGGGTTTGAGCACGACCTGATATTCCTTGACGAATCCGCCGATCGGGGCGACTTCCGAAACATTGGGGACAGCCGTGAGCTGATACCGCAGGTACCAGTCCTGAAGGCTTCGTAGACTTGCCAAATCCTGATTGGAAGAAATCAGCGGTTTGCCGTCCAAGGGAGACTTGCCCGGTTTCTCAAAAGCACGAACTCTGACGAGCGTTTTCCGCCGCTGCGCGGGCGCGTCGTTCGGATCGCCATACCACCTGCCGTTCTCGGCATCGTGCCAGATGCCGTTCGGATGATCGGCCACGTAATAGCCGGGGTAGAGCATGTACTGGTACACCCAGCCGACGCCCGTGGCATCGGGCCCGAGCTTCGGCTCGACGCCGGCGGGAAGCCGATCTTTCACGAAATTGAGATATTCCAGGACTCGGCTGCGCGCCCAGTACAGATCGGTGCCGTCGTCGAAGATGATGTAGATGAACGACTGCTCGAACATGCTGATGCCGCGCACCACTTTGGCGTGGGGAATGCCCATCATGGCGGTCGTGAGCGGATAGGTGACCTGATCCTCCACGACGTTGGGAGCCTGGCCCGCGTAGTCGGTGGTGACGATGACCTGAACGTCTGACAGATCCGGGACCGCATCGAGGCTGATGTGGATCGTGGCCCAGATTCCGGCCACGACCAGCATCGCGGTCAGCAGCAGAACCATGAACTTATTGCGCACGGACAATTCGATAATTTTTGCGATCATGGGAGTCTGGATTTGAAGAGAGAGCGAGCTCGATCGAATTACTTCGCGATCGGTTCGATCGGATGGATCAATTCGACGCTGGACCGGGGGGTGAGATCGTTGGTACCAGATTGGCGAAGTTTGTCGATCGCCTCGGCGGTTCGGCTTTCCACGTCAAGCAGGAATTGCCCGCTGGTGACCACGACTTCGCCTGGAGCCAAACCCTCGAGGATCTGCACACGATCGCCGTCTCCGACAAGGCCCATGCGAACCTTTCGCGGCTGGAACTGACCCTGCGACATGACAACAAACGCGATCTGCCGCGTGCCGGTGTCGATCACCGCCTCGCGCGGCACCCACACCGCATCTGACACGGGCTTGGTGATGATCTTGGCGGTCGCGTCACACGAGCCAGCACCGTTCGACTCGTGTTATCGACGTGGGGATAGATAAACGTGATTGGGCCAGCGTATGACTTACCAGGCTGTGCATCGACCGTCGCTTCCACCGTCTGGCCGAGGGCGATCTGCGCCATGTCATCTTCATAAACCTGCGCGTTGAGCCAGAGTTTCGTGTGGTCCTCGATTCGCATGACCTTCATGCCGGCCTGGACCGCGGAGCCTTCAACCACCATTTTGTCCATGACGTGTCCATCACCGGGATTGCGAAAAGGCACGGTGTCCGGGGCCTTCTGCGAGTGGGCGATGACATCGATGTCCTGATCGGCCACATCCCAGAGGCGAAGTTTTTGTTCTGCAGAATCGACGAGATTCCCGGCTTGGACGCGCAGAATGTCAGACGAATTGGGATCGAGGGATGCGAGCGATTTGACTGCATCGATCAATTCCTCTTCCGCCACCTGCAGGTCAGGACTGTAGAGATCGAACAGGGCTTCACCTCTGTGAACGTGCATCCCTTCCTGATTTGCATAGAGCTTCTTGATCCAGCCGCTCACCTTCAGGTTGATTTCATATTGCGCCGTCTCGGGAACTTCGAGCATTCCCATGGCGCGCACCGTTTTCTCCAATGGTCCGCACGAGACTTCCGCAGTGCGAACGCCCATGTTCTGAACGATCGTCGCGTCGATCCTGACCGCGGGCCCGGCGGACTGTTCGTCCTCATACACAGGCACTAAATCCATGCCCATCGCGCTCTTGCCGGGTGCGTGCGCAATGGATGATGGACCGAGCATCGGATCCCAGTAGTAGAGGATCCTCCGCTGATGGCTCGCGGAATCTCCCGAGCCGCCGTTGCTTAAAGTCATGTTCAGCGGCACCAGCTTCATATGGCAGATCGGGCACGTGCCAGGATGATCCTGGATCACCTGCGGGTGCATCCCGCATGTCCACAATTGTCTGAATGAGTTGGGACTGACGCCGGACACCGAATCGCTTTTGAGCTGCGCGCGGGCCGTATACACCTTCACCGCGAATACAGAAGCTAACGTCAAAACAACGGCGGATGCCGCAATTGCTATCGATTTCATGAAATCTCGCGCAAAGAAAACAGCAGGCTGGGATAGAGGCGCAGGCCTACACCTCAGGGGCGGAGGGGCGCCGCCAAATCGAGATCAGAATGCGCAGAGAATCAGGTGGTTAGCGCGCAGGCTAAGCAGAGAAGCGTGGGCGGGTCCAATGCGGCGGAGTGGCGCACGGGAAGGCGATATAAAAAAGTGTAGGTGACGAAGCGAGGTTGAAGTTCTGCAATGCCCAGCATCGCTGTGGCAAGCGGTTGCAACTTGCTGATCGCAATAGAACTGCTGGCGGCAACCAGGGGGCACTGCTGCTGGCAGCCGGCGTCATGCTTGTCGTGCGACTGGCGGCTCTTTTGCAACTTGAGCAACGGACAGTTTGGGCCGCAGCAACTGCAGTGCATCGAAGCGCATTGAGGATTGGCTGCACAAACGGCCTGGGAACAGGCCAAACAAGGAACATTACCTGCGAGCAAGGTAAGAACGAGTGCGGAGCAAATGAAATGGCCGCGGTTCAAGGGCACATGGTGACTGTACGATTTCATATTCACGTGGTCAAGAATTATTGGGCTGATCAGGGCGTGGCCGTTTTTTTGGGCGACTCCGTTAGCCCCAATACCGTATTGCCGTTAGCCCCCGGCTTTGCCGGGGTTTAACTCGGTTTAACCCCGGCCAAGCCGGGGGCTAACGGAAGGGGGGCGACTGCGGTCGCCACGAACTTCGGGCCACAACGGCTAATTGGGTTTCCATGTTCCGGGCGCAGGTAACGGGTGGG
>Ga0302325_10035404_pt1 | contig 10200 bp, 4 predicted proteins | sample Palsa_T0_2_FD_201948 | JGI IMG/M metagenome (GOLD analysis project Ga0302325, IMG submission 201948) | Peat permafrost microbial communities from Stordalen Mire near Abisko, Sweden - Palsa_T0_2 | ecosystem: Environmental > Terrestrial > Soil > Palsa > Peat permafrost | place: Sweden: Abisko... | reverse complement strand
AATACGGCTGGGCTGGTGGCCGACTACGCCCAGGGCGTGTGGAGCAACTGGCTCGAACAGGAGGCTGTTTCCCGGGCCGATCTCCTGGCCCGAGCGGTCTCGCCGCCTGCGGTCAGCGTCGAGCCGCGGTTCTGGTTCAACCCGGAAATTCGCAGCCAGAGCTTTCTGATCCCCGGCTCGATCGCCATCATCATGTCGCTGATCGGCACGCTGTTGACCGCACTGGTCGTGGCCCGCGAATGGGAACGCGGCACGATCGAGGCGCTGATGGCCACGCCCATGGGGAAAGCGGAATTCCTGTTGGGCAAACTGATCCCCTATTTTCTCTTGGGCATGGGGGCGATGATCCTCTCGGCGACCGCCGCGGTCTTCATCTTCGACGTGCCGTTCCGCGGCTCGATTCCGGCATTGCTCATCGTCTCGGCCGCTTTTCTGTTTGCCATGCTCCCGCTCGGCCTGTTGATCTCGACGCTCACCAAAAACCAGTTTGCCGCCAGCCAGGCGGCCTTGATCGCGGCGTTTCTGCCCGCGTTCGAGCTGTCGGGCTTCATCTTCGAGATCGACAGCATGCCGCTGCCCATTCGCATCCTGACGCGCGTGCTGCCGGCGCGCTACTTCGTGGCCAGCCTGCAAACCCTGTTTCTGGCAGGCGACGTGGCCGCGGTGATCGTGCCCTCCACGCTCACGTTGCTGGGGTTTGGCTGCGTGCTGATGGCGATCTTGATCCGCGTTACACGTCTGCGATTGGAGTGACGTGTATGTGGCAGCGAATCCGCACCTTGGTGATCAAGGAGTTCCTGGCCATTTGGCGCGACCCCAAGAGCCGGACCATTCTGATCGTTCCGCCGATGATCCAGATGTTTATTTTTTCGTTCGCCGCCACGCAGGACGTCAAGAACGTGCGGATGGCCGTCTTGAACTTGGATTGGGGCACCAGCGCGCGGGACCTGGTTGCCCGTTTCGAAGGCTCGCCCTATTTTGCCGAGGTCCAGACGCTGCACGGCGAAAACGAAATCGCCCCGGCGATCGATTCGCGCAGCGTGTTGATGGTGCTGTGCATTCAGCCGGATTTTTCGCGGAAGGTGTCCGCGGGGGAACCGGCCGCCGTGCAACTGATTTTGGACGGCCGCCGTTCGAACGCCGCTCAGATCGTCGCGGGCTACGCGGCGGACATCGTCAATCGCTACGGCAGCGAATTGCTCGAGTCGCGGCGGGCCCCGCCGCCGGCCAGCGTGGTGGTCTCGCGCGTGTGGTTCAATCCGAATTTGGAGAGTACGTGGAATTCGGTGCCCAGCCTGGTGGCCATCCTCACGACGCTGATGGGGCTGGTGGTCACGGCGCTGTCGGTGGCCCGAGAGCGCGAGCTGGGCACCTTCGAGCAGTTGCTCGTCTCGCCCCTCTCGCCGCGCGAAATCATTATCGGCAAGACCGTGCCGGCGCTCTTGATCGGCGTCGCTGAGGCGACCGGCATGGTGCTGGTGGGCGTGTTCGTTTTCCGCGTGCCGCTCCACGGGTCGCTCGTGCTGCTCTACGCCAGCATGGTGGTGTATCTGATCGCCGTGATTGGGGTCGGCCTGTTCATCTCTTCGCTGGCCAAAAGCCAGCAGCAGGCGATTCTGGGGGCGTTCGTATTCATGGTCCCGGCAATTCTGCTGTCGGGCTTCGCCAGCCCGATCGAAAACATGCCCGACTGGCTGCAATGGGTGACGCTCGTCAATCCGATCCGCTATTTCATCGTGATCGTGAAGGGGATTTTTCTGAAGGATTTGCCGCTGGCGATCGTGTTGCAGAATCTCTGGCCGATGGCCCTGATCGGCGCCGTCACGTTGTCGTTCGCCACATGGTTGTTCCGCCGGCGCGCGGAATGACTGGCGCACGTCCTGGCTCCCCTCTCCCCGCCGCGGGAGAGGGGCCGGGGGTGAGCGGGAGAAGCAGGCGGGACGAACCACGAAGGGCAATGGAAGAACGTCGAAGTACGAAAGACGACTTGCGACTGGCAAAACCGTGCAAGTCTGCGTGAACGCTGCGCTCGCCCGGCGCCACCGCCACGCGCAATCCGAAAAGTTTGACTACCTTCTCAGGCTCGCGACGCCCGCCTCGTTTCATCTCATGACGCATTTGACGGTTTGCCGAGTAACATCACTGGACCCGGTAAAACCGGTATTGGCAGGCGTATGGCCTGCGCGGTTCAGGCCAGCGGCTTGCTGGACCTGCCCACAAGGCTCGTTCAGCCGATGCCGCGGGCTTCCCTGCCGTGGAAGAATGAGCGACTCAAAGGCGTGCAGGGTAATGATGGACGACTGCCCCAGAGGAACCGCCGGTGATTACGAGCAAGCCGCGCGGTGCGTGCCGGCTTGGGACGGACCGACTCGGAACCGATCGCCTGGGGAGGGCGACGCTCCCGCGGAGAGTGCGCTCGGCACGCGATTGCGCCGTGCGACAAGGCTCGGCGGGAGCCTCGCCCTCTCAACCATCGGCCACGGCAGGCTGGCCATCGCCTGCTTGCTCATGGTCGTTCTCTCGACCAGCGGGTGCACCAGCCTGGGCGAATGGTGGCACAACGGATTCAAGGTTGGACCCAGGTACACGCCGCCGCCGGGGCCGGTGGCTGGGCAGTGGATCGAGGCGGCCGACCCGCGCGTCAAGCACGAGCCGCTCCAGGACTGCGCCTGGTGGACCGTGTTCAACGACCCGGCGCTCAATCGGCTGATCGACACCGCGTATCGCCAGAACCTCGATCTGCGGATCGCCGGCGCGCGGATTCTGGAAGCCCGGGCGCAGCGCAACATCGCCGTGGGCAACTTATTTCCACAATCGCAAACCGCGGTGCTCGATTTCGTCGATGGGCAGATCAGCAAGAACATCGCTCTGCCGCTGAACGGGCACGTGGGCCTGTGGGCGAGCGGGTTCAACGCATCGTGGGAGGCCGATTTCTGGGGGCGCTATCGCCGCATCATCGAAACCAGCGACGCCAATCTGGCCGCGTCGGTCGATAGCTATGGCGACGCTCTGGTGCTGCTGTTTTCCGAAGTCGCATCGAATTACGTGCAGCTTCGCACGTTCGAACAGCGGCTGCAGTATGCGCGGAAGAACATCGAAATCCAGCAAGGCTCGTTGGGATTGGCGGAGGACCGGTTCAAGAAGGGCGTGGCCACCGAACTCGACGTGCGGCAGGCCCGCACTAACCTGGCGCAGACGCAGTCGCTCATTCATCCGCTCGAGGCCGGGCGTCGCCAGGCCAGCAACCGCTTGTGCATCCTGCTGGGCATGCCGACCAACGACCTGGCCGGACAATTGCAGCCGGCGCCGATTCCGCGTGCGCCGGTGGAAGTGGCCATCGGGCTGCCGGCCGACTTGTTGCGGCGGCGTCCCGACGTTCGCCACGCGGAGCGGATGGTCGCGGCCCAGAGCGCCCAAATCGGCGTCGCCGAAGCCGACCTTTACCCGCGGTTGGCGCTCAACGGCTTCTTGGGATACGCGGCCGACGACCTCCGCGAACTTTTTTCGCCCCGCAGCTTTACCGGGATCATCGTGCCGACCCTGCAATGGAACGTGTTGAATTACGGCCGCATCGCCAACAACATTCGCCTGCAGGACGCCCGGCTCGAGGAGCAGTCGCTGCTGTACCAAAAAGCCGTGCTCACCGCCGGCCGCGAGGTGGAAGATTCGCTGGTGGGTTTCCTGGAGGCGCAGCAGCAGGCGATCCGTTTGCAGGAAAGCGTCCAGGAGGCCGAGCGGTCGGTGGAACTGGTAATCATTCAATTCCGCGGCGGCGTCACCGATTTCAACCGTGTCTACAACACGCAGACGGTGATGGTCACGCAGCAGGACCAACTGGCAACGACCGAAGGAGACATCGCACTGAACTTGATCGGCGTCTACCGCGCGCTGGGCGGCGGCTGGCAATGCCTGATGCAGGGATGCGATCCGCCGTTCACGGTGACGTCGCTTCCCAGTTCCGTAACCGCTCCCACCCCGGCGAAAGCCGCCGAAGAACTCCCGCCGCCGGCCGGCGCGAAGTAGGCTGCCCGGACGTCCCAAAGCGCGAGCCGCCTGGGTCGCGAGGTGCCGCTGCTGGCGTGTCCAGCAGTGGATACGCACTACGGCTTTCACTCACACTGCTGCACCCAGAGGGTACCCGGCCAGCAGTGGCACTGCGCAGAATGTGTGACGCAGTCGTGCGCCTGACCAAGAAGCTGCGCGTCTACTGGTCGCTCGAGCGCAGGTCTTTCAGCCACTGGATGACGTAGTAGAAGACCGGGGTGAGGAAGATGCCGAAGATCGTGACGCCGAGCATGCCGCCGAAGACGGCGGTGCCCAGCGTGCGGCGCATCTCGGCCCCGGCGCCCTGCGCGAGCACGAGCGGCACGACGCCGAGGATGAAGGCCAGCGAGGTCATCACGATCGGCCGCAAGCGGAGTTGGCAGGCCGCCAGCGTGGCCTCGCGCCGCTCGATGCCGCTTTCGCGCTGGGCCTTGGCGAATTCGACGATCAGAATGGCGTTCTTGCAGGCCAGTCCGATCAACACGACGAAGCCGACCTGCGTGAAGATGTTCACGTCCATCCGCGCCATGAAGACGGCCGCGACCGAACAGAGCAAGCACATCGGCACCACCAGGATCACCGCCAGGGGCAGCGACCAGCTCTCGTACTGCGCGGCCAGCACCAGGAACACGAGCACGACCGCCAGCAGGAAGACCCACATGGCCGTGTTCCCCGTCTGCAATTGCAGGAGCGCCAGCTCCGTCCATTCGGGGCGCATCGACCGCGGCAACTCGTCGCGGGTCACTTTCTCCATGCGCTCCAGCGCCTCGCCGGAGCTGACGCCCGGCACCGGGCTGCCGTTGATGGGCGCACAGCGGTAGAGATTGTAGCGCGTGATCATCGTCGGTCCGCTGATGTCGCGAACTTCCATCAGTCCGGCCAGCGGCACCATGTTCCCCTGTTGGTTGCGGATTTTGATCTGCTTCAGGTCGTCGATCTGGCTGCGGAAATCGGCCGCGGCCTGCACGTTGACCTGCCACGTGCGGCCAAAGCGGTTGAAGTCGTTGACGTACAGCGATCCCAGGTAGACTTGCAAGGTGTTGAATACCTCGGCCATGCTCAGACCCATGCGCTTGGCCGCCGCGCGATCGATGTCCAGATAGAGCCAAGGCGTGTTGGCCCGGACGCTGGCGAACAGATCGCGCAGGCCGGGCGTGTGGTTGCCTTGGTCGACGACTTTTTCGGCGACCTCCTGCAACTTGTCGGCGCCGTTGTCGCCGCGGTCCTCGATCACGATCTTGAAGCCGCCGGCCGTGCCCAGGCCGTCGATGGGCGGCGCGGAGAACACGTTGACCAGCCCCTCGCCGATCTGTTTTTGCAGTTTGGCTTGCAACTGGGCGGCAATCATTTCGCCGGTCAGGTGCCGCTTCACGCGGCTGTGGAAGTCGTCGAGCATGACGTACATGGCGCCGAAATTCGGGGCGCTGGCGTTGAGCAAGACCGATTGTCCGGCGATGGCCACGGTATGGGCCACGCCTTTTTCCTGGCCGGCGATCTTCTCGATCCGCTGCATCGTCTGCTCCGTGCGCTGCACGGAAGCCGAGTCAGGCAACTGCACGTTGACCAGCAGGTAGCCTTTGTCCTGAGAGGGAACGAAGCCCTTGGGCACTTTGTCGAAACTCCACCAGGTCAGCCCCACCAGCCCGCCGTAGACCACCAGCACAAGGAAGCTGACCCGCAGCAATCCGCCGACCATGCGGGCATAGACGCCGGTGGCGTAGTCGAAGCCGCGGTTGAAAACGCGGAAGGTCGTGCCCAAGACCAGGTTCAGCCACTTGCCGACGAGCAAGCCGGCGATGGCCCCCAAAACGGCCCCGATCGCCGGCGTCAGGTTGACCACCGGCGCCAAGACGATCCAACCCAGCGCGCCGCCGGCCAGCGGGAACGTGAGCTTCGGCAGCGGCGGGGCGGCGCCCTTGTCCCGCGGCCGCAGCAGCAACGCCGTCAAGGCCGGGCTGAGCGTCAGCGAGTTGAACGCGGAGATGACGGTCGACACGGCGATCGTCAAAGCAAACTGCCGAAAGAACTGGCCGGTAATGCCGCTGATAAATGCGCAGGGGATGAACACGGCGCTCAGCACCAGGCCCACGGCAATGACCGGCCCGGATACCTGCTGCATGGCTTTGAGCGTGGCATCGCGGGGCGAGAGTCCGTGCTCGATATGGTGTTCGACCGCCTCGACCACCACGATGGCATCGTCGACCACGATGCCGATGGCCAGACGGCAAAGGTGCCGATCACGGCCACGGGCACCGCCACGAGCGGAATGATCGCCGAGCGCCAGTTCTGCAAGAACAACAGCACGACGACGGCCACCAGGATCACCGCGTCGCCAAGCGTCTTGAAGACCTCGTTGATCGACTCGTTGATGAACGGAGTCGTATCGTACACGATCGCGTAATCCAGCCCCTCGGGGAAGCGCTCCTTGAGCTCCTCCATCTTGGCGCGCACTCGGGTAGCCGTTTCCAGGGCGTTGGAACCGGGCAACTGATAGATCGACAGCGCCACCGACTGCCGGCCGTCGAGCGTGCAAACCTGGTCGTACACCAGGGCGCCCAGCTCGATGCTGCCCACGTCCCGCAGGTGGACGAAGCCGCCGCCCGCGTTGGTCTTGAGAATCAGGTCTTCGAACTGATCGACCTGGGCCAGGCGGCCCAGCGTGCTCATCGTGTATTGGAAGACCTGCCCATTGGCTACAGGGGGCTGTCCGATCTGGCCGGCCGCCACCTGGGTGTTCTGCTGCTCGATGGCCTGCGTCACGTCGGTGGTGGTGAGATTGCGGTAGGCCATTTTCTCCGGATCGAGCCAGAGCCGCATGCTGTAGTCGCGCTGCCCGATGTAGGTGATGTCGCCGACGCCGGTCAAACGCGAGAGCTCGTCCTTGAGCTGAATCGTCGCGTAGTTGCTCAGATAGAGGTTGTCGCGGCTATTGTCGTGCGAGAACAGGTTGACGATCATCAACACGTTCGGCGACTTTTTCTTGACCACCACGCCGCGCCGCTGCACGAGGCTGGGCAGGATCGGCTGGGCCAGGGCCACGCGGTTCTGCACCAGCACCTGGGCCATGTTCAGATCGACCCCGTTCTTGAAGGTCACCGTCAGCGTGTACACGCCGTCGTTCGTGCACTGCGACGACATGTAGAGCATGTTTTCCACGCCGTTGACCTGCTGCTCGATCGGCGCCGCCACCGTGTCGGCGACCACCTGGGCGTTGGCTCCCGGGTAGTTGGCCGAGACCTCGACCGTCGGGGGCGTGATCTCCGGATACTGGGCGATCGGCAGCGAGATCACGGCGATCAGGCCGGACAGCGTGATGATGATCGACATCACCGAGGCGAAGATCGGATGATCGATGAAGAACTTGGAAAACATGCGCGCGGGCTCGGTTTAAATGCTCAATTCGGATGTTGTCGGTACGAACGCCGGCCCGGCACCGTCTCGCCGCCGTTGGTCGAGGCGTCGGGCAGGACCGGCACGTCGTCGGATTCCACGACCACCTCGGGTTCCACCACCACGATCTCGACGTTGACCTGCGGGGGGCTCGGGCGGGGCGGCGTGCGGCGCATTGCGGCGAACTTCTGCCAGAACTGAGAGCCGACGCGCCACAGGAACTTGGGGCTCACGGGTACGATTGCCCGTCCGCTCAAAGCGCGCATCAGCCGCGTGGAAAACAATCGGGATTCGCACAGCCAGTCGATGCTGAAGAAGAACACCGGCGTGAGCACCAGGCCGAACAGCGTGACGCCCAGCATGCCGCTGAACACGGCGGTACCCAGGGCGCGGCGCATTTCCGCGGCGGCCCCCGTCGCCAGCATCAGCGGCACGACGCCCAGGATGAAGGCGAAGGAGGTCATGACGATGGGCCGCAGACGCAATTGGCAGGCCGCCAGCGTGGCCTCGCGGCGCGAGGCCCCGGCCAGGCGCTGCTGCTTGGCGAACTCCACGATCAGGATTGCGTTCTTGCTGGCCAGACCCACCAATACCACGAAGCCGATGCGGGTGAAGATGTTCACGTCCAAGTGGGCGATGCTCACGCCGATCAGCGCGCTCAACAGGCACATCGGCACGACCAGGATCACGGCCAGCGGCAGCGACCAGCTTTCGTACTGCGCGGCCAGCACCAGGAAGACCATCACGACGGAAAATCCGAAAATCAGCGTGGCGGTGTTGCCGGCTAGCAGCTCGAGGTAGGACATGTCGGTCCACTCGAAGGCCATGTTCCGCGGCAAGAGCCGATTGGCGAGCTTTTGCATCAGGTCGAGGGCTTGCTTGGAGCTGACGCCTGGGGCCGCGTAGCCGATCACGCCGGCCGACGGGTACATGTTGTAGCGCGTCAGCACGAGCGGCCCATTGACTTCCTGGAGGCTGGCCAACGACCCCAGCGGCACCATACCGCCCTGGGTGTTGCGGACCTTCAGGCTGCGAATGTATTCGGGGCGGTCGCGAAAGGCGGTGTCGGCTTGGACGATGACCTGCCAGGTGCGGTCGAAGAGGTTGAAGTCGTTGACGTACAGCGAACCCTGGTAGATGCTCAGCGTGTCGGTGAAATCCTTGGGCCGGACGTTGCGGTGCATACACTGTGCCAGGTCGGGCACCACGCGGTATTGTGGGACATTCGCGCGAAAGACCGAAGCCAGACCCATCAGCCCCTTGGTCTGATTGCCCTGCCGGACCACTTCTTCGGTCTGATGCTGCAATTCGTTCGGCCCGAGATCGCCGCGATCTTCGACCATCATCAAGAACCCGCCGGCGCGTCCGACTCCGCGCACCGGCGGCGGCGGAAACACCATGATATTGGCCCCGAGGATGTTCTTGGCGAACCGGGCGCGCAGGTCGTCGGCGATCACCGGGCTGGCGAGTCGCGGATCGCGCCTTTGGTCGTACGGCTGCAGGTTCACGAACATCGTGCCGAACGTCGAGCCATAAGCATTGGCCACGAGCGATTGCCCGACGACTCCGGAAACGTGCCGGATCCCCGGCACCTTGCGGGCAATCGCCATCATGTGGTCGATGACCTCTTGCGTGCGCTGGGTCGACGCGGCGTCGGGCAACTGCACGTTGATCATCAGGTAACCCATGTCCTGCGAGGGGATGAACCCCGCGGGCGTGACTTTGAAGCGCCACCAGGTCACGCCCAGCAGCCCGCCGTAGAGGACGAGCACGATCAGGCTCACCCGCAGCAGCCCGCCGATAATGCGGGTATATCCGTGCGTCGCGTGGTGCAACCCGCGGTTGAACGCACGGAAGCACCAGCCGAGCAATTGGTTCAGCCCGCCGCCAAGGAACCATCCCAGCGCGACGCCGCACGATGCCCCGACGATCGGCCCCAGCCAGGGCGCCAGCGGAATCAGCCGCGCGGACAGTCCGTTCGGCAAGGCCTGCAAAACCTGCGGCGCATGCGCGGCCAGGTAGGGTCCTAAAAACGACCAGCCGGCCCAACCGACGAGCAGGGGACACGCCAACCGCGGCAGCGGAGGGGCCGCCGTCTTGTCGCGAGGTCGCAGCAGCACCGCCGTCAGGGCGGGACTGAGCGTCAGCGAGTTGAACGCAGAAATCAGCGTGGAGACCGAAATCGTGAGCGCGAATTGCCGGAAGAACTGCCCGGTAATGCCGGTGATGAAGGCGCAGGGGACAAACACCGCGCTGAGCACCAAACCGACGGCGATCACCGGACCGGAGACCTGCTGCATGGCTCGGATCGTGGCATCGCGCGGAGACAGGCCCAGGTCGATGTGATGCTCGACCGCTTCGACCACCACGATCGCGTCGTCCACCACGATGCCGATCGCCAGCACCAGCCCGAACAGCGTCAGGTTGTTCAGGCTGAAGCCGAAGATGGCCATCGCGGCGAAGGTGCCGACAATCGCCACGGGCACGGCGACCAGCGGGATGATCGTCGAGCGCCAGTTTTGCAGGAACACGAGCACCACCAGCGCCACCAGGAGGATCGCGTCGCGCAAGGTCTTGAACACCTCGTTGATCGACTCACGCGTATACGGGGTGGTGTCGAAAGCGATGTCGTAGTCGAGTCCTTCGGGAAAGCTTTTCTTCAACTCGTCCATCTTGGCCAGCACGCGGTCGTGGGTTTCCAGCCCGTTGGCGTCGGGCATCTGAAAGACCGCCAGAAACACGGTTGGGTTGCCGTCCATGGCGACG
>Ga0302325_10035403_pt1 | contig 10200 bp, 9 predicted proteins | sample Palsa_T0_2_FD_201948 | JGI IMG/M metagenome (GOLD analysis project Ga0302325, IMG submission 201948) | Peat permafrost microbial communities from Stordalen Mire near Abisko, Sweden - Palsa_T0_2 | ecosystem: Environmental > Terrestrial > Soil > Palsa > Peat permafrost | place: Sweden: Abisko... | reverse complement strand
TGTGCGAGGCAGACGGGTGATACATTGAGCGCGGGTTGACTCGCGGAAACGCCAAACGCCAAACGCCGCCGCCAATACGATGGACCTCGAAGAGCGACACCACCTGCAGGACTACGTTGAAGGGCTTCTCGCGGGCTGGGGCGTGGAAGGTCCAGCCCGCGTAAATAAGCGGCCGGTGGCCTACGATTCCGGACTCCCCTCGCTCGACGAGGTGATCGAGGTCCGCCTACCCGAGGCCGCGGGAAGCCTCGGAGTGAGGTTTGCGACGCGATTGGGTGACTTCGTCGCTAACTTTCTCAGGGGAAAGGGGCGCAAGAGTGTTGTCACTATATGCGAACCCGGCGGTAGGCCGCTGCGGCGAATTGACATCGCCAATGTGCCACAAACGTGACGAATGTCCGGGCGGCGAGTAGGGCGACAGGAGGTCTGATGAACCCCACGATTGGAACGCTTCCGACGAGACGGGCGCGGCGACACCATGCCGCGGCAAGCCGCGAGTGCACGACCCGGCCGCGATGGGACGGAAGCTGTCCCCCGCTGGAGGTTTTGCATCATGAAGCTCTCGGTTGTCCAATCCGTCGACGGGCAGAAGGCCCGTCGTAAGCAACTTCTTCAACGTCGCACATCGGGGTCTCATCCCAAGAGGCTCGCAATCCTCGTCGCGGCAACCTTGACCGCGACGACGTCGACCGCGTTTGCCGACGCGGTCACAGACTGGAATCAATATGCAGTCGAGGCCACGAAGGGATTCGAGGGGTCTGAATCGACTGGCGCCGGCGTCACGCTCGACACGAACCTCGGCACGCGCATCGAGGCCATCGAAGCCCGCGCCGTTTTCGATGCGATTAACTCGATCGATCACTTCAGCGGTGGCTACTATTACTACTCCGCGAACAACACCGGCAACGCGGCCGCGGCCGCCGCGCAGGCGGCGCACGATGTGCTCCTCGCCGAGCTCCCGAACCCGGTTACAGACTCCACGGCCGCGGGATGGGCGCCCGTGCGGAGCTGGGTCGACGGCGAGCTCACCACCTCCTACCTAAGCGAGCTAGGCGTAGCGGCGACCGATCCTGGCGTCGCTGCCGGCCAGGCGGCCGCTGCGGCCGCTATCGCCGCCCGCGCCATCGATAACTCGGCGCCACCCGGCACAACGTCGGCAGGGGTGACCTATGGCACGCAGCTCACCCCGACCACGAACCCAGGCACCGGCATCTGGCGCCAAAGCAACGCCGGCTCGCCGTACGTGAACCCGGTGACGGGCGCGCCAACAGGGTTCGACGCGACCGGCACCGTGATTCAAGGCAAGCCCGGCATCGACTTGAACTGGCGCGACGTAAAGCCCTTTAGCCTTCCGACTCAGGGAGTCGCGATTCTCTCCCGGCTCCTCCCCCTGTCGCCCGAGGTGGGCAGCGCCGAATACGAGGCTGAGCTCGCCTACGCGAACCAGATCGGGAAAGACTCGTCGAGCGTTCGCACACCCGACGAAACAGCCCAAGCCTTGTTTTACAAGCAGGACGCGGAAATATTCGTGAACGAGGCGGCGCGCATCGGGTCGGCGGCACATGGACTCAAGCTCGACCAAAACGCGGCTCTCTTCGCCCTGCTCGACAACGCGGTGGCCGACGCGCGAATCGGTGCGTGGACTTCGAAGTACGAGCAGAAATTCCGGCGACCAATCACATCGGCCAACGCCAACCCCGACGGTAGCGTGACCAACAACTACGTCGTCTTCCATCCCCTCGCGGCCACGCCCGCCCATCCATCCAACACATCGGGACACAGCTCGACGGGCGCGTCGGCCGCCGAGATTCTCCGGGCCTACCTCGGTGACCGGATCAAGTCTGACGGGAGCCCAGTCACCTTGGGATCGCTGCCGTGGCTCAAAGGGACGAACAATGGCACGGGCAACACGACGACCCGGTCTGTTTCCACCTTCACACAGCTGCAGCTCGAGACCGGAGCAAGCCGACTTTATCTGGGTGTTCACTATGGGCACGACAACTTTCAGGGCCAGCTCATCGGCTTAGAGGTCGCCGACACCATCCTTCGCTCGAGTGACCCTGCGGCGGCGGGCCTGAGGATCCCCGATTCTCCAGCTTCTCTCTTCAACCTCGAGCGCACGCTCTTGGCGCGACGGGATCTGTATGGGTTCTACGGCAACGACGCGGGCCGACGGCAACTTTACTAGCGGCTTGGCGCGAGCCCTTCTCCCAAACCCATGAGACTAATCATGCACCAGAACATTTCCGCCAAGCTTCTCACGATACTGGTCGCGACGACTGGATGCCTAACCGTTTCTCCCGCTTTTGCGAGCGAAACGCTGTACGTCTGGGCCGGCGACGCAGCCCATAAGGCACCGGACTTTTTCGCCGTCGTCGACTTCGACAAGCATTCGCCGAGCTACGGCAAGATCGTAACCATCGCTCCCTTGCCGACGACGCTGCCCAGCGCCGTCCCGCTCAGCAACGGAGCGATCGGCAACGAGCCGCACCACGTCGGCGTCTCGGCGGACGGCAAAACGCTGGCGGGCGGCGGCTTGCTCAGCATCTTGCGTGGCAAGAACGGAGCCTTCTTCTTTGACATCAGCGATCCGCGCGCGCCGGTGTTCCTCAAGGCCAACACGCTCGCCTCCGTTAACTCGGCGTCGATCACCGATGAATTCACGCCCAAGCCCGAAGGCGGGTTTTTCACGACGTTCATGGGAGGTGCCAACGGAGCGTCGCCCGGGAGGGTCGTCGAGTACGACGCGAACAGCGATGTGGTGGCCGCGTGGCCCGCAACGCCTCCAGCGGACGGCTTCGATCCCCACGGCATCGTGCTCGACGAGGCGCACAATCTGCTTCTGACGAGCGACTTCATCTGCCCGCTCCACACGCTGAACCTGGGGGGAGTGGCCGGCGTCGTGCAGGCGCGAGGTAGCGTGCGCGTGTGGGACCTCGCGCAGCGCACCATCACCAAGACCATCACCGTAGGCGACCCCGCCAACCCCCCCGGAACGATCAACGTCGAGATCATCCCGCATGATTTCCGCGAGCGCGCCTTCGTCAGCGGCGTGATCGACGGAAAGCTTTACCTCGTGGATCCGCGCGCGGGGACGGCACAGCCCGTGTTCGACTTCAATCCGTTTGCCCTGCCCGAGGCGCCCGCCCCGTGGCCGCACCTTTTTCGCATCAACAAGGCCGGCACGCGACTGGCGCTGACCCTGAACTACCAAGGCCTTGACGGCAAAGTCGTCTGGCTGGACATCCAGAATCCAGAGCATCCCAGGCTTCTGAACTTCGTCGAGCTCGGGCCAAAGTCAGGCCCCCACTACCTCACCTTCAGTCCCGATGAAGATCGCGTCGTCGTCTCCGACTATTTCCTCGTCGAGGACCTCATTCCGAGCGGTGTCGTCGGGATCGACGGAGACCACAAGATTCATGTTCTCGACGTGGTCGACGATCGGCTGGTGGAAAACCCGGCCTTCAATCTCGACTTCAACCGAGACATCGCGACCGGGCCGGCTCGGCCGCACGGTCTCGCCATCGTCAGCCGACATCATCGTGAAGGCGATCGGGACGATGAGCATGCTGGCGGGCCCCGCTTCTACGAGGGAGGCGGCCAGTGATGGGTAGGCGCACGAGCACGAGCTTCCTGTTCGCCGGCCTGCTGCCGCTTCTCATCTCCTGCGCGGGGTCCGTGCCGCCGCCCACGGCGGCAACGTGGACGAGCGATCCTCCCCAGATCGCCTCGTCCAGACCCGTCGCGAAGTTCGCCGGCCTGTCCGGCCCGGAAAGCGTTCTTTACGACTTCCGGGGCGATCGGTATCTCGTGTCCAACCTGAATGGGGATCCCTTGACGGGGACCATCTGGGGACGATCCCGGACCAACCGCGGCTTCATCTCCCTGCTATCACCCGAGGGACAGGTGACGGACCGGACCTGGATCGAGGAGGGCAAGCGCGGCGCAAGGCTCGGCGCGCCGAAGGGGCTCGCGATCTCCGGCAACCTCCTCTACGTGGCCGACGTCGCGGTCATTCGCGTGTTCGACCTTCGAACAGGCGAGCCGCGAGGCGACATCCCCGTGCCGGGAGCCACTTTCGTGGCCGACCTGGCGACCGGCCCGGACGGCAAGGTCTACGCGTGCGACGTAGGCGTTCCCGACGGGAGCTTCGAGGCCAAGGGGACCGACTCGGTGTACCTCATCGATCAAGGCCGGGCGCGGGCAATCGCTGCGGGACCCGAGCTCCGCCGGCCCCAAGGAATCGCCTGGACGCCTCGAGGGCTCGTCGTCGGGTCTTTCGAGTCGAACGAGCTTTATCGGCTCGACTCGCGCGGCGCCAAGCAGGATGTCACACGGACGCCTACCGGAGGGCTCACGGGGATTGTTTCGCTGGGCGACTTTCTCTTCGTCTCTAGCTGGCAGACTTCGACGGTACTCAAAGGCAAGCTCGGAGGGCCCTTCGAAGTCGCGCTCGCAGATCAGGCGTCCCCGGGGCGCATCGGATTCGATTCCAAACGCGCTCGACTTCTCGTACCTCACCTCGGGGAGGGGGTGGTCGAGGCCTTCGAGATCCGCTGACTGGCAGTTGCTGCTCTGAAACGCGGGGCGTGACCACCTTGCAACGGCTGTCGACATTGGCATCCCTCAGCGCATGTGTACGACGGGGAAGCATACGTGGCGTGTTACTTCCTTTTGGCGCGATTGACCCCGTCCGTAGAACAAGACATAGATCTGTGAGAGGTGCGCGATGCCTAAATTGCACGAAGAAGTTCCGCTCGCGGGCTTGCTCGTCGAAGTGCGCGAGGCGATGGGCAGTGGAAGGTCTCAATGAGAATTGGGGCACTGGCGCATGCTCCCCAGCTCCACCGGGCGCCGACTTTCGACATTCGCCGGCTCATCGAGCAAGAGCACGTGCTGGCACACTTTCAGCCGCTCGTCTCTCTCAAGCGCCGGGCGGTAGTGGGAGTCGAAGGTTTGAGCCGAGGCTGGGTAGCCGAGACCCAGACGACAATCGCCGCGCCGCGGCTCTTCGCCGAGGCGGCGGCTCAAGGGTTCAGTCGCGAGCTCGACCTCCTTTGCCGACGCAAGATCCTTTGCGGCTTCCGCTCCCTGCTCGACCAGCACGCGCACCTCGTTTTGTCGCTCAACATGGAGCCCTCCGCAATCGACAAGCGCCTATGGACAGGACACCTTATCACCCAGGTGGCGGATGCCGGGCTCTCTGCCCGGAACATCGTGTTGGAGATCGTCGAATCAGCCGTGAGAGACGAGGGGGAGCTGCGGCGCTGGGTGCAGTCTTACCGTGAGGCCGGCTACCTCATTGCTCTGGACGACGTGGGTGCAGGGCACTCGAACTTGAACCGCATTGCCGAGCTCCAGCCCGACATCCTGAAGGTGGACCGTTACCTCGTGCGCGGCATCGACCAGGACTTCCACAGGAGGGAGGTCTACCGGTCTCTTGCGAGCATGGCGCACCGTCTTGGCGCGATGATCATCGCCGAGGGCGTCGAGACCGAGGAGGAGGCGCTGACCTTGCTCGAGATGCGAGCTGACGTCGTTCAGGGATTTTTGCTCGCAGTGCCGCGGCAACTCCACGAACTGCGCCTCGAGAGCCTCCCGGAGCGCCTCGATGAGCTCGGAGCTCGTCACAGAGCCCGTCAGATGCAACAGGTCGGCGCGAAACGCGCCAGCATGCGGGTCCTCCTCGCGGTCGCCGACGAGGTTCTCGACGCGCTTGCGCGCAGTCACCGTGACGACTTCGATAGCGTCCTCACGGACATTGCGCAGCGCCTCTCCGGCGTCGAATGCCTTTACGTGCTGGACGACAGCGGAATCCAGGTAACCAGCATGGTCGTGACCTGCGCGCGCAAGGCCAGCCGCCAGTCGGACCTATTCCGTCCCCAGCCACGGGGAGCCGATCACTCGATGCACGACTACTATTACATGCTCAGGCAGGGCGACCTGAACAAGCCCACCTACGTCACCGGCCCCTACCTCTCTTTGGTCACGGGCAGGCGGTGCGTCACCATCGGAGCCCTGGCCCGCGACCTCACGGGTCGACGCTACTTTTTGTGTCTAGACGTTCAGGGGGACTTGGGAGCCGACGGCATCGCCTCGGCGTAAGTTGAAGGCGCGCGATCCGAGCTCGCCTACCGGCGACCCTCGCAGGATAAAGGATCGCTCGCGCGCGTCACGGTGTCCGATTGTAACCCTGACGCGTGAGTCTTGTATACTAGACACACGTAAACGCTGCTGACCGATGGAGCGCGCATGACCACCCCCGAATCGCTGAACAAGGTTAACCTGACTGCAGTCGCCAACTTGGCGTCCCACATCGCCGCTCAGCCCGAGGCGGCGCGTTCGAAGTGGAGCGCGGAGGTCGAGTGGCAAGGTGCGTTCCGATCGCAGGTTCACGTCCGCGATTTTGCGCCCATTCCGTCCGATGAGCCGTTTGCTCTCGGTCGAGCAGCTGCTCGGTGCGTTGGGGAACTGCCTTGCCGTTGGCTACGCCGCAAACGCCTCGGCGGCGGGGATCGCGATTCGCTCGCTCCGGATCTCGTTGGAAGGAAGTATCGACCTGCGAACATTTCTCGGCCTGGCCGACGGGAACGCCGGGTACGAGGGGATCTCGGTGCGCGTCGCGCTTGATACCGACGCGACGGAGGAGCAAACGCGGGCGCTGCATCGCAAGGTCATCGGCACTTCGCCCGTTGGTCATACCCTCGAGCGGGCGGTACCGATTAGCGTCGAGCTGGTCACCCCCAGCCGACGCAATTGAACTGCGCGCCGCGGACGCGCGAGGGCGCGCCGCGGACTCCGGACTGCATACCGCGGACAGGCGACCGCACGCCGCGGACTTGCGAATGCACACCGCGGACGCACGACTGCAGGCGGGAGAGACGGGATCTCTCCGCGCGGACTCGGGACTGCACGTCGCGGACGCCGGACTGCACACGGCGGACACACGCTCGCATACCGCGGACTCCGGGGCGCGCGCCGCGGACCTGCGATTGCACGCTCAGGGATCGCGATGCACTCGCTGCGAACGCGAGTCCCGCACTTGGAATCGCGTTTCCGCCGGAGGCGGTCAGGAATTCCTCCCGTAAGCCCACACGCTCCCACTAAAATGACCGGGGCGATGTCCGCTTTGTGCCTCCTGGAACGATGGGACTCATAAGAGGAGAAGATCATGTCCCAGCCGAACCAGCCCGTCACGCCAAACCTCACCTCGCCTCAGCCTACCCAACGCCCGCGGCATCCGCGCCGCCCGCTATTACGAGCGTCGGCAGGAGCGGCGGCAAGTTGCCGAAGCTCCAGCTCCAAGCGGTCTACCAGGCGCTCGCCTCGGGGCTTGCGTCGACCTACCAGCCGGGGGACACCTTCAACATCCATGGAGAAACGCTCAGTCGCGACGAAGTCGTCGCACATTTGCACGACGTCGTCGCCACGGTCGAGGCCACCAAGGCCGCGCGCCAGCAGTGGATGAGCGCCGTGCAAGACGAGCGCGCCAGCGTCGTCACGGGAAAGGCGCTCCGAGAGAGCCTGCAAGGCATCCTTCAAGCTCGTCTCGGGGGCAAGGCCGCGTCCGGCCTTACGGCCTTCGGCTTCAATCCGGCCAAGACCGGCAAGCGGACGGTTACCGACAAGGCCACCGCGGTCGCGAAGAGCGCCGCCACGCGCCAAGCCCGCCATACCATGGGGAGCGTGCAAAGGCTCGCCATCAAGGGAGACGTCGTCGGCATCACGGTCACGCCCCTCCTCGCGACCCCACCGGCGCAAGCTCCGGCACCGACGGTGCTCGAGCACGCCTAGGTTGTACGCCGGCGCTGTGCCCGCGAACGGAGCCCTCAGCCCGGCGCCGCCTGGTTCCTGACTTCCGCCGATCAGGAGCTCGCGGATGCCCACGGCATCAGTTACGCAACCTGGACGCACCGCCTCAGCGCGTTCAAGCACAAGTACGCGCCGCGCTGGAAGCAGCGGCAAATGCTCATCGTGCTCATCTTCGCTGCAATCGTGGTGCTCATCGCGGCGGTGGCCTGGCTGCTCGTGCGCGCGATGTCACCGCGCGAGCAACTGCCGGCCGCGCCAGTGGCGCCGATCGCGCCCTCGGCGTCCGTGATGCCTGCGCCTGCGCCCGAGCCGCCCCCCGCGCCCTTCGAGCCCTCCGCGCCGACGAGCCCCGACGACAAACCGCGGCGGCGGTAGGCGCCTTGCGCCGCAGCCCAGTCGTTTCGCTTGCACGGCACCGTTTCTCATCGTCGAAGGAGGCACTATTCTCCCGCGAGTGCGATGACGGCGAGCCTCGAGATTCGCTTGCTCGGAGAGGTGGAGATCGTCCGCGGCGGTAAAGTCGCGCCGTTGCCCGCATCGAAAAAAACACGGGCGCTTCTCGGATACCTCGTCATCGAACAAGGCCGGCCCCAATTGCGGTCTCGGCTCTGCGAGCTGTTCTGGGATGGCCCCGAAGATCCCCGAGCCGCGCTGCGGTGGAGCCTGACGAAGCTTCGTCCTCTGGTCGATGACGCGACGACCCATCGATTGACGACGGATCGCGAGCACGTGGCCTTCGCTCCGTGCGGCGCGCTCGTGGACATCTATGGGCTCGAAGGCGATCGGCGTTCACTATCGAGCGCTCCACTCGAGCGATTACTCGAAGTCGCGAGAGCGTTCCGCGGCGAGCTGCTCGAAGGCCTCGATTTGCCCCAGTGCTATCGCTACCACGAGTGGTGCGTCGCCCAGCGTGAAGACTTTCGACGCCTACGCGGGGAAGTCCTGGCTACCCTCGCGGAACGGTTGAAAGATGCGCCGGAAAAGGCGCTGGTCCACGCGCGTGCCCGCGTCGCGATCGAGCCGCTTTCCGAAGCTGCTCATATCGTGGTCATGCACCTTCTCGCCGGAATGGGTCGGACGGCCGACGCCCTCAAACAATATGAAACTTGCAGGCGCATTCTGGAAACGCAACTGGGCAGGAGCGCGTCCAAGGAGCTCGAAGTGGCTCGGGCGATGCTCGGTTCACCACACCATTCTGCCTGGACGCCGCCGGTCAGGCCGCTCGGAGAAGGGTCTCGAGCCAGGCTGGTCGGTCGGATTGCCGAGCGCGAGGCCATCGCCTCCGCGGTGCGAGCGGCGGCAGGCGGAGCCAGCCGGCAGGTATTGATGTTTGCCGGCGAACCGGGCATCGGAAAGACCTGTCTTCTCGAAGAAGTCGCCGCGCAGGCGAGCACAATCGGTGGCTCGGCTCTCTTCGGCCGCGCTTTTGAGGCGGAGATGATCTGCCCTTATGGGCCTTGGACCGATGCGTTGCGATCGACGCCGCCCATCAGGTTCGACAGCGTTCGCGCGGCCGATCTTGCACCTCTCTTGCCGGAGCTCGGTTCGGTGCAGCGCGATATCGACCGCAACCGGCTCTTCGATTCCGTATCCAAATGGCTGGCGCATCGCGCAACGTCGGGGCCTCTCGTCGTCGTGCTCGACGACCTCCAATGGTTCGACGAGGCATCGGTTGCCCTCCTTCATTACGCGGCGCGCGCGCTCATCGATTCTCGCGTGCTCATCGCTTGCGCGGGAAGGGCGTGGGAGCTCGAAGCCAATCGGCCGGTACGGGCGCTGCTCTGGAACCTTGCACGCGACAAACGGCTGTTGCGGCTCGAGCTCGGCCCGCTCGATGCCGCGGCGACAAGCGAGCTCGTCGCCGGCGTGGCGGCCGGCGTCGACGCCAAGCAGATCTTCATCGATTGCGGCGGCAACCCGCTTTTTTCGCTGGAGCTTGCGCGTGCTCTTGCGGCGGGCGATGGCGCCGGCGCCGTCCACACGCTGGACGCGCTGATTGGCGAACGTCTTTCGTATCTGAGCGAGGGAGCGGCGGAGCTTTTGCCCTGGGCCTCGGCGCTCGGCCACTCTTTCTCGCTCGACACGCTCGCCGCTCTGACCCAGGTGCCCGTGACCCAGCTGCTTGGCGCCGTGGAGGAACTCGAAAGGCACGGCGTACTTCGAATAACGACTTTGGCGCTTGGACGTGTAGGTTACGACTTTGCCCACGACCTCGTGCGCCGAGCAGCCTACCGCGCCATGAGCGAGCCGCGGCGTCGATGGGTGCACCAGCATATCGCACGTGCGCTGGGCGACTCGAGCGATCCCGACGCGGAGCTTTCGGGCGATATTGCCCACCACGCGGCGCTCGGAGGCGACAGCGAGGTCGCGGCCCGCGCGTATCTTCGC
>Ga0302325_10035402_pt1 | contig 10200 bp, 7 predicted proteins | sample Palsa_T0_2_FD_201948 | JGI IMG/M metagenome (GOLD analysis project Ga0302325, IMG submission 201948) | Peat permafrost microbial communities from Stordalen Mire near Abisko, Sweden - Palsa_T0_2 | ecosystem: Environmental > Terrestrial > Soil > Palsa > Peat permafrost | place: Sweden: Abisko... | reverse complement strand
GAGCACGATGGCCTTCAGCGAGGTGCGCGTCGGCGTGGCGCCGGCCTTGATCCTGGTGCCATCGCTGCGCGTGGCGGATCGGCGATTCCTTTCACGCGTTACCTTGACGGGCGACGTCTTCACCGCGGCCGCAGCGGCCGCAGCCGGCCTTCTCACCGACGTCGTCGAGGACGAAGCCGCGCTCGACGACTGGGTGGCACGCGCCATCGCGTCGATTCTCAAGTCGGCACCCGGTGCCGTGGCTGCGACCAAGGCGCTCCTGGACCAGCTCCCTGAGTTGTCCTGGGCCGCCGGCCTGTCGGCGGCTCGTGTCCGATCGGCCGAGCTGTTCGCCGGAGCCGAAGCGGTCGAGGGAGTCGACGCCTTCTTCACCAAGCGCGCGCCGTCGTGGGACAGCAGCGCGTCGTGAGCGCGCCCATCCTCACGCGTCTCGCCGTCTCGGGCGACGAATTCCGGTCGAACGCGGACGCCATGGGCGCCCTCGTCGAACAGGTGCGGACGCTGCATGACCAGGTGCTGGCCGGAGGGGGCCCGCACTATGTCGAACGGCACCGGTCACGGGACAAGATGATGGTGCGGGAGCGACTGGAGGCTCTGGTCGATCCCGGAACGCCGGTGCTGGAGCTCTCCCCATTGGCTGGGCTCGAGACGGGCGACCCTCTGGGTGGCGGCGTGGTGGTGGCGTTGGCCGAGGTCTCCCACACCCAGTGCCTGGTGATCGCCAACGACCCCACGGTACGCGGGGGGACGACCAGCCCCACCACGATCAAGAAGCTGCTGCGCGCCATGGACGTGGCCGAGATCAACCGCCTTCCCTTGCTGCTCCTGGTTGAGTCGGGCGGCGCCGACCTGCCCCGTCAGGCCGATGTCTTCGTGCCCGGGGGCGAGCAGTTCCGCCGCCTGACCCAGCTCTCGGCCCAGGGCGTCCCGACCGTCTGCGTCGTCTTTGGCTCCTCGACTGCGGGAGGTGCCTACCTCCCCGGAATGAGCGATTACACGGTCATGATCGAGGGACGGGCCCGCGTGTTCCTGGGCGGCCCACCGCTGGTCAAGATGGCCACCGGTGAGGACGCCGACGAAGAAGCGCTCGGGGGCGCACTCATGCACGCGCGGACATCGGGCCTGTGCGACTATCTGGCGCGGGACGAGGCCGACGCGCTCCGGATCGCCCGCGGCATTGTGGCCCACCTGCACTGGCCCCGCCTCGGCGCTGAACCCACCGCACCGTGCGAGCCACCGCGCTATCCCGCCGAGGAATTGCTCGGCATTGCCCCGGTCGATGTCCGCGTGCCCTTCGACGTGCGAGAGATCCTCGCCCGCGTCCTCGACGGCTCCCGCTTCGAGGAGTTCAAGGCGTCCTACGGGGTGCAGCTCGTCTGCGGCTGGGCCTCCCTCGGTGGGTATCCCGTCGGCGTTGTGGCCAACAACGGCATCCTCTTCTCGGAGGAGGCGCAGAAGGGCGCGCAGTTCATCCAGCTCTGCAACCGCAGCGACACCCCGATCATTTTCGTCCAGAACATCACCGGGTTCATGGTGGGCACCCGCTACGAGCAGGGCGGGATCATCAAGGACGGGGCGAAGCTCATCAACGCGGTGTCGAATTCCACCGTGCCGCATCTCACGCTCATGGTGGGCGCCAGCTACGGGGCGGGCAACTACGCCATGGCCGGGCGGGCCTACGATCCTCGCTTCGTGTTCACCTGGCCCAACCATCGGATTGCCGTCATGGGCCCGAAGCAACTGGCGGGCGTCCTCTCCATCGTGCGTCGCAACGCGGCCGAGGCCGCCGGACGACCCTTCGACGAAGAGGGTGATGAGGCCCTGCGGGCGGCGACCGAGGCTCAGATCGAGCAGGAGTCGACCGCGCTGTTCGCAACCGGGCGCCTGTGGGACGACGGCATCATCGACCCGCGCCACACCCGGACCGTTCTCGCCATCGCGCTGACCGCAGTCCACTCGGCGCCCGTCAGGGGCACGGCAACCTTCGGGGTTGTGCGGCACTAGTGGTGCCAGGCCGGTTGCCGCGCGTCTTGGTGGCCAACCGGGGCGAGATCGCGCGGCGGATCATTCGCGGCGCGCACGACATGGGGATGGATGCGGTCGCCGTCTACACCGCCGAGGACGCCTCGGCCCCCTACGTCGGGGAGGCGGACCTGGCCCTCCACCTCCCGGGCCGGTCGTTGTCCGACACCTACTTGAACGTGGCCGCGCTGGTGGCACTGGCCCAGCAGGCAGAGGCCGATGCGCTGCACCCGGGGTACGGGTTCCTCTCGGAGAACCCGGCGTTCGCGGAAGCCTGCGCCCAAGCAGGGATCGTCTGGGTGGGCCCGACACCCGAATCGATGCGCGTCATGGGGCACAAGGTGCGAGCCAAGGAGACGGTTGCGGCGGCGGGCGTGCCGGTGTTGCCGAGCGTGGTGGTGCCGGCGGGCATGGACCGCGGTGCATTGACCCGCGCGGCAAAGGTCATGACATTCCCTCTGCTGGTCAAGGCTTCGGCAGGCGGAGGTGGCCGCGGCATGCGCCTCGTCGCGACCGCCGCCGAGCTCCACGATGCCGTCGCCGCGGCACAGCGCGAAGCGGCCGCTGCCTTCGGCTCCGACGAGGTCTTTCTCGAGCGCCATCTTTCGTCGCCGCGCCATGTGGAGGTGCAGGTCGTCGGGGACGCCGGCGGCACCGTGCTGCACCTCTTCGACCGCGAGTGCTCGGTGCAGCGTCGTCACCAGAAGGTCATAGAGGAGGCCCCGGCGGTCCTGGTGGACGCGGCGACACGTGCCGGCATGTGGAACGCAGCGACGACGGCGGCCCGGTCGGTGGGCTATCAGGGTGTGGGCACGGTGGAGTTCCTCGTGGAGGGGGGCGACTTCTTCTTCCTGGAGATGAACACCCGCCTCCAGGTGGAGCACGGCGTCACCGAGCTCATCACCGGTCTCGATCTGGTCGGACTGCAATTGTCGGTGGCCATGGGGGCGCCCTTACCGTTCGCCCAGGAGGACATCACCGTCTCGGGCCACGCCGTCGAGGCGCGGCTCTGTGCCGAGCGCCCGCGCGAGGACTATCGACCCACACCCGGCACCGCCAGCCACGTCCGCTGGCCCGAAGGTGCGGGGTTGCGCACCGATGCGGCCATCGAATCGGGCAGCGAGGTCAGTGCGTCGTACGATTCCTTGGTGGCCAAGGTCATGGCCCACGGGGACGAGAGGCTGGTGGCGATCGGTCGCCTGACCCGGGCCCTGCGCGCGCTGGAGGTGGACGGGCTCGAGACCAACCGGCTGCTCCTCGGTGCCGTGCTGGCCGATCCGGCGTTTCGCAACGGCGAGGCCGGCATCGACTATCTCGATCGGCGGGATGATCTGCGCGACGCCACCTTGCCCGACGACGTGCGGCACCGCCACGCCGCTGCGGCCGCGTGTGCCCTCCTGCACGGCCGAGCCGGGGGGAGCCTCGTCCCGGTGCCGGCGGCCGGCTGGCGCAATGTCGGCACCGCGCAGCACGTCGATGTCCTCACCGACAGGGTGGGGACGCTCGCCGTCCGCACCGGCGGCGTGGAGCAGGCGGCGGCCGTGCTGGTCGACGGGGAATGGGAAGAGGTGGGGACGGCGCGCGCCTCGGACACGTATGTCGATCTCACGCGTGACGGTGTGCGCCGCCGCTACCGGGTCCGCCTGTCCGCACACGGTGCGGAGGTGAACGGCCCCGAGGGACAGTCGAGCTTTGCGCGGCGGACGGAGGACGATCCCGCGGAGCAGGGAGGGACGGCGGGGGAGTGCCGGGCCCCGCTGCCCGGCGCCATCGCCAGGGTGCTCGTGACAACGGGTGACCTTGTCAACGATGGCGATCCGCTGGTGGTACTCGAAGCAATGAAGATGGAGCACACGCTGCGCGCCACCGGCGCGGGCACAGTTGGAGAGGTCCTGTGCGCCCCGGGCGACCAGGTTGACGTGGGGGACGTGCTGGTGGTGGTGGAGCCGTCATGAATGACGTGGCGAAGGTCCTGCGCGTGGCCAACTGCAGCGGGTTCTTCGGTGACCGGGTCTCGGCGGCGCACGAGATGGTCGACGGCGGCCCGATCGACGTCCTGACGGGTGACTGGTTGGCCGAGCTGACCATGTACATACTGCACAAGACACGCGAGCGGAGCGGTGGCTACGCCAGGACGTTCCTGCAGCAGCTCGAAGAGGTGCTCCCCACGTGCATCGAGCGGGGTATCACCATCGTCTCCAATGCGGGGGGCCTCAATCCCGAGGGACTGGCCCGCGCCGTCCAGGAGCTGGCCCGGCGCCAGGGTCTGGCTGTGCGCGTGGCATCCGTGTCGGGGGATGACATCACCCGGCGGGTACCCGAGCTCGCCGCCGATGGTGTCGACTTCGTCAACCTCGACACGGGCGAGCCGCTCCCGCCCGACGCACCCTTGGTGACGGCGAACGCCTATCTGGGCGCGCGTCCGATCGCCGATGCGCTGGCCGCGGGCGCGCAGGTCGTCGTGACCGGTCGGGTGACCGATGCATCCCTCACCGTGGGGCCCGCCCTCCATGCCTTCGGGTGGGGGGACGACGAGTTGGACGCCATCGCCGGCGCCGTCGTGGCGGGGCACGTGATCGAGTGTGGTGCGCAGTGCTGCGGCGGTAACTACGCGTTCTTCGACGAGATCCCGGATTCGGCCCGGATCGGGTTTCCCATCGCCGAGATCCACCCGGACGGATCTTCCGTGATCACCAAGCACCGGGGGACCGGCGGTGCGCTGACGGTGGGGACCGTGACGGCGCAGCTCCTCTACGAGATCGCCGGGCCGCGCTATCTGAGCCCGGACGCGGTGGCCCGATTCGACACCATGGTCGTCGAACAAGAGGGTCCGGACCGGGTGCGCATCAGCCAGACCAAGGGCGAACCCCCGCCACCGACGTTGAAAGTGACGGCGAACCTCGAGGCGGGATGGCGGAACTCCATGACGCTGGCCATCACGGGCGCCCTGGTCGAGGAGAAGGCACGGTTGGCCTCGTCCACGGTGTGGGCCGGCATTCCCGGCGGGCGCGACAGCTTCGCGGAGACGTCCGAAGTGCTGTCCGGCGATCTCTCGGGTAGCGGCATGGCCTTTCTGCGTCTCGCCGTGAGAGGGCACGACCAAGGTGCAGTGGGCCGGGCGTTCTCGGGGGCCGTGGTCGAGACGAGCCTGTCCAGCTACCCCGGAACGTTCTTCACGTCGGCTCCGGCCAGCGCGCAAGGCGTGGCCCGCTATTGGCCCACCACGATTGCGGCCTCACTCGTGACGCCGCACATCGAATGCGACGGTCAGCCGGTCGTCGCGACGCCGCGGCGCATCAACCCGGATGCCTCGGCCGCATCGGGGACGGCGGACGCCGCTGTGGGCGCACCGCTCAGCGCCGACGAGTTGGTCACGGTGCCGCTGTGGGTACTCGTCGGCGGGCGTTCGGGTGATAAGGGCGGGGATGCCAACGTCGGATTGTGGGCCGATTCGGATGCAGTGGCCGGCTGGCTTTGCGACAGCTTCGACATCGCGCACTTCAAAGAGGCGCTTTCCGAGGCGGCGCCTTTCGAGGTCAGCCGCTACACGCTGCCCAACCTGCGCGCCGTCAATTTCGTGGTGCACGGGATACTCGGCTGGGGTGTGGCCTCCAATCTCCGGCTGGATTCTCAGGCCAAAGGGATGGCGGAGCGGCTCCGTTCGCACGAGGTCGCGGTGCCGTCGGCTCTGCTGGCCAGCGGAGGACCAGCCAAACGAGCGTTGCATCGGGCTGACCTGGGACATCGCTGAGCCGAGAATCCCCCGTTAGTGCATCATTGTGAAGTTAGAGTGAACGCATGAGCCCTGCGGCTGCGCACCGTCGAAAGCCAAGCGGCAGGGTGAGCCCGACCCCAGACAGCGGGGTCGGGCCGATCATGTGGCGACCACCTCGCAGACCTGCGGGTGGTGCGGGAATTCTACGAAGGACGTGATGTAACCAGTGGGCCCATCAGCGAGCAGCGACAACGGGCAGCACACTTCCGACGGGAGCGCACTTGCGATCGGGCAACCGAGAGTGCGTGGTTCGCTCTACCGCATTCTCTTCGACCATACGGTCACGGAGTATCCGCAGGGTGCGCAACGGGCCCGCTACCTCGGCCTGGCCATTCTCGCCACCATCATCCTCTACTACGCGTACTACACCCAGTTCGGGGTGACGCCGAACATCTTGGCCAGCTTCCACATGAGCTTTGACTTCTTCATTGCCATCACGGTGGCCTCCAATCTTCTCGGAGCGTTCGCGTCGCTTCCGGCCAGCCAGACCGATCGCCTGGGTCGGACGAACGTCGTCATCTACGGGTTGCTCATCGTCGGGCTCATCACGGCAGTCGGCGTTCCTCTGGCCGATGGCGAGTGGTCGTATCTCGTGGTGATCTGCCTGCTCGGCATTGTCGAAGGCGCCATACTCGTGGCCACTCCGGCGCTCGTCCGTGACTTCAGTCCCCAACTCGGGCGAGCATCGGCCATGGGCTTTTGGACGATCGGTCCGGTGGCCGGAAGTCTGATCACGTCCCTGATCGCGGTACACACGCTGAACCATTTCGGCCAAACCCATTGGAAGAGCCAGTTCGTCATCGCTGGCTGCGCCGCTCTCGTCGTCTTCGTCATCTCCTTCTTTGGGCTGAAGGACCTCTCATCGGGCCTGCGTGACCAGCTCATGGTGTCGGCTCGTGACCAAGCCCTGGTCGAAGCGCGCGCGCGCGGCTTGACCGAACATGACCTCCTGGCCGCATCCGAGCGCCCGTGGCGGCAGATCTTCCATTGGGATCTGATCGGCGCGTGCGTCGGGATCGCCGTGTTCCTTCTGCTCTACTACGCCGCGGCGAGCCTCTTCACCATCTACTACCCGGTCATATTCCACAATGCCAACGGCACCAACTTCTCGGTGACCCAGGCCAACGGGCTCAATACCTGGTTCTGGACAACAGACATCGTGGGCCTGATCCTCGTCGGGCTCCTTTCGGACGCGCTCAAGGTGCGAAAGCCGTTCATGCTGCTCGGCGCGGTCATCTCGATTGTCATGCTGGTCATATTCCTCGGCAATGCCACACATCCCCACACGGGTTACTACACGCTCGCCATCGAAGCGTCGCTGATCGCGGTCGGTATCTCCCTTGTTTTTGCGCCGTGGATTGCCAGCTACACCGAGAGTGTCGAAGCGAAGAACCCCGCCCTCGTCGCGACGGGACTGGCTTTGTGGGGTTGGATCCTGCGGCTGACAGTTGGAATCTCCTTCATCTTTCTCCCTGTAGTGATCACGAGCGTGAATCCGATTGTCGACAACCTTCCCGTGGCCGAAACCGTCATTCACGGTCAATCGATCCAGAACTTCGTGGCCGAGCACCCCAAGACCATCGCGTTCGCTACGCAGCACACGGCGCTGCTCGCCATTTTGGCCAAGGATCCGGCCGCGGCGGCGGCAGTCGGAAAGGATCAGTCTGCCGCCAACATCGCGGCGGCAGAAAAGGCCTTCGGCCTGAAAGGGCTCACCGAGCTGGCCAAGTACAAGAACCAGCTCACCGACCTGGTCGAGCCCTACACGCCGCAACTGACCTACATCTCGGCCCACGAGAGCGCGTTGGAGCAACTGGAGAAAGGGTCGGCCCAGGCGCCTCACCAGTGGCAGCACTGGTTCTTCGTCGACCTGGCCGGCATGGTGGTGTTCATCCCGCTCATCTGGCTCACCAAAGGTCGCTGGAAGCCATCGTCCGCCCGCCGTGACGCGGCCGACCACGAGGCCGCCGTGGCCGAGGAGCTGGCTCGTCTCATCGGGGAGCAGCCCATCAGCGTGTAGGCGACACGCCTCGCCGCTCCGGAGGGCATCCGGGCGCGACATGCGATGATGACCGGATGGAGACGGTCCTTCGTGTCGCCGGACTGATCGTCGGGATCTCCATCGTGTGCTCCACGGCACTCAGCGTGTTCACTTCTTTGGTGGTGCCCCGCGTCACCTCCTCGCGCTCCATGCGCACGGTGGCCCGGGTCATCGGAGCGGTGAATCGGCGGATCCTGCCCCGCCTGCCGAGCTACGAGGCGCGCGATCGGCTGATGTCCTTCGTCGGACCCCTCGCCATGATCACGCTGTTCGTCGTGTGGCTGGGAGCGTTCGTGCTCGGGTTCGGCCTCATCGCGTGGTGGGCCAGTGGGCAGGACATCGGTTCTGCCCTGGCCATCTCGGGCTCGTCGGTCTTCACGCTCGGGATTGCGACCAGCCCGAGCTCGGGGAGCCGGGCCATCGAGATCGTGGCGGCCGGCGTCGGCCTGCTGGTCATCGCGTTGGAGATCGCGTACCTGCCGGCGCTCTACAACGCGTTCTCCACCCGCGAGACCGAAGTCACGTTGCTGGCGACCCGTTCGGGCACTCCCGCCTGGGGCCCCGAGATACTGGCCCGCCACTACATGCTGCAGAGCATCGACGAGCTGCCTCCCCTGTACGCCGATTGGGAGCGCTGGGCCGCCGCGGTCTCGGAGAGCCACACGAACTACCCCGCGCTCATCTGGTTCCGCTCCCCCGTGTCGTCGCGCAGTTGGCTGCTGAGCCTGGTGGCCGTCATGGACTCCGCCGCGCTCTTTCACAGCGTGAGCCCGAGCCAGACCCCGCGCCAGGCCCGGCTGTGCTTGTCGATGGGGACGAACTGCCTTCGCTCAATGGCTGGTGCACTGAAGATTCCCTACGACACCGACCCCATCCCCACAGCGGGAACGAGGCTGACCCGTGAGGAGTTCACGGACGGGTTCGCGCGACTCCAGGAGGTGAACTTCCCCCTCGAACGCGACCTCGAAGACTCGTGGCGCCACTTTCAAGGTTGGCGAGTCAACTACGAGTCGATCGTCGACGTCCTGACCAAGCTGGTCATGCCGCCTCCCGCTCCGTGGTTCCTCGCCCGGCCCGGCTTGGGCCACGCCGAGTGGCCCGGGGTCCGCAACCGCACGCCGGACGACCCCGAGGGTCTTCAGCCGTTCGGATCGAGCATCACCTTCAAGACGCCGTCGGTCCGCGAGTCGAAGAGCCGGTAGGCGTCCGCAACCTGGCTCAGTCCCAGGTGGTGCGTGAACGTCTCAGCCAGGGCGAAGCGTCCTGCCTGTACCAGGGGGACCAGCGCAGCCCACGTGCCCGGGATCGGGGCGAACACGGATCGCAGCGTCAAGCTGTTGAGCAGGACCAGCGCCATGGGGAAGGGAAGGGCCATGGAGAGATTGACCCCGACCACCGACACCGTGCCCCCGGGGGCGGCACACGAGATGGCGTCGATCACGGTTGCGTCCGCCCCGACGGCCTCGATGACCGATGCGGCGCCCCTCCCACCTGTGGCGGCCAGGACCTGCTGCGAGCCCGGGGCGATCCGGGCGTCGATGGGCTCCGCGCCGAATCTCTCAGCCCGGGCGAGACGCTCGGGGACCATGTCGACGGCCAGGATCCGCGCCGGCCCGAAGAGCTGTGCGCACTGGAGAGCCATGATCCCGACCGGCCCGAGGCCGACAATCACGACGGTCGATCCGGGATGGATGTCCGCCCGAACCGCCCCGAGATAGCCGGTCGGGAGGATGTCAGTGAGGAGCACCGCCTCTTCGTCCGCCATCCCCTCGGGAATGGCGAGGGTGAAGGAGTCCGCGAAAGGAACGGCCATGGCCTCCGACTGCCCACCCGGAAGACCCATCGAGGTGCCGAAAGCGGCCGCCTGACCCGCCTCGCAGACGTTGGGTTGTCCGGCCCGGCAGGGTCGGCACAGGCCACAGCCCACGACCCCGGACACCAGCACGCGGTCACCTCGGCGCAGCGTGCGCACGTCGGGGCCGACCTCGGCGACCGTCCCGATCGATTCGTGCCCGAGCTGGATGCCGCTCCCGGTCGGCGCGTCATGGTATAGGTGCAGGTCCGAACCGCAGATGGCCGTTCGTTCAACGGTGACGATGACACCGCCGGGCCCTGGGAGGACGGGGTCGGGCACCTGCTCGACCCTGACGTCGCCCGGGCCCTGCAGGACGGCAGCTCTCATGCCCGTACGCTACAGCGAGGAAGTGAGGAAGTAGAGTTCCAGGGGCCAAATGCGAGGCCCCAGCTGCTCATGAACCTCATCCGAGATCACCAGACCACCGTGGACCGCCCGGTCATCGATGACGTCGACGTCGACGCCTTCTTCGATACAGAGGACCTGTGGGCGATCATCGTGTGGAAC
>Ga0302325_10035401_pt1 | contig 10200 bp, 8 predicted proteins | sample Palsa_T0_2_FD_201948 | JGI IMG/M metagenome (GOLD analysis project Ga0302325, IMG submission 201948) | Peat permafrost microbial communities from Stordalen Mire near Abisko, Sweden - Palsa_T0_2 | ecosystem: Environmental > Terrestrial > Soil > Palsa > Peat permafrost | place: Sweden: Abisko... | reverse complement strand
CGCATTTTGCGAAATTCATTGAGACCGATGAAGTTGCGCGACGCGGGTGTTAGCGGGCAGTGCAAAGAGATGACATCCGATTCGCGCAGCACTTCTTCGAACGGCGTGAATTCCACATTGCTCGCTTTGGGCGGCTCATGATCGGCGAACAGCACCCGCATGCCAAAAGCGCGTGCGATCGCCGCAGTCCCCTGGCCGATCGCCCCCTCGCCGCAAATGCCGAGGGTCGCTCCATGCAGATCGTGAATGGGGTGCGTGAACAGGCAAAACTGGTCCGAGCGCTGCCACGCGCCGGCGTCGACGTCCTCGCGGTAGGCAAGCAGATTGCGGCGCAACGCCAGCACCAGCGCAAACACGTGCTCCGGGACAGTGTGTATGGCGTAATTGCGGATGTTGGCGACGGCAATCCCGCGGGCGCGGCATGCGCCGATATCGACCACGTCGTAGCCCGTCGCCGCAACTGCGATCATTTTGAGCTCGGGAAGTTGCGCTAAGACATCCGCCCGCATCGGAACCTTGTTGACCACCGCAACGGTTGCCCCGCTCAGGCGCGGCACAATCTCGTCGACCGCGGTCTTCTCGTACTCCACGTAATCGGTGGCGCCGGCTGGCCGGCGCACGCGCGCGCTCACGGACGCGCGGTCCAGGAAGACCACGCGCAGCGTCATTGCACCGCCCGCCAGGCGCGCTCCGCCGCCGCGACACCGCTGCCCGGCTCAATCTTTACGCCAACATCAAGCATCGCCAGTTCCGTACCGCCGAGGGCCCCGAGCAGCATGACTTCGTTGAGATCGCCCAAATGACCTATGCGAAACAGCTTACCCGCCACTCGTGCGAGGCCGGCGCCGAGGGCGAGGTTATAGCGCCGATACGCAACGTCAATTACCCGGGCGGCATCAATGCCTGCGGGGACGAGAACCGCGGAAACCGTATCGGAATACCATTTGGGCGCCGTGGCACACAGCTTCAGCCGCCAGCCCTCCTGGATGGCCGAGCGCACTCCGCTCGCCAATCGGCGGTGGCGCGCGAACACCGCATCAAGGCCCTCCTCGTCGAGCAGCATTTTGAGGGACTCGCGTAAGCCGCACAGCAGCGACAGGGCCGGGGTATACGGGAAGTAACCGCTGGCGTTGGCCTTCAGCATGTCCGCGTAGTCAAAATAACAGCGCACTTGGCGCGCCGTCTTGCTCGCATCAAGGGCCTTTTCGCTGACGCAGGTTATGCCCAGTCCCGCGGGCAACATGAATCCCTTCTGCGACCCGGATATGCACACATCCACTCCCCAGTCGTCCATCCGAAAGTCGATGCAGCCGAGAGAACTTACGGCGTCGACGAACAGCAGCGCCGGATGCTTGGCCGCATCGATCGCCTTGCGAAGTGCAACCACGTCGCTCGTCACGCCGGTCGCAGTTTCGTTGTGGCAGACGAGCACCGCTTTGATCGCGCGCGCCTTGTCGGCCTCAAGGGAGGCGAGGTAACGCTCAACAGGTGCGCCCTCACCCCACTCGCAGTCCAGGATCTCAACGTCGAAACCCAGGCGCTGCGCCATGTCGACCCATAAGTGGGTAAATTGACCGAAGCGCGAGGCCAGCACCTTATCGCCAGGATTCAAACAATTGGTGAGCGCCGCCTCCCAGCAACCCGTTCCCGAGGAAGGAAAGATGATCGGTGTGCCGCTTTGCGTCTTGAACACTTTCTTGAGCGAGCCCAATAGCGAAAATGTGAGCTCGGGAAAAGCAGACGAACGATGATCCTCCATCGCAACGTGCATCGCGCGCAGCACCCGATCGGGCACGTTGGTGGGTCCGGGTACGAACAGAAAATTCCGACCAGCCATCGCCTGACCTCGCGTGGTAATTCACGGGCATGGCGGCCTTTTGCCGCCGGGCTCGGGGACGCCCGAGGCAGCGAGGTTACGGTACTAACAGGGGCGGCGTCGACTTCTCGCGCGCCGCCCCTGCCTCTGTGTCGACGGCGACACAGGCACGGGCTAGCTTGCGGTCTGGGGATCTTCCAGATCGGCAGGCGTGAGGTGTTTGGATTTCCACAGTACGAAGCCGTAGTAGTACAGGTAGTAGCCTATCAGCACAAAGAAAATGCTGAGCGTCACGGGGTTTTGATAAATGGAGCCGACAGCATCGGGGGACGACTTCATGCCTTGTCCGAGAACCACCGCCCGGTAGATGAGGCGGCCGAGGAATAAGGCTGACACCACCATGCCGGCGTAGGTATGGGGAACATAATGCAGCTGCGTCTCGTGCCTCTCAAAACGCGTGTGCTTCGCGCCCCACACGCCGAGGGCCACACCAACCGCAAGCCCCACGCCAATGGCAAGTGCGCCATTTGCAGAGCGCACGGCCGCCGGCAGCAGCAATACAGCGATCACGCTGAAAATTGCCATGCGCACGATCATGCTTTTGGGGCGCAAAGGCTGGCGCCCAAAGGTGCGCCGAAAACGCCGATAGATCAAAAATAGGACGAGCGCTGCTGTCAGCGCAGTGCCCAACACCTGCTCGTATCCAGTCGGCATTTAGGCGCATGCCCTCGTTGCTGTCTTCAGTTTGCCAATTCTAACACGGTGAACCTTCGCATCTTCTCCCAGACGAGGCTGCCGCGCGCACCTGGCAAGTCTCCCGCATCGATGACAACAACCTGCAAGCGTGCGAGGATGAACCGCCATGGTTCATCCAACCGCCGTCGTTCATCCGCAGGCACAGGTGCATGCGAGCGTAAAGATCGGGCCCTATGCGGTGATAGACGCGGACGTCGAACTCGGACCCGACTGTATCGTGGGTCCGCACGTCTACATCACGGGACGGACGACGGTTGGCGCCCGTAATGAGTTCCATGCCGGCTGCGTCATCGGTGATGCGCCGCAGGACTTAAAATACAAGGGTGATCCAACCCGTCTGCGCATCGGCGAGCAGAATGTGTTCCGTGAACATGTGACGGTGCATCGCTCGAACAGCACCGCGGAGGACACGGTCGTAGGCTCACACAATTTTCTGATGGCGCATTGCCACATTGCGCACAACTGCCAGCTGGGCGACCACATCACCATGGCGAACGGCGCCTTGATAGCCGGTCATGTCGTCGTGCAAGACCGTGCCTTCATCTCCGGAAACTGCGTCGTGCACCAGTTCTGCCGCATCGGCACGCTGTCGCTCATGCAAGGCGCGGCCGGCATCAGCAAGGACCTGCCGCCATTTACAGTAGCGCGGCATGGTGCCAATACGCTGAGCGGGCTCAACGGTATTGGTCTGCGCCGCTCGAATTTTTCGACGCAGGAGCGCATGGAACTGAAGAGGCTCTATCACGAGCTGTTCCTGAGTGATGCAAACCTGAGCGACGCGCTCGCCGCGGCGCGGCTGAAATTCACGTCCCCGAAATGCCGGGTTCTGCTGGATTTTGTAGCCGCGTCGAAGCGCGGCGTCTGCACCGCCAAGGGGCATCTCGACACGAACGACGAGGGGGCGGCGCGCTAGCGGGCGGCTCTCCGGAACCTGACTGGGCGCACCCTGACCTTAAGAGAGCCGCCCGGTTTCGCGACCCCAGTTGAAAAAGAATATGCGCCATGCCGCTCGCGGTGCTTTGCGAGCCTTCGTACAAGAATTGTATTTGGGCGCATAATGCGGCTTCGCCCGGTAGTTTTTACAGCCGCCGCCTGACATTCCGTACCGTGTTCCGATGCGCCGCCCCGCCTCGGTCTGCGCATGAAAATTGCTGCACAGGACGTCATTCAACGAATCAAGCAGAACCTTACGGAGCTTCGCATATGAAATTCACTCTTCCCGCTCTTCCCTTCGTGTCTAACGCGCTTGCCCAGCGAGGCATGTCTCAGGAAACCCTGGAGCTGCATCACGACAAGCATCATCAGGCATACGTGACCGAGTTGAACAAACTGGTCGAGAACAATGACGCCTTGAAGACCAAATCTCTTGAAGAGATCATAAAGGTCTCAAAAGGCGACGAGACCCTGAAACCGGTATTCAACAATGCCGGCCAGCATTGGAACCACAGTTTCTTCTGGCAGTGCCTGTCACCTAGCGGCGGCACGATACCCGGCGCGCTGGAGAAGAGGATCGTTGCCGACTTCGGCAGTGTCGCGAAGTTCAAAGAAGCTTTCAAAGCGGCCGCCGTCGGAGAATTTGGCTCGGGGTGGGCCTGGCTGGTGCTCGCAGGCGGCGGCAAGCTTGTCGTGACGAAGACACACGACGCATCGAACCCGCTCGCGAACGGTGAAGGCAAAGCGCTCCTGACATTGGATGTCTGGGAGCACAGCTATTATCTTGACTTTCACAACCTGCGGGCGAACTACGCCGATAACTTCTTGGACAAGCTCGCCAACTACGAGTTTGCGCAGCGGCAGCTTACTGCCACATAGACGCGAGGTAAGAGGCTTGGTCCGTGTTCCTCGAGTTGCGAGACGGCGGACGGCCGCGCGAGTACGCGCGATCGCGAAAGCCTTGTGTGGGCGGCAGGCGATGAGGTTCGTCTCAAATTCGCGCGTGCACACGTCCCAGCCCAATTGCAAGGCGCGCCGCCTGCAGGGCTGCGGCTCGATGTTGAGCGCCCGGAACGCCGCGCGTGCGGCGCCGAGCGGTCATGTTCGCGTCGCGAAGTCACCACGCGATGACGCGTTCAAGAAGGTTTCTTGACAGTATCCAACCGCGTTGACCCTTTGGCGAGGAGTGATCGCCCGACTGGGCGGCAACCCCTGCGCGCCGTCAACCAAACCTACGGTCATGCGTTAGTATCCCAATCCCCGGGCGCGCGCGCGCCCGCGGCCGGATTGATGGAGATCAAGCTCATGATCAAGCACATATTTTCCACCAGCACCGTTGCCCTTGCGGCCGTCGGCACGCTGGCGGCTTGCACCTCGCTGCGGGTGACATCGGACGTTAATTCCAACCAGAGCGCCTCGGGTTGCCATACGTATGCTTGGGCGGGTTCGCTGCGGGAAGTGAACGGGCCCATGCGCAACATTGTGAATCCCTTGAATGAGGCGCGGCTGCGTTCGGCGATCGCCGCCAACCTTGCCACCAGAGGCGTGCAGCCGGCCACGGCGCAGGCTGATTGCCTGGTCGGCTATGGAATCGGCTCGCAGACTGTCGTGGATGGCGGTTACTACCCCTACGGCTGGGGCTGGGGCGGCGGTTGGGGCTGGCGCCACGGCTACGTCGGCGAGTGGGGATGGGATGGCCCCTATGCGTACCGCCAGGGAATCATCGGTGTGGATTTGTATGACGCCAAGAGCCGTCAGCCTCTATGGCACGCGGTTGTCGATCAGAGCGTCGCAGGCCTGACAGGCAAGGATGCCGAAAATAAGATCAAGGAAGCTGTGGCGGCGATCTTTACGAAGTATCCAAGCTAGCGAATCCACACTCAAAGCTTCGAAAGCGCCGCCGGCAGTACAGGCTGTGCGCGAGCTTGCGCGCATGGGTTCATTTTGGCGCCGAGTACGGGCACAGCATCGCGCCGTGCGCTTGCGCCTTTTGCCGACCCCGTCTCCGCGCTAGTACACTCGCCGCGCACGCGCCGCTGCGCCAACCCGCAATCTCGACGGCAGAGTACTGGAGCCACATGATTATTAGATTTCTCCCGCGCATTGGCGCCCTCCTCCTTGTTTCAACCAGCGCCTTCGCTCAATCCGCCGTTGCCCCGGATACGGCTGAACCGGGCTCAGCTGAGGAAATCGCGCAGGCAACGACTGAACCGCGCTTCAGCTCCCCCTGGGTGTCCTACCTGCCCGCCTCGACGACGGTGCCCTCTCCGCGCGCATATTTCGGTCGTATTCCGGGGGCGCCCGGAGAACTCGTCGACTCGGCGAAGGCGTACGCATACAGCCGCGCGCTGGCGGCGGCGTCACCGCGTGTGCGGGTGTTTACCATCGGTCATTCAGAGGAAGGCCGCGACATCATCATGCTGGCGATCGCCGATGAAGACGGCATCAAGCAGCTGGAGGAGCTCAAAGCTGCAACGGCGGCGCTTGCCGATCCGCGCAAAACCGACCCCGCCGCCGCCGATCGGCTCATCGCCACTTCCCGCGCCATCTATTATTTCAATGCCACGATTCATTCCGATGAAACCGGCTCGACGGAGTCGATGCTTGAACTGGCTTATCGTCTGGCGGTGTCCGAGCAGCCGATGATCCGGCGTATTCGGCAGAACCTCGTTGTGCTGATCAATCCGGTTTCCAATCCCGACGGGCGCGACAAGCAGGTCGAGTGGTTTTACCGCTTCCTCAAGGGCAAAACCGATTTTGCCACCCTGCCGCGCCAATCCCCGCCCTACTGGTCGAAGTACGCATTCGTCGACATCAATCGCGATGCTCACCAGCAGACCCATGAAACAACCAAAGCGGTGCACCGGATGTTTCACGATTGGCATCCGACCATCGTGCATGACTTGCATGAGGCATTGCCCCTGCTCATGACCTGGAACGGCACCGGCCCCTACAATCCCAACATCGATCCGATCACCTATACGGAATTCCTGGAGCTGAGCTTTCACGAAGTCCAGACCATGACGGCCTTTGGAATGCCGGGAGTGTCGACATGGAACTTCGGCGAGGCATTCGCGCACCTTTACCTTGATTCAGTCGCCATGAATCACAATTCGATCGGCCGGGGCTATGAGACTTTTGGCAACGGCAGCGCCGAAACCATGGTGCGCACGCTCGCGCCTGACGAAGTCTCACCGCAATGGTATCGCGTCGTGCCACCACCCCAGAGCTTCCGCTGGTCGGCCCGCGATAATGTCAATTACAACGAGACCGGCGCGCTTGCCGCCCTGGATCATACGGCGGAGATTTCACACGCCCTGCTGCGCAACTTTTATGAGAAGGGCTACCACTCCTGGCGCAAGGGGATTGAGTCTCCTCCGTACGCGTTTCTCATTCCCGAAGATCAGGGTGATCGTACCCGCGTGGCCCAGCTCGTGAGCCGCCTCCTCTCGCAGCACATAGAGGTCAGCCGGGCGCGGGCACCGCTGAAGCTTGCCGACGGCTCCTATCCCACCGGCACTTTCGTCGTGCGGCTCGATCAGCCGTATCGCAACTACGCGGTCGATTTGCTTACGCCGCAGCAGTATCCGAGGGATGGCAGTGAACCGTACGACGATGTGTCGTGGGAGCTGCCGGCGCACTACCACCTCAAAGCCATCCCGACCGCAGACGCTGCGGTCCGATCGGCCAACCTTGTCAATCTGACAGAGGCCCCGCACCCAAGCGGCGCGGTCACGGGCAGCGGCGCCTTCTACGTTCTCAAGGACACCGGCCAGGAAGGTCTCCTCGAAGCGCGCTACCGGCTCGCCGCGTTCAACGTCAACATCGCTGAGCACGCGTTCTCCGCAAAGAGCGTCGACTATCCGGCCGGTTCCTGGATCGTGGCGGCGCAGACGGGTCTTATCGATGCGCTGCGCGATTGCTCGGCGCAACTCGGTCTTGATTTCGTAGCGCTGGGCGCAGCGCCAAAGGTCGCACAGCACGCAGCCAAGGCTCCACGCCTGGGACTGTGGGTTCCGTGGGCGGATACGGATTCGATCGGCTGGGTACGCTACTCGCTCGATCAACGCAAGATCCCGTACGTCTACCTGCGCGATGAGGATATTCGTGCCGGCAATCTCAAGGAGAAAGTCGACGTGCTCCTCTATGGCCACGTCGATCTTGAACTCGCCGAGCAGATCCAGGGAATTCCCAAAGCCTGGGGTCCCATGCCATTCAAAAAGACCGCGCAGACGCCCAGTCACGGCACGCCTGCCGAATCCGACGACATCACCGGTGGAGTGGGCTGGGAGGGTCTTCAGCAGATTCAGCACTTCGTCGAAACCGGCGGCCTTCTCGTCACGCTGGGCAGCGCGTCGATGCTACCCATCGAGGGCGGCATCATCCGAGGCGTCCGCCGTGACTCCGGGGGACCACCGCGCAGCTCCCAAGGAGGTGGCGCGGAAGCGGCGGCCGCTAACCAGAGCTCGATCACTCGCACGCCGGGCGCTCATGTGCGCGTCACCTTTGTGCGTCCCGATCACCCCATCGCCTACGGCTATTCCGCTCACAGCCATGTTTTTCGCCAGAATTTCCCGCTCTATGCCGTGCCGCGGCGCTGGCTGCGCATGGCCTATTGCACGACCTGCCTCGACGGGCCCATTGATGCGAGCAGTGTCGTGCTCGAATGGGGCGACCGCGATGGCGCGCCTTTTCTCGTCAGCGGCCAGGTCTGGGGCGAAGGCAATCTCATCGGCCGCCCCGCGATCCTCGACACGCCTGTTGGCCAGGGTCACGTCGTCACGTTTAATTTCAATCCACTGCACCGCGACCTGAATCGCGGCGATCAGCGCATGTTGTGGAATACGCTGATCAACTGGCAAGCGATCATCGCCGCTGCGAATCCGTGACGACGCATACGAACGCTTACGGACAGCCGATCGGGCCACCGGTAGCCGACTGGACGGAACGTTCACGACCACAGCGCGATGTTATGAGCGGCCGCTATTGCCAGTTGGAGCCGGTGGACGTCGAGCGTCACGGACGCGCACTCTTTGAGGCGTACCTGCTGGAGCCGGACGGGCGCGACTGGACGTATCTGGCGCAGGAAAGGCCGGTGAGCCTCGTGTTATTTCGCGAGTACCTCGGGCGCCTCGCCGCGAGTGCCGATCCGCTGCACTTTGCGGTTATTGATACGGCCACCGGCAAGGCGGCTGGAACTGCCGCACTCATGCGCATCGAGCCACTGCATGGCGTGATCGAGGTGGGATACATCACCTTTTCGCCACTCCTTAAGAAAACCTGCGCGAGTACGGAAGCCATGTATTTATTGATGGCTTATATATTCGACGAGCTCAAATACCGTCGCTACGAGTGGAAATGCGACAGTTTGAATGCGCCCTCGCGCGCGGCGGCGAAGCGCCTGGGCTTTCAGTTCGAGGGAATCTTCCGCAACGCGGTTGTCTATAAGAATCGCAGCCGGGATACTGCATGGTTCTCAATCACCGACGCGGAATGGCCGGCGGTTCGCAAAGCTTTCGAACTGTGGCTCGATCCTGACAATTTTGACGCCGCCGGGTGCCAACGGCGCGCACTAGCTGCAATTCTCGAGTCAACGTAGCCTCGCCCGAGCGATCGGTATGCAGCGCGGGCGTATCGCAGCCGCAGCAAGGCGCGCATGCGACGTTGGTATGACCACCGGCCAGCCTGCGAATGCAGATGGTATAGTCGCAGCGCGCTCCCAAATTCAGCTTTGCGAGACGGGAATGTTGATTGGAGAACTCGCCGGTCAAGGCTGGCTGCAACTTAGCGAGCTCGGCTTGGCGTTCGCGCTGTCCGCCCTAATTGGCCTTGAGCGCGAAATCCGCCATAAAAGCGCCGGCTTGCGAACATACACGCTGGTTGGATTCTCAGCGGCGCTCATTATGTTGGTTTCGAAGTACGGCTTCGACAACATTCTCGTCAACTATCGAGTCGTTCTGGACCCGTCGCGCATCGCCGCGCAAATCGTGACCGGCATCGGTTTCATCGGCGGCGGTCTCATCTTCGTGCGCCGCGACAGTGTGCGTGGCCTGACCACTGCCGCTATTGTCTGGCTTACGGCAGCGGTCGGTATGGCCTGCGGCGCCGGTCTTCCAATTCTCGCGCTCGTCGTGACCGCGGGGCATTTCCTTGTTGTGCTGGGTTTTCCGTACGTCGCCGCGCGCCTTCCCAAATCGCGATGGACGCCTTCGCTTCTGCAGCTGTCTTATGAGGATGGGAGAGAGATACTACGAGATGTGCTGCTGGTGTGTACGCGACAGCATTTTGCCGTCAGCCGCCTGAAAGTTGAACGCGGCGAAACGTCCGACGAAATAGCAAACGTGAGCGCGCAACCCACCACCGCGGATCCTTTTAATACGGCCGATTTTGTCTCCATGACGCAGCGCGATGCGCAGGAAGCGCATTTGCAGCCGGCAAGAATCGTAAGCGTCGTTCTGGAGATTCAAGGACTCGGCTCCGTATCCAAGCTCGCTGAGAAGTTAGCGAACATCGACGGCGTCGTATCCGTCAGCGCGGGCGATGTCAATGTAGTGACCGACTAGCGCGGAGGTGACCCACGGCGCGATTCTGCGGGGGGCGCACGAACTTCCATCATCACGCCGTTGCGGACGACGATGCCATGCTCATTGACCAATGTCCCCGCTATTGAGCCGCCGCTCAGAAAAACAATGGTC
>Ga0302325_10035399_pt1 | contig 10200 bp, 10 predicted proteins | sample Palsa_T0_2_FD_201948 | JGI IMG/M metagenome (GOLD analysis project Ga0302325, IMG submission 201948) | Peat permafrost microbial communities from Stordalen Mire near Abisko, Sweden - Palsa_T0_2 | ecosystem: Environmental > Terrestrial > Soil > Palsa > Peat permafrost | place: Sweden: Abisko... | reverse complement strand
AAGGGAATCACGCGAGTCTCATGGATCATTTCATTGCGGATCACCACGACGCCGGGCGCCTGAATGATTTCGTTCCCGAAATTGTAAAGCGTTGGGAGCATGCTGCTCACCATGCCGCGCGTGATGCAGCGGCTGTAAATGTCGAAGTCTTCCCACGAATCCACTTTGTCTGGAAAGTGACTGCCGGGTCCAAGTCCACCGCGCAACGCCTTTACCGCCGCTTGCCCTTCCGGGGTCAGCGGAGGGACTCTTCCGTCGGGAGGATCCACCACCAGCGACGCCTGACGGTCCGGCTTGCCTCGCTCCACCCAATACGACGGAGGATTGATGGTCACGTCGCTGGTCTTGGCAACTGCGTCGCTATCTTCGTCGGATTGCTTCTTGAACTGGTTCTCGCGCTCCGCCAATTCGGCGTCGGTGAGCACGGCCCTGGTGCCCAGGTTGGCGGGCCGCTGCATCGGAATACGCGCGGTGGCTGGCCACTCTCCTTGCAGGTCGGGATCGCCCCACGGGGTTTTGGGCGGCGTCCAGTTGGTCTTGACGGACGACGTAGCTGCTTTGGCCGCAGGAGTGACCTTGGCCGCAGGCGCTTGCGCCGTCATCGGCAAAGAGCAAACCGCCGCCAATGAAAGCGATGCGAAAACTTGGTGTCTCATACGAGATCTCCTTTCGCCGGCTGTTACTTCTGATCGTCCGGAAGATCCGGATTCGATCCGCCCACAAACAACTTCTTGCCGTCCTTGAATGTCACGCTGCTGCCGTTGGCCCGGTTCGTGCCGTTCTTGGCCTGATATCCCTGAATGGTCAGCTCCGTGCCCACTTCGAGCGACCGCTTGGTGAATCCTCTGCGCAGCATGATGTTGGGGCTCCCGCATTCGACCATCCAATTAGTGACAGTGCCGTCCGGGTTCTTCACGTCGACATGAATCCAGGAGTGCGGATTGATCCATTCCATGTCGGTGACCGTTCCCGTCAAATGGACCGGCTTGCCCTTGTCGAATTCCGCCTGAAACGCGTGATGCCCCCACGCCGGAGCTATGGCCAGCAGCAACCCGGAAACCGCAACCACAATCGCTAACCTCGTTCGCATTCGCACTCCTTCCTGTTCTGAAATTCTATACTAATCCGAACTATTTCGTTTCCTTGCGCTCGTCCGCGCGAGCTCCGCTCAGGATGTCGCTTATCGCAATGTTCCCCTCGTGACACGCGTACTCCAGAAGCTGGTAATGATCGTTGCGCTTCAAAGGGATCAGAATGGTCCAGGGCTTGGTCCACGTTTTCAGATCGTCGATGGTGGCCTGATAGTTCAGCGTGTCGGCGTCCACTCGGGTCAAGCGCTCGGTCAGTTTCAAATCCGCGCTGTGATGGCCTGGATCGCCCGGATAGCCCGCGCCGTTAGATCCGATCGCGTCCTTGTCGGTGAAATTTGTCGTTTCGATCACCAGCGTGTTGCCTTCCCAGTGGCCGCGCGAATCGCCCATGTACTGGCGGATGGCGGGATTCAAGTGCGGGCGGCCATCCAGGGGGATGACGCGGCTCTCGTGGATCATTTCATTGCGGATGATTACCAATCCCGGCGCCTGCAAAATCTCGTTTCCATTGTTATAGACCACCGGAATGATGGATCCCAGCAGGCCGCGCGTGATGCAGCGGTAATAAATGTTCAGATCCTCATAGGAATTGGCCTCGCCGCGCCATTCGCCCGGAAATCCTTTCCCGCCACGCGCCTCCTTGCGAAGCTTCTGCTCCTCCTCCGTTAACGGAGGCAATCTTCCATTAGGCGGATCGATGATGAGCGAAGTCTGGCGCGAAGGCTTGCCGCGCTCCACCCAATACGACGGCGGACCGATGCCTACGCTATCGCTGGCGGCGGTGGATTGGCTATCGGCCTGCGCCTGTTTCTTCGCCTGAGCTTCCTTCTGCGCGAACTCCTCGTCGGTGAGCGTGGTTCTGGTTCCCAGGCTCTCCGGCCTTTGCAGCGGCACACCCATGTTGCCAGGCCACATGCCCTGAAGATCGGGATCGCCCCACGGCGTCTTCGGGGAAGTCCAGTTCTTCGCCTGCCCCGGCTTTGTCTGCCCCCACAGGGAGGCGCAGACCATCACCACCAGCAGTCCAACGCGGATCATTTACTACCCTGCTTCTTGAATTGTCCGTAGAGTAATTCTTCGGCGAATTCCACGCACTTAAATTCCAAAAGCTGGGCGTTCTTTTCCACCTTGCGATAGAGCGGCATGCTGATTTTCCAGGGCCGCGTGAATACGGTGGAATCCTCGATGGTGGCTTCGTAGTTCAGATGATACGGATCGGTGCGGGTGAAGCGTTCCACTACGTGCAATTGCTTGCCGCCGAAATCGCCGGCGCGGTCGAACCAGGCCAGACCGTTCAAACCGGTGACGTCGATGACCAACGTGTCCCCTTCCCAATGCCCGTTGTTGGTTCCCATCCAAGTATCGGACCCGGCCTCCTCCGGCTTCCCCATGTTGACCAGGCGGTTGGCGCTGGCGAACTCGTAAATGAACATAATTCCCCGGGGCGACTGCACGATTTGAAACGGATACGGCATATAATTGGCGCGCGGAATGCCCGGCATGTAACACTTGGCCTCAGGATCGTTGGTGCGGCGGTTGGCGAAATTCAACTTCTTCTTTTCGAGCGCGTCCGGTTTGTAGGGGATGGTCCCGCCCTCCACGACGCTTTCGCCGGCCGGCTCTGACCCGATGGCGCCAGTCTGCCACATGGGCCCCTGCTGCGGCGAATGATCCTCCAGATCCCAATTGGCGGTGTTGAGAGCTTCGTAGATGCCGCTCAAATCGGCGTGGCCGTCAGCGGCACGCGGCGCGCGATAGGTTTGCGCGTCGGTCGGTGCCGTTGCCAATAAGAGCAGAGCCAGCGCACTGCTGGCCACAATCGTGGTGTGAACAAGGTTCCGCATGGTCCGGTATCGATGCTACGTGAGGGCCGTATCGTAGTCAAGGGTAGGCATAAGCGGTTTCTCAAATGCGCGTTGAACGAACAACGGGTGATAATAGCGGTTAAGGAGGGTCTCTACAATGGAAGCGGACAATCTGCGACGATGCACATGGGAAGAGATGCTCACCGCAGACATGCGCGCCAACTATTTCGCCGAACTAGTCGGACACTACCTCAAGCTTGATAAGTGGTTGCGCGTTGCCACGCTGCTAGCTGCATCAGGAACAGTAGGAACTGCCTTGTCGCAATTGGACCCAAGCATCAAGCTGGCTGTACCCATACTTGCTACCGCCGTGAGCTTCTGGTTGTTGATTAGCCAATACGGATCGTTGGCACGGGATGCCTCGGACCTGCATAGTGGCTGGAATGCCGTAAAGCGGGACTATGAACGGGTCTGGAACAATCTCGATGCTGGCGATGCTGAAGAGCAGTACCATCAGATCTATGATCGGGGAGAGGTACTTTCGAAGAGCGGTACAAAGTTCCCCTACAAGAAGGCTCGTCTTAACTATTGGCTCGATCACGCCGCCAAGATCGCAACGGCCCGATACGCCTAGAGGCTCCGTTAAAACTTAGTACCCACCACCACCAAAACCTCCCCCGCCGCCTCCTCCGCGTCCTCCGAAAAGGCCAGGCTAACATTCACAGCCAAGTATGAGACCGTTATCGGTGATTCCAGGTTAACGCCCCGCAAATACTGGAAGGCCGTCCATGAGCCGACCAAAGCGCCGCCGGCCGATGCGGGGGGAGGGCAGGCCGCCTAACGAAATCTGCCGCCAGTGCCGATGAACAGATTGTGGAAGTTTCTCCTTCGCGAGCGGGCCAATCGCCCAACAGCCAACTTGCCAAAAGCCAAGATGGCTTTGTCCTCATCGTCACCGCCATCTCGATGACGCTGCTGCTCGGTCTGGCGGGCTTGGCCATCGACATCGGACGTATGTACGTCATACGCGCCGAACTGCAATCGTTTACCGACGCGGCCGCGTTGACCGCCGCGCTCCAACTGAACGGCACGGACGCAGGGCTTGCGCGCGCGCGCACTGGCGCCAGCGGATTGGCGAACGGATCGCACGCCATGGGATTCGACATGGGCACGCAATCCATCACCAACATCGCCACCAGCTTCTCGTCTGACAACAAGGCATGGCAAGAGCAGCCGAAGCAGGCCAGCGACTATCGTTTTGTCCGCGTGGTTGCCACTGAACCGGCGCCTGTGATCTTTCTTAGAATCTTTCAGCCCTTGACCTCCGCCAACGTGGCCGCGGCGAGCGTGGCGACGAAGACCGAAGCGTCCGTGAGGTTGGTTGAATGAGACTGGTTCAATGGCAATAAGACCGCAGCGATCCGAAGCCGGCAGCGCGCTGATCGAATTCGCGGGATCGTTGATCCTGCTCTCCGTGATGTTCGCCGGCATCTTCGAGATCGGATATTCGTTCTACACGTATGGCGAACTCGTCAGCGCGGTGCGTGCCGGTGCACGATACGCCGCATTGCAACCACGCGGCGCGGGCGCGGATCCCATCGTCGCCAAGGCTGTTCGCAATTTGGTGGTCTATGGCGACCCCGCTCCGGGCGATGGAATGAAGCCGCTGGTTCCCGGCCTCATTACCGATCACGTCGAGTTGGTAAATGGCGCTGATTCGAGCACGGTTTCGCTGCATGGTTTCCAACTGGACGCGCTGTTCATGAAAGTGAAGCTGGATGGGCGGCCGACGGTCACCTTCCCCGTCACAAGGGGCGCTGAGTGAGCCGCGCGCAGAAGCAAGCGGGACAGTCGCTGATCGAATCGGCGCTCATCCTGGCCGCTTTCATGGGACTGCTGCTCGGGATGGCCGGCATTGGCCAATCGCTATTTGTCCGGCAAACGCTGGCCGATCGCGCGCGCATGGCCGCACGCTGGGGAGCGTTGAACAGCTACGATCCCTCAGCAATTCGTCGAATGGTGTTGTTCGGAACAGTAGATTCCGCGCCGGGCCAGTCGCCGTTTTTCGGCCTGACGCCTAACGCGGTCGAAGTCTCGAATCCCGGATGTCCCGGCACCGCTTGCCGCGTCAGCGTCGCCATCCCTGAACAAGGCATCCGCAGCGTGGAGCCGATGGAAAACCTTACTCCTGCCCTCGTTGCTTCCAAGCCTTGACGTAAGGGGAGGTTTTCGGATTGCCCTCGTTCCAACGCACAGGCTGCTCGCTATCGGCCATCAGAAACATCGCCAATGCAATGGCGCGATCCACCTTCGCCATGTTGTCGTAGTCGATCTTTTGCCACTCATCGCCGACGGCGTGGTAGTCCGGATAATCGAAAGCCACGCATAGCGTCTCGGCGGGCACACCGGCTTCGGCGAACGAAAAATTGTCGCTGGCGGCGAAGTAGTCGTCACTGCCCTTCACGTTCTTATAGATTTTAATTCCGGTGCGCTCTCCGGCGCGCTGCACGTAGCTTGTCAGATCGGAATAATCGAAGCCCGTGAGTGAGCCGTTGGAAATCTGCGGGCCCTCGGTGGAATCGGTTCGCCCCACCTGTTCCAGATTCAGATCCGCGACAGTCTTCGCCAGGGGAAACACCGGATGATGGGCGTAATACTCGGAGCCGATCATGCCTTCTTCTTCCCCGAAGAACGTCATAAACACGATGCTGCGGCGCGGGTGCTTGGGAAGGCGAGCCAGCGCGCGCGCCACTTCCATTACCGAGACTGTGCCGCTTCCGTCGTCGTTGGCGCCGTTATAAATGCGATCGCCCGGCCCATCCGGCTTTATGCCGAGATGATCGTAGTGTGCGGTCAACAGCACGTAAGTATCGCGCAAAGCTGGATCGGAGCCGCGCAAAACTCCGATGACGTTGCGCAGCATGGCAGGCGTGCGGTGCGGTGCGGCAATGTGGACCGCAGCGGTGGCGTTGCCCGCGCCAGGCTTCAAAGCGTTATAGAAGCTAGCCCCCGCTTCACCGTTCACTGTAACGCGCGGCGTGGCAGCGTCGACGCCGGATTCGTCCGCATCCACCAACCGACGTGGCCGCCGATCGCGCGCCACGACGCCCCGCTTATTCACCAGAATCAGCAGCGCTGGCTTACCCTCGCGCAGAACCCGGCTCGCCGATCGAAACCGCGCGCGCGATCTTGCGTCGACCTCAGTGATCACCACCTTGCCTTCTACCTGGCTCGCGGTCAGATGCTGCACCAGGGCCTCGTCGGACAAGTCCAGCTTGAACACCGGCGCATCCTTCAAATCCAGCGCGGCCTGGAAACTCAGTGCTGCATCTTTCGAACTGGCCGCAAAGTGGCGGTCGCCGGAGGAAAGCACCAGCCCGAAGTTGCTGAAATTCGCCTCCTCCACCAGCATGGACGCATTCTGAAAATAGCTATCGCCCACAGCCGGCTCCAGCCCCGCGCGGCGGAACTGAGTCGCGATGTAGTCGGCGGCAAGATCCAAGCCGTGCGAAGGCGAGTCGCGCCCTTCCAGATCATCGGAAGCGATGTAGGTAAGATCGTTGCGGAGCGAAGAGGCGTAGATCTGGTCCAAAGCAGCCTCCATTTCCGGCGGGACGGCAGCTTTCGGCGGCTCGCTTGGGCTGAGAATACAGGCACAAGTAAGGAAGACTACGAAAGCACTTCGGTGATGCATAAGGCGGATCTACGGTGATTCTATCATCTTGCAGCTATTGCGACGCACAACCTTCAAACCGGGAAGTTTTTGTAAAGGATTGAAACGGGATAGGGTTGACAAGCGTACCAAAGAAGTGCACGATCTATCTAAGGAGCTTTTTGCAATGCGCTTCCTGGTGGCTGGTTGGTCGTTAGCGGTGTTGGCGGCGGGCTCAGCCTGCGCCCAAGCCGTAATTTCTTCTCATTCGGGAGTAGTCCAATATGTCGAGGGACGCGCCTTTCTGGGCGACAAGCCCCTTGAGCCGAAATTCGGACAGTTTCCGGACATCAAGGAGAACCAGGAGTTTCGCACCGAAGATGGACGCGCGGAAATCCTGTTGACCCCGGGCGTGTTTCTGCGGCTCGGCGAAAATAGCTCCATCCGGATGCTTTCCACCAAGCTCACGGATACTCGCGTCGAAATGCTTTCGGGCTCGGCCATCATTGAGAGCACCGAGATGCCCAAGGACAACGCCGTGCAGATCGTGTACAAGAAGGATTCGATCAGTCTCCTGAAGCAGGGCCTGTATCGCGCAGAAACGGAACCGGCGCACTTCCAGGTGTTCGAAGGCGAAGCAATCGTCACCGATCCGTCCGGCCAGCTGACACTTCACAGCGGTAAGCAGACCAATCTGGCTGGTGTGCTAATGGCCGAAAATTTCGACCGCAAAGCGGACGATCAGGACGCGTTGTATCGCTGGAGCGATCGGCGCGCCAGCTATGTCGCGCAAGCCAACGTCGCGTCGGCATCCTCGGCCAATGCCGGCTCCGGTTACGGCAACTACGGCGGATATGGATACAACGGATTATTCGGATCAGGCTTGGGATTCGGCGGCTTCGGTTACAATCCCGCATTCCAGGGCGGATGGGCGTTTAATCCGATGTTTGGAATGTACACGTACATGCCATATTCCGGATTCGGCTACAGCCCGTTCGGATATACCTACTACAGCCCAACGACTGTAGCTTACGCTCCTTCATTCGGTGGCAGCGGATACGCCTATGGCGGGGGCGCTAGCCGCCTCAGTGGTGTAAGCGGCGCCAACCGGTTGGCGGATGTTGCCAGTCACCGGGGAGCTACCAGCGGAGTAATGGCTAGTGCGCGGTCGTCCAGCGGCTCATCGTTCGGCGGCGCACATGCTGCTTCATCATTCGGCGGCGGCGGTCACGGCGGCGGCGGGCACCGGTAACCGAACGAGTCCAAGCTACTTTCTTACCAGTTGCAGCGCGTTCACGGCCATAGCGAGTGCGCTGGACACATCCTTCGCAATCGGGGCGAGCGGCGTGGCCAACAGGCCGACGAGGACGGCTAACGCAAGGTTCACGTGCAGCACGTATCCGCCGGCGAGCGCCAGTGCGATGGCGATCGCCGCTGCCAACGCTCGGGTCCAATTGCGGTAAACCTGGTCGCTGTGGTGGTAGGCTGCATCGATGAGCACGGTCACAATCAGATCGAAACGGGCGAAAATATCGGACTCGGCCGAGCTCAGCGAGGTCCCCGCCGCGATCCTGGTGGCGATGGCCGTTAGGTCGGCGGGATCTACGCCGGTAGCCTCCGCCAACGCACAGGCGTTGCGCGGTCGCAGGTTCAGCTTGATCAAGGATTTTGCGACGTCCTTCTGGCCACCGAGATCGGTCCCGTTCATCCAGTTCGACTGCAGCGTCGCGAGGATTTTCTTCTGGGATAACGCATTCGCTGGCTGCCCCGGCTCGGTCAACTGCTGAACGGCGGCCCGGATCCCTCGGAAACCGATGTGGTTCACCCCGCCGCCGAAAACCTTGGTTGCATCCACCAAGCCAAAAGCCGCCGTGCCCAATCCGCCGATGGCCGTGACGATCAGCGGCAGATCTAGTGTCATGGTGTTCGCCACTCTCACTAGAGATACACGATGGATTTCAGAACTTGATGGAGACTTTTGCCAGACCGTTGAGCCTACTTCAGATTTTTCTCGAAGAAATCGGTCAACGTTTCGAGCAACTGCCTGCGAACTGGACCCATAACTCCGTGGCTTTTTCCCGTATAGATGGCCAGGTCGAAAAGCTTCCCAGCCTGCTCCAGGGCTTCTGTCATTTGCACTGTATTCTGAAACAGCACGTTATCGTCTTCGAAGTTGTGGACGATGAGCAGCTTAGATTTGAGATTGGCCGCGTAATTCACAGCCGAGCTGGCGCGGTATCCTTCGGAGTTCTCGGAAGGAAGCCCTAAATAGCGCTCGGTGTAGATGGTGTCGTAGTTGCGCCAATTCGTCACCGGCGCGCCCGCGATGCCGGCGCGAAAAACCTCCGGCGCGTTCAGCAGCGCGTACAGCGTCATGAACCCGCCGTAGCTCCAGCCATAAATCCCCACCCGCGCCGGATCGACGAACCCTTGCGCGATCAAATATCGAACACCTGCCAACTGGTCGGCCAGCTCGGCTTTCCCAAACCGGCGATACAAGGGCGTTTCGAAAGCATGCCCGCGCCCGGACGAGCCGCGATTATCAAGTTCCCAAACAACGAAACCCCGCGCGGCTAATAGCTGCATGCGGTCCCAATCGGCGCCTTCCCATGAGTTGGTCACATCCTGAACGCCCGGGCCGCCATACACCACCACCACCGCCGGATATTTTTCGCCCGCGTGAAAATTAGCGGGCTTGATTAAGCGGCCATAGAGGAGCTTTCCGTCCTGCGTTTTCACCTGCATGATTTCCGCGGGCTGGAGCGCGTACTCGTTGGCAAAAGTCTTAGCCGCTTGAAAGCCCGACCATTTCGCGCCGTCGATGGAATATATGTCGCTGCGCTGCGGCTCTGTCAAAGAAGAAAAAATATCCAGATAATATTCGGTGGTGGGGCCCATCGAGATCTCATGCGTACCCGATTCGTGGCTGATGCGCGTGCGATCTTTTCCATTGAGTTTTACCGAATAAAGCTCCCGGTCCAGGGGGCTTGCTTCAGTGGAGACAAAATAAACCTTCTGATGCGCTTCATCCACGCCCGCCACGTCGGTCACTTCCCAATCGCCCTCCGTGAGGCGCTTGCGCTGCTGGCCTTCCAGAGAGTAAAGATACAAATGACAAAAGCCGTCCCGCTCGCTGCCCCACAGGAAATCGTCTTTCCCTACAAAACGGAATAAATCGTTGTGATTAATCCAATAGGGGTCTGATTCTGAAAGAATCGCGTGGGAGGCGCCGCCGCTCGAATCGGCCAACAACAGATCCAGGTGGTTCTGAACGCGATTCATTCGCTCGATGGCTAGCCGTGTGGAGTCGGGCGTCCAGTGGACGCGCGCGATCAGAAACCCGCGGGTCTCGCCCAGATCCATCCACCGAGTTGCGCCTCCCGAGGCTGGAACCACGCCGACATGCACGTCCGCGTTGGGTGTGCCGGCTTGTGGATAGCGTTCCGGCTCCGCGAAGGCACGCAATCCAGTGAGCGATACCTGCGGATAGGTGAACTCGCGCGCGATATCGAATTGCATGTAGGCAATGTGCGTGGAGTCGGGCGACCACCAATAAGCCGTGCTCAGATCCAGCTCTTCGGGATAAACCCAGTCCGTTTCGCCGTTCAACAAGGTGGCGCTGCCGTCGTCGGTGAGCCGTGAAAGCTGGCGG
>Ga0302325_10035397_pt1 | contig 10200 bp, 7 predicted proteins | sample Palsa_T0_2_FD_201948 | JGI IMG/M metagenome (GOLD analysis project Ga0302325, IMG submission 201948) | Peat permafrost microbial communities from Stordalen Mire near Abisko, Sweden - Palsa_T0_2 | ecosystem: Environmental > Terrestrial > Soil > Palsa > Peat permafrost | place: Sweden: Abisko... | reverse complement strand
AGAGGATCGAAGAAGTGATCAAGCCTGGGGAAAAGCGGTCTTTGGCTGCCGTCATCAGCACATGGAACAGACCGTCCCAGAAGATGTTCCCGCTGGCCCAGACGATGAGTAGGAAGGCCGACCGGCGCGACCCGGACTTCGACGTCCAAGCGGTAAGCGTCAGCATCAAAGTCATGAAGACGGCATTGTTGATGGCGAAAGCGAGATTATTGAACGATCCGCCCACGACATTCGTGACCCATGCGGGGAAGCCGCCGAGATATTCCTCGGCGATGTGCAGCGCAAAGGCTGCAGGCAACAACCAGATCAAGCGACGAAACGGCTGACCCGAGAAGGCTTGGTCGTTCATACGGGCCTATCCCCTGATGCGTGTGTCACCACGCCGCGCTTCTTGTCAGCCTTTTGGGTGAGCCGTTCACGCACGAAGCAACCCACCGTTCGCACCACGTCGAGCTTCGACACGCAGACATGACCCGTAACCTGTAGGTCATAGCCGAGCGACCACGCAAGCACCGCACTTCGGAGGGGCAAGCGCTGCCAGGGAAAGACTGAGGCGGACGTACGAGCCACGCCGTCATCCTCTTGCGCCCGAAGCACGTCGCCGAGGCGAGCGCGCACCGCGCCTTCGGCCAGCAGTCGCCGCACACGAGCTGATGGCACGAGGCGCACGGACCGGCCGCCTCGGAGCCGCAGCGGAAACCACTCGTACCGGGAGGAGAAGAGATGTTGTCCGTCCTCCACGTCCTCATAAAGGACGGTGTCGGACGCCATGATAATATTGACATTACCTACCAACGCGCCCTTCAGGGCGATCCTTTGCTCTGCGACCGCGCCGACGTAGGTCGCAACCAAGGGGAGCCGATGTTTATCCACGATGTCCAATTGGTGTAGCAGGCCAAGGCTTGAATTGGCCGTTGGATTCGCGTTGTAAGGTTGGAGCCGTTCGGCAACGCGCAGAGCGTCCAGGGGCATCCCCTTGAGAGCGTCTCCCCTAGCCTTCTGAAATTCCGCAGGGCTATCGGTTACGGGAAAGCATACGGATCGCGGATTTTTCACTCCGACTCTGCTCGCAAAGGCCCAAGCAATATGGTCGAACACGCTCCGTAGTTGATGGAATACATCGCCGACTATGATCGCGATGCGGAGGGGAATCGCCGGGCCCGCGACGCGAAAAACGGCGAGCAGGAAGCCGAAGGCGGGACCGGTGGGCAAGGACCCGGGGGGCCGAGGAGACCGATCGCGCGTTATGGGCGAACTCCTTCGTCTTTCCGTTCCGGCTGCAACGGCCGACCAGGTTGGCACCACGGGGAGCGACAGCGGAGCAGGTCTGGCCGACGCAGGCACATCGAACGGTGGAAGCCCGAGCGGTGGTTGCTCCTGCCGGACGGTCGACGGCACGAGCGGCGGCAGTGGCCTCGGCGCGCTCCTCGTCGCCGGAGTCGCGACACTCCGCCGCCGCCGCCGCCGACACCGGTCCCCCGTCCATGAAATCACCAGGCGCACGTCGAGGCCCACCAGATCGGTCAGCTTGAGGGCGCCCTTCGGGTGGCGGTAGCCGAGCTCCATGGCGCGGTCGATGTCCACCGCGCTCGCCACGCCGCTCTCCAGCATGCGGATGGCCTTCGCGCCGAGGATGACGCCCAGGCGGCTCGACGCGAAGCGGAGAATATCGCGGATTCCGACATCGAGACGGCACGTATGTCTGGCTGCGGATGACGCCCACATTGCAATGGAACGCAGCTAAACATGCGGTCGGGGCCGAGGATCTCGGTTCTTCCTAGCGGGCGGATCGGCGCGTCGCGCTTTTGATCACGAAGGGCCGCAGGTCCGGCCACCAAGCGGTCATGGCCGATACACCCGAGGTCCGCGTCGGGCGCCGGTGGACGAGCGGCCTGCTGCGCGCGGCGGCTTTCGCGTTCCTAGGGCTCGGTTTCGCGTGCTCCTCCAATTCACTGGAAGGGGGCGGAACAGAAGGCCGCGCCGACGCCGGCAATGCGGACTCCACGGCACACGGCCCGGACGCGTCGATGGGCGGAGTTGGGGATTCGGCGAGTCAAGGGGACGGGCCCTCCGCCGAAGCGACCGCGGACTCCGGTGGCGATGGCTCGAAGCCTCCCGCGGAAGACGGAGGCGTCGGAGCCGACGCCGGCACGGGCGGAACTCGGCAGACGCTTAACTTCAATCAGGCATGGAAGTTCTACCTCGGAGACGTTGTGGGGGCCCAGGCGAGCGCTTATGACGATACCACTTGGAGCCAGGTCGGGTTGCCGCACTCCTTCAGTCTTCCCTACTTCCTGTCGTCTCAGTTCTATACCGGCTACGGCTGGTACCGAAAGCATGTCACGATTCCCTCGCAATCGCTGAACAAGCGCGTCTTTCTGCAGTTCGAAGGCGCCTTTCAGGATGCCGAGGTTTACGTCAACGGGACCCTCGTGGGCGAGCACAAGGGAGGCTACACGGGCTTCTCGTACGATGTCACCGGCGCGCTCGTCGCGGGTGACAACGTCGTCGCCGTGCGCCTCAACAACAACTGGAACGCCCAGCTCGCGCCTCGGGCCGGCGAGCACACGTTCAGCGGTGGTATCTATCGAGACGTCTATCTGGTGACCACCGACCCCGTCCACGTCACTTGGTGCGGCACCTTCGTCACGACACCGACCGTCTCGGCGACGACGGCTACCGTGAGGGTTCAGACGGAGATTCAAAATAGCAACTCCGTCGCGAAGCCATGCACGGTGAGAACGGACATCACCGACGCGAGCGGATCCATCGTCGCGACCGTGTCTTCGACACAGACCGTGGCCGCCAACGCCACCGTGACGTTCGACCAGACCACTCCAGCGATCGCCAACCCCATGCTGTGGCACCCGGACCACCCGACGCTCTATTCGGCCGTCACCACGGTCTCGGATGGCACGACCAAGGTCGACGATTACGTGACCCCGTTCGGCTTTCGCTGGTTCTCGTGGACCACCAGTGGATTCTCGATCAACGGCTCGCACTACTACCTGCACGGCGCGGACGTTCATCAGGACCACGCGGGTTGGGGAGACGGCGTCACCAACGCCGGCTTTCTGCGGGACGTTCAGATGGTAAAGAGCGCCGGGTTCAATTTCATCCGAGGCTCTCACTACCCCAAGGACCCGGCGTTCGCGGAAGCGTGCGACGAGCTTGGCGTCCTTCTGTGGTCGGAGAACCCTTTCTGGGGCATGGGGGGGGCGACGGGCGAGGGCAACTGGCTGACCGCAGGTTCCTATCCGAACAACGCAGGAGACGAGACGGCGTTCGAGACGAGCGTCACCGATACGTTGACGGACATGATTCGTATTCACAGAAACCATCCATCCATCGTCGCGTGGAGCATGAGCAACGAGCCGTTCTTCACGGCATCCGCCACGATGACCAAGATGAGCGCACTCTTGAAGACGGAAGTCGATCTGACGCATCAACTCGATCCGACGCGCCCCGCGGGAATCGGAGGAGCCCAGCGCCCTCTGGGCAGCGGCCGCATCGACATGATCGGAGACGTCGCCGGCTACAATGGCGACGGCGCGACGCAGGCGGAGTTTCAAAACCCCGGCATTCCCAATTTGGTGACCGAATACGGCAGCGTGACGGCGACGCGTCCGGGAACCTATGATCCCGGGTGGGGCGTCCTGAGCGCCACGCTGACCAACGGTTTTCCGACCGAGTATTCGTGGCGCAGCGGTCAGGCCCTCTGGTGCGCCTTCGATCACGGAAGCATCGGCGGAGCGAAGCTCGAGACGATGGGGATCGTCGACTACTTCCGGCTGCCGAAGCGCGCGTGGTATTGGTACCGGAACGCCTACGCGAGTGTGGTTCCGCCTACTTGGCCCGTCAGCGGAACGCCGGCGGGGCTGCAATTGACCTCCGATAAGACGATCCTCGCCGCCGTCGACGGTACGGACGATACGCAGCTGATTGTGACCGTCGTGGACAGTGCGGGGACGGCCATCAACAACAATGTAGCGGTCACGTTGACGATTGAGTCGGGCCCGGGCGAGTTCCCTACAGGAACGACTATCACGTTTACGCCGGCGTCCGGCAGTCCACAATCCGACATTGCGATTGCCGACGGCAAGGCCGCGATTGAGTTCCGCAGCTACTATGCGGGCACGACGGTCATCAAGGCGACGTCTACGGGACTGACCGCCGCGACGATCACGATCACGTCGCAAGGAAGCCCCCCGTGGGTCCAGGGCGTGACGCCGCCGACTCCGGCGCGACCGTACACACGCTACACGGGCAGCCTGGGCGGCACAACGAGCGCGACGCTGGCCTTGAATCGTCCGACGAGCGCGAGCAGCGACGTGACGACCTCCGGAAACGCCAACGACGGGAGCACGACGACCTCTTGGCAGGCGGCCACCACGGACACGAGTCCATGGTGGAGCGTCAATCTGGAGCTCAGCTACACTATCACCTCTGTGGTGCTCACGTTTCCGACGAGCGCCAACTATCGTTACACGATCGACGTCTCCGTCGACGGAACCACGTGGACGACGGTCGTCGACGAGAGCCAAACGACGAGCACGGCGCAGACCCGGACCGCCACCGGCAGCTTCGGAAGCAGCATCCAATTCGTCCGTATTAGCTTCGTCGGACAGCCCGCCGCGCTGGCCGAGGTCGTGGTCAGCGGGCAATGACCGGGTGCCGTGTCGCGAGCGACACGAGCGAGGTGGCCGACGCTCCGGGGCTCCGGAGGCAGATGCCGAGCGCATGGTATAGGGCGATCTCGGCATGCTCGGCGAGCAGGAAGCCTAAGGCGGGACCGGTGGGCAAGGACCCGGGGGGCCGAGGAGACCGATCGCGCGTTATGGGCGAACTCCTTCGTCTTTCCGTTCCGGCTGCAACGGCCGACCAGGTTGAGCGCCTCCAAAGCAGACGCCGCCGCGTCCGCTGCGACGGCGGCGTGGCTACTCGACCCCGTGCTCGCCGAGCCACTCGGTCGGGTCCCGAGCACGGGCCACGCGCGGCGCGTCGGTCGGCATCCCGAGCGATTCGAGCACGAGCCCGACCATTGCCGTGTCAGTGACCTCCCCGAGCACGCGGAGTCGGCCGCCGCAGCTCGGGCACGCGAGCACGTCGACCTCGAAGCTCCGGCGGAGCAAGGAGGCCCAGTCGACCCGCGGCGATGCGGCGTAGAGCATGCCGCCGAGTAGCCGGTTCCAGTGCTTCACGCTGAGGACGTTCGCGCGAGCAGCTGCCCGCCACCGGAAGCTTTCGCGTCGAGCAGCACGTCGGCCAGGCCGAGAGGCACGCGCGCCTCGGCGTGGGTCGACTTCACCGGGGCGGGCTCCCCGACCGCACCGACCGTCTCCGCCGCGGTCGGGTCCGCGCGAGATTCTGCCGTCGGCCGGGAGTGCGCCTTGGGCTCCTTCCCGGCCGCAGCATGCTCTTTCTCCGCGGGTCTCGGGTCGCAGGGCTTGGGCCGCGGGGCTCGAGGGACGACGTCGCGCCTCCAAGAGGATCGCGGCCCCAGAACGCCAGCATAGCGAAGCAGCGGATAGCGCGGCGGCGGCACGATGGCGGCGAGCCGCGCCAGAAACTCGAGCGGCGTCATGACCCGATGCTTTGCGCGACCCTCGCGCAACTTTTTAATGTGGTACGCGATGCGCCCGTCGGGCAGCCTGCGCAGCCGGTCGAGCGCCAGCGGGGGGCGGGCCCCGTAGCGCATCAGGCGTTCGCGACCGAGGTCGTCGTCGCTCGCGATGGCGACGCTGGCGTGCAGGTTGAAGCCGTCGAGTTCGACGGCGCCCTCGTTGCGCGGCGGCGCCTCGACGCCGCCGTCGTGCTCGGCGTCGTGCCCATCGCGCAGCGCTTGCACCGATCCGCGCTGCATCGCGATCGCAGCGCAGGCGTCCAGCGAGGTCTGCGCGCTTGGCTCCTGGGACACCTTTGAGCCGGGGACGCGTCCAGAAGCTTGCTCCTTGCCAGCCAGGCGAGGGCGCGCCGACGCACGCGTCGTACGACTTCGCCCAGCTCCTCGCGCGTGGGCGGCGGCGCGGGATGAAAGCGGGCGCGGCCCTGCCCGTCGCGTGTGAAAGCACCGTCGAGACGCATCGAGTGGTAGTGCACGTTGAGGTTGATTGAGGATCCGAAGCGCTGCACATGCGTCACAGCTCCCGTGGGCGCGTCGCCGAACGCCTGGCGCTTCGCCCACGTGCGATACCGGGCGAAGACAGCCTCGACGAACATGCGCCCGAGAGCCGACAGTACGTCGGCGCGGAATGCCGCCAGGGCGCGAAGCTCGAACGGGAGCGAGAGCACCCACTGCCTCACCGGCACGGCCGGCAGCACTCGATCGACCAGATGCGCAGCAACATTGGCCATGCGCCGGCCGGCACAACTCGGGCACGCCGCGCGCGCCTTGCAGGAGAAGGCCACGAGCAGGTCGTGGCCGCACGTGTCGCAGTGAGCGCGCACGAATCCGTGGGCCAAGACGCCGCAGCGCAGGTAGCCGCGAAGCTCCTGCTCCACGTAGCGCGGCAGAGGGGCCTCGTAAGTCTCGCGGGTGTGGGCGAGGAACGTCTCGAGATGGTTGCGCACGACGGCGTAGAGCACCGTTTCGGTGGGACGCCGTGGACGGTAGGCGGGGGCGAGCGCGGCCACGGCGTGCCGTGCTTTCGCCGCTCGTGTGCCAGCGAGCGCAGCAAGAGTTTCCGAGCACCTGCCGGACGTCGCGATCAGGAATCGTTGACCGACGGCGGCGCCTGGGTGGCGCATGCCCAAGAGGGCGTTCAATATCGATGGACCAATGAGCGATTCGCCGCAATCCGGGGCCAGCCCTTCGGTGGAACCTGCCTCGATAGTCGTCGCGGCGGACGCCACCCCGGACGCCGCCACCCTCGACAAGCGTGAGACGGCAGCCGCCCTCTCGGTGGACGAACGGACAGTGCGTCGCATGGCCGACGACGGTCGCCTCACTCCGGTGCTTGGCGCGGATGGCAGACGCCGCTATCGCGCGGAGCAGGTCCACCAGGTGACCACGCAGCGACGGGTCTCGGAGACGATCACGGTCGAGGAGAGCCGGGAGGGCGAGACGGCGGCCGCTCTGATGGCGCTTTTCGACGATGCGTTCATCCGGTAGAGGCGATCAAGCGCCTTCGTCTCCCACCCGCGGTGGTGACCAAGTGCTACCGGGAATGGGCGGAGCTGAGAGGCGGGATGTTCGTCCCCGAGATGCAGCTGCGCGAGATCTGCGCCCGGGCGCAGACGTCGTTCCCCCTGCGCGACGCAGCGCACCTGGCCAAGGAGATCGCGAGGGCGTGGCCGAAAGGGAACGGCCCCGCAGTGTGCGAGTGCGGCCTGGAGCCGGCGAAGGTTTGCCATGGATGCGCGGCAGGACTCGCGGTGCAAGCCGCAAGGCGGCGCGCGGTGGAGGAAAAGGAAGAGCGCGAACGCCGTCTGTTCGAGCGAGACCTTGCGAGGACAGCGGGCGGTCTTGAGCATGCCCGTGAGCGGAGCGCAGCGGCCAGCCGTGCGCGTGGCAAGAGCGAGTGATCGGCGTGCCGCCTGGCGGGCGGGAACGAGGATGACCTCCGGGCCAAAGGTGGCAGGGCAGGTTGGAGCGGAACCGCTCTTCCGGTTGGCGTCGGCGTCTCCGCTCAGGCGGCGCGTGCACCGGAGGGGGCGATGGACTACAAAGAAGACGGCGCTCGGTCGTCGGAGCTGGTCTCGCAGGCGAGGTAAATCGTGAGTGACCCCGCGTGGAACAGTGTCGCGCACGAGTGGCCTGCGGGGCGGGGCGAGAACACCAACGCAGCTCCGGCCGGCGACTTCGATACGGCCCATCCACAGGCGACCACAGCGCAAAGCGGTCGCGCGAACAGGCCGCCGACGGTCGAAGAGCGTGAGAGCGTCCGCTTCGAGGGTGCACAGCGGGGTTGGGTGCCATCCGACTACCCGCCCTGGTACTTCGCCACGCACAGCATGCCGGAGTACTCGCCGCCCGTTGGCGTGCGCGCCCACGAAATCATGGGTCGCGTTGGCCACGGCAGGCGAGCCATGTCCATTTCGATCGCCCGTTCGCCTGGCTGGGAGCGCGATCCAGCGGGTGACGTGCGTTGGGTCCAGGAGGACCTCGTTCGAAGGATACGTCCGGCGCCGCTCGAGTTGACCGAACAGGAGGTTGAATGCAACCGCAGGTACGAGCTTCACGCACGCGAGTGGTACGAGTGGTGGTGGAGTCAGCAAGAGTCGCTGCGCGCCAATGCGCGCCCGGAGCCCGCGCCGGCGGACGTGCGGGCCGCCAAGGCTTCTCCTCCGGTTGTCCCAGCGCTGCGAAAACTGCGACGCGGTCAACGCGCACTCCACCGAGTGGTGCCTTGCCGAGGAGGAGCGCAGGCAGACGGCGATGCGTCAGCAGGCGCACCTCAACGCCGATGCCATGATCGAGCGCGGCCTCGCCGTCCCTCTGCCGAACGCCGCGCCGTCGCTCGCAGAGATCGCGCTGAACCGCGAGCTTTTCAATCGCTGGCACGAGGCGATGGGCGGAGAGTGCAGCGAGAAGTGGTGGACCATCCGCGGCTACCACTTCGATCGGCTGGCCGAGCACTTCGGAAACCTCGCCGCCGTCGCGGACGAGTCACGTCGCGAAGCGTACAACGCCGCAGCGCTCGCTCGATGCAGCGCCGCGACCTTGAAAAAAGAGTTAGGAACGCTGCGGGCGTTTGTGCAGTGGTGCAAAGGGCAGGGGTGGGGATTCACCCCTCCAGAGATCGAAGGACCGACCAAGAAGCAGCGAGGTACCCGCGACGCGAACCGCAAGGGCTCGGCCGTGGAGCTTTCCCCGGCCGAAGTCGAGGCGCTCATCGCGCACCTGCCCGAGCAGACCTCGCGCGCACGGCGCAAGGGCGCTCCGCTCCGTCCAATCCGCGAGGCGGTGCTCGTGGAATGGGACACGGGCCTGCGCCCGAGCACCATCGAGCGGCTTCGCGTTCCGGACCACTGGCAGCCGGAGCGCCCCGGCGAGCTGTTCATCGCGGCCTGCATCGACAAGGAGGAGTACGAGCGCACCCTGCCGCTGACGCCGCGTCTGGCGGAGCTGTTCGCGCGCCGCGCCGCCGCGCTCCCAGGGGGCGAGGGTCTTCTCTTCGGCGAGTACCAATCCGCGTTGCGCCCCTACTGGTATGACGCGGCAAAGGCCGCCGGGATGGACGAGCGCCGCGCCCGCAAGATCAGTGTCTACGACTTCCGCCACGCTGCCGCGAAGCGCTTTCTCGACGCGACGGGCAACGTTCGCGGGACCGCCTTCATGCTCGGCCATCGAAACGCGACCGGCTCGACCCACCGCTACACCGAGCCCGACAAGCCCGCGGCCGACCGCCTCGTAGAGGCGCTAGGCCGGCCGGAAGCTAGTGCGTCTACATCCGCCGCCGCCGCCCTGGTCGTCGCCCCTCCGCCGCCTCCCGCCCCGCCCCCCGACCCCCTTGACGTAGCCCAACCCCGCGACTATTCGTCCGTTCCCCCTCGCGAAGGTGGCGGAATTGGCAGACGCACTAGCTTGAGGTGCTAGCGCCGTAACTGGCGTAGGGGTTCAAGTCCCCTCCTTCGCACCGATGTTTTCGGACCGACAACCCCCGAAAGGTCTTACCCCGAGCCCATGTTGCTGAGTCACCGTAACCGAGCTGTCCGGCGATGGGTGACGCTTGCATCGGACAGACGCGGGGACCGGGCTCGGAAGCGCGCCAGCGAGTTGCTGCATGTGCCGTTCGTAAGCCCCCTGCGTCAGGTGAGGTTTGGCATGATGATCCTCTACGTCGTCCGCGTCGATGATCTCAGAACAATGGCCCGCGAGGATGAAGATGAACGTCGTGGTCCAAGCAGTCCGAGCCTGGTGGCCAGTCACGATCGAGGCTCAACGAATGGTGACCCGCCGCCGATTCTCCCGCTGGCGTCCTCTTGTCGGTACCGACACCGGCCGTCGTGCTCATCGGGCGAGACGCTCGACGACTCGTGGTTCACGATCCGCTTCTGAGGTTGACGCGGATCTTGCCGGCGTCGCGTTCCATCGGCGGCCAGTGGTAGTGCATGTGCGGCCAGTTGCACTCTCGTTCTTGGTGAAGTAGCACGAAAGGGTCCCATGAACCTGGCCAGGCCCGGTCGTGAGCGGTCTTGACGTTGCCATGACGCGTATGCTCGGACGAGCATGAAGCCCCGAAGAGCCCTCGTCGTCGC
>Ga0302325_10035396_pt1 | contig 10201 bp, 6 predicted proteins | sample Palsa_T0_2_FD_201948 | JGI IMG/M metagenome (GOLD analysis project Ga0302325, IMG submission 201948) | Peat permafrost microbial communities from Stordalen Mire near Abisko, Sweden - Palsa_T0_2 | ecosystem: Environmental > Terrestrial > Soil > Palsa > Peat permafrost | place: Sweden: Abisko... | reverse complement strand
CATCTCGTTAACGTACACGTAATGGGGTTTGGTCAACAAACATCACCCCGGGGTCAGCCGGTAAACGGTCCATCATGATGTATTTTCTCGGGATTGACGTAGGTACCGGCGGCACACGCGCTCTCATCATGGATGAGAGCGGAAGGGTAATGTCCTCTGCGGCGGAGGAGCACACACCGTTTGCCTCGCCGCAAATTGGTTGGGCAGAACAGGATCCCGCCGACTGGTGGCGGGCCTGCGGAGTAGCAGTCAGTGATGCTTTGAGGCGAGGCAGCGTCCGCGCAGAGCGAATCGCCTGCGTTGGTTTTTCTGGACAGATGCACGGCGCCGTTCTGCTGGATGAGCAAGGGCAGGTCGTCCGGCCGGCGCTCATCTGGTGTGACGTCAGAACCGAGCAGCAGGCGCAGGAACTCACGTCACAGATTGGCGCGGAGCGCCTGCGCCAGCTCACCTGCAATCCTGCCCTTACCAATTTCATGCTGACCAAATGCCTTTGGGTTCGCGAGAACGAACCTGAGAACTGGAGCCGTGTTCGTTCGCTTATGCTGCCGAAAGATTATGTGCGTTTTCGTTTAACCGGCGAACGCGCCACGGATCTGGCTGACGCATCGGGCACGCTTCTGCTCGACGTCGCCAATCGCCGCTGGTCGCAGCCAATTTTGGATTTGGTGCAAATGGATCGGGCTCTTCTGCCCGCATTGTATGAGTCACCGGAAATTTGCGCACAAATTTCGAAAGCGGGCGCGGCGGCGACCGGCTTGATCGCGGGAACTCCTGTCGTGGCCGGTGCAGGAGACCAGGCGGCCGGCGCCATAGGAATGGGCATAGATTCGCCAGGAGCCGTAAGCGCAACCATCGGAACTTCGGGAGTCGTATTGGCTGCGACCAATCTTCCAGCGCTTGATCCCGAAGGACGCGTCCACACCTTTTGCCACGCCATGGCAAATCGCTGGATTGTCATGGGTGTAACCCAGGCTGCGGGATTCTCTCTTCGCTGGTTCCGCGATCAGTTCGGCACTGTCGATGGCCACAGAGATTCCTACGAAGATCTCACAGCCCAGGCGGCAAAGATCCCCGCGGGCGCTGATGGACTGCTCTGGGCGCCTTATCTCATGGGCGAGCGAACTCCTCACCTCGACGCTAGTGCTCGCGGAATGCTGGTCGGCTTGACCGCGTCACACACGCGTGCCCACGTCGTACGCGCCATTCTGGAAGGCGTGGCTTTCAGCTTGCGCGATACCTTGACGATTTTTGAGCAAATCGCCGTTCCCGTTAAGACAATCCGGCTTGGTGGCGGCGGGGCGCGTTCACTGCTGTGGCGGCAGATTCAAGCCGATGTCTACGGACACGAAGTAGAAACCGTTGCGGTGGAGGAAGGTGCGGCGTATGGAGCTGCTATCTTGGCCGGGGTAGGCGCAAAAGCGTGGTCAACGGTGGATGCCGCCTGTGCGGCCGTGGTGCATATCGCCTCAGCCACAGCTCCAAATGCTCAGGATTCATGGGTAATGAACCGCGCCTACTCATCATACCGGCGCATTTATCCCGCCATGAAGGATATTCTGAATTGAGACCAGTAACTAGATAACCGCCTGGAGAGGAAGTAATGACAAGCCTCAACCACTACCAACCTAAACCGGAACACAAATTTTCCTTCGGCCTTTGGACCGTTGGCAATCGCGGGCGCGATCCCTTCGGCGATTTTGTGCGGCCCCTGATTTCGCCGAACGAAATCGTCTCTATGTTGGCGGAAGTGGGTGCGTGGGGCGTCAATTTGCACGACAACGATCTGGTGCCCATCGACGCGAGTCCGGCGGATCGCGACGGGGTTGTTCGGTTATTCAAGAAAAGCTGCGCTGCGAGTGGCCTTGTGGTGCCCATGGTCACGGTTTCGTTGTTCTTTCATCCTGTTTTCCGCGATGGTGCGTTTACCGCCAACGATCCGGAGGTGCGCGCTTATGCCCTTCAGAAAACGATGCGTGCCATGGACATCGGTGCCGAATTAGGAGCGAAGATATTTGTCTTGTGGGGTGGACGCGAAGGCGTTGAAACCGACGGTTGCCGACGAGCGGACGAAGCGGTCAAACGGTTGCGCGAGGCGATCAACTACCTTTGCCAATACAATATCGATTGTGCCTACGGGATGAAGTTCGCTCTCGAAGCCAAGCCCAACGAGCCGCGAGCCGATATTTACATGTCCACAACGGGTAGTTACCTGGGTTTCATTCCTACGCTTGATCATCCGGAAATGGTGGGTGTAAATCCTGAGATGGCGCATGAACACATGTCGGGACTCAACTTCATGCACGCCGTGGCGCAGGCATGGGAGGCAGGAAAGCTTTTTCATATCGACCTGAACGATCAGATGTCGGGCCGTTACGATCAGGACCTGCGCTTCGGCTCCGCCAATCTGAAATCGGCATTTTGGCTGGTGAAGTTTCTCGAAGACGTCGGCTACGAAGGTCCGCGACATTTCGACGCGCATGCCTATCGAACCGAAGATTATGAAGGGGTCAAGGATTTTGCCCGGGGTTGCATGCGAACCTACCTGATCCTCAAAGAAAAAGCGTGTCGCTGGAACCATGATCACGAGATTCAGGGAATTCTTGCCGAGCTTTCCGGCAACGGGAACGCGCCAAAAATCGGCAAGTACTCGCACGACGGCGCGTCCCAGTTGCTCAGTCACGCTTTCGACAAAGACCGAATTTTGCGCAAGCGTTTGCCCTACGAACGCCTGGATCAACTTACCGTGGATTTGCTGCTGGGCGTGAGATAGAGCGATTCAATCGATAAAGCTGTCGATCGGTATCATCCTCATCGTCGGGGTGCTTGGTTACGATGCGATCCTTTCTGGAAATGCAAACGGGGAATAACTGACAATGACATTTTTGACGGCGATGATTGCCGTTCCGATGCAACTGGTTCATCTTTCGCCGATCGATGTAGTGATTGTCGGCTTTTATTTTGCCCTGGTGCTCTCGATCGGCTGGTATCTGAGGGGAAAGGCGAATACCGGCGAAGACTTTTTTATGGCCGGCCGCGAGATGACAGCGTGGGTCGCCGGCTTAAGCTTTCTTTCCGCGAACCTGGGTGCGCTCGAACTCATGGGATGGGCGGGGTCGGCCTATCAGTACGGCATTCTCGCCACGCACTGGTATTGGATCGGAGCCATACCCGCGATGCTGTTTCTCGCGCTGGTGATGATGCCGTTTTATTACATTTCCAAGACCCATTCGGTTCCCGGATATCTAAAACTGCGTTTTGGCGAGCCCAGCCGCGCTCTTTCGGCAATTTCGTTTGCTTTCATGACGGTGTTGATGAGCGGCGTCAATATGTTCGCCATGGCGAAGGTGATGCAGCTTGTGCTCGGCTGGGACATCAACTTTAGTATCTGGGTGTCGTCGCTCACAGTGGCAATCTATGTCGCCTTGGGCGGACTGCGCTCGGCCATCTTCAACGAAGTGCTGCAATTCTTTCTGATCTGGGCGGGCGCGCTGCTGATTCCAATTCTTGGATTGTACGAAGCCGGCGGCTGGTCAAATCTGAAGCTGCTGATCGCGCAGCGGGCGTCGGAACAATACGTTCATCTGTGGGCGGGCTTGGGATCCTTCAGCAACAATCCGATGGGGATCAATTGGGTCGGAATTGTTTTCGGGCTCGCTGCAATTATTTCCATGGGCTACTGGACGACTGACTTTCTTGTCGTGCAGCGTATTCTGGCAGCCAAAGATATTCGCAGCGCGGAAATGGCGCCGATTATCGGCGCCGGCTTCAAGATGCTAGTTCCGGCCATTGTGATTCTGCCTGGGTTGCTCGGTCTGGCCTTGCTGCCGGAAAAACTGTTTCCCGAGTCGGTCGCGGTGGCCACCGGAGCGCACAGCTATAACGACGTTCTGCCGCTCATGATGGCACGCTACTGCGGCCCCGGTTTGCTGGGCTTGGGAGTTACCGCGCTGATTGCCGGCTTCATGTCGGGAATGGCGGGCAACGTGAGTGCCTTCACCACAGTTTGGACTTATGACATCTATCGCCCGCTGATTAATCGAGGAGGGAGCGACCACCACTATGTACGCATGGGCCGCTGGACCACGGTGGTTGGCGTGCTGATCAGCGTGGGTACGGCCTATCTGGTCATGCAGTTCGCCAGCATTATGGATTATGTGCAGGCGCTCTTCAGTTTCTTCATCGCTCCGCTTTTTGGGACGGTTGTGCTCGGTATGCTTTGGAAGCGCGCGAGCGCCGCCGGCGGATTTTGGGGATTGCTCTGTGGAACGCTGTGCTCAATCAGCATGTGGACATGGGTGAAGATTGATCCGGCCGCACTGCGTTATGTAGCGCTTTCACCGCACGCTAAGGGGCTGGCCCAGGATATGTACCAGGCCCTTTGGTCATTTATTACATGCGTCGTCGTGACCGTCGTGGTAAGCCTGGCGACGAAGCCGGTGCCGGAAATCGAGTTGAAGGGCTTGGTCTACGGTCTGACGCAAATTCCGGCTGTAGGAGAGGTCCCTCTGTATCAGAAGCCGCTTTTCTGGGCAGCAGTGGTGGCAGTGGTTTTCGTCGTGCTGAACATGGTCTTCTGGTAGACGCAATTCTCACGATAGGACTGCGTCGTAGAATCGTCGTCGTAGAACCGTCGTCGTAGAACCGTCTAGGAGCGCTTGTGGAAGACAAGCTTTCGATCTCGATCTGGTTCTTCATTGGCATTTCACTGGCGGTGAATGGCGCGCTGATTTTAGCGGCCGGGGTCTATCAGTTATTGAGCCCTCCGACCAGTTCCGCAGTTGTGCTTTTCAATCTGCACGCCAATGTATGGTGGGGAGCACTGCTGTTGGCCATCGGTCTTATCTATTGCTTTCGCTTCGCGCCCAAGCGTCAGCCGTGAGGCAGTTACGCTCAAGCGTTGCATTTCCATGGGCGACGCACGAATCGCTTACTGAGGCAGCGGCGGAGGCGCGTCCGAGATTTTTGAGGCCAGCGGCTCGTCAGCCCTGCGGTGCAACTCGCGCACTTCGGCAAACGCTTTCTTCGCCTCCGCGGTGTTCCCCATCGCCTGGTAGACGCGCGCCAAGCGGTAGTGAGCGTCCGGCTGCGTGCCGTCGAGTTTCACGGCTCGCTGCAGCATGGTTACGGCTTCGTCATAGTGTTTCTGCTCCATCAGGATAGCTCCCAAATCCAGGTAGGCCAGGCGAACGTTATCTTTAGTCGACACAGACTGGCGGAGCAGAGAAATGGCGTCATCAAGATTTGATCTTTTCATTTCGATGTCTCCCAGGTAGGCCAGGGCTTGAGCGTGCTTGGGGTCGATCGCTAACTGCCGCTGAAACTCGCGTTCGGCTTCGTCGTATTGGTGCGACTTCCAATAGAGATAACCGAGTCCAAAATGGACATTCGGTTCGTCCGCCGAGGCCTTTGCCGCTGCCTGAAATTCGGCGATGGCTTCGGGCGTTTTTTGCAGGCCATCCAGCGCCTCGCCGGTCAGCATGTGGGCAGCCGCCGAATTGGGATTCTGCCGCAGGATTTGCCGGAATTGGTCGAGAGCGCAGGAGTACTTCTTCGCCCATAGGCAACTCTGGGCCAACACTTCGCGCAGTTCGGCATTTGCGGGATCCAACTTGTTTGCGGCTTCAAGATATTTCGTCGCTTCCGCGAATCGCCGGGCGCCATAACAGCTCAGCCCGAGCAGCGTCGTTGCCTGCCCATGATGCGGATCGCTAGAGAGAACCGCACGGAATGCCGGTATCGCCGCCTCGAAACTCCCCTCTTTGAACTCCGCCAGACCGAGATTCAGTCGAGTGCCGGGAAGGTTCGGATTCAGCGACAAGGCCGTTTTGTAAGCGGATGCCGCCTCCTCATACTTTTGCTCTTTGGAAAGCACCACTCCAAGGCTGGCCAAGGCCGGAGCGTCATCAGGATTCCGCGCGATCACCGCACGCCAAGCCCGGGCAGCTTCATCCAGCCTTCCCTGCCCTTCGAGTGCAATGGCATCGCTCGGGGTTTGACCCCGCAGAAACGAGACCAAAAGCAAAGCAGCCCAAATCACCCAAGCCTGCCGTAGATGGACCGCAGGGGATAAGTCCTTCATGAACACACGCCAGTCTAGCGCACTATACCTTTTACGCCTTCGAGAAGCGCAGCCTCCGGCCGGGGCGTGCATACCGCCCTCCGCAATCTGGGCTTCGGGCTAAGCGCGAAAAGCACGCCAAACGGGCGGTGAATGGAACCTCCGCTCGCACCAGGTTCCATGCGAGCGGGGAATTGCCGACCGCAACAGACCGTTAAAAAATTAGCTTCGCGCCGAGCTGGAACACACGCGGATCGAAGGCACTCGTCACTTGGCCGAAGTTGCCTGCGCCAAAGTTGTTGCTGAACCCGCCGAGCTGGCCGGGTCCTCCAAATTGGGTGTGGTTCCAGGTGTTGAAGCTTTCGGCCCGGAACTGAAATGCGGAGCCGCGAGATTCGCTGATGACGAAGCTCTTGAACAGCGCCAGGTTCCAGTTATCACGGCCAGGCCCACGTACCCCGTCGAATCCAAAATCCCCAAAGGTCCCCGGGGCCGGGGATGAAAATGCCGCAGGATTAACCCACTGAATTCCGGTCACAGCCCCGTTACTGACCACCCGCGTCTTGGGATAGGAGAGTGCACTGGACAGATTCGGACGGTTGTTCACGTCCCCGCCCGGGAAGATGCTCGAAACGTTCTGTCCGTTAAGAGCGAGATTTTCTGGCGGCCCTGACTCGGCAGTGACGATGCCGGAAAGTTGCCATCCCCCAACCGCGGTCTTCAAGAAGCGGTTGGAATTGTCCTTGAAGAATGGAAGCTGATAGACAAAGTTGACGAACCCGATGTTCGTGCGGTCAAACACCGACGGCCCCACATCGTACCTCCAGCCGACGTAGGGGTTGGTCACCCAAGACAGATCCCAACCGTTGTTCCCGCTGTTTTGCCCCGTACTAGGATCGATGGCACGAGACCACGTGTAAGCCGCCTGCAGCGTCAGATCACGAGTGAGACGCCCACGCAGTTCGGTCTGTAGCGAGTTGTAGTGTGAGTTGGCCCCGTTGTAGGCCTGCTTGATGGAGCTATAGCCCGGGTAGGGCACCTGTCCGTTGAACGCCGGTTGAGCGCCTGTGCAGTTGCTCGAAGCCTGCAGGCAGGCTAACTCACTGGCCGGCGGCAGATTGATCTCCTGCCAATAGCTCTCGTTTCTGTCTACGCTGCCGACGTAAGAAATAGAGAACACAGCCCGGGTTCCGACCGCCTCTTGAACACCTACGCTGTAGGACGAGGTTCGCGGCGCGGGATAGTGCTGGTTGATCCCGACCACTCCGGCCGGCACGATCGGAACGGTAATCTGTGCGCCAGTCCAGGTAAAGTGAGGGTTGGAGAAGAGAACGTCATTGGTGCCGAGCGAGTACCCAAACGGCGGGTTCGTGGCACCGTTGTACATGTCGTTGCCCTGGATGCGCTCGTACATCAGGCCATAGCCGCCGCGAATCACGGTCTTGCCACTGCCGGTCAGGTCGTAGGCAAAACCGAACCGCGGTCCGAAGTTCCACCAATCATTGTTCGCAAGCCCCCTCGGGTTTCCGCTTTTGCCTCCGATGCCCATCCCGTTCAGATAAAACTGATAGGACGAGAGCACTGGTATTGGGCTTGTGCCCAATCCAGGGCTATTCGACGCAATCTGGGTATCCGAGGAGTTTGTCCATAGAGGCGCGTTGGCCGGGTTGTACTGGTTGGGATAGAAGTTTGACTGGTCGTAGTTGGCTTCATAGGTGTGGGGAATTCCGTCCCAGCGCAGTCCAAGATTCAAGGTCAGGCGGTGGGTAGCGCGCCAGTTGTCCTGAACGTAGGCGTCCGGGGAAATAGCGTGCCAATGGCCGGTACCCTTGTAGGCATTCTCGCTATAAGCCTGTGCGTCGCCCAGGATAAAGTCGGCATAGTCCAGTCCGCAGGTTACGGTCGACGAGCCCGCGCATCCCGTGGGGCTCGTGGCTGATCCGTTAAATGTGAAGCCGCCCTGGGTTTCGGCGAAGTAGTCTTGCGCTTTCTCATAGAGCGCCCAGCCAAATCCAAACTTGAACTGGTGGGCTCCCTTTACCCAGGACAGATCATCACGGACCTGGTAGTCATTGGCAGTGTTATTCCAAGGCAGCCAATTTACGGTGTAGTGGGTGTTGGTGCTGCCGGACAAATTGATGTCCGGGATGCGGTTGTCAACATTCACCCCTGAGAAGATTCTGTTCGCACCCTCTGTAAACCCGGAAGGCTGCTGATAAACACCTTGGGGCAGGATGTGAATGCGGTTGCCGTCGTAATTGAAAGCGATTTCATTGAGCAGGCTCGGCCGAATCGCGTACGTGGCATGAATCACCGCGCTGTAGGACGGATTGCCGTAGGTATCGGAGACCGTCGGCACATTGTCACCGCTCCATTGCGTCGTGCCGTAGGTTTGGATGGCCTGGTCGGAAATCCAGTGACCGAAGATGGAGAACTTATCATTAAACTGATGGTCGATCCGGACAAGCTCTTCCTTGCCCGTTGTCGGTTGCTTGTTACCTCCGATGAACGTCCAATCGGAAGTATTGGTGGCGGTTGGGAAGATTGATGGTGCCGCTAGCAGAGCGGCAGCGTTTGGATTGACTAGGCAATCTGGAATGTAAGTTGCGCCTGAACCATTGATTGGAAAGGGGCCTCCGGGCAAAAGAGCAGCTCCTTGCGCGGCGGAACACCCCGTATCCAAACTAGCGATATTGGCCGGGAGTACCACGTTCAGCGGGTTGCCGTTCGAGAGAGTACTCGGCAGCACAACGCCCGTGCCGGTACCATTCGCGTCAGGATACATGCTCGCCAACGGTACCGTTACATTGAATATCCCGCCCACAATGTAGCGGCGCCACTCCATGTTGTAGAAGAAAAATGTCTTAGGGTTCGATTTCGAAGGATGAAAGCTTACTGGTCCGCCGACATTGAAACCGAAGTCGTTGAAGCGCAACTCGGCAACCGGATCGGGCACCGGGTTGAAATAGTTGCGGGCATCAAGAGCATCGTTGCGTCCAAAATAGAACGCGGTGGCGTGAAGCTGCTTCGTGCCCGACTTGATGACCATGCTGATCGTGCCCGCCGAAGACAGGCCGTATTCGGCGCTGTAGTTCGAAGTCATGGTACGGAATTCGGCAATGGCGTCCTCCGAGGGCAGAACGTCGGCCCCGCCGCCGCCGCCGCGATCCGCCGCCTCACCACCATCCACCAACCACAGGTTGTGGCTGACCCGCTGGCCATTGAAGCTCACATTGAAGTCGCCGCCGCTGGAAGTCGGGACCTGGAAATCGGCTTGTATGCTGGAAGCGCCAGGCGTGAGCGCCTCGAGTGCGAATACGTTGCGGCCGTTGGTGGCCAGTTGCGTGATCTGCTCGCCAGTGACTACGGAACTGACCTCGCCGCTATCAGATTGAACCCTCACTGCGGTCGCTTCCACGGTGACGGTCTCACTAGCACGCCCGAGCTCCATTTGAAAGTCTACGCGGGCACGATCGGCGACGTTCAACACCACATCCTTCCGTTCCGCCAGCTTAAATCCCGAAGCCAGGGCGGTGACGTCATAATGTCCAATGGGGAGGTCGGCCGCAACGTATTGGCCGGAGTTGTTCGTGAGGCTGCTCCGAACCTCACCCGTCTCAACGTGCGTAAACCTCAGGTTGACGTTAGGAAGGACAGATCCAGAAGGATCGGTAACGGTGCCGAGAATGGTCGCCTCCTGACCGAAAGCCAGGAAGGAAAAGCCAAACAAGACCACAAAAGAGACGCCTAGAACAAGCCTGCGGCCCCTGGATGTGATCGGGAGAACCGAGGGACAATGCGGGAGGCGAGAGTTCATATGGCACACCCCAAGTGATTTTTTAACTTTCGTCCGTTAACGTTAACGAAACCCAGAGCAGCTTGTATCTTTTTCGGCACTCTTTGTCAAGAAAAATCTTGCATGAGCCCTATCGGAAACCTGAATGCCTCGTCAGGCGTCCTCTAGCGTGCCTGCGTCCAAGACACTGGAGATGCGCCTTTTTAACCCCGCTTGTTGGGTAGGCCACGCGGGGTTATCTTGAAAGCTTTTTCGCTGGTTTAGCAGGGGGTTCGGTACCCAGGAGGGAACCGTCGAACCGGGCGCTAGCCAGTTTTATCTCTCGGAACAGATGCAGGTTCGAT
>Ga0302325_10035395_pt1 | contig 10201 bp, 8 predicted proteins | sample Palsa_T0_2_FD_201948 | JGI IMG/M metagenome (GOLD analysis project Ga0302325, IMG submission 201948) | Peat permafrost microbial communities from Stordalen Mire near Abisko, Sweden - Palsa_T0_2 | ecosystem: Environmental > Terrestrial > Soil > Palsa > Peat permafrost | place: Sweden: Abisko... | reverse complement strand
GCGCGACACCGAGACGCTGCGATGGTCGTCCATCTCCTTGACGAGCTTGCGCGCGATCTCGACTGGCTGGACGTTCGATCTGAAGGCACGGCCGAAGATCCCCTCAAACAGGGATTCCAGCTTCGATTCGATGCTTCGGAGCACGCTCATGAACCGGGGTCAACCCCGAGGCGCAGTCTAGAGGCAGCGTCTGAGGGCCTGGGTAGGCTCAGCGGGCCAGACGACGTCGAGCTCGCGGGCAAGCAGGTTGGCATCCATCGAGCTCATGCTCCCCGCCGGGCCGCTCACCGCCTCGGGAAGCCTGAGCTCGGCCTTGTTGTAGGCCTCGTCGTGGGACCGTGCCTCCCAGCCCTTCAGTGAGGCCTCTGGAGGCCGGTGGTGCTGTCGACCCGGTCTGCCGCCTCGACCCTCGCTCGAGCCCTGGCTGATCGTGTCGGCAAGCGACGAGGGACTCCACTCGTCAGCGGAGCTGCACTGTCTGCTCGCCCGGCGCGGGCACGGTGCGCGGATCGACGTCGACTGCAAGCGCAACGTCGGCACGCAGATCGGGATCCACGACCCGCGCGGCGAGGCGGCCGCGGCGGAGGTTCAGCCCGAGCGGGGGTCGGCGGGAGCAAGGGCGAGCACGGCGGCGGTCAGCACTGCACCGGCAAGAAGCGGGAAGACGGGCGCGGAGGGAGCGACGAGCGCGGTCGCGGCGAGGAGCCCGCCGCCGGCGAGCGCGGCCACTCCGCGGCCGCGGCCCGACAGGTAGGGAAGCGCCAGTGAGGCCGCGGCCAGAACTCCGGCCCCCTCGACCAGCTGGGGCCGGGCGGCCAGCGCCTGCCCGAGCGCCGAGGCGGCAGCGAGTGGATCCTTGCTGCCCGCGAGGGCGAGCCTGATGGGCACCGCGTGGGCCTCGAAGGGCAGCCGGGCGTGGTCGATGCCGGCGACGATCGCCGCGAGGAACACCGCGCACGCTGCCTGCAGGCCGCGGCGGAGCGGTCGGCGCACGAGCGCCGCGGCCAGCGGGAGCAGCGTGAGCCCCGAGACGGCCGCGAGGAGCGGCCCGGCCGCGAGCACCGCGACGCTTCCGGGATCGCGCCAGCTGAGCGCCGTCCATGCGAGCCCCGCGAGCGCGAAGAGGAGCGCAAGCCCGAGCGAGATGTTGGCGAGCGGGAAGAAGCTCGCCACCAGCGCGAAGGGCAGCGCGAGCGGTGCGAAGCCGACGCCGAGCGCCGCCGTGAGCAGCGTCAACCCGAGCGGCCATCCTGCGGGGTAGAAAGGGAGCCGGGTGGTCACCCAGGCCGTCCAGAGCGCGGCGCCGGCGGCGGGCGCCAGGCGACGCCCTGTCGCGCGCAGCGCCTGGCGCGTCTCGAGTGAGGGGCGAGGGGCACGTTTGGCGACGCTGCGGTGAGGGCGCTTGCGCGGGCGTGCGCGCAGCTCGTCGGCGAGCGCCCGGGCGCTCGGGCGCTCGGCCGGGTCGAGTGAGAGCGCACCTGCGAGCGCGGCGCTCAGACGGGGAGGAAGGTCGGAGCGCACCGACTCGATCGGCGGCGCGCCGGCGCGGATCCGGCGCGATGTTCCCTCCGGGCTCGCGCTCCGGAAGGGATGGTGGCCTGCGAGCGACTCCCAGAGCATGACCCCGACCGCCCAGATATCGGCCGCGGCGGTGGCGGTCTCGCCGGCGAGCCGCTCCGGGGAGACATAGGTCAGCGTGCCGGGGATATCGCCGATCGCGGTCAGCGTCTCGAACTCCGCCATCTGCGCCAGACCGAAGTCGAGCAGCCGCACATCGATCGCCTCGGCCTCGCCGAGCAACACGTTGGACGGCTTGACGTCGCGGTGCACGATCCCGCGGGAGTGGGCGTGGGTGAGTGCATCGAGCACCTGCGCGGCGACCTCGAGCGATTCGCGGTCGCCGAGGTCGCCCGCGGCGAGCGCCTGGCGCATCGTCCGCCCGGGCACGTACTCGTAGGCGATGTAGACGTGACTCGAATCGCGCGCGAGCGCGTAGATGCGCTGGCAGCGGGGGTGGCGCAGCGCGGCGGCGGCCCGCGCCTCGCGCTCGGCGCGCTCGGCGCTCTTGCCCTCGCGCGCGACCATCTTGAGCGAGATATCGAGCCCGGTCTGCTCGTCGCGGGCAAGCCAGACGTGGCCCATCCCGCCCGAGCCGAGCGGGCGCACCGGCCGGTAACGTCCGAGGATGAGGTCGGGAGCGAGCACGGAGGAAGCCATGCGAGCTTCTACTTCGCGCCGAGGAGAACTCCTTTCTGCCCCGAATCAGGGGCTGTAGATTCGGCGCCTCGGCATGGATTCGCCCGACGACAACTTCTCCTTCGACTTCTTCGACGAGGACCCCGCCCCGGTCGAGCCGGTCCAGGGGCTGCGCGGACGCCTCCCCCAGCGCCGTAGCCGCCGCGGCTCCGGGCCGCCGCGGGCGCCGGTGCCGGCGGCCTCGCTGCTGCGGCTGGTCGCGCTCGTGTTCTTCGTCGTCTTCCTCCTGCTCGTGTTCGTGCTGCTGATCACGTCGTGTGCGGGTCAGTCGCGCCACGCTGCCTACGCGAGCTACATGCGCGAGGTCAACACGATCGCGCAGCAGTCGAGCGCCGACGGGGCCGGGACGGTGAGCGTGCTCACGACGGCCGGGCTGACCGTGCCCCAGATGGTGGGGAAGCTTCAGAGTCTCGCGGCCGCCGAGCAGCAGAACGTGCAGGCCGCCGAGGGTCTTTCGCCGCCGGGGCGCCTGCGGCCCGAGAACGCGGCGCTCGTCCAGGCCCTGCAGCTGCGCGTCCTCGGCATCGACGGGCTCGCGGCTGCGTTCCAGCATGCCGCCGCGACGAAGAGCTCGGCCTCCGCCGAGGCGACCGCCCTCTCCGGCCAGGCCTACCGGCTGCTCGCGAGCGACGTTGTCTGGGACGACCTTTTCCAGAAGCCCGCGCTCACCGAGCTCAGCAAGGACGGGGTCGGTGGCGTGAACGTTCCCGAGTCGAGCTTCCTCGCCGACCCCAACCTGATCGTGACGCCGAACGAGATGGCGCTCGTGGTCACGCGGATCGTCGCTTCGGCGACGACGAAGGGGTCGTGCGCGGGCCTGCACGGGACGAACCTCGTCTCGGTGGAAGCGCTCAACGGCTCGGGAGGGAAGCCGCAGGTCCTGAAGGCGGGCAAGCTGAACACGGTGACCACGAGCTCGAGCCTCGTTTTCCGTGTGACGATTCACGACGGGGGGAACTTCCAGGAGGTGCAGATCAAGGTGCAGCTGACGATCGGCAGCCCCCAGCAGCAGGGCGGCCCGATCAACCGGACCTCGACGGTGCAGCTCATCGATCCGGGAGATGATCAGTCGGTGCTCTTCGGCAATCTCGGGCAGGTGCCCTTCGACTCCCAGACGACCGTGACCGTCAACGTGGCAAGCGTGTGCGGTGAGACGAATCTCGCCAATAACACCGCGAGCTACAACGTGATCTTCTCCCTTCCCGGAGCCTGAGCGGGGGCGTGCACGTCTCGGGAACCCTTGCGGTCATCGTGGCCCTTGTCGGCGTCGTGCTCGCAGCCGGGGGGCTCGGAGTCGCCGCAACGGTCTGGGTGCGTGTCAAGCGCCTGCGGGACGCGCAGCGGACTCTGATCGGAGGCGGGCGCAAGGACCTCGTCGAGTTCGCCGTCTCCCTCCAGGCTCGAATCGACGATCTCCACCGCGCAGTCGATGAGATCGCCTCGGGGCTCGCGCGTGTCGACCGCCGGGTTGGCGACACGCTCGCCAACAGCGCGATCGTTCGCTACGACGCCTACGAGGACACGGGCGGACACCAGTCGGCCTCGCTGGCACTGCTCGACGGCGCACGGACGGGCGTCGTGGTCACGGCCATCCAGGGTCGCGATTACGCACGCATCTATATGAAGGAGCTCGAGCGCGGACGGCCCGCGATCGCGCTCTCCCCCGAGGAGCAGGAGGCAGTCGAGCGGGCGATGGGCCGCTAGCCCCCGGGAAGCGATGCCCGGCGGCGCCGGGCCGGCCTCAACGAATGCGTTTGCCGAGGGGGATCGCCCCGGCGCTACGATTGGCGGCGACGAGTCGCGGTAGGAGACCGCAGCTCGGGCCGGATGATGTGCGGTTGCATGGGTCCTCACAGCGGAAACACCCTCGATCTGCCGGCGGGCACCTCCGCTCCGACGCTTCGTCACGGGGACCCCCCCGCGGCTCTCAGCGGCGACACGGCCACGCGGTCCGGGCGGGGGCGGGTGGGCGTCTCGCTCCGGCGGGGGGGTACGCGATGAGCGGTGCGGCGCCCCGTCTCGCGCTGAGCCGCCGCCGCTTCCTCGCCACCGCCGCGGGCGTCCTCGCGGGCGGGGGTGTCGTGGGCTCCGGGCTCGCCTCGACGACGGAGCGAGAGCGGCTCGTACCGCTCGGCAGCCAGCCGGCCGCTCTCCCCGAGCGCCAGCACGCCTGGGAGGCGACGCTCGGCAGGGATGCCGACGGCAACGCGATCGCCCCCCGCTTCGACCGGCTGCTCTTCTTCGATGTCGTCGGCTCTCCGACCGAGGGCGACGTGCGCCTGCTCGAGGCGTCGTTGCGCAGCCTTGAGCGAACCTACCGCTGGGGCCCCGAGGGCCTGCTCTTCACCGCGGCATGGGGGCCGCACTACTTCGTCGAGGTGCTCGGCGTCGCCTCGCCGATCCCGCGCGCCAAGGAACTTTCGGCCTTCGAGCTTCCGAGCTTCGACGACTACGACCTCTGCCTCCATCTGGCCTGCGACGACGAGCAGCGACTCGCCGAGGTCGAGCTCGCGCTCGTCCACGGCCGCCCCCTCGCTGCTGCCGGGCCGCTCCACCTGGGAGGCGGGCTACGCTGGCGCGAGACGCGGACCGGCTTCACCGGTGCGGGGCTCCCTGCCTCTCACCAGCAGGTCAACGGCATCCCGGCGGGCAATCCGGTGCCCGCGAGCGCGCCCCTGTTCATGGGGTTCAAGTCGGGCCTCACCAAGAACCAGGCATCCGAGGACGACGTCACGATCGCCGGCGGGCCCTTCGCCGGGGGAACGACGATGCAGGTGAGCTACATGCGCTTGCGGCTGGAGAGCTGGTACACGCTCCTGAACGAGGAGGAGCGCGTCGCCCGGATGTACGCCCCCGAGGTGAACGCCGCGCAGGTGGCGCACTTCACGACCGACGCGCCGAGCGACCCTGACAGGTATTCCTACGCGGCCAGACGCTACGGCGTCGTGGGGCACGCTCAGACCTCGGCCCGCGCCCGGGTCAACGGGCGGCCGCGCATCATCCGGAGGGACTTCGATACCGTCGACGGCGGTCTGGCGGGCCTCCACTTCGTCTCGATCCAGCGCTCGATCGCCGACTTCGTCAAGACGCGCACCGCGATGAACGCCGCCAACGCCTCGTTCATCAACCCGGCGATCGGCGACACCGTCAACAACGGGATCAACGCGTTCATCTTCGTCCTCAAGCGCGCGAACTACATCCTTCCGGCACGCGCGACGCGCTCCTACCCGCTCTCGCCGCTGCAGCGCGCGGCTCTCGCCTGAGAGCGGCCCGACGGCGCCGCACGGGCGGGCCCCTCTTCATGCGAGGCGCCCGATCGGGCGGCTACATTTCAAGAGGGGTGCAGCAGGTCCTCGTCCTCAACGCGAGCTATGAGCCGCTCAACGTGTGCTCGGTGCGGCGCGCGCACGTGCTCGTGCACAAGGGGAAGGCGGAGGTGGTGGAAGAGCTCGACCGACCACTCTGCTCGGCCACGGCGAGGTTTCCGTGGCCGCACGTCATCCGGCTCCTGAGTTACGTGCGCGTTCCGCGCATTGTCCAGCGCAAGATCTCCCGTCGCGCGCTCTTTGCCCGTGACGGCTGGCGCTGCGTCTACTGCGGGAGCGCGAGCGGCAGGCTGACGCTCGATCACGTCATTCCCCGCTCGCGCGGCGGCGGCTCGGTCTGGGAGAACGTCGTCACCTCGTGTGCGCCCTGCAACCTGCGCAAGGGGAACCGGATGCCCCATGAGGTCCAAATGGAGCTCCCCCAGCCGCCGAGACCGCCGGCGCCGGCGCTCTTCATCCGCCTCGCCGCGCCGAAGGTCCCGCAGCGCTGGGAGCGCTACCTCTCCCCCCAGCTGGCTGCCGCTCCCGCCGCCGTCGCCTGACGCGCCGCCCGGGCGACCGCTCCGTCTCAGCCCCGTGCGCGGGGGAGCTCGTCGTGGCGCTCCCACTCCGACCACGATCCCGGATAGAGCCGACCGCTGCGGCCCGCAAGCTCGAGGCGGTGCAGCAGGACACATGCGGTGATGCCCGAGCCGCAGTAGGCCACGAGCTCCCCCGGCGGGAGCGGCGGGAGCGGCTCGTTCCAGGGCGCGTTGAGCGCCCCGGGAATCCGGCCCGGGACCGTGTCGATCGGGTTGGGCTCGCCGCGGTAGCGCGCCGGCAACCGCGCGTCGAGAAGGAGGAGCCGTCCGAGGCGCGCGTTCAGCTCTGCGAGCCCGATCGTGTCGTCTGGGCGGGGGTGCGCCTCGAACACCGTCTCCTCGGCGTGTTCCCAGCCGCGGGAGAGCGGCCCGCGCCAGGCGTCGAGGTCGATCACCGCCGAGCGCTCGTGGCCGAAGTGGCGCAGCAGCCACCAGAGCCGCTCGGCGCCTCCGAGCGACCCGTAGGCCACGACGAAGGTCGAGGAAGCGATCCCGGCGCGCCCCATCGCGTGCGCGAAGGCCTCACCGCGCGGGAGGGGATGGCGTCCGGCTGTCCCGCCGGCCGCTGCGAGCTCGGTCTCGACATCGACGAAGACGGCGCCGGGGATGTGGCCCCCCAGGTAGGCGCCCCGACCCCAGCCCGGGTCGTCGAGCGCCCAGCGACAGTCGACAAACCGGTAGCCGCCCGTGCTCATGCCAGACAGTGTCGCGAAGCGCGGCATCGGCCGCTCGAGGTTTCGCCCCCGCCCGGGGCGGGGCGGGGGCGTCTTCGCTGCGGGCAGGGCTTCGGGCCTTCCTCCCCCGCGCCCGGGCGCTCGCGCATCGCCCGCTAGGCGTCGTAGTACAGCGCGAACTCGAGCGGATGGGGCCGCAGTCGCAGCGGGTCGACCTCCTGCTCGCGCTTCCAGTCGATCCAGGTGGTGATCAGGCCCTCGCTGAAGACGCCGCCTTTGAGCAGGAACGCGTGATCTGCCTCGAGCGCGTCGAGCGTCTCTGCCAGCGACCCCGGCACCTGGGGCACCTCGGCGCCCGCCTCCTCGAAGAGGTCGTAGTCGGAGGGCGCCCCGGGATCGAGGCCCTGCTGGATCCCGTCGAGCCCGGCGAGCAGCATCGCCGGAAACGCGAGGTAGGGGTTCGCCAGTGCGTCGGGGCAGCGAAACTCGATCCTCTTGGCCTTGGGCGAGGCGGAGTAGACGGGGATCCGGATGCACGCCGAGCGGTTGCGCTGAGAGTAGACGAGGTTGACGGGCGCCTCGAAGCCCGGCACGAGGCGACGGTAGGAGTTCGTCGCCGGCGCGGCGAAGGCGAGCAGCGCCGGCGCATGCGCGAGCAGTCCGGCCACGTAGGAGCGCGCGGTCGCCGAGAGGCCGGCGTAGCCCGACTCGTCGGCCATCAGCGTCTGGCCGTCCTTCCAAAGCGACTGGTGGCAGTGCATCCCGGAGCCGTTGTCGCCGAAGAGCGGCTTGGGCATGAAGGTCGCGGTCTTGCCCGCCCGGTTGGCCACGTTGCGAGCGACGTACTTGTAGGTCATCAGCTGGTCGGCCATCCGGGTCAGGGTCGTGAAGCGCATGTCGATCTCGCACTGCCCCGCGCTCGCCACCTCGTGGTGGTGGTACTCACAGGCGACGCCGAGGCGCTCGAGCGTCAGCACCATCTCGGTGCGCAGGTCCTGGAGGGTGTCGTGGGGAGGGACCGGGAAGTATCCGTGCTTCTCGCGGATCGTGTACCCCAGGCCGGGGGTGCCCGAGTTCCAGTGGCCCTCGCTCGAGTCGATCTCGTAGAAGGCGCGGTTCGGGCTCAGCTCGAAGCAGACGTCGTCGAACACGAAGAACTCCGCCTCCGGACCGAAGTAGGCCGCGTCCGCGATCCCCGTCTCCTGGAGGTAGGCCTCGGCCCGCTTGGCAATCAGGCGCGGGTCGCGCTCGTAGGGCTCCCTGCTGATCGGATCGATGATCCCGCACAGGAGCGAGAGCGTCGGCTCCGCCATGAAGGGATCGATGAACGCCGTATCGGGGTCCGGGACGAGCAGCATGTCCGACTCCGAGATGCCCTTCCAGCCGCGGATCGACGAGCCGTCGAAGCCGAGCCCTTCCTCGAAGTCTGCCTCGTCGATCGCCGAGAGCGGCAGCGAGACGTGCTGCCAGGTTCCGAGGAGGTCGGTGAATTTGAGATCGATCATTCGCGCCCCGCGCGAACGGGCGAACTCGAGTGCCTCCCCCGGCGTCTTCGCGGCCGTGTCCGAGCCATTCGACAGGTACTGCTTCTCTTCCGACATGCCCGTCCTCCCGCGGATTGGTCCAATGAAAAAGCCCCACGACACCCTTGGGTCGTGAGGCTCCGTTGCCTCCCGCGCGCCCGCAGACGCCGCGTGTGGGTGCAACGTTAGCCGCGCGAGCCGGCGCGTGCAACCGGATTCGGCTCAGAGAAAGCTGCGTATCGACGCGCGCTCGACCCGCAGGCCGATCACCCGCGTCCGGCCGTCGATCTGCTCGATCGACTCGGCCGGAACCAGGCGGCGGCGGGCCAGGAACCCCGAGCGCACCGAAAGCGCGTCGGGGAACTCGGGCGAGCTCCCGAACATCGGGCACTCGACGCGTCCGACGACCCGTCCGCGCGCGTCCGCGACGAGGTAGCCGATCGTCTCGCGCAGGTCGAGTCGGGCCGCGCTCATCCCGGGAAGCGTATTCCCTGCCGCGTGCAGAAATCCGCGTCCCGGGGTAAGAAGTCTGTAAGAACTGGCCCCCCGCTCGGGCGGCCGCGGGGCCGCTCGGCCAGGGTGGCCTCTCCCCAGGCGCGTACGCTTGCGCGGCGATGGATCGTCGCGAGCGCCACCTCAAACTCCTCACCGACACGATCGAGGCGGTGAACTCGACGCTCGACCTCGAGCAGGTGCTCTCGCAGGTCGCGACCAAGGTTGCCGACGCCCTCGGTGCCGATGCCTGCTTCGTCTACCTCTTCGACGAGCGCGCCGGCGAGCTCGTGCTTCGCGCGACCTACGGGACGAGCGTCGAGACGATGACCCAGCGGCCGCGGATGCGGACCGGGGAGGGCATCACGGGTTCGGCGGCCAGGGATCGGGCGCCGGTCATGATCGCCTCGCAGGCAAACGTCGACCCGCGCTTCAAGAACTTCGCCAACCTCCCAGAGGACGAGTACCAGTCGATCCTCGCGGTTCCGATCCTTGCCCGCGGGGAGCGGCTCGAGGGCGCGCTCAACATCCGCACGCGCGAGCCGCGTGAGTTCAGTGACGACGAGATCGAGCTCCTGCTCGCGATCGCGGCGCAGGTCGCCCAATCGATCGAGCACGCCAAGCTCTACGAGGAGGCCCAGCGGCGGGTGCAGGAGCTCGAGGCGCTTGCGCGGATCTCCGAGGCGGTGTCGGAGTCCCTCTATCTCGAGGAGTCGCTCGAGGCGATCGTCAAGACGACGATGGACGCGCTGTCGGCGAGCGGCGCGGCGCTCGTGCTCGAGGACGGCGCGATCGCCTGGCCCGAGGGTCGCGCCGACGCGCACGCCATACGCCAGCCCCTGCGCTGGCGGGGGCGCCAGATCGGAGAGCTCGTCGCCGACCGTGCCTCGCCGTTTACCCGCTACGACCGCGAACTCCTCGCCTCGATCGCCCAGCAGGCTGCGGTCGCGCTCGAGCACGGGCGCGCCGTGATGCGCGGGGTGCTCGCTCAGGAGATCCACCACCGGGTCAAGAACAACCTGCAGACGGTGGCCTCGCTGCTGCGTCTTCAGTCGCGCGAGCTGCACGTCGACCCGCGCAAGGCGCTCGAGGACTCGGTCAACCGCATCCTCGCGATCGCCGCGGTCCACGAGGTGCTGACTGAGCAGCGCGACGAGGAGATCGACCTGGCCGAGCTCCTCGACCGGCTGCGCGCGATGCTCACCCAGAGCGTCGGAGCCGGCCGCGTGGTCAGCGCGGAACTCGAGCCGGTCTCGCTCGCGGGCCACCGCGCGACGGCGCTCGCGCTCGTCTTCTCCGAGCTACTCGGAAACGCGTTCGAACACGGCGGAACCCGCGTCCAGGTCGGT
>Ga0302325_10035394_pt1 | contig 10201 bp, 7 predicted proteins | sample Palsa_T0_2_FD_201948 | JGI IMG/M metagenome (GOLD analysis project Ga0302325, IMG submission 201948) | Peat permafrost microbial communities from Stordalen Mire near Abisko, Sweden - Palsa_T0_2 | ecosystem: Environmental > Terrestrial > Soil > Palsa > Peat permafrost | place: Sweden: Abisko... | reverse complement strand
CCAGTCGCCGACAACGATGCGCTGCTTGATTTGTTCCATGATCTGCAGGTACATCGGCCGGCTATCTGCCTGCGAGATGACGATGCCACTGTGCATATCGATAGACTGAGTATACACAGTTGACAGCCGGTGTCAACAGAGCAAATGAGGAAGATTTTGGAGAGGTTTAGCGCACGCGCAGCACCAGAATGGTTTCATCGTCGAAGCGGGGCTGCCCGGCCTGGAAGCGGGCCACGTCGGCAAAGACAGCCTCCGCGATCTCGCCCGCCGGCAGGTTGCGATGCCCGCAGAGGATTCCTGTCAGGCGGTCAGTGCCGTACATATCGCCCTGGGCGTTTTCGGCGTCCGTGATGCCGTCGGAGATGAAGATGAAGGCGTCGCCGGGCTGGGTGGCGACGGAGAACTCCTCATACTCGGCCTCGGGAAACATGCCCAGCGGGAAGCCCTCGACGCGCATCGTGGTGACTTCGCCGCCGCGGCAAAAGATGGGCGGCACGGCTCCGGCGTTGGCCACCTGCAGGATCTGGTTGTCGTCATTCCAGACGGCATAGAGCATGGTGACGTACTGCGAATCGAGGCGGCGCTCCTGCAGGGCATCGTTGAGCAGCTTGAGCATCTCGGCCGGCGCCGGCTTCTGCGCGGCGGCAGAGCGCATGATGCCGCTGACCAGCGCGGCGAACAAGGCCGCTGGCGCCGCTTTGCCGCTGACGTCGCCGAGGATGATGGCCGAGCGGTTGGCGTCGTATTCGACGAAATCGTAAAGATCGCCGCCGATCGACCGGGCAGGCAGAAATCGCGCGGCGAACTCGCCATGCTGGTGTTCCGGGACGGTCGAGGGCAGCAGGCGCAGCTGCACCTGGCGGGCCATGGAAAGATCGCGCTCCAGTTGCTGCTCATGGCGGACGACCTGGCTGTAGAGTCGGGCGTTTTCGATGGCGATTGCGATCTGCGCGGCCAGTGTGGTCAGGGTGCGCTCGTGGCGCTCGTGGAAGTAGCCAGGGCGGACATGCTCCAGATCGAGGACGCCAATGACGCGGTTTTTGTAGAAGAGCGGCACGATCATCTCCGAGCGGGTCTCGGGATTGATCATGTGGTAGCGGGAGTCCAGGCGGACATCGGGGACGTTGATCAGCCGCCACTCGGCGACGGCAGCCCCTACCAGGCCGGTGTTGATCGGCAACGACCGGCTGGGCATACTCGAGTGGCCGAAGCGCCAGGCATAGCGCGTCACCAGCTTATCTCCAGCGGAGTTGACCAGCATGAGCGTGAACATCTGGTAATCGATCAGGCGGCGCAGAAGCTGGCCGATGCGCTCGAAGAGCTGGTCGAGGTCGAGGATCGAGGTCAACTCAACGGCGATCTCATTGAGCACTTCGAGCGCCTGCGCCTGCCGGGTGACCCGCGAGTAGAGGCGCGCATTCTGGATGGCCTGGCCGATGCGCGAGGCGGTCATGGTAAGCAGGTGCAGGTGCTCTGGGCGGAAGTGGTTTACCTCGTCGCTTTCGAGATCGAGCACGCCGATGACTTTGTTCTTGTTGATCAGCGGCACGGAAAGCTCGGAGCGCACCTCTTTACTGGCCGCAATGTAGTGCTCGACAGCCGGGTTCGTCTGGTCGTTCACGTCGTTGATCAGGATGGCCTGGCGCGTTAGGGCCACCTGGCCGACGACGCCGTGGCCCAGCGGAAAACTCATGCGTTCGACTTCAGCCGTGTGTCCCGTTTGAAACCTCATGCGCAGTTCCTTGCCGCTCTCGTCGAGCAGCAGGATGGCGAAGATGCGGTACTGGATAACGGAGCGGATTAGTTCCGAGGTGCGTTTGAGCAGGGTGCGCAGGTCGAGGGTGGTATTGAGAACGTCGGTGAGGCGAAGCAGAAAGCTGTAATCGGCGGCCTCGACGCGCGCATTGACGGGATCCAGATATGTGCCTGCCGCCGGACGGTAATCTCCCTCCAGCTCCGGCCCGCGCCGGTTGACGAGATCAGCGGATGCGGCTTCGGCAGCTGGTTCCGGTGCGGGTGAAGGGATTGGGGCGTCGTCCTGCATCGGGTTGATTGTAGCGGAACGCCGTTGTTTAGGTCGCAAAGCGCGTACACTCTATCCACAGCCGGTTTCGCAATCGCAGTGCTGAAGGGAGCTGGACGTATGAGACTTCCGCTCTTGATTCTGCACATCCTCGGCGGCACGATTGGACTGCTGGCCGGCACCTTCGCCATGGCCGTTCGCAAAGGGGGCTACCTGCATCGCGCCTCCGGCAACGTCTTCACAATTGCCATGCTGACGCTGGCTTCGAGCGGTCTGTGTCTCGCAATCCTCAAGTCTCAGCACGGAAACATCATCGGCAGCATCGTCACCTTTTACATGATCACAACGGCGTGGCTCGCCGGCCGGCGCAGGACGTTAGACCGGTATGACTGGGCGGCGCTCTTCGTGGGGCTCGGCGGAGCAGCCGCCGTCATCACGCTCGGAGTCCAGACACGCCACCACCCCGACAAAAACGCCCCCGCTACCATGTGCTTCTTCTTCGGCGTTGTCCTCCTGCTTGCCGCCGCCGGAGACATCCGTATGCTCGCCGTCGGAGGCATTGCTGGCCGGCAGCGCATCACGCGTCACCTTTGGCGCATGTGCTTCGGGCTCTTCATCGCCACAGGCTCTTTTTTCCTCGGCCAGCAACAAGTCTTTCCCGTTTTCCTGCGCGGCTCGATATTCCTGACAGTCCTCGCCGTCCTGCCCTTCCCGTTGATGATCTATTGGCTTCTCCGCGTGCGCTTCAGCAAGGCCTACAATGTACGACCACCTCCCGCGCCAATACCCGTGGCTCCTTGAAGCTTGCGGCACGGTCAACATTTGCCGGATCATTCATCTTCCTTCAGTCCAAATTCAGCTCCAGCGGCCGGATCCAGAAAACGCCCACCCAAGAAACGACCTTGAATGAGCCGGATCCCAGCGGATTCACCATCGGGTAATGGAAAAAGTGCATAATAATCAAAAATCGTCTTAGAATAGCGAGCCATGATGAAGAACCGCTCCGTGCCAACCGATACTGTCTTGCCGCATGTGATGTATCAGTGCATTCCCGATGCGTTGACCTGGCTGGGCCGGGTCTTCGGGTTTGTGGAGCATTACCGTTATGGCGAGCCGGGTGGCCCCGTGAGCGGAGCGCAGGTGTTTGTCGGAAAGGCCGTCATCCAGCTGTCTCGCGCCCGTGGCTTCAAGATTCCTGAGCAATTGGGCCACGGCACGCAGTATCTCTCCGTCTTCCTCGACGATGTGGATGCGCATTATGCCCACACCAGGGCTGAAGGCGCGCGGATCGTGGAAGAGTTGCACGAGACCGTTTACGGCGAACGGCAATATGTGGCGCTGGATTTAGAGGGCCACCGCTGGCTGTTTTCGCAGCACGCCCGCGATCTTTCGCCGGAGGATTGGGGCGCGACGGTGCCCGGAAAGCCGAAGTCCTAGAAATTCGCTCGAACTGCCGGTTAGTTCGCTCTTCTAGCTATTCCGCGCCCAGTTCGCGCACCATAGCTACCGAAGCCGAAGCCCCGATGCGGTTCGCTCCAGCTTCAAGCATGGCGCGTGCGTCGGCCAGGGTTCGGATGCCGCCAGAGGCTTTGACGCCGCAGCGTGCACCCGCGACCCCACGCAGCAGCGCTACATCGGCGGCGGTCGCTCCGCTGGTCGAGAAGCCGGTCGAGGTCTTGAGGAAATCTGTTCCGGCGTGAATGGCGATCTCCGAGGCGCGCAGCTTCTCTTCAACGGTCAGCAGGCAGGTCTCGAGGATGACTTTGACCAGGGCTCCGTGGCTGTGGGCGACTTCGGCGACGCCGCGGATCGTCCGCTCGACATGCGCATGCTCGCCGCTCTTGAGCTGGCCGATGGAGATCACCATGTCCAGTTCGCGAGCGCCGAGCCGGATCAGCGCGCCCGCTTCCTGGCGCAGCGTCGAAGCCAGCGAGGCGCCAAGCGGAAAGCCGATCACCACGCCGACCGGCACACCCGTGCCGGCGAGCAGGCTGGCCGCCGCCGAAACCCAGACCGGGTTGACCATGGCGCAGGCGAAGCGGTATCGGATGGCCTCGTCGCAGAGATTCTCGACCTGCGTCCGTGTGGCCTCGGGCTTGAGCAGGGTGTGGTCGATCACGGCAGCCAGGCGGCGCCAGTCCGACAGCGTCTCCGCAGCGAAGCCCGCGGCGTCAAAATATCCGTTGTCTATATCGATATCGGCATCGACGTCCGTATCGAGGCCGATCGCAGAGAGCTGGGACGGCGAAACAGCAAGCGTTGCGTCAGGGAATTGCATTCGATTCGGCATTCTCCTGGTACTCCTTTGAAAAGCTTTCTGGCTCCGGTCGCCAGGTGGAGATTTGCGTTCATGACCCGCGCCGGAACAGGAGTATAGCGCTGTTTTGCGGCTTGGGCTACTGGGGATCCGCCGGCATCAGGCAGATATCCGGCAGATTGCGATAGCGTTCCGAGAAATCCATTCCATAACCGATCACGAACAGGTTGGGAATCGAGAATCCGACGTAATCGGCTTCGATCTGTTCGATGCGCCGTGAGGGCTTGTCGAGCAGTGCGGCGATCCGCAAACTCTTGGGATGATGTTGCAAAAAAACCTTGCGCAGATAGGTCAGGGTAAGGCCGGTATCGAGAATATCCTCCACGATAAGAACGTTCTTGCCTTCGATCGGCTCGTCCAGGTCCTTGATGAGCTTGACGGCTCCCGACGAGGTCTGGCTGCCCTTGGCATAACTCTTGACCGCGACAAAGTCGAAAGTAGCGTCGACCGTGACACAGCGGGCCAGATCGGACAGAAACGGGGCCGCGCCCTTCAGCACACCGATCATGACCAGCTTTTCTCCGGCCAGATCGCGAGTGATCTGCTCACCCATCTGACGCACGCGCTCCGCGATCTGCTCGCGGCTAAGCAGGACTTCCAGCCCCTGGGTTGTTGTTGTCGCCATGTGCTCTAGTATCGCCTGTGAGGCTTCCGCTCGCCAACTGGCAGAACGAGACCCGCTTAGCGCTGCTGCCGCCGAAATTCCTGAGATTGCCAGAGGTAGCTACTTGACCCACCGATGTGAGTTGGATGTAATACCCGTCATGCGCAGGTGCAGATATTTGGCTGTCGCAATGATGTTGTGCCTAGGCGCGGGATTTGCCTGTGCGCAGGAGCCTGCGGCGAGCCCGGCAGTGGGCGCCGCCGCGGACAATACGCAGCCGGAAAAACATCCTGCCCGGTACGTTGAAAAAGAGATGTATGTGCCGGTGCTGAACGCGCTGCCGCAGGGCCTGGATGTGCTGGAGGTGTATATCGCCACTCCGGGGCGTCATCCGCTGGCGGTCCTCACGCACGGCTCCGCGGTCGATTCGGCCGAGCACGCCCATGTGACGCCCTGGGCGCAGATGAACCAGGCGCAGTGGTTTGCCAGAAGGGGTTATGTGGTGCTGGTGGTGGTACGCAAGGGGTACGGCAAATCGGGCGGCATGGAGGACGGCAAGTATGGCGGATGCGGCTCCCGGGGAAGCTTCGAGGAGGCCGGCGAGGCTTCGGCGACGGACCTGCGCGAGGTGATCGGCTGGGCGGCCAAGCAGCCGGAGGTCGATCCTGAAACCGTCGTGAGCGTTGGAGTTTCGACGGGAGGCTTTGCACAGGTCGCGCTCTCGGCCAATCCTCCCAAGGGTTTGAAGGCGGCGATCAGCTTTGCCGGAGGGCGCGGGTCGGATGGCAAAGAACACGACTGCAATCTGGACGGGCTGTTGCACGCTTTTCGCGCCTTTGGCAAGGACGCGGCCAAGCATGGGCCGCTGCCGATGCTTTGGGTCTACTCCCAGAACGACCACTACTTTCCGCCCTCGATGGCTACGCAGTTTAACGAGGCATATCGCAAGGGCGGCGGAACGGATGAGTTCGTGATGGCTCCGCCGGATGGCGAGGATGGGCATCACCTCTATAGCCATCCTGACGCCTGGACGGAGACGGTGGCGGGGTTCCTGAAGGCTCGCGGGTTGTTGCCGTTGGGCGACGAGGTGCTGCCGCCGCCGGTAGTTCCGAATACTCCCGCGCCGGACGGTCTGCACGATCACGGCCTGGATGTCTGGAAGAGATACCTGGTCAGCGCGCCGTACAAAGCCTTTGCGACATCAAGCGATGGGTTTTGGGGACTATCCTACGGAGTTTTTGACCAGGCGATGGCGGATCATGACGCGATAGAGCGGTGCAGGAAAGCTGCCGGGGCGAATGCCAATACGTGTCATGTAGTGGCGCGAACGCCGGGAGTGAAGTAGCAGGAGCCGTTTTGAGCCCGGTAACAGTAAAGCCTCGTACTCTGCCGGGGACCATCTACTCCAGCTTGGAAACTCTCCAGGTTCCGTCCGGATTCTTCACGAAGTGAAATGTCTTCCGGATTGCGGCAGAGGGAAGCTGGCTCCCGTCCTTGGTAGTAATTCTCACCGTTTCATTGCATGCCAGCGTCGGTGCATCCGCGGTCCCCGCAGGCGGTTCCGTGCACTTTTCAGTGGCCTCGAACTGCTTGGCGTTGTCGCACCACCTGACCAGAGGCTTAAGCGCCTGGTAGGAGGAATTGAAGACGGCCTGGCAATCTCTGGTGTTCTTGTTGGAGGCCCGGACAAACACACTCTTGTAGGCATTCACGGCCAGATTCAGTTCGTCAAAGTCGGGCGGGCCGGCGGGCTTGACCTGGACTGGTGGAGGGGCCTGGGCCGGAGGCGCCGCCGCAACCACGACCGGCTTGGGACGCACGGTCACAGTTACGGGAGGGAACGCCACGGCGCCATTGTTAGCGCTGAGCTTATAGGTCGTCGTTTGCTCCGGAGTTACAGTCCTTGCATCTTTGGGGTTGAAGGTGCCCATTCCTTCGATTGAGACCGACGAAGCATTGTTCACCTGCCAACTCAGCGTCACCGATTGCCCGTAATCGATGGTCGGCTGATCGGGCTTGAAATAAGCAAGAGTGGGTGGCACGGGGGTTAACTGGGCAGCGGATGTCGCGTTCTGTCCAGCTTTGATTTCGATCTGTTTTCCTTGAACAGGAACATATCCGTCAAGCTGGGCATCGATCGAATGCACGCCCGGAGCGAGGCCGTTGATCGAATATTTGCCTGAAGGGTCCGCGACTCCCGCGTGTTGGCCATTGTCGATCGAGACATGCGCGCCCGGACTGGTCTCGACGACCAGGTTGCCAAGATTGGGAGGCGGAGGAGGCAACAACGCCAAGCCAAACGTGTCGGAGATCTCTCCATTCAAGGCGATGGTAATGGGCTTTTCGGTTGAGTCCGCATAGCCCGGCGCTGCGTATTTCACACGGTGCGGGCCGGCCTCAAGCGAAATGGACGTGCCATCGGAAACGGTGCCCTTGAAATTACCGTCGATAAACACCTTGACTTTGACAGCCTTGGGAATGCCGACGAGGGCGAGCTTTCCAGACTTTCCGGCAGGTGTGAGGGCGGGGATGGGTTCCCTGTACTTCTCCGAGACACCCACCGTAATATCTTCGCTGAAATCCTCAAAGCCGGCCTGGGAGACCACAACCTTGTGCGCTCCCGGGCTGACAGCGACGGAAAGATTGCCTTGCGCGTCGGCCGGCGCGGGCGGCTTTCCATCGATACTTACCAGGGCTCCCGCAGGCGCCTTGGCGATCGCGATGTGAGCCTCCGTAGGTGGTGGTGGCGGCGCGGGCGTCTTCTTCAACAAGAGAACCGCGGCAATGGCGATCACCACGACGAAGGCGGCGGAGACACCCAATATCAACGGAGTACGCGACTTCGCGGGCGGAGCATCGCCAATCGCTCCAATGAAATCCGCGCCCGCGGATGTGGCAGCGGCGGGCTGCTGAAGAGCCTTCTTGGCGGACTGCGCCATTCGCTTCCAGTCCGCCTGTTTGGCGGCGTCGGCGAACTCCATCATTTCGCCCGAGCCCTTCAACGCGGTGAGGGCGCCGTCCGCGTCGTTCTTCAACAAGGCAGCGCGCGCTGCCTCGATAGACCTGCTCACCACTTCCGTTGCGAAAGCCGCGCGAGCCGCTTCGATGCGCTGCACTTCGCCGGTCATTTCAGCGGATTCGCCATAAGCCAGGACAACGGCCCGCAGAGATTCGAATGCGGCAGGGAACTCGCGGCGCTCGGTTGCGCGGCGCGCGTTCGCAATGGCTTGCTGGGTTACTTGCCTGTGCTCGCGTTCGGCCAACAGGGCTGTCAAAAGCTCCTGGACGCGCGGATTATTCGGGGTTGCCGCCAGATACTCCTGAAGAACCTGAACCGCTTCATCCAACTCGCCGCGCTCGCGCAGCAAAGTCACGCGCTTCTGCACTACTTCGAGTTTGCGCGCCACGGCGGCCTGTTGTTCCCGCGCCTCTTCAAGCAACCGGGCTAGAGTCGCGTCGCCTGAGTCTCGACTGGCGGGCTCCAGGAGTCGGATGGCCTCATCGAGGCGCTCTTCGCGGATCAGGGAGCGCGCTTCCGTCGCGGTGCGTTCCACCAGCGTGCGCCGCTGCTGTCCGGCAAGTTCGTTGCGGGCAAAGGTCAGCAGATCGCCGACATCCGCTTGATTTCCCGACTCCAGCTGATACGACTCGAGAAACGTGATGGCCTTTTCGAACTGGCGCTCCGAGATCAGGTCGCGAGCCTTGCGCAGCGTACTGCCGAGCTGCTGCTCGACGCGATGCGCATCGTATTCCTGCCGCAAGGTTCGCTCATAAGAAACCAGTCGCTCCTCGCCCGGCATCTGCTCGATAGCCTTTTGCAGGCCGGCAAGTGCGTCCAGCGGCGCGCTTGGAAAAAGCTCCCTGGCCGAGGAGATGGCGCCATCCACAAAGCGCTTGGCGTCGAATTTGCGCGCAGCCGTCTCCACCTCGACTCGCATGCGGTGCAGCGTGGTCTCGGCGGGTAATTTGTCGATGGCGCGATTGAGCAGGTCGACGGCCTGTTCGTAGTTGTCGGCCCTCAGAAACTCGTTGACGCGCCGGTGGATTTCTTCCAAAAGCTGCCGGCGCTCTTCCTGCTCCTTGAGCCGCGCCAGTTCGCGGCGCAACTCGTCGATCTTGGGATGGGAAGGATCGATGGCTTCGGCTTCGGCGAGCAGTTGCTCCGCGGCGGGAAAATGCTGCGCGGCGATCTCCCGGTGTACCGTGTCAAGAAGTGTGAGAACCCTGCGCTGGAGAGCCTCCGTCTCGACCTGCTTGGCCAGCGCGCCTCGCGCCGCAATCAGCTTCGAGTTTTCAGGGTCCTGCTGAATGGCTCGCTCAGCAATGCGCAGGGCGGCGGTAATATCGCCCCGATCCCTGGCCGCGGCCAACTCCGACAGGGCGGCAACGCTCAGGTCGTAGCGGCGCTTCTTTTCTTCGACGGCTTGAATCTTTCCCGCAAGCTCTGGGAAGGTAGCGTCCAGCCGCTGCGCTTCCTTCAGCAGCGACAGCGCCTCGGGATAGTTCTCAGCGGTGAGAACCTCATCGGCGCGGGTGATGATTTCGCGAAGCCGTTCGGCGCGCTTCTGCCGCTCCTGATGCTCGCGGACCAGCTTGCGCAGCTTCCTGGCTTGCGTGTTGGCCGGGTCAAGCTTGAGCGCTTCATCGAGCAGTTCCAGAGCCGGGGCGTACCGGCTCTCGGTGGTCAGGCGCTCCGCATCGTCAAAGAGTTGGTAGACGCGGGACTTCTTCAAGTCTTCGATGACGTCATGCAGAGCGTCCGCAAAGTCTTCCGCGGTTGCGTAGCGATCGTGAGGATCCTTGGCTAGAGCCTGGTCCATGATCGCGTCGAGCGCCGGCGGATAATCGTGAATGTGTTGCCCCAGCGCGGTGTGCGCTTCGTTCACAATCCTGTAAGAGGCCGTGGCCTCGCCGCCGGCAAAGGGCAGGTGTCCGGTGAGCAGCAGGTACAGCATCACGCCGGCTGAGAACACATCCACGCGGCCATCGATAGCCTCGCCCTTGAAACGCTCCGGCGCAATGTAGTGCAGCGAGCCGATAATCTGGCTTGTCTGCGTGAGCCCGGAGGTCTGTTCGAGGTTCTGAATCTTGGCGATGCCGAAGTCGATAATCTTGGCCACGCCGTTAGGCTGCAGGATCACGTTGGCCGGCTTGATGTCCCGGTGAATGATCCCTTTCTGATGCGCATGCCCCAACCCGGAGCAGACTTGTTCGATGATGCTCAGCTTGGTGATCAGGTCCAGCGGCTTGCCTGAGG
>Ga0302325_10035387_pt1 | contig 10202 bp, 8 predicted proteins | sample Palsa_T0_2_FD_201948 | JGI IMG/M metagenome (GOLD analysis project Ga0302325, IMG submission 201948) | Peat permafrost microbial communities from Stordalen Mire near Abisko, Sweden - Palsa_T0_2 | ecosystem: Environmental > Terrestrial > Soil > Palsa > Peat permafrost | place: Sweden: Abisko... | reverse complement strand
GGCGCCATTCCCACGATGGGCTTGTTCAGTGCGATGGCGCCGGTCGAGCCGTAAAACTTGGCGTCGCCGAAGCTGAAGATCCCGCCGTCGGAGGCGACGAGCCAGTAGCCCCCGCCGTCGGGCGTGACCGCCATGCCGACCACCGGTTTGTTCAGTTCGATGGCGCCGGTCGAGCCGCAGAAGGGCAGGTTGCCAAAGGTGAAGACGCCCCCGTCGGAGGCGGTGAGGTCATAGCCGCTGGGCCCGCCCTTGGGCGCCGTGCAGGGGACCTCTATGTTCTGGGCCGTCCCGGCATCCCCGGTCAGTTGGGGGTCGTGGTGGAACTGGGGCCACGCGCCGGCCTCGTTGACCAAGGAGCCATTGGAGCCGGCGACCTCGTAGTGATAGATGATGCTGCCGGCGGTCTGGTACCCGGCCAGGGTGATGCCGACGGTCCCGTTGGGGTCGTCGGTGATGAGCGGCGAGTTCTGGAACCCGGTATCGCCCTGGAGCGTCGTGATTACCGCCCCGGTCTTGCCGTCGAGGACGACGACCCCGTTGACCGTCGCGGCCAACACGTCCTGATACCCGCTCCCGAGGTCGGCGGTCACGACTGAACCGAGCACCCGTGGCGTGTTCGTGCTCCACAGCGTGGCGCCGTTGGCCCCGTTGAGGGCGTAGACCGTTCCGCTGGAGCCGTTGTCGGTGGCCTCGACCACCTGCAGCTGCCCGTTGCCCATGACGTCGGCCAGGGCCGGGCTGCTCTTGGTGTTGCCGTCGAGAGAGGCCGACCATACGAAGTTGCAGTGGCTGTCGACGGCGATCAGTTTGTCCGTATCTGATTGGTTGTAGGTGGCGCCGGTGCCGAAGACGATGCCGACCGTCTGCGAACTACCGAAGAACTCCCCGACGGCCGGCGAGGACTCGACGGTCTCATTGGTGTCGTAGTCGCAGTCGAGGCCGGCACCGGGCTGCGAGCCTCCCGCGTTGCCGGTCGGGCTCAGCACCCGCAGGTGGCCGCCGTTGGGGTAGTTCACGCCGTATGCGATGCCGGCGGTCGAATCGCCTCCCTCGACGATCTCGTTCTGCCCGTTCCCATAGAGGTCGGCCAGCGCCGGCGTGGTGAAGTCACTGTCCGCTTGGAACCAGGGGAAGCCGCTCAACATCGCACCATTGGCGGCGTTGAGTGCGTCTTGGTCCTGCCCGAGCGAGCCGGCGGTCACGTCGGTGCCACCTTGGAGGTCACCGACCGCCAGGGAAGCCTGAACGCCGCTGTGCGCTCCCAAGGGATCGGTAGGGGGATTCGACTCTTGGACGAACCAGGCGTCGCCTCCCGTGGGGCTGATGGCCTGGTAGCCACCGGTGTTGGGATTCCCGGCATCACCGCCACCGACGAACACGGTGTCGAGGTTGCTCCCCGCGGTGAGCGCGGCAACTGAAGGGCTGGAGTTGATGGGCGCTCCGGCCTTGTACGTCCAGACCGGCGCGCCCGTCGCCAGGCGGTAGGCGTAGACATTGCCGGCTTCGTCGCCGACGACCACGGCCGGACCGCCCGGCAGGTTCGCCACGTTGGGGGATGAGAGCGCGATCGGAGTCCCCCCGTCCGGGATCACGGGGGTCTGCCAGACCGGCGAGCCGAATGAAATGGCGTGCGGCGTGGCGCTGGGCTCTGCCGCCCCCGCCCCGGGGAGTGAGCCCACGGACGCCAACAGGGGACCCGCCCCAAGCGCCAGCACACCCATTGTCACGACACCGGCAACCGTGCCTTTCCGCGATCCCGCGGTTCCGGGGGCACGGCCCCGATTCGTCCTGCGCATCGGCACTACCTTGCCCAATCGCCACGGATCGCAAACGCGGACCCGGGTGGGGCCTTCTCCTGCTGATCACCAGGGCGTTCGCCCGACCGTTCGCCCAGCCGTTGCCGCCCCCCTCTCCCTATCTCCCGGGTCTCGGCAATCCAGTCGGCTGCACCCTCGAGGGGCGCCTCCCGAAACGTGCAGGGCCGGAACTGGGCATCGCGGCCACGAGTGATCAATCCGGCACCCTCGAGCACCTTGAGGTGCCGCGAGATCGACTGCAGGCTCATCTCGAACGGCTCGGCCAGCACGTTCACGGTGGCCTGGCCCCGGGCCAGACGCGCCAGAATGGCCCGTCGGGTGGGGTCGGCCAGCGCCGCGAAGGTGAGGCCGAGCTCCCAGTCGTCCACGGCATTTAACCTATCAGTTGATAAACCTGCCGGCTGATTATGTGGCACCGGCCCGGAACGAGGCATGATGCACCCGATGTACCCGACCTTTGTAAGGGACCAGTGACGTGGCGCTGCCCCCCGCCATAGAGATCGCCCGTCAGGCGAAAATGCGGCCGATCGACGAGATCGCCGGGCAGATGGGGATCCCACCCGGCTTGCTCGAGCACTACGGGTCGCACGTGGCCAAGATCAACCTCGATGCGGTCGAGTCCCTATCGGGGCGGCCGAAAGCTCGCTACATCGTCGTCACGGCGATCACACCGACGCCGCTCGGCGAGGGCAAGACGACGACGACGATCGGCCTCGGGCAGGCCCTCGCCTGCCTGGGCAAGCAGGCGACGATCGCCATCCGTCAGGCGTCCATGGGGCCGACGTTCGGCATCAAAGGCGGCGCGGCCGGCGGTGGGTACAGCCAGGTCGTCCCCTTCGAGAGTCTCAATCTGCATCTGACGGGCGATCTCCACGCGGTGACGGCTGCCAACAATCTCCTGGCCGCCATGGTGGACAACCATCTCCAGCAGGGCAACGCCCGCAACATCGATCCCCATGGCATCACCTGGAGAAGGGTGCTCGACGTCAACGACCGCTCGCTGCGCAACATCGTGTCGGGCCTCGGTACGCGCGAGGACGGTACGCCGCGTCAGACCGGCTTCGACATCACGGCGGCGTCCGAGGTGATGGCGGTGCTCGCGCTGGCCACGTCGCTGCAGGATTTGCGAGCCCGGTTCGGGCGGATCGTCGTCGGCTACACCGCGCAGGGCGAGCCGGTGACCGCCGAGGAGCTCAAGGCGGCCGGCGCGATGACGGTCATCATGCGTGATGCGATCAAACCGAACCTGCTGCAGACACTCGAGAACACACCGGTGCTCGTGCACGCGGGCCCGTTCGGCAACATCGCGCACGGCAACTCGTCGGTGGTGGCCGACCTGATCGGGATTCACGCCGGTGAGTACCTGGTGACCGAGGCCGGCTTCGGCTCGGACATGGGCGCCGAAAGGTTCTTCAACATCAAGTGCCGCACATCGGGATTGGTGCCGGACGCCGCCGTGGTCGTGGCCACCGTGCGGGCGCTCAAGCTCCATTCGGGCCGGCACAAGGTCACGGCCGGACGACCCCTTCCTCCGGCCATGCTGGCGGAGAACCCCGAAGAGGTCCATCTCGGCGCGGCCAACCTGCTCAAGCATCTCGAGATCGTGCGCCGGCACGGCGTAACGCCGGTCGTCGCTATCAATGCCTTTGCCGAGGACTTCCCCTCCGAGCACGAGGCCATCAGGGAGATCGCGGCGAGCGTAGGTGTCCGCGCCGCGGTGTGCACCCACTTCGTCAACGGGGGCAAGGGCGCCGTCGAGCTGGCGGAGGCGATCGTCGAGGCCACCGAGGAGCCGAGCCAGTTCCGGATGCTCTACGAGGACAGCGCGAGCTTGCGTCAGAAGGTCGAGATCATCGCGACAGAGATCTACGGAGCCGACGGCGTGGACTATCTCCCACTGGCCGCCCGCCAGATCGACACCTACGAGCAGGCCGGCTTCGGGTCGCTGCCCGTCTGCATCGCGAAGACACATCTCTCCATTTCCTCGGACCCGTCCCTCAAGGGGGCGCCGACCGGTTGGCGGCTTCCGGTGCGCGAAGCCCGCGCCAATGTGGGGGCCGGTTTTGTCTACCTGGTCAGCGGGGACATGCGGACTATGCCGGGACTCTCGTCGAGCCCAGCCGCCGAGAAAATCGACATCGACGACGAGGGCAACGTGGTCGGCCTCTACTAGTTTTTCGCCGTGGGCTGTCTACTGGCACTGTTCGCCTGGATCTCGCCCCGGTTCGTGCTGGCCCTGCTCTACGTCTTCACCAACCGCCTGACCCTCGCCTTCACGTCGGGTTGGGAGGGATTGCTCGGCTTCTTTCTGGTCCCCTACACGACGCTCTTCTATGCCCTCGTCTACAGCCCGGGCATCGGTGTGCACGGGTTCGGATGGGTTGTGGTCGCCGTGGGGCTCTTCTTGGACCTCTCGTCGCTGGACGCCGGTCGCCGGGCCCGGGCACGTGTCCGACCCCCATCCTGAGCCCGAGCAGCCGTGCGGTCAGGCGAGAGCGGAGAATTGCAGGCGTAGGTCGGGCTGGGGACCGAACGACAGCGTGTCCCCGCCTTGCGCAGCCAGCTTCTGCCACCCGGCGATGCCGATCATCGCCGCGTTGTCCGTGGCCAGGGACTGGGGCGGGATCAACAACTGGCTGCCGAACTCATCGGCGATGGTCTGCGCCCGTTCTCGCAAGATCGGGCTGGCTGCCACCCCGCCCACCACCGCCAGGGCGGGATCGCCGAACTCCTCCAACGCACGCCGGATCTTGACGCACAGCACGTCCATACAGGCGGCGACGAAGGATGCCGCCACATCGGCGACGACGAAGGCGGGCTCCTTGCGCACGTAGTTGACGACCGCGGTCTTAAGCCCCGAGAAGGAGAATTCGTAACCGTCCGCCAGCATGGGTCGCGGAAAGTTGAGGACGTCTCTTCCCGACGAGGCCAGCCGGTCCAGGACAGGCCCACCGGGGTAGCCCAAGCCAAGATACCGGGCCACCTTGTCATAGGCCTCACCGATGGAGTCGTCCACGGTCTCGCCGAGCAGCTCGTAGACGCCCTGACTCGTGGCGCGGGTCAGCATGCAATGCCCTCCTGAGACCAGGAGTGCGGTCTGGGGGAACGGGACCTCGCGGTTGGCCAGGAAGACGCTGGCCAGGTGGCCGTCGAGGTGGTTCACGCCGACGATCGGCAGCCCCCAACCGAGCGCGAGTGATTTGGCCGTGGCTATCCCGACCAGGAGGGCCCCCACCAACCCGGGCCCCGCCGTGACCGCGACGCCGCTGAGCTCGGGTCCCGCGATCCCGGCGTCGACGAGTGCCTGATCGACCAGAGCGGTGATCAGCTCGATGTGGGCGCGGCTGGCCAGTTCGGGAACCACGCCGCCGAACTCGGCATGGAGATCGATCTGGCTCGCCACCACCGAGGAGCGCACCTCGTAGGCGTCGGTAACCACGGCGGCCGCCGTCTCGTCGCAGGAGGTCTCGATGGCCAGAATCGACCCGCTCATGCTGACCCCTCCAGCGCGGCGGCGATGGCCTCGCCACTGATCGCCCCCTCCCGCTCGACCACGGCGTTCGGGCCGCGCACATTGACGAGGGTGGAGGGCACCGCGGTGAGGGTTCCGGCATCGATGACGAGGTCCACGTGCGGGGCCACGTGCGCGCCAGCCTCCCCGGCCGACGGTGACGTCGGTTCACCGTGACGATTCGCACTGGTGACCATGAGCACGCCGGTCTCCTCCATGAGTGCGAGGAGGAAGGCGTGGGCGGGAATGCGCACGGCCACCTCATCTCTTCCGCTGAGCCACTGTGGTCGCGGCGCGCTTGTCGAAAGACCGAAGGCCATGGTCAAGGGGCCGGGCCACCACCGGGCCGACAGGACCGTCGCCGCGTCGGGGAATTCGACGCCGAGCCGGCGAACCTGGTCCAGCGAGGCGGCCAGCACGGGCAACGGCAGATGGGCGGGCCGGTTCTTGGCCAGGTAGATGCGCTGGACCGCCTCGGGGCGGTCGGGCATGGCGGCCAGGCCGTACACCGTGTCGGTGGGAACCAGGACGACCTCGCCGGCGCGCAGTGCCTTCGACGCGGCATCGCGCGCGTCCTCGTCATCGACACGGAGCGTCCTCATGAATCCGTCACCAGCGCCGGACAGGAGCTCAAAGCGTGAGGGGGCGCACGGGCGAGGCGATGAGCGAAGGGTCGGCTTTCCAGTCGACTCCGGGGACATCGACGTAGAGCTCGATCTCGTTGCCGTCGGGGTCTTCGATGTACAGGCTGTGCGTCACGGTGTGGTCGGACGCCCCGACAATGGTTGCACCGGCCCGCTGCAGCGTGGCCACCATGGCGCGCAGGTCGTCGTCCGTCTCTCCCACGTTGAGGCCGAAGTGGTACATCCCGACACGCCGTCCAGCCGGGATCGGCAGCGCGTCCTTCCCCACCTCTATCAGGAGGAGCTCGTGGTGCGTCCGGCCGGAGGAGAAGGCCGCTATCCCGACGGGGTCCTCACCCGGTTCGGGCAAAATCTGCTGCCAGCCCAACACCTCGCGGTAGAACTGCGCGGAGCGCGTGACGTCGCGCACGTACAGCACCAGGTGGCCCAGTTCGCGCACGGTCATGCGATCGCCGTGTCGTTGACTTCGGGTTCGGGGGCCTCGGCGAGCGATGCCGGGCCGCTGCGCACCCAGTGCGCGTGGGTCGGCATGCCCGGGCCCAGGTGGAGTGGCACGTCGAAGGGCTCGGGCTCCAGGCCGGCCGCCTCTAAAAGCTCGGCGAGGGCAGAGGGGATCGCCGCCGCGATGTCCCAGAGTCGCGGCACGGCGCGGGCATCCGAGGCCAGTCCCCAATAGAGCACGCCGCGGTAGCTCATGATGGTGATGTTGAGTCCCATCCCGTCCATGACGGGCCCGAGAGGGAACATGGCGAGCAGCTCGCTGCCGGCCATGTAGAGCGGGAAGTCGGGACCGGGGACGTTTGAGATCACCAGGTTGGCGACGGGGCGATGGCGATCCGCCAGCTTCATCCTGGTGTAGAGGCGTGCGGCGGCAGCGAACACGTTGGGCGTTGCGTGCTCCGCCCAGTTCTGCAGCGTGCTGGCCCCGAGCGCCTTGTGCTCTTCTTTTGCCCCTTTCGTCCCCTCGTGAATCGCCCGCAGCCGCTCCAGAGGATCGTCGAGCTCGGTAGGCAGCTGGACGAACATGGCGGATACCTTATTGGAGCCCTTCAGGTCGGCCATGTCGGGCGTCACGGAGACGGGTACGACCGCCACGAGGGGGGCGTCGGGAAGCTCGTCGCCCGCCAGCAGGTAGGTGCGGAGCGCGGCGGCGCACATGGCGAGGATCACGTCGTTGACCGTGGTTCCCATGGCGTTCTTCACCTTCTTGACGTCGGCCAGGTTGGCGGCGGCGAAGGCGACACGGCGCCGGGCGTGTACCGAGACGTTGATCGATGTGCGCGGCGCACTCAACGGGAACGCCGCCTTTCCCGTTCCGCTCTGCCGCACCCTGCGGATGCCGGCGATGGCCAGGGTCGTGCGCCAGGCCATGCGCCCGATGTCGATCGGTCGGAACAGATTGGCCACCAGAGCGTGCGACACCAGCTCGAAGGTGGACGGGACGCGCATGTCGAGCTGGCGCTCGCCCTGGTGCGCCGGCTCCGATGGTTCGGGCACGAGGTCGAAGAGGACGCCGAGGAGCTCCGCACCCGACACGCCGTCGATCGTGGAGTGGTGCATCTTGGCCACCAGTGCGATCTTGCCGTCCTCGAGCGCCTCGACGACCCACATCTCCCACAGGGGCCGGTCACGGTGCAACTGCCGGCTGGCGACATCGGCCGCAAAGTCGGCGAGCTCGCGCATCCCACCCGGCGAGGGCAGAGCGGCCCTGCGCAGGTGGTTGTCGATATCGAACTCGGGATCATCTACCCAGAGGGGGTGCCCCAGCCGCAAGGGCACTTCCACCAACCGGCGTTGAAAGACCGGCACCAAGGGGATCCGGTCCACGATCATCTGGCGGATGCGGCGAAAGGAGTAGCCGTCGGGAACGGTGGCGGGGTCGAAGACCGCCACCATGGCCACGTGCATGTGAAGGGTCGGCGTCTCCATGTAGAGGAAGCTCGCATCGAGCCCCGTCAACCGTTCAGGGCTCACAGACTCTCCTTGGTCACCGGTGCATCTTCTCACTTCGGCGCGCCAACCGACCGCCCGTCATATCTCCCGGGGATGCCCGTCACATGCCGGGATAGCCCGTCACATCTCCCGGGAGAAGCGGGCCTCGCGCGTTTCAAGGAATGATGGTCCCGTGCCTTTCGTGTATCTCGGCCTGTCCTTACTCGGCGCCTTTTGCGTCCTGTTGACCTATCACCCCCTCCGGCAGGAGCCTCTCAGCGTCCCGAGTTTCATCATCGGCTTCCTGATCGGTGAGGTGCCGATCCAGACGATCGTGTGGCAGGTCGCCGCCACCGTGGTCTTCGCACTGTTCGGCGCCTTCGGGGGGTGGGCCGGCTGGCTCGGTCTGGCCGTGTCGGTCGTCAGCTGGGCCGGGTTGCTCGGTCTGGCCGTATCCGGCGCGCGGGCGGGCCGGGTGGTGGATGCGGCGCTGGCTCAGGTGCGTGACGACGACTTCCCAGTCCCGACCGACGCAGTGGCGGCGAGCTGGGAGCGCACGTGGAAGGTGAGCCGGGCCGTCCCGCTGAAAGGCCGCTCGGTGGGGGTCACCAAGAACATCGACTATTGGGGAGACGGTGACCACCGGCATCGCCTCGACATCTACCGGGCACGCCAGCCGCGCCGTAAGGGCCAGGTGCCCCGCCCGGCCCCGGACAGAGCGCCGGTGATGGTGTACATCCACGGCGGCGCATGGGTGATGGGCGAGAAGCGGGAGCAGGGCAAGCCGATGATGTACGAGCTCGTCGCTCGGGGGTGGGTGTGCGTCGCCATCAACTACCGGCTCAGTCCCAAGGCCACCTGGCCGGCGCACATCGTCGACGCCAAGAAGGCGGTGGCGTGGGTCAAGGCAAATATTGCGGAGTACGGGGGCGATCCCTCTTTCGTGGCGGTGAGCGGTGGTTCGGCCGGAGGGCATCTGTGCGCACTGCTGGCGCTGACCGCCGGGGATCCCGCATTTCAGCCGGGGTTCGAGGATGCCGATACGTCCGTCGATGCGTGCGTGCCCTTCTACGGGGTCATGGACATGACCGGCACCGACGAGGGGGCCCAACGATACGGCTCCGGCCTGCTCGATCTCCTCGAGAAGCGTGTCATGAAGACGACTGCGCTCGAGCACCCCGAGATATTTCGGGCCGCCTCGCCGACGTACCGGGTGCATGCCGACGCCCCACCGTTCTTCGTCCTGCACGGTCGGAACGACACGCTGGTCCCCGTCTCGGTCGCCCGGACCTTTGTCGCCGCGCTCAGGGCCGCTTCGCGGACACCGGTGGCCTATGCCGAGCTGCCGCTGGCCCAGCACGCTTTCGACGTCCTCGCGTCGCTACGCTGTCGGGCCACCACGGACGGGGTGGCCGCCTTTCTCGACGCCGCCCGGTTGAGGGCCACCAGCCGGGCCCCCACGCCACCGCCGCTGCCTAGCGCCTCTGTCCCCAGTGTCCCCAGTGCCTCGGACCCCAGTGCCTCGGACCCCAGTGCCTCTGACGTAGTCTCCGACACCTCCATCTGAGGAGCCCACGGGAGTCGTGCCCGCCGCCGCCCCCGCCGGCGTCAGCCGGGGACGGCCATGCCAGCGCTCAGAGAGAGTTCACCTGGGCCTGCTGCGCCGCGGTCAACTGCACGACGTTCTTGGGGTTGCAGTTCCAGATGGACTGCGTGGGATGGGTGAGAGCCTTGTCGTAGACGATCCCCTTGGCTTCCACCTTGAGCATGGCGAAACACGGTGAGGGTTGGGGGTTCTCGTTGGAGAGAGTCAGGCTGGCAATGGGCGCCTGAATGCCTCCGGCATCCCAGTTCTTGGTGGCGGCGGCCTTGTTCAGCACGCAGCTCACCGTGAGGTTGCCGGCGCCGCAGGCCGAGGCATCCTTGGCCCACAGGAGCCACGACTCGACCCCCTCTTCGTCGTCGAAGTCGACCGGGTCACCCTTGGCGTATTTGTGCATGATGGTGACGAGCTCTTCGGTCGAGGGGTTCTGCGAGGCCTGCCCGAGTGGCCACCATCCCGTCTCGATGTAGACCGGGGGCAGGCTGGGGTTGTCGGCCACGTCTTTCTGGGTCTGGGAGTTGTCGAACTGGGTCCCCAGTAACACGAAGGCGGGGTGGTACCCGGCCGTGGTCATCGCCTCGGCGAAGGGGGTGAAGTTGGAATCGTCGGCGGGCCACAGGGCCGTGACCCCCTTCTGCTGGTACTGCTCGACGTAGGGCGTCCAGTTCTCCACGGAAACCGGAGGCTCTAGGAAA
>Ga0302325_10035386_pt1 | contig 10202 bp, 6 predicted proteins | sample Palsa_T0_2_FD_201948 | JGI IMG/M metagenome (GOLD analysis project Ga0302325, IMG submission 201948) | Peat permafrost microbial communities from Stordalen Mire near Abisko, Sweden - Palsa_T0_2 | ecosystem: Environmental > Terrestrial > Soil > Palsa > Peat permafrost | place: Sweden: Abisko... | reverse complement strand
GGAGAGGTCGCCTTCGATGGCGATGGGTTTGCCGCGCAGCGGGTCGGACCATTCCCAAAAGGCGAAGGTGTGTCCGGGAACCGGTTCGACGTTGAAAGCACGGGACTTCCAGACGGTATTGGCGATTTCGGCGAGGTCGAATTCAGCATCGTTAGCGGCCAGCCAGCCCTTGGCGACCTCGTAGATGGCGTCGAGATTGGTGACTTCGATGAGGACCTCGGGGGTTGCCGGGAGGGGGCCTTCGACGATTTCGAGGTTGCCGATGGGAGCGAGAAAAGGGGCCCCGCGGCTGCCGTCGAGTTGCCATCCGCGTCCGGGTTCGAAGCCGAGGGCGGTGAAGAAGCTGGAAAGTTGGTCGTAGGCCTCGGGGGAAGCGGCGGGGCGTAGGAGGGTGATGCCTTTGATCATGACTTTATAACAGTAACAGCGGTGAAAAATGGCCGCCAATTTAGGCCAAATTCTGCACGTTTTGACACGCTGGAGCGACTTAGAGCGAGTTATAGCGACTTACGGAGCATGTAATAATTACATGGCATTTTCATTCTAAAGGGGTTACGGGAGATTTTGAGTCAAAATGTCCGGAATCGTGCGATTTTTGTGTTTTGGGTAGTTTTGGGGGGTTGACAGGAGTGGGCTTGGGAGGCTTCGTCGTTGGATTTGTTGACAGGGGGGCGACTCGTGAGCGCAGGTTGGTTCGCCCTCGAGTGTCCTTTGGAGGGACAGCCGCCGGTGTGACCCACCCGACCCCAGATCCAGCATCGCTATCCCACTCAAGCCAACTGAAGGCTTGAATGGGGCACCCGGCTGTACTGACATTCCATAGGGGTATCGATTGCTACTCTGTTCGCAGCGCGACCATGGGATCGATACGCATGGCTCGACCCGCTGGGAACAGACATGCGGACAGCGCGACCAAGAGCAGCAAAGCCAACACCGAGAAAAACGTAAACGGATCGGTGGGTGTCACACCGAAGAGTAGACTGCTCATCATACGTGTCAGCCCGAGCGCACCGATGAGTCCAACCATGATGCCCAGCACCACCAATCTCATTCCCTGCTGGAGAACCAGCGAAAGGATGTTTGCGCGGCGTGCGCCAAGCGCCATGCGAATGGCAATGTCGGCGGTGCCTTGCGTGACCAGAAATGACATCACACCGTAGATGCCAATGGCGGCGAGAATCATTGCAAAGCCGGCGAAACCGCCCAGCATGGTCATGGCAAAGCGTTGCCGCGCCATGGAATCCTGGACACGCTGCTCCATCGTCGCGATGTCGTACACCGGCACATCCGGATTGATGGCGTTCACTAGATGAATGATCGCGGCGATAGTGGAAGCGGGATCAGTTGTCGTACGCGCCACGACATACATGGTTCCACGCGGCCTTTGCGCATGCGGGTAGTAGGCCACCATGCGGGTATCGGTGTCGAGGCCATACTCTTTCACGACGCCAACCACCCCGACAATCATCGCCCAGGGGGAATCGTCGCTTTGACGAATACGCTTGCCAATGGCGTCGCCATGCGGCCAAAAGCGGTCGGCCATCTTCTGATCGATGATCGCAACCGGTGGCATTTTGCTCGTGTCGGTTTCAGCAAACGTGCGGCCGCGAACCAGCGGAATCTGCATCGCGCCGAAATAGGGCGGTGTAGCCTCTCGCACATCGACCTGCAATTCAGGCTCGTTGGCGGGCGGCACATAGCCCTCGATGTGCATACCGCCCCAACCAATGGCTGATGTAAGCGGGAGTGCTGAGATTGCGCCTGTAGCTGTGACCCCGGGGAGATGGCTAATGCGCTCGCCCAGTTCCTGATAGAACTGAATGCGTGTGGTCGGATCTTTGAATTGAGGTCCGTAAGCGCCGACGTTCATTGAGACCACGCCTTGCGGGTTGAATCCCGGCGGCACGTTGGCGAGACGCACGAAACTGCGCACCAGCAAGCCTGCCCCGATCAGAAGCGGCAACGAGATTGCGAGTTCAGCAATGACCAGCGCTCCGCGCGCTTTGTCATGGCGGATACTCAATCCGCCACTTAACGATCCCTTCCCGCCGGCCTTCAGATTTGCCGTCAAATCGACGCGCGAGGCGCGCAGCGCCGGCGCAAGGCCAAAGACTACTCCGGTGAGAATCGAGATCGCAAACGTGAAGCCGAGCACTCGGAAATCCATGCCGAGTTCCTCGAGCCGCGGAATGTTGCCGGGATGCATCTTGCGTGCAATGAAGATGCTCAACGCAGAAATCGCCAGCCCGGCGCCGCCGCCCATCAGGCTGAGCGAAATGCTCTCGGTCAAAAGCTGACGAATCACCCGCTCGCGCCCTGCTCCGAGCGCCGCGCGGATGGCGATCTCGCGCTGCCGTACAGCGGCCCGCGACAGCAACAGATTTGCCACATTTGTGCATGCGATCAGCAGCACCAGAGCGACTGCACCCAGGAGGATCAACATAACGGTGCGCACGTTGCCGACAACCTGCTCGATGAGAGGAACCACACTAATCGTAAAGGAGCGATCTCGATGCTTCTCTTGGCGATGCCGTGCGGCAATCACGTCGATATCGGACTGCGCCTGTTTCATCGTGACCCCGGGCTTAAGCCGCGCCAGGATGTTGTAGTTCTCCGAGCCGTAGACATCGGGTTTTCTGGCCTCACCAGCCGGCGGCATAAAGAGTTCAGGTTTGTCGATACCGGCGATTGTGGGAATGACCTCGTGATTCAGGCGAAAATCGGGCGAGAGAACACCGACGACCGTATGCGGTTGACCGTCGAGTGTGATTGCGCGCCCCACAATATTGGGGTCGCCTGCGAACTCACGTTGCCAGAGGCCATACGTGAGCACCACGGTTTCCGGTTTTCCTGGCAGATCCTCCTCGGGTAAAAATATGCGGCCGAGCATTGGCTTCGCCCCCAGCATCGGCAACAAGCTCGATGTCGCGCGAATGCCATCCACCTTCATCGCCTTCGAGCGATCAGTGAGCGTGAAGTTGTCTCCGATGGCGAGAGCTGTGTCCTGGAAAACGTGGTTCTGTGTAACGATGTCGTGATATTGCCCCGGCGAAGGCCAGTCTTGCGGAATACCAATGCCCGGCGAGCGGAGCCAGAGAATGGCGATCCGGTCAGGGGCGGGATATGGCAAAGGCTTGAGCAGCAGAGTGCTGGTGACGCTGAAGATTGCGGTGTTCGCGCCGATGCCGATCCCCAGCGAAAGCACAATCAGCGTCGTAAGGCCACGCGTCTTCGCGAACGATCGCGTCGCATAGCGAAGGTCCTGCAACAGATCTTCGACGAATTTCGTGCCGCGCGAATCGCGAGACTGCTGCTTGACCTGCTCGCTGCCGCCTAACGCCAGATGCGCGCGGCGTATCGCCTCATTTGGAGCGAAGCCTGCGCGGCGATACTGCTCCGCTTCGCGCTCGATATGATCGCGTAGTTCTTCGTCCACTTCGGCATCCATCTCCCGACGGTGGAAGAGCGCGCGCAGGCGGTAGAGCAAGTCATTCAGCATAGGATTCTCCTTACGCCATGTCCAGAACGTGGCCCACAGCGGACGTCAGCTTGTGCCAGGCGGCTGTTTCCAATTCCAGTTGTTTCTGACCCCGGGGAGTCAGCTTGTAGTATTTGGCAAGGCGATTATTTTCGCTCGTAGCCCAGTGCGCCTTGATCCAACCGCGGCGCTCCAGCCGATGCAGCGCAGGATATAGCGACCCCTGTTGCACCTGAAGCGCCTCGCGGGAGACCTGTTGCAGCCGCTCGGAGATCGCCCAGCCGTGCATCGATTCCAAAGCCAGCGCCTTCAGAATGAGCAAGTCCAACGTTCCCTGAGGGAGTTCGATCCGTTCTTCCATCATGGAATGATTGTCCCCTATCACTTCGACACGACGAAGCTACACCTTTGTGATGTCGAAGCGCAAGGGACCGCTTAATTACTTCTGGACCATGGGACTTGCCAGGCTATTCCCGCTAACGTCGTGGCGTTGGAGGATGCTTGCCGGGATTCTCGAGGTGACATTAGGGCGTTTGGAGAATCCCGGCCGGGATGTGCGTTGCCGTGGGCGCCTCTTACTTGCTGCGCGGAGTGCTCTATGGGCTGAACCGGGTCGATGGGATATCCTTTGCCGGCGTGTCCATCCTGTTTCTGGTCATCGCGCTGTTGGCCGCCTACCTGCCGTCGCGGCGGGCCATGCGCGTCGATCCCATGGTGGCGCTCCGATACGAATAGGTCTCAGTTCTGTTCAGACCCGCGAGCAGTCCGGGCCTGCGGCTGCGCAAGTCCCGCCGCTCCCTTTTTCTCGTGTCTTAGAGCATTTCTCCTGTTGCTATGCACTCTTCCAAGTCGGAGGTGTGTAGCTTTTCCTGGGGGAAAAGCTACGCTGCCATCGCGTTTGTCGGGACTAATCCTCTGAACAAGGGCCCGGGCCTTTAAACTATCCTATGTGCGGTGCTGGTCTCTCGCTCGTTGCCGCCACTATTTCCTTCACATTCATCGGCCATTATTGAATAATCGCTGAACCATAAGCGACGGATCATTACCAAAACTGGCCTTCGCCATCGTGTAAGAGACATCGGGTGACAGAACACTGAGATGATCATTCGCAATTGGGCAGTTTGCCTTCTCGTTGTTGCCGGAATCTTCGGGGTTCAGGCTCAGCAACCGAATCCTCCCGCTACGGATCAGCCATCCACGCGGCCAGCCCCGAAAGGGGACAACGCCGGAGGGTCCCCGAATGGGTCTTCGCCGGACCAACAGGCTGGCGCGCAGAGCACGCAAGCCAAGCCTCCGCCAGAGGCGGTGCAGGAGGCCATCCGCAGCTTTCTTGCCATTGGCCCACCTCCAGACCACGAGGCGGAGAAACGTGGCCAATCCATTTTTGTTTCGACATGCGGCTTCTGCCACGGAACGAATGCCACGGGAGGAGCACAGGGACCGAACCTGGTGCGCTCGACCCTGGTTTTGCACGATCAGGGAACAGCAAAGGAGCTTGCTCCTGTGACTCGTAACGGGCGCCCCGACAAGGGCATGCCCGCGTTTCCGGATCTGACCGAGGCCCAGGTCCACGATATTGCGCAGTTTCTGCTGGGAAGAACGCAGGCCGCCGCAAACCGGATGGAGTACAAGGTCCAAAACATCGTGACTGGAGATGCCAGGGCCGGACAGGCCTACTTCCAAAGCCACTGTGCAGACTGTCACTCCCCTGCGGGCGATCTGGCCCACATCGCAACCAAATATGAGCCGGTGGCGCTGCAAGGCCGGTTCCTCTATCCCAGCAACTACAATCCGTATGGCATGGGTCCGCCGCCTGACCCGCGAGCCAAGAAGCACGTGACGGTAACCCTTCCATCGGGCGAGGCATACTCAGGAGTGTTGGCTCACATTGACGATTTCAGCGTTGCGCTGCGGGAAAACTCAGGCACGTATCGCTCGTGGGTTTACGACGATGTCAACGGAATACGGGTGGAGGTGCATGATCCTCTGGCGCAACATTTGACGCTCTTGCGCCATTACTCAGACGCCGATATGCACAACATTCTTGCGTATTTGGAGACTCTGAAGTGAAGCTCAAAGCCGCGGCTTTCATGATTTCTATGCTTCCCGTTTGGATGGCAGCGCAGGGACTTGATCCCTCGGCGATTCTGCACCCGGTTCCGGGCAGCTGGCCGACTTACAACGGCGATTATTCAGGACGGCGATTTAGCCCCCTGACACAGATCAACCAGAGCAGTGTGAGGGACCTGAGGCTGTCCTGGGTTTATCACATCGATCCCGGGCCACGCACATCGCCTTTCGCCAACCAAATCAAATCCACGCCGCTGGAAGTGAACGGCATCCTCTATTTCACGATTCCGGACCATGCCTGGGCCGTAGACGCGCGGACCGGACGCGAGATCTGGCACTACAAATGGGAAGGCAAGGGCGGCATTCACATCGGAAATCGCGGGGTCGGCATCTATCGTGACTGGCTCTTTTTCGAGACCCCGGACGATCACCTGGTTTCTCTGGAGAAGAACACGGGGAAACTCCGCTGGGCAGTCGAGATTGCCGATTTGGACCTTGAGTATTTTTCTACATCCGCTCCGCTGGTGATTAACAACCATGTAATTGTTGGCGTAGGAGGCGATTCGCTCGATGTTCCTGGATACCTGGAATCGCGCGACCCGGAAACGGGGGGGGTGCAGTGGCGGTTCAATACCGAGCCCCGCCCAGGCGAGCCTGGCAGCGAGACATGGCCGAACGCACAGGCAATGGAACACGGCGGCGGCATGACATGGCTGACCGGTACATACGACCCGGAGCTGAATCTGCTGTTCTGGGGAACGGGGAATCCGAACCCCGTTCATGCACCGCAGAGCCGCAAAGGCGATAACTTGTTCACTTGCTCGATTGTGGCGCTCGACCCCGACAACGGGAAACTCGCGTGGTACTTTCAGCCCTCGCCCCACGACACGCATGACTGGGATGACGTCGAAGAGCCGGTAGTGTTCGATGCTGAAGTGGACGGAAAGCCGAGGAGGCTGATCGCGCAGGCGGCGCGCAACGGATATTTCTTCGTCCTCGACCGGACCAATGGTAAGGAGTTGGTGACGACCCCGTTCGATCCAGACTTGAACTGGTCGGCCGGCATCAATCAAAAGGGACAACCGATACCGAATCCGGCCAAGGACCCGCAGACGGACGGGACCCTCGTCAGCCCGGCGTCAGACGGGGCCACTAATTGGCCGTCACCCAGTTTCGATCCACGGAGCGGGCTCTTCTACGTCAGCATCACTCCTTCCTACAGCGTGTTCTACCTGACCGACACCAGCGAACATCCTGAAGGATATGGAGGCATTGACAGCTTCGTTTGGGGTGAGTCGGCGCTTGTCGCGCTCGACTACAAAACAGGCAACGTCCGGTGGCGTCACGTATATCCCGGTGAAGGCGCATCCCTCTCCGGCATTTTGACGACTGCCGGGAAGCTGTTGATCACAGGCGATCCTTCCGGCAACGTCATCGCGTTCGATCCGGAGACCGGCAAACCGCTTTGGCATGCAGGCCTTACTTCGCCCGTAACCAATGGCCCGATGACATACGAACTGGACGGAAGGCAGTACCTGGTGGTCGGCGCCGGCGACACGCTGTACGCGTTCACCGCTTCCCCCGGGCTGAGGTAAACGGCGCGCAAATCGCCAGCGCCCATGGGCCCTGCTCGTGGGACGCCTTTTCGACATTCCTGTTTTCCGAGGACCTGACCCTCGACCATTCAGGATCAGACAGCTGTTCATTGTCCACAAATGAACAGCCGCTTTCGGTTTCGGACAGCACTTGCCTCGCCCAGAGCCGGGAGTTGTAGTTCTCCCCGCTTCATTTTCAATGCATTGCTGACTTCTCGTTATGGCTGTAAACATGCCTGAACGCTCCGTTCTCCCCTCACGCGAATTGTTCGCAGAGAGCCCGGACGGCGAAGGAGATAACTGTGCAACGCACGGTATTGTGGACAGGAATTTGCCGGAGCTGTGGATGGACTCGTGGGTTCATACTCACTCTCGTCATCTTTGGGTGTTTTTCTCCCCAGGGGTCTTTGGGACAAGGGGCTATCGACCAAGCTCCTCAGTCGGAAAAAACGTCAGATCATGCATTCGTTGCCACGATTAAATCCAAGATGCCCACGCTACTGGATACCGACTCTGTGCCCGGTGCGGCCGTCGCCTTGATCCGCAACGGTGAAGTTGTATGGACAGAAGGCTTTGGTTGGGCCGATGTGGCTGGGAAAACCCGGGTCACCCCTGAAACGATCTTCAACGTCGGTTCTATCTCAAAAACGCCCACTGCATGGGCTATTATGCAACTTGTCCAGCAGGGCAAAATCGGCTTGGACCAGCCCGTCGACAAATATCTCACGCGCTGGCATGTGCCGCCATCCTCTTTCGACAGCAAACAAGTTACTGTTCGCAGGCTTCTAAGTCATACCTCCGGAATTTCCGATCACGACTACCATGGTTGGGATCCTGCATCGCCTTTGCCGCCTATTGAAGACTCTCTCGCAGGCAAGACTGGCACGGGCAAGGTACAGGTTGTTTACCAGCCCGGCTCAGGACATCATTACTCTGGAGCCAATTACGCGATTCTGGAACTTCTGTTGGAAGAGCAGTCGGGTCAGCCTTTTGAAGATTACATGCGGTCGCATATTTTCCGGCCGCTCCATATGATTCACTCGCAATATGGTCTTCCATCTGACGACAAGAACGTTATGGCCACGCCTTACGACTCGCTCGGCAGGCCCCTGCCTCTTCTTCGCTATAACGAATTGGCTGCAGCGGGCCTGACCACCGACGTTCACGACCTTGCACTATTTGCAGCGGCAGGGTTGTCCGCTGGGAAGGCCGGGGCACCGGGACGCGGCGTGCTGACACCAAACACTGTCCTGGAAATGCAAACAGCGGTTGCCGGCACAAAGTGGGCGGACAGAGATCCGTTTGGTCCCGATCCGCAATACGGGTTGGGATATACCGTGCGTCCGAGCCAGTTTGCAGGTCACACGGGTGTTGGGCACGGCGGATCAAACAACGGATGGGAAAGCCTCATACAGATCATCCCGGAGACGAACGACGGAATCGTAATCATGACCAACAGTTCCAACGGGAGTGCAGTGATTGCATCGGTTTTGTGTGAGTGGCGCCGATGGGCTGCCAAATCAGGGGCATCCACGGTTTGTCCTACGATTGAGGTTCGTATTCCGCTCCTCAGCGCCTACAAAGCCGGAGGTGTTAGCAGGGTCATTAGCCTCTATCGCAAACTCCGCAATGAGGAGGCCGAGTCTTACGATTTCTCGTCCTACGAACTGAACAGCATGGGATATCAAGTGATGCGGCTCGGCGATGTCGCGGGCGCTGTCGAAATATTCAAACTGAATGTCGAAGAGTTTCCTGAAGAGTGGAACGTGTACGACTCGCTGGGGGAAGCGGAATTGAAGCTGGGCGACAAAGCCAATGCCATTCTCAACTATCGGAAATCGCTCGAACTTAATCCAAAGAACGACAGCGGTCGGGATGTGCTGCGGAGTCTCGGGGTATCTTGATCCGAGGCATTCAGAATAATTTTCATACACGATCACCAACTTTGGAACGGGTTTTTGCTCAGGTTAAGGTTCGGATTACCGGCCTCATCTCCCCATCCAGTTCCTTGCCGAGCCGTACCACGAGCGGCAGCAATTCCTTCACGTCCTGAAGCGTGGTTCGGAAATTCACTATGCAGGCCCGTAACGCGTACTTGCCCCCGATAATGGCATTTGAAAGGTAAGCCTCGCCGCCCCGTTGCAGACGCGTCAGCAGTTCGCGATTCAGATCGTTCAAATAGTCCGAAACGTTGCTGTCCATCCGATCCAGATCGGGCGGGACATAGCGGAAAGTCGTGATACTCAGTCCCTGGCTCAGCGCCTCCAGCTCCTGGTTCCCGGCAATGCACTCGTACATCGCGCGCGAGAGACGGATGTCGTCGGAGATCATCTGCGCGTAGCCGTCGCGCCCCACCTGCTGCAGCGCAAGCCAAACCTTCAGGGCGCGGAATCCTCGCGAGTTCTGCGGGCCGAGATCAAAGTAGTTGATCGCTTCGACGCCGAAATGATAGTAAGGCGGATGGTAGGCAAATGCGCCACGCAGACTCGAAACATCGCGCACCAGAGCGCATCCGGCTTCGAGCGGTGCATAAAGCCACTTGTGCGGATCGACTGCGATCGAATCGGCCTCGCTCAGTCCCACGAACAAAGCTGCAGAATCGGGTGCGACGGCTGCCAGGGCACCGTAGGCGCCGTCGACATGAAGCCACAAATCGAATTCGCGACAGAGGGCAGCAAGCCGGCCCAGCGGATCAACGGCTCCGGTGCTGACGGTGCCGGCGTTGGCAATGACGAGAAACGGCTTGTCGCCGGTCTCAATGTCCTCGAGAATGCGGGTACGCAGCGCCTCAATGTCCATTCGGAATTCCTCGTCGGTGGGGATCCAGCGGATCGAGTCTGTGCCGAGCCCTGAAATATCAGCCCCTTTCTGAATCCATGTGTGGGTCTCCGACGAGCAGTAGGCGCGAAGACGTGCGCCGCCGACACCCCTGCTGCGAATGTCAGGTCCGGCTTTCGCCGCGCGGGCCGCGAGCAAGCACACCATATTGGCCATGTTGCCGCCGCTGACGAAGAGTCCCCCGCAGCCAGTGGGATAGCCGAGCATCTCCGCAATCCAGC
>Ga0302325_10035385_pt1 | contig 10202 bp, 10 predicted proteins | sample Palsa_T0_2_FD_201948 | JGI IMG/M metagenome (GOLD analysis project Ga0302325, IMG submission 201948) | Peat permafrost microbial communities from Stordalen Mire near Abisko, Sweden - Palsa_T0_2 | ecosystem: Environmental > Terrestrial > Soil > Palsa > Peat permafrost | place: Sweden: Abisko... | reverse complement strand
AACGCTGCCCTGTCACGGCAGAGGCCGCGGGTTCGAGTCCCGTCGTCCCCGCCATTCTTTTCAGTAGGTTGGAAGGAATGGCACCCAAAAGTCCAACCCACAATTTCACCCACACCGTCATTGGACGGTCTCCCTTTCGAATCCGACCGCGTCAAGGAATTTGTCTTGAGCGGCGATCATCTCGTCGAGGTCTTCGTCCGTGTACAGATCGAGCGTGGTCTGAATCCGCGAATGACCCAAGATGCCCTGCACCGTCTTCGGGTTCTCTTTCGCCTTGTTGACCAGCCAGTTTGACAGGCTGTGACGGAGATTATGCAGGCCCCACCGATGCCCATCAGGGATGGGAACCTTCGCTGATTGGGGAAAGGTACGCACACGTTTCGTCAACCAGATCGCGTTAACGGCCCAGCGGCCAGCTTCGGAGGCGGAGACATTCCTTCCCGCCGTGCCGCACACCGTCTTAGACCGTGCAGTCTGGCTCAACTCTAGGAAGCTCCAGCGGTCTATGTTCTGGGGGGTTGGAAGCCTGCGGCGATGTCGCGTTCGCTGAGGTCTTTCTTGTTTATCGCAACGTCGCTTATGGGTGCGTCTCCTTGCGTAAGCAGTAGCAGATCACCCTGGGGCTGTCAGTGCTAAATCTCCGCCGGGAGGCTTCCGGCCTCCTGCCCTGCGACGCTCCTTAAGAGATTAGGTGCGGCGCCACAAGCCCGATAAACTCCCGCGGCGTTATGATCTTGGTTTTCTTCCAGAATCTCGGAAAATGCCTCAGATTACCCGTGACGAGATAATCGGCGCGGGCAGCATCGGCACATTCCAGGAACCTATTGTCATCGGGATCGCCCGACACTTCAAGACGCCGCGAAGGTAGACCAGGTTACCTCGGTTTTTGATGAGCTGGAGAAGTTGCTGCCGGAGGCCCTTGCGGATTTTGAGTTCCGGGCGGGAAAGAACTTCGGCATATTCGTCCAGGATAGGTCGGGAGACGTAAAGGCGGGCGGGCTTCGTAATCGCAAGAAGAAAGGTAGTGCGTTGCAAGCCTTCGGGCTTAAGCGCGGCGGAAATGACAACATTCGTGTCAATGACGAGCCGCAGCGGAAGCATTACCGCTTCGATCTCTCGGAACGCGAGGCCTTGATAACCTGCTCGATCTGGCGCGCGGTCAGAGTACTCGTCCCCTTGCGTTCGGATTCCTCGCCGATAACCCTTAAGACTTCGGGCTCAGGCGCAGCAAGCTTTACGTAATCACGGATGCTGAGCAGTACCGCTTTTGGCGTTCCTCGCTTTTCGATAACGAGCGACCGGCGTTCGTCTTCGACCCGGCGAAGGAGCTTGCCAAAGTTGGCGCGGGCGCGCAAGGCGGAGACTACTATCGAGCCGTTCTTGTCAGTGGTAAGGGTCGCCATGAACTCTCCATTTCAATTAACTGAACTGTACAGTTTGCCAAGGACGGAGTCAACGGCTCAAAAAGGACTTATCCCCTGCCCCGCTTGCGGCCTCGCTCAGCAGCGCCAGCGGCATTCCTGGCCGTGACGAGTGCATAGCCCTTGTCATGAAGCCGCGCACGTTCCTGTGACCTTTCCTTTCCTGCGATCCGCCAGCTTTAGGCTACCGTGCTGATGACGCATGCACGTTGCGGACCACTGGGGGATGCTTTCGCCCGTGCAAATAGCCAATCTCGCTATTTTCGATTATCATAGATTGTGAAAATAGCAGGGAACGCTGTTTTCGACCCTGAGAAGGTGGATGTGGCCCACGCTACCAACATTCCCGGCCAGAAAGTATCGCAGGGCAGCTATTCAGCCTTCGTGCCAGCGCCCCTGCCTCCTGAACTGAACTGGACACCGGGGCTGATTGGCGCACTCTCGGACGCAGACCGGCTAATCGGAAGGTTAGCGGGAGAGGGTGGTTGGCTTCCCAATCCTAATATTTTGATCCGGCCGTTCGTACAGCGTGAAGCCGTTCTATCGAGCAAGATTGAAGGCACACAGGCCACACTGGGCGAGTTGCTTGCCGCCGAGGCGGGAGCGATTGTGGATCGAAGTCCCGAAGATCTTCGGGAAGTTGGCAATTACGTAGTGGCTCTTGAGCACGGAATCTTGCGTCTGAAGAAACTACCCCTTCGCGTCAGGCTCACCCGCGAGTTGCACGAAAGACTCATGACGGGCGTTCAGGGGCACCAAGCAGCGCCCGGACGTTTTCGGAGGATTCAGAATTGGATTGGCAAGCCTGGCACCACTATCGCAACTGCTTCCTACATTCCACCCCCGCCCGGAGAGGTCGAGCCATGTCTCGCGGCCTGGGAAAAGTTCCTGCATGAATCGACACTGCCGCCTTTGGTGACCATTGCGCTGGCTCACTATCAGTTCGAGGCCGTTCACCCGTTTCTTGATGGCAACGGCCGAGTCGGACGCCTGCTCATAACCTTGTTCCTGATCGAGCGCCAGATCCTCCCGACACCGCTGCTCTATTTGTCGGCGTTCTTTGAAGCATCAAGGCGAGACTACTACGACGGTTTGCGCGGGATCAGCGAACGCGGGGCATGGAATGACTGGTTGGAGTATTTCCTGCTGGGAGTTGCCCGCATGTCTGAGGATGCTTTGAGCCGAGCCATGCGCATCAACGGACTACTCGCCGAATGGCAGAAGAAAGTCTCCGGAGAATCGAGCAACAACCCGTTGCGTGTAGTCGAACTCTTAGGGGCGAATCCGTTCATCACTACGAGGGGAGTGACGGAAAAATTGGCGATCGCGTTCACGACCGCGCAGCGCGCCATCGCACGACTGGAACGTGCGCGTATCGTAAAACGGGTTGGCGATGCGAAGCGGGACCGAGTCTACTGTGCGACCGCTCTCCTGGATATCCTCGAAGAGCCGGCCCGTCTCAAGCCAGCCGATACCGAAGGAAGTATGAATCGAAGAAAGTAAACGTTCCACTAATCAATGCGGAAGTGCCCGTGTCGAAGTTTTTGGTCAAAAACGAGGGGGCTTCGGGCGGACTTCGTCAGGGTTAAATTTAAAACAAACTGAATTTCAGGAAGATCAAGACTTAAAAGGAAATCAAATGAGAAATGTAATCTACGCAATCAACCTTACCCTGGATGGCTGCTGCGACCATACCAAATTCAATCCGCCGGCGGATGACGAAGTACTTGAACACTACACGCACCTCTTGCAAGAGTTTGACCCGCTCGTCTATGGGCGTAAAACCTATCAATTGATGGTTCCTTACTGGCCTGATATCGCAAAAAGCCAATCCGAGACAAAAGCGGATATCGAGTTTGCTCAAACCTTTGTCTCCAAGAAGAAGATTGTTTTTTCACGATCATTGTCCAGCGCTGAAGATGAAAATACGAGAATTGTTCGAACGAACCTTCGCGACGAGATACTTAAACAGAAGCAAGAACCGGGCAAAGATATTTTGGTCGGCGGTGTAGATGTTCCTTCACAACTAATGGAGCTTGGCCTGATTGACGAATATCGTTTTGTCGTTATGCCAACCATTGTTGGAGAAGGCAGACGATTGCTGGAGGGCGTCCGCCTGCCCGAGAAATTGCAATTGAAACTGGTTGAGTCAAAGCCTTTTAGATCAGGGTGTGTCGCGCTTCGTTACTTGAAACAGTGACAAGATTCCGGCGTTCCAGTATTCACTGACGATGCCGGGTCGTCAAACGATACGGTCTTCAAAGGCCCGGCGACGCTTGTTTCCAACCTCCGAAACGCTGCCCTGTCCCGCCAGTTTGTAAAGTCGCTGAAAAGCAAGCTATACTTACGCTGTCACGGCCGAGGTCGCGAGTTCAAGTCTCGTTGTCCCGGCCATTGTTTTCAATAGTTTGTGAAGAAAAAATGGTCTCTTCGAGTGGTCCTGTTTCGTAACCCGCCTTTTGACTCTCTCTCAAGCGCATCGAGCATATGTCTCACCGTCGATTGCGGTCTTCTGGAAGCCTTCGTTCGGCGCGGCGCGTTGCGCTCGAAGAAGATGGAGATGGCGAATTGAACACGTCCCTGGCGGTGTCTACCGAGAACGTTTGCCGCCATTACCCGATGGGTGAGGCGTTGGTGCGAGCGGTGGACGGAATTTCCATCGACATTGGTGCCGGGGAATTTGTGGCTCTGCTCGGTGCCTCGGGCTCCGGTAAGTCGTCGCTGCTGAACCTGGTTGCGGGCCTTGACCGCCCCACCTCGGGTGCGGTCATCGTCCATGGAGACAACCTAGCGGCGCTCTCGCGCGAGCAACTGGCAAAGTACCGGTTGCATACCGTCGGAATGGTCTTTCAATCCTTCAACCTGATACCCAGCATGACCTTGCTCGAAAATGTGGAGCTGCCCATGCGTTTCGCCGAAGTCGATCGCCGCGAGCGTTCTGCTCTTGCTCGTCGGGCGCTCGAACGCGTGGGTTTGGGCGGACGACTTGCGCATCGCCCCACGGAACTATCGGGCGGTGAACAGCAGCGCGCGTCATTGGCGCGCGCTCTCATTAACCACCCCAAGCTTCTGCTGGCGGACGAGCCGACGGGCAATCTTGACAGCCGCACTGGCACCGAAATCATGGATCTCATTCGCAGCTTCAATCAGTCTCTGGGCATGACCGTGCTGATGGTTACGCACGAGCAGGCCCTGGCCGAGAAGTATGCTGGGCGAATGCTGCATCTGGCGGATGGCAGGCTCATCCAGGACATCCATCCCGGGGACCGACCCAACGACAACGCACCCGACATCTCGTCAGTCAAGGCGCCCGCGCCGCGGGGAGAAAAGCGATGAGGTTTTACGATGTCACCGACCTTGCTGTCCGCAATCTGCGCGAGTCCATCTTCCGGAATTCACTGACCACGATCGGGATCTCGGTCGGCGTGGCTTCGCTGGTCGCGATGCTCTCGCTCGGCATCGGCCTGCAGCAACTCGCTTCGCGCCGACTGCAGAAGTCCGGCCTGTTTGACACGGTCGTCGCCACCTCCAGGCGCGACCTGCGCAACTTGCGCGAACGCGGAGAAGACGGCCCCGCACCGGCCGACAGCCCGGCGCTCGATGAAGCGGAGCGGCGCAAGATCGAGCAACTTCCCGGCGTAGTCGAAGCCTATCCTGATATTCGGTTCGTTACCGAGGTGCGTTTCGACGATAAGCCCCACCTGACGACGGTGGCCGGAGTCCCATTTTCTGCCAAGACCAACAATGACGCTTTCGATGGAATACAGGGCAGCTTCTTTTCATCGGAGACGGCTCCGGAAGTCATCTTGCAGAAGTCGTTTGCAGAAGAGTTGCTGGGCATAAGGTCTAAGCCGGGAAGCAACACAGAGACAAATATCGTCGAGTTGGCCAAGCCTCTGATCGGCAAAGAGCTGACCATGCGCTATGCCGAGCGCACCACGTCTCCCTCTGCTCCACCGTTGGCATCTCTATCCGAATCTCCGTCCAAGACCGGGCCAAGTGACGGTGCCGCATACTCAGTCGTGTCCCGCCAGCAAACGCTCAAAATTGTAGCAGTGACGGACCTCGACCCAGACAGCCTGCGCGGGACCGGGCGTGCGCGTGTTTTCCTCCCGCTGAAGCTTGCGCAAGACCTGCATGTCATGCAGTCCGACCTGCGCGATACTTCGGCCAACTCCGCGCCCACCTATAGTTCGCTCAGCGTGCGGGTAACGAACCCCAACCAGGTCCCGGCCGTCGAAGAAGCCATTAAGAAGATGGGATTCAGCGCTTTTTCCCTGGTGGATGCGACCCGCAGCATGCGCCAGTTTTTTGCCGTGCTCGACGGTTTTCTTGCGATCTTCGGAAGTCTGGCCTTGGCCGTTGCTTCGATCGGGATCGTGAACACGCTGGTGATGGCCATCCTCGAACGCCGGCGCGAAATCGGAATCATGAAGGCCGTTGGCGCAAGCGATGCTGACGTGCGCGGCCTCTTCGTCGCCGAAGCATGCGCCATGGGTCTGGTCGGCGGCACCTTCGGAGTCGCACTCGGTTGGGTCATCGGACGTCTCATCAATTTCGGAACGAACATTTATCTCGAACGCCAGCATTTTCCTCCAGCCGAGATCTGGTCCGTGCCCCTATGGCTGGTTCTGGGCGCGATTGCTTTTTCCGTCTTCGTCAGTCTCGTGTCGGGCCTCTACCCGGCGGCCCGAGCCGCGCGCCTCGATCCGGTGCAGGCTCTGCGCTACGAGTAAACTGAACGGATGCGCCGTTGTTTGCGATGGCTAACATTGGTTCTGGTCCCCTTTCTGTTCTCCGAAGCTCAGGCGCAGGGCCGCATCGATTGCAGCGCGCTCGAAAGTCGCGTCCTCAGTCAAACCGTTCACTACTGCGTTATGTTGCCGCCCGGCTACGATGCCGCAACCGTTGGCCATTCTCCGCGGCGTTATCCGGTACTCTATTTTCTGCACGGGCTCGGCGATAACGAACAAACTTTGTTCAAAAGCGGCGGATCGGAATTGATCGAAGACCTTCGCGAGCAAAAACAGATCTCCGATTTCCTGATCGTCACCCCCGAAGGCAGGCGGAGCTTCTACATCAATTCGGCCGATGGCCGCGTGCGCTACAGCGATTTCTTGATTCGCGAGTTCATGCCTTACATCGAGTCCCATTACTCGATTCGACCGGAGCGCTCGGCACGAGCCATCAGCGGTGTCTCGATGGGTGGATACGGCGCACTCAGGTTTGCCTTTGCCTATCCGGAGCTGTTTTCGTCGGTCAGCGCGCAGAGTGCCGCGCTCATTACCGAATCGCCCCAGGAAACAACCACCGCCATGCATTCAGGGACAGGGCTGGGTGGAGTGCTTGCAGCGGTGTTCGGCGATCCCGTTGACCTACATCACTGGAACCAGAACAGTCCTTTTGTCCTGGCAAAGCAGAACCGGGCACGGATACGGACTCGGGGGTTGGCTATCTATTTCAATTGCGGCCGTGAGGATGAGTTCGGATTCGAGAAAGGAGCCGCAGAACTCGACCGGCGACTCCAGGCAGAAGACATCCAACATGAATTTCACCTTTATTCCGGCAATCACGATGCCGCCTATTTTCTGGCACACCTCGGGGAAACATTGAGGTTTCATTCGCGGGTGTTTGCCGGAGGGAAGTAATTCTTTCTCGGGGGGCAGCGGATTGCTGCGCGCCTGCCGTTGCGGCGGCGTCACAACTCCTCGATCGTGCCGCCCAATTGAAACTCAACGCGGAATCGTCGTCCGGCGGGGGTGTCGGGGGCTCTCACCCCTCCATCGTCGACACATCTCCCGCGTCAACCCCGGCTTCTTTCGCCTTGAGAATCCGTCGCAAGATTTTCCCCGATCTGGTCTTGGGCAGAGATGCCACGAACTCCAACGAGGATGGAGTCGCGATCGGCCCCAGTTCTCTGCGGACGTGTTCGATCAGCGCCGCCGCCAGAGCATCGGACGGCACATGATCGACGCGAACTTGCACGAAGACTTTGATGGTCTCGCCTTTCATCGCGTCCGGCACGCCAATGGCCGCCGCCTCCGCCACCGCCGGATGCGACACCAGAGCGCTCTCGACCTCAGCCGTTCCAATGCGGTGTCCGGCCACGTTGAGCACGTCATCGTATCGGCCAAGCACCGCGATATATCCGTCCTTGTCTTTGGTGGCAACGTCGCCCGTCACGTAGCAGCCCGGAACAACTTGCCAGTCGCGTTCGTAGCGCGCCGGATCGCGCCAGACCGTGCGCAGCATGTGGGGAAAAGGCCGCTTGAGCACCAGCCGGCCTCCGACTCCAGCCGGAGCTGACTTGCCGTTCTCATCGAGTACGTCGGCCTCGGCTCCAGGCATGGCCACGCCAACTCTCCCCGGCCGCATCGCCATGGTCGCCGGTGTGCCGAGCGTCGGTCCACCCAGTTCGGTTTGCCACCAGTTGTCGATCACATAGCCCCACTTGCCGTCGCCGGCCAGGTGAGTTTGTGCCCAACGGAAAGCTTCAGGATTTAGCGGCTCGCCCGCGCACGCGATCACGCGCAAGCCGGTCAAGTCGTGCGCCGCCGGATAACTTTCGCCGAAGCGCATGAACATTCGCAACGCGGTGGGCGCGGTGAACATTTTGGTGACGCCGTAGCGTTCCACGATTTCCCAGGCGATTCCCGGATTCGGGTAGTCGATTGCCCCTTCGCGAAACAGCGTGGTCACGCCCGCGCACAGTGGCGCGTACACGATGTAGGAATGGCCGACCACCCAGCCAATATCAGAGGTGCACCAGAAGACGTCGCGGTCACCCACATCGTAGAAGTTGGCCAAATGGTAGGTCGTCCCCACCATATAACCGCCGTGCACGTGCACCACACCTTTGGGCTTGCCGGTTGAACCGGACGTATAGAGCAGGAAGAGCGGATCCTCCGCCTCCATCTCCTCCGCGGGACAATGCGGCGAAAACTTGAGCAGTTCATTGAAGTCGACCTCGCGCGATCCAGCAACTCCCGTCCCGCCGCGCGAAAACACCACGATCTTCTGAACACACTCCAAGTTATCGACCGCCTCATCGACGATCGCTTTGAGGGCTACGGTCTTGCCGCGCCGGAAGCCGACGTCTCCGGCAATCACGACCTTGGCTTCGGCGTCGGTAATACGGTCGCGCAGCGCCGTATAACCAAGTCCGGCATATACGACCGAGTGAATCGCGCCGAGACGGGCACAGGCGAGCATGGCGACGACGCCCTCAATGGTCAAGGGCATGTAAATGATCACGCGATCACCCTTCACCACGCCTAGAGACTTCAGGCCGTTTGCGAAACGGCAGACCAGGTTGCGAAGTTGTCCATAGGTGACGATCCGCTCGCTGCCATCTTCGCCCAGCCAAATGTAGGCGACGCGATTGCGGTGATCCGAGTCAGCATGACGATCGAGCGCATTGATCGTGATGTTGGTCTTGGCGCCGGTGAACCACTTGTGATGCAATCCGTCCCACTCGAGCACCCGGTTCCACTTCCGTGACCAGGTAAAACGGTTCGCGTAGCTTGCCCAGAAGCCTTCGGGATCTTTGAGCGATCGCGCGCATTCTCCCAGCCAGTCTTTCTGAAGTGCGTTGTCGGCAACGATGGCTGGCGCTGGGTATTCGTCATCCATAACCAGCAGGTTGGAGATGTTCTCTGGCTTCGAATGAAAACTGGCCGGTTGCTCCATGCCAAAGGGTAGCAATAAACTCAGCAAACTACTAGGAAATGCCCGTCGCCGTTAGCCTCGTTTTTCTCCCTTTTGCACCGCGTTTACGGAGAGAACACGGACAAACCCGCCCGGCCTACCGAAGTTGCCTCCCAACACCGGTCGTAGGTCGACGGAGCGCTGGCGACGCAGCCATGGGGCTGTGATTGCAAATGCGCGGCCCCTGAAACATGGGCGGGACGCGGGAAGTCGATTCTGAAATTCTCGACGATGCATTATGAAAGAGCGCCCGCTTCAGAAGCGTCGAGGCTAGGGGGTGGCGCCGCCTCCGATGCGCTACGCTGTGAAGGGCTTCGCTCCGCTACGGCGGCGCTGACGAGAAACTGCGATCGTGTGTCCGGTGCGAAAGGACCACAGGAGAGCATAGGCAAATCAACGTGGTTACCCTGTTTACGTCACCTTCGATCTCTTCGTAAGATGGGCGAAGGGTCAGTCATCATGAATACGGTCGAGTTTCGCAGTCTAATGGCGCATCAGACCCCACACTTACGAGACGAACTTGAGTACTGGGAAGATGACCTGCCTCACCTGCAAATGGCGGAGTTTTTGGACTTCACTCAAAAGGCAATAGTGGCACGCTCATTCGATGTAGTGCGAAAGAGCTTCGAGATTGCTACCACTGCCCTCAAAAGCGGCGACGCCACGCTGCTCAATGCGATTTATGTGTCGTTCCTCGAACGCCTCGACTTTCGCAGCGACGCGGGGAAACAGGCTTTCCTCCTGATGCCCGCTGAGTTAAAGAAAGGTCGTTACGAGGTTCTAGACCACGACGAAAAGCTACTTGGGCGAAAGTTGGGCGTTGACGACCGCGCCTAGGCCACAGAACATTGCGCAGACTGACGAAATCCCGATTACGCTCGTAACCGGGTCAGGCTGGATCCCGCAGCTACAATTCCTGTATGGAACCGTCCCCTTCCCGCCTGCAGTTGCGTCTCGTCGCGGCAAGCTATGCGGTGGTTGGCGTTGTCTCGGCTCTACTGATCTTTGAGCGTTACCTGCAATATGTCCTTAATCCGCAAGATGTGGCAGCATCGAGCGGCATGTACGCGGGCG
>Ga0302325_10035384_pt1 | contig 10202 bp, 5 predicted proteins | sample Palsa_T0_2_FD_201948 | JGI IMG/M metagenome (GOLD analysis project Ga0302325, IMG submission 201948) | Peat permafrost microbial communities from Stordalen Mire near Abisko, Sweden - Palsa_T0_2 | ecosystem: Environmental > Terrestrial > Soil > Palsa > Peat permafrost | place: Sweden: Abisko... | reverse complement strand
GGTTGCAATGGATGTCCGAGATTATTCCAAGTTTCACCGGGCCTAACGCTTGTCCCCCGGCCTCTGGTTGCCCAGCCAATCGCCGATCCGGCCGATCGCCTCCTTCAGTGCGTCAAGGCCCGCGGCATACGAAAACCGCAGGTGGCCCTCGCCGAGGGCGCCGAAACTGGTGCCGGCAATGGTGGCTATGCCTGCCTCATCAAGCAGCCGTGACTGCAAAGTTCGCGAGTCCAACCCGAGGCCGCCGATATTGGGGAATGCGTAGAACGCCCCACCGGGTGCGGCGCAGTGGAAACCCCGCAGCGCGTTCAGCGCCGGAATGATGTACGCGCGCCGCTCGGCAAACGCCGCGACCATGCGCAGCGACGGCTCGCGCGGTCCGGTCAGCGCCGCGATGCCGGCATATTGCGCGGCCGAATTGACACAGGAATGATCGTTGATCGCCATCCGCTCGGCGTGCGGCAACAGCGCCTCCGGCCACACGCTGTAGCCCAGCCGCCACCCGGTCATCGCGTAGGTCTTGCTGAAGCCGTCCAGCAGGATCAGCCGATCGGTGAGCTCGGGATAGGTCGTCAGGCTGGCATGCGTGCCGTCGTAGATCATCTCGCCGTAGATCTCGTCCGACATGATCGTCACGTGCGGATGGCGCGCGAGGCCGGCGACCAGCAGATCCAGCTCACTCTTGGGCACCACGCCGCCGGTCGGGTTGGCGGGGCTATTGATGATCAGCAGCCTGGTGCGCGGGGTAATCAGTGCCAGCACTTCCTCGGCGCTGAAGGAGAACCCCTTGCTCTCGTGCGACGGCAACGGCACCGGCGTGGCGCCGGAAAACCGGATCACGCTCTCGTAAATCGGGAAGCCGGGATTGGGGTAGATGATCTCCGTGCCGGGCTCGCCGAACATCATGATGGCGAAGAACATGGTCACCTTGCCGCCGGGCACGACCAGCACCCGCTCAGGCGAGACCTCGATGCCGTGGCGGCGATGCAGATCGGCCACCACCGCCTCACGCAGCGGCAGGATGCCGTTGGCCGGCGTGTAGCCGTGATGGCCGTCGGCCAGCGCCTTGCGCCCGGCCTCGACGATGTGCGCGGGGGTCGGAAAGTCGGGCTGGCCGATCCCGAGGTTGATGATGCTGCGCCCGGCACGCTGCAGGGCGTTGGCCCGCGCCAGCACCTCGAAAGCGGACTCGGTGCCGAGCAGGCTCATGCGAGCCGACAGGATGGGCATTGGGTTGGTCCTTCGCCGAAACGCTACGGGTCAGTTTTGGATGCAAACCGGGGTTTGCGGTGGCGCGGTTGTAATGCGCCGGCGCAGGCTCGGCCATATGCGAGGCAGCGTCACCCGCCGGCGCGCAGCACCGCCAGGTCGCAACCCTGATCCGCCTGCAGCACCTGGTCAGCGACGATGCGGTCCCATCCCCGCGTGGGTTTCGCTGGCGCGTGCCAGCCGGCGCGGCGGCGTTCCAGCACCTCCGGCGCCACCAGCAGTTCCAGCGAGCGCGCATTGACCGACAGCCGGATGCGGTCGCCGCTTTCCACCAGCGCCAGCGGCCCGCCGGCGGCGGCTTCGGGCGTGATGTGCAGCACGATGGTGCCGAACGCGGTGCCCGACATCCGGCAGTCGCTCATGCGCACCATGTCTTTCACCCCGGCCCGCGCCAGCTTGCTGGGGATCGGCAGGTAGCCGGCCTCCGGCATGCCCGCCGGCGTCAGCGGCCCGGCATTCTTCAGCACCAGGATGTCCGCGGCGGTCACGTCCAACGCCGGATCGTCGATCCGCTCGGCCAGATCCTCGAGCCCGTTGAACACCACGGCACGCGCCTCGGTCTCGAACAGCGCCGGGGTCGCCGCGCTGCGCTTCAGGATCGCCCCACGCGGCGCCAACGAACCGAACAGCGCCACCAGCCCACCCACCGGCGAGACCGGATTGTTCCGTGCGCGGATATAGCGCCGATCGACGAATGCGGGCTCCTGCAGCCGGTGGCGCAACGACGCGCCGGTGATGTCGATCGCGTCCATGTGCAGCAGGTCGCGCAGTTCCCACAGCAGCGCCGGCAGCCCGCCCGCGGCGTGGAAATCCTCCATATAGCCCTCGCCGGTCGGCTTCAGGTCGACCAGCACCGGGGTAGAATCCGACAGCGCGTTCAGCTTGTGCAGGTCGATCTCGACCCCACGCCGCCCGGCGATCGCCGTCAGATGGATCAGCGCGTTGGTCGATCCGCCCAGCGCCAGCAGCACGCGCAGCGCGTTCTCGACCGAGACCGCCGTGATCACCTCGGACGGCCGGATCGGCGCCGCGGTCAACTGCATCGCGATGGTCCCGGCGTCCTCGGCCGCGCGCAGCCGGTCGGCGTGCACTGCGGGGATGGACGCCGAGCCGGCCGGCATCATCCCCAACGCCTCGGCAATGCACGCCATGGTCGAGGCGGTGCCCATCACGCCGCAGCTGCCGGCGGTGGTGGCCAGCCGGCCCTCGAGCTCGCCGATCCGCTCCGCGGTGACCGTGCCGGCGCGGTACTGCGCCCAGTAGCGCCGGCAATCGGTGCAGGCGGACAACCGCTCGCCCTGGAACGGTGTCGCCAGCATCGGGCCGGTGACCAGCTGGATCGCCGGGATGTCGGCCGAGGCCGCGGCCATCAACTGCGCCGGCACGGTCTTGTCGCAGCCGCCGATTAGCACGACCGCATCCATCGGCTGCGCGGTCAGCATCGCTTCCGTGTCGAGCGCGGCGAGATTGCGGTAGTGCATCGAACACGGGTGCAGCGAGGGCTCGCACAGCGATATCGTCGGGAACGGCATCGGCAGCCCGCCAGCGGCGAGCACGCCACGCTTCACCGCCTCGATCAGTTCGGGGACGGTGCGGTGGCAGTTGTTGTAGGCCGAGCCGGTGTCGACAATGCCGACCACCGGGCGGTCGAGCATGGCCTGGGAATAGCCCATCGACTTGGCGAAGGACCGGCGGAGATACAGCGCAAAATCGCGGTCGCCGTAGTTGGACGTGTTGCGCGCGAGGCCGCGGCGGGTGCTGGGATGGGTCATGCGGCGCATGTTAGGGACATGGCGCGGCGGCGGCAATTTTGGTTTGCGCCGCACCTCCCCCGGCAATTTTGGTCGGCTCTTCGCGGGGTCGAACCGTCAACGGGGGGGCCGGTAGCAACGGAGGCGAAAGTTCGATTCAGTCATTTCCGGTAGCCGGTGCAACACAGGTTATCGGCAGATAGATTGGTCCATGGTTCGGTGCAGATCATTGCCCGTCTTGGGCCAAATCCGGGGTGAAGGCTTCCCGAGTGCATCGAAGGGTGGCTTTCTGCATCGTCACTACGCCAGCTACAGCCGCAATGGGTAGATTTCTGATCTGTCCGCTTTTGAGTGGAGAGCCAATGAAATCGGACGTTCGGCTCTAAGGTAGCTGCTCGCTGGAAGCGGTGTGTGGGGTTCCGGACAATGTCAGCGGCCTGTAGTGACCATCGCCTATTCGCATTGTCTGTGACGCGCTTCAGACGTCGACGCCGGCCTCCCGCCGAACCGCCTCAAGCGCCGCGCCGATCTGGGCTTCGTCGTAGCCCAGTTGGGCGAGCAGGCTCGCGTAATTGACGGGGGCGTCGTCGGCATGCGGATGCTTGTGGCCGGTGTCGCGTCGAAATTCGTGGAAGATCACCAGTTGCCGTCGCATCAACGGCTCCGCCTCAGCCAGACGGTTGGTGGCCTGGAGCAACTGCGCGAGATTGTTAAGGCGGGTCGCAACGATAGGATGGTCCGGGCCAAGGCTCACTTCGCTAACGGCGAGAGCGCGGCGCATGAGTGGTTCCGCCTCCTCTAGGCGATCGGTCGCCACGAGGAACTCAGCGAGATTGGCGAGACTTGCCGCTGTGTTCGGGTGTTCTCGACCAAGACTCGCCTCGAAAATGGCGACCACTCGGCGCATCAATGATTCCGCCTCCGCCGGGCGATTGGTAGCCTGTAGCAACAAAGCGAGGTTGTTGAGGTCGATCGCCACATCCGGATGGTCGTCGCCAAGGGCCGCCTTATCGATGGCGAGAGCACGACGATACAACGACTCCGCCTCGGTCAGGCGATTCGTCGCCCGGAGCAGTTGACCGAGGTTATTGAGGCTGGTCGCTACGCTCGGATGATCCCGGCCGAGGCCTGCCTCAATGATTTCGAGCGCGCGGCGCATTAACGGTTCTGCCTCCGCCAGACGGTTTGTGGCTTGCAGCAACGCGGCGAGGTTGTTGAGGCGAATTGCGACGTTTGGATGGTCCCGGCCAAGGTTTGCCTCGCTGATAGCGAGCGCGCGGCGCATCAGCGGTTCCGCCTCCCCCAGCCTATTGGTGTTTTGCAGCAATGCGGCGAGGTTGTTGAGACGAAGTGCGACGTTCGGATTGTCCTCGCCAAGGCTCGCCTCGTCGATTGCCAGGGCGCGGCGCATCAGCGGTTCTGCTTCGGCCAGTCGGTTGGTGACTCGCAGCAATTGGGCGAGGTTGTTGAGGTTACGAGCGACACTCGGATGGGTGCCGCCGAAGCTGGCCTCGTCGATCGCCAGAGCACGGCGCATCAGCGGTTCCGCCTCCGCCAGCCGGTTGGTAGCTTGCAGTAACTGGGCGAGGTTGCTGAGGGCGGCCGCGAAGCTCGGGTGGGTCTCGCCGTAGCTCGCTTCAGCGATCGCCAGAGTTCGGCGAAGCAATGGTTCCGCGCGGGCGTGCAGGGCTTTGACCTGGAACAGCACGCTAAGCTGGTTCATCAGCCGCGCGGTTGGCTCCGCGATCCCCTCCACATCCGCGAACCCGGCCACCGCTTCGGCATGCGGCACCAGCGGATTGAGGCGTGGCCAAGTCCGCACGTCCTGCGGGCTGCCGTCGAATGCCGCATCCAACCAAGCGAGCGCCTGGGTCAGGCGCTCAGTCGCAGTCCCCGCCTCCGTCAGCTCCCGGCGCGTCGCGACCTGTATCAGCCGATGCACCCGGAACGTGTCGCTCGCAGCATCCCGCGTTAGCAGTGAATACGCCGCCAGATCATCGAGCGCAGCCTCGGCATCCTCGCCCTCCCCGCCCGGCACCGGCACACGGAGCAAGAACCACGGCACTGGTTCCGGGGCGAGGAAGGCCAGCCGTTCAAGCAGCGCCCGGCCGGCTGGCGTGAGTTGCTCCACCGATGTTCGCCAAGCATACGCAACCGGGTGGTGGTAGCCGGAGACTGCCTGGCTGGCCCACCCGAGCACGCGGGACCGGTTGCCTTCCCACAACGCGCGGTAGGCGGTGAAGCTCAGCCTTCGCGCCACGATCGTCGCCGCTGCCATTTCAAGCGCCAGCGCTAGTCCGCCAAGGTCCTCGGCCAGCGCACGTGCTTGGTCAGTGTCGTCCGTGGCCATCACCCGGCCGGTACCGGTCGCCTCCAGCAGGAGAGCGGCGGCGTCATCAAAGTTCAGCAACTCAAGGTTTAACGGCTCCACCCCGAGCGTGAAGCTGGCCAGCCTGCTGGTCAGTACCACATGTCCGCCGCTCAAGCGCCCGAGCAGGCTGTACGCCGCCGCCCAAGCGTCTTCGGTGTCGACATTGTCGAGGATTAGGAACCAGCCGGGATTGGCGTTGAGCCAGGAGACCGTGGCTTCGGTTTGCACCGCCTGTTTGGCGTCAGCGTGCTCGGGCAGGTTCAGTGGGCCAGTCAGGGCCGCGAGGCTGGCGCTGAGCCGGTCCGGCGTCTCGGCGTGGAGCAGGGCAAGGGCGGTGTATTGATTGCGATGTGCCCAGGCGTATTCGACGGCAGCGCGGGTCTTGCCGACCCCACCGAGGCCGGTGACGGCGGCGCTTTGGCCCCGGAGGAGGCTGACGCGGAGACGGGTGAGAAAGGCGGAGCGCCCCTTAAACAGACTTCCAATGGAGGCATACGGTAGGATGATGGGGCGTGCGCGCTGCGGCTGCGCGTTGGAAGCTAACACATGGCTCGTCAGCACGCTTTGAACGAATTCGTCAGGACTGTTGACTATGGCGAAGTCGACACCATGCTCGTCCAACCAGGCCAGGAATTCCGTTTGATCAGGCCCATCAATTTGAAGTGGGTCAAACCCAAAACTGTCGGTGGCTCGATAGATCAGCGTTGGCACGCCGTAATGTCTGGCAAGAAAAAATTCCCACTGCGTGTAGGTTGCCCGGTCCAAATCGGGCGGCAGGACGCCATTCAATTTGTCCGTCAGCGCCGCCGCGTCTCCGGCAGTCGGATAAGCGCCGGCGCGCCTACCGATCAAGCAAACAACCGCGCTACAATCCATTATCTGCGAACGAGTTTTTTCCAAAAGGGTACGACTATTCGGCTCAGACCGAAAGGACTCGGGGTCGATCACCAACATGCCGGCCGATCTCAGCAGTTGTGAAAGACGCCGCCTCGCCGCGAGGAATTCTGAACCCGAGCCGGAAATATAAACTCTCTTTGCAGTACCGCCCCGCTGACTCACATCCAACGACTGAAGCTCGGTGACCTCTGGAGGTCGCATGACCCTTATGCAAGTCATCGGGCCAGGCAAAGAAAAGTACTCAATAGAGGCGGGGCCATTCTCGCTGAGAAAGCGGCGAATCACCTGAAATCCTCGGCCAATCCGTTCGCTCAATTTATGTTGCTGGGCATATAACACGAGAGCCGGATCCGTTGGCAGCGACAACGGAGTCGTACTTTTCAAAAGCATCGGCCAATCACAATTCGAGGGAAATAGGCCAGGACTCCGAAATTCAACGTACTCCTTTGTTATCCTGACTTCCACAATACCTGTGTTCTCACGATCGTAGCTACGATGGACAAAGGCGTTAGAAAGCAACTCTCGGATCAGGTCTTCGTCGACCTCAAGACCTTCGATCCGTAGTCCATTGTTCCCGATCTGTGAAATGGTCCTGAGACCTCCCTTGATCTCCTCCAGAACGCGATTGTACTGAACGGATACCGCCCCCGAGAAGTCCGTTCTGCCGAACTGCTCGGCGCCAACATCGCCCACAACAAGCATGGACATCGCAGTGGGAAAAAACCGATGTGGCTCGCGGCAGAAGGACAAGATGGCCGCCCGATGAAGGTAATAATTACCGCCCAGTTCCAGCTCCGATACCAGACCGGCCTCTTCAGCCAGTTGTATCAGGCTTGCGCGCGAGTCGTATTGCTTCCCCGTTGATTTTAGGAAGTCTAGCAGCAAGCTCCTATCCAAATGATTGACGGTTGCCCCGAAGATAGGCCTGCGCTCTTTAGCCATCATTTCGTAAAGCACTTGGAGTTCGGCCGGCGTACGCACCGCGCGGCCGATTTCTTGCCCTGTCGGACTTTTCACGAATTGTGCGTCGCGCTTGGTCCTATTATGAGATATCCATATTCTTTGATCTGCCTTTCGTACCGCCCAAGTTGGTCGTTGTCCGAATTTTTCATAATCGGGACTTTTGCGTTTCTTCTCCATGAAGGTGATGATGTCACCCGCATCAATGTTATCATCTACCGTGGGTGTCCCATCGAGTCCCGTGTCCAGTGCCTCGCACAAGAGCTTGGTAAACACACTTAGTGACCCATCGGACAACTCCGCACTGGTTTGCAAAGGACCGGATGACGCCAGAACGCAAATCCCCTTTGGAAGTGTCTCACCTGCGACATCAACGTTCCGCTTCAAGACTTCGCTGTCGCCTTCACCTGTCAATGTACTGGCGCCCCCTCCTTTCGTGGCGTGACCCGCATAGCAGGCATCAATTATGATCACAGCCCGTTCGACGTGATGGAGTTCCAAAGCCTTCAAAATGTCGCTGAATGGATACAAATCTGTCTTACGGATACCAAACCTGAGGCAAAATGTATCCCCGATGACCTGTCCGTGCCCTGAGAAGTAGAAAACAAGCTGATCAGCCGGTGGCCATTGCTCTAGCAGATCGTCAAGTCTTTCGATAAAATCTGTCTTTCTTTCGCATTCATGGAATGGCCTTGGGCTGGAACTGTCACATCTGCCCAGATCGGCGCTTAGAAGCCTACTATGAATTGTCGAAAGATCAGCGTTTCCAGCGCGAAGATCGCTGCGTGCACTCACGCAGAAGGCAATTCTCTTCGGCTGCACGGCGGCCACAATCTTCAGGCCTCATTATCGTTACTACGTGCAATGGAGATCACAAGATCAGCGCTCGCATCTGTACTGACCAGATCAGCGATCTGAAACTCTGTCATATCCAAAGCAATGCTTATATCTCGTGTTGTGGCAACCGAAACAGTGTAGCGGGGTCTTGTGGATTTCCAATAATTTATGACGGTTATAGTGGTGCTGATAGCTGACAACGCTAGGCCAACCAGAGTGAGTGCGATTGTAAGCCCGCCATCCTTGATACCCACCTCAGGATCAGCCTTCGCCGATACGGTAGGTCTACCAAGCTCGCTGGTCAACAAGTCTCCCAGGGAACCCAAATCTGCCGACGATACTGGGTCAGGCTCAACTTCCATCTTAATCTTGACGTCCATGTCCCCTCCGTTTCATGGAATGTGAAAGCGATGCTTCGTCGAGTCCGGGCTGCAGCTGGACACCCAAACGGAGGTATAGCGGAATTCGACCACGCAGAGAACCTATGTTCCCGCCCTTGGCGTTCGACCGGGCCGATCGGTGGCGAACGTTTGCGTTAGGGCGTCGTCCAAGGCACAACAACGACCTGGATCGCGTGGAGTGGCGTAGCCGTCAAGCTGCGGTCAACGTCCGCTTCCGGCGCCGCCCGCGGAGTCGTCCTACAGCCGACTTGGGTCGGATGCGGTCCTACGAACCTCGCTGCTCAGCCCGGCCTCCCGTCTGAATCGAACTTTCGGTTCCGTTGCCACCGGACCCCCAAGGGCAGGCGGAGAAGTTTGCCTGGATCGGCCCTGTCCCGGCCTTGCGCGGATACGGGCGGAGGCGCCACCTTGGGGCCCCACAACCCCCAAGCTTCAGATGATCGGCGCATGACGTTACCTCGGCAGGCACGGCGCACGCGGACCCAAGGCGGCGATACCGCCATGTTGCCGCTGGACATGCCCGGCCCGGAGCCGCGGGCCGACATGCCCGAGCCGATGGTGCGGCTGGTGTCGCTGACCACCGATCGGCTGACGCTACGGCCGCTGACCCCGCTGGATGCCGAGGCGCTGCATCGCCTGGTCAACGACTTCGAGGTGACGCGAAACCTGACCGTCGTGCCGTTTCCCTATCCGCGCGAACTCGCCGACGACTGGATTGCCGCCACCGCGCGCGAACTGGCGGACGGCACCGCCTACCAATTGGCGATCACCGGCCACGAGGGCGCCGAAGAGCTGATAATCGGCGTTGTCGGCCTGCGGCTGGACGCCAAGGCCCGCACCGGGCGGCTCGGCTATTGGGTGGGGCGGCGGTTCTGGGGCCACGGCGTCGCGTCCGAGGCGGCCGGGCGCCTCGCGCGCTGGGCGATGGCCAACCTCGAGATCGACCGGCTGACCGCCGAGGTGGCGACCGACAATCCGGCCTCGGTCGCAGTGTTGCGCCGCATCGGCTTCCGCCACGTCGGCGACGGCGTGGGCGAATTTCGCTCCCGCGGCGGCCAGCACGCGGTCCTGCGCTTCCTGGCGGACCGCGACGACATTTTCGGCCACACCGAGGTAGACCCGGCGGGGCTGGACCCAGCCGCGGAGCCCGGCAGCAAGCCGCTGCTGCTGGTGGCGGCCTGCGCGTTGATCGACATCGACGGCCGCATCCTGCTGGCGCGCCGGCCGGAGGGCAAGAAGATGGCCGGGCTGTGGGAATTCCCGGGCGGCAAGCTGCACCCCGGCGAGACACCGGAAGCCGCGCTGATCCGCGAGCTGAAGGAAGAACTGGGCATCGACGTCTCGGCCGCCTGCCTGGCGCCGTTCGCGTTTGCCTCGCACGCCTATGAGCGGTTTCATCTGCTCATGCCGCTGTATCTGTGCCGCCGCTGGAAGGGCATCGCGCGACCCCGCGAGGGCCAGACGCTAAGCTGGGTCCGTCCGGCGCGGCTGGCGGAGTATGAGATGCCGCCGGCCGACAAGCCGCTGATCCCGTTGCTGCGCGAATTCCTGTAGTCTCGGGCTGGAAGGAGACAAGCCATGGCTGCTGGAAACCCGACTGCCTGCCTGCTGGTGATCGGCAATGAGGTCCTGTCGGGCCGCACGCAGGACGCCAACATCCGCTTCCTCGCGGTGAAGCTGGGCGAGCTTGGCATTCCGTTGCGCGAGGTGCGGGTG
>Ga0302325_10035383_pt1 | contig 10202 bp, 8 predicted proteins | sample Palsa_T0_2_FD_201948 | JGI IMG/M metagenome (GOLD analysis project Ga0302325, IMG submission 201948) | Peat permafrost microbial communities from Stordalen Mire near Abisko, Sweden - Palsa_T0_2 | ecosystem: Environmental > Terrestrial > Soil > Palsa > Peat permafrost | place: Sweden: Abisko... | reverse complement strand
ATGCGTGGGTGTGGGACATGTACCGGCCCGCCAGGTTCGTGAAGAAAGTTCGCGTAGTCACCTTTAAAGACGTCAACATCGAGGAACTGGCCAAGCCTGACCTGGAAGTTCCAGAAGACAAGCCGGGCTTCCCGGCATAGACGAGCCGGGCTTCCCGGCATAGACGAGCCGGGCTTCCCGGCATAGACGAGCCGGGCTTCCCGGCGTAAGTTCCGCGGAGGGGCGAATGTTGGGGCTTGCTGACGGGGTAGCGGCCTGCCTATTCGACATGGACGGCGTGGTAACCCAGACCGCGGTGGTGCACGCGGCGGCGTGGAAGGAAATGTTCGACGAGTTCCTCCGCACCCGCGCCAGCCAGACCGGAACCGAATTCGTCCCGTTTGATCCGCACGCCGACTACGACGCCTACGTCGACGGCAAGCCGAGACTGGACGGAACCCGGTCCTTCCTGGAGTCCCGGGGCATCGACCTGCCCGAGGGCACGCCAAACGACCCGCCAGGCACGCCTACCGTCTACGGTCTGAGCAACCGCAAGAACGATCTGGTCCTGGCCAAGCTGGCGCAGGGCGGCGTTCAGGTGTACCAGGGCACGATCACCTACATCCACGCGGTACGGGACAAGGGAATAGCCACCGCGATCGTGTCGTCGAGCGCGAACACCCAGCAGGTGCTGGATTCCGCGGGCATTGCGGACCTGTTCGACGCGCGAATCGACGGGCAGATCGCCACGATGCGCAAGCTCCGCGGAAAGCCGGCCCCTGACACGTTCCTCGCCGCGGCGGCCGAGCTCAAGGTCCCGGCCGATCGCGCCGTAGTATTCGAGGATGCTCTGGCGGGCGTCGAGGCCGGCCGGGCCGGCGGCTTCGCGCTCGTGGTCGGCGTGGACCGAGTGGGTCAGGCGGAGCAGCTGTATGAGCATGGCGCGGACATCGTGGTGAAAGACGTCGCCGAGCTCCTGGACAAAGACGGGTACGGCCGATGATCAAGCAGTCCGCGTACGGCACCGAACCCTGGCGGCTCGTCGAGCAGCGACTCGACCTGGGGCTCCTGGCCCAGAGCGAATCGATCTTCGCCCTGTCGAACGGGCATATCGGCCTGCGCGGTAACCTCGACGAAGGCGACCCGCACGGGCTGCCAGGCAGCTACCTGAACTCGGTCTACGAGGTGCGCCCGCTGCCGTACGCCGAGGCCGGCTACGGCTTTCCCGACGACGGGCAGACCGTCATCAACGTCACTAACGGCAAGATCATCCGCCTGCTGGTCGACGACGAGCCGCTCGACATCAGGTATGGCACGCTGCACTCACACGAACGCATCATGGACCTGCGGGCCGGCACGCTGACCCGGCAGGTCGACTGGTCCTCCCCGGCGGGGGCCAGGATCAAGGTGACGTCGGTGCGGATGGTGTCGCTGACCCAGCGCGCGATCGCCGCGATCAGCTACACGGTGGAACCGGTCGACAAGACGCTGCGGCTGGTGCTGCAGTCCGAGCTCGTCGCCAACGAGGAGCTGCCGCAGGCCGGCAAGGATCCCCGCCTGTCGGCCATCTTGCAGTCTCCGCTGGTCAGCGAGCAGCACGAATCGTCCGACGGGAATCCGCCCCGGGCGCTGCTGGTGCATAGGACGCGCGTCAGCGGGCTGCGGATCGCGGCCGGGATGTCGCATGAGATAAGCGGGCCGGCCAAGATGGCCAACCGCTTCGAGTCCTATCCCGACCTGGGCCGGGCCACGGTCGCCGCCCAGGTGGCTCCCGGCGAGCAGCTGCACATCGTGAAGTACATCGGCTACGGCTGGTCCAGCGAGCGGTCCCGGCCCGCCCTCGTCGATCAGGTGGTCGGCGCGCTCGCCGCCGCCCACCTGACCGGCTGGGACGGCCTGCTGGCCGAACAGCAGCAGTACCTGGACGAGTTCTGGGAAGGCGCCGACGTCGAGGTGGACGGCGACGCCGAGATCCAGCAGGCCGTGCGCTTCGGGCTGTTCCACATCCTGCAGGCCGGGGCGCGAGCGGAGTTCCGGCCGATCGCGGCCAAGGGCCTGACCGGGACCGGCTACGACGGGCACACGTTCTGGGACACCGAGAGTTTCGTGCTGCCCGTGCTCACGTACACCCATCCGTCCGCCGCGGCCGACGCGCTGCGCTGGCGGCACTCGGTGCTGGACGACGCCAGGCAGCACGCCACCGACCTCAACCTGTCCGGGGCGGCGTTCCCCTGGCGGACGATCCGCGGCCAGGAATGCTCGGGCTACTGGCCCGCCGGGACGGCCGCGTTCCACATCAACGCCGACATCGCCGACGCCGTCATCCGCTACCTGGACGCCACAGAAGACGCCGCGTTCCAGGCCGAAGTCGGCCTGGAGTTGCTGGTCGAGACCGCGCGGCTGTGGCGCTCGCTCGGCCAGCACGACGCCATGGGCCGGTTCAGGATCGAGGGCGTGACCGGGCCGGATGAGTACAGCGCGGTCAAGGACAACAACATTTACACAAACCTGATGGCGCAGCGGAACCTGGCCAGTGCCGCGGATCTGGCGGTACGGATGCCCGACGAGTCGGACAAGCTCGGCGTGACGACGGAAGAGGCCGCGGCCTGGCGGGACGCGGCGACCGCGATGTACATCCCGTTCGACGAACGCCTCGGCGTTCACCCGCAGCACGAAGGGTTCACCGACTACGCCAGGTGGGACTTCAAGCACACCCCGGAAGACCACTATCCGCTGCTGCTGCACTACCCGTACTTCCAGCTCTACCGCAAGCAGGTGGTCAAGCAGGCGGACCTGGTGCTGGCCATGTACATGCGATCAGAGGCCTTCACCGACGAGCAGAAGGCCAGGAACTTCGCCTACTACGAGCCGATCACGGTACGGGATTCCTCGCTGTCGGCCTGCACCCAGTCCGTGGTCGCCGCCGAGGTCGGCCAGCTTGACCTGGCGCACGACTACCTGGCCGAAGCTGCGCTCATGGACCTGCGGGACGTGGAGCACAACACCTCGGACGGCGTGCACATGGCCTCCCTGGCCGGGGCGTGGATGGCGCTGGTCGCGGGCTTCGGCGGGATGCGCGCGGGATCCGGCACCCTCAGCTTCAACCCCCACCTCCCGAGCGGGCTATCGGAGCTGAGGTTCCGGCTGCGTTACCGGGGCCGGAAGCTGAAGGTCACGATCAGCGCCGAGCGAGCCAAGTACGAGCTGATCGACGGTGAGCCGCTGGCGCTGATCCACCACGGCAAGGAGTTCAAGCTCGGCAAGAGGCCGGCCTCGCACGACATCCCGCCGGTAAAGGCCGGGCCACCCCCGGAGCAGCCCCCCGGCCGTACCCCGTACGGCCGGGTCAGCTACTGACCGTCCCTGACGGCTGATCGCCCTTATTCGACGGAACGGGGCGTGGCGATCCCCGCAGCTCTAGTTCGTCCGTTCCGTGGCTCCGCCCCAGCTCGTTTCATGCTGCACCCAAGCGCCCTGCGCCAAGTCCCCTCCGCTCGAGTCCCCTCCGCTCGAGTCCCCTCCGCTCGAGTCCCCTCCGCTCAAGTCCCCTCCGCCCAAATGCCGCCGGCCGAGGCGCCCCCTGGAGGATTGAACCATCGGGCACTGACATTCCCGGTCCGGTTCCCACCGGACGTCACTTCCGGTCCAGCCTCTCGACAGCGCCAGCCCCGGCCCGGCGGACTACCCCCCGGTTCGGCGATCGTCGAAGCCGGAGGTGATGGCGATGCGTGCCAAGGACATTCTGGGCAAGTCAGGCGAGCAGGCGGCCGCGGAATACCTGGAGGCGAGCGGCCTGCGGATCCTGGATCGCAACTGGCGGTGTGCCGACGGCGAGATCGACATCGTGGCGGTGGAGCGTCACGCGCTGGTGGTCTGCGAGGTGAAGTCCAGGTCCGGGATGCGTTACGGCAGTCCGCTTGAGGCCGTGAGCCGGGCCAAGCGGGCCCGGCTGCGTCGGCTCGCGGTCCTGTGGCTGAACGCTCACGGGGTCCGGTTCGATCAGGTCAGGATCGACGTGGTGGGCCTGGTGTACGAGGGCACCGGCGGGTTCACCATCGAGCACATTCGCGGGGTGGGTTAGCCGTGGCGCTGGCCCGCACCCACTCGGTGGCCCTGATCGGGGTGACCGGCCAGGTGGTCGAGATCGAGGTGGATATCGCGAACGGCCTGGTCGCGACGATCCTGGTCGGCCTGCCCGACACCGCGCTGCGAGAGGCGCGGGACCGGATCCGCGCCGCGATCACCAACAGCGGCGAGGAATGGCCGCATCGCAAGATCACCATCGGGCTCTCCCCGGCCAGCTTGCCCAAGCGCGGCAGCTGGTTCGATCTGGCCATCGCGATCGGCGTCCTCACGGCGGCGGGTACGGTGCCGCGGGCGGCCGTCGACGGGGTGATCTTCTTCGGCGAACTCGGCCTGGACGGACGGCTGCGGCCCGTCCGCGGCGTCCTGCCCGCGGTCCTGGCCGCGGTGGACGCCCGGTTCGGCAAGGTCATGGTGGCCCGGGAGAACGCGGCCGAGGCCGCGCTGGTGCCCGGCGTGCGCGTCATCGCCGTCAGCAGCCTGACGGGGGCGGCGGACTGGCTGCGCGGCACGCCGGGCCTGCACGACGGATTGCCGGTGACCGAGCTCGAAGGCGGCCAGCCACTCCCGGCTGGCCACGTCCTTAACGTCGGCAGCGGTGCCCGCGGGCCTGCCCACAACGATGCCGCCGAGAACGATGCGGCTAAGGCGGCCGGCCCGGGCGCCGTGGCGACGCCAGACCTGGCCGAGTTGCTCGGGCAGGCGATGGCCAGGCGGGCGGCTGAGGTTTGCGCGGCGGGCGGTCATCATCTGTCGCTGCTCGGGCCGCCCGGTGCGGGCAAGACGATGCTGGCCGAGCGCATCCCCTCCATCTTGCCCAGACTCGACACTACGGCGGCGCTCGAAGTCACGGCTATCCACTCGGTCGCGGGAACCTTGCCGCCGCGGGTCCCGCTGCTGACCGACCCGCCGTTTCTCGCCCCGCACCACACCGCGACCAAGGCGGCCATTGTGGGCGGCGGCAGCGGCATCATCCGGCCGGGCTCCGCGTCGCTGGCGCACCGGGGCGTGCTCTTCCTCGACGAAGCCCCGGAATTTGCCCGGGACGTGCTGGACGCGTTGCGGCAGCCGCTCGAAGCGGGCGAGGTCGTGGTGGCTAGATCGGGGGTCACGGCCAGGTTCCCGGCTAGGTTCACGCTGATCCTCGCCGCGAACCCGTGTCCGTGCGCGCGGGCAGCCGGTCCCGCCGAAGGCTGTAGCTGCAGCCCGACCACGCGTCGCCGTTACCTCGGGCGGATCTCGGGTCCGCTGCTCGACCGCGTCGATGTGAAGATCGAACTCGAGCCGGTGGGCCGCACGGAACTGTTGAACGACAGGAGCTTCGCCGAGTCGAGCCGGACCGTGGCGCTGCGTGTGCTGGCGGCCAGGGAACGCGCCGCTCACCGCCTGCGCGGCACCCCGTGGCGCCTTAATGCCGAGGTTCCGGGGTCGGAGCTACGCCGGACCTGGCCGCCTGCGCCTGGTGCGCTGCGCGTAGTGGAAAGGTCCCTGGAGCGGGGCCAGATCAGTGCGCGCGGTGTCGTCAAGGTTATCCGCGTCGCCTGGACCGTCGCCGACCTGGCCGGACGGCCGCGCCCGACCCGGGATGACTGCGACACCGCCCTCGGCCTGTGGCTCGGGGTACGACGATGAGCCCCGCTTCGCTCGCCGCCGAGCTCTGCGAGCGCACGCTGGCTCGGGCCGGGCTCACCTACCTGGCCGAGCCCGGCGATCCCGCGCTCGGCGCCCTGCTCGGGATCTGCGAGCCGGAGGAGATCCTGGCGGCGATCAAGGCGGACATGCTGCCCGGCACCGGGCCCGGCTGCGGCGACAGTCCGGCGAGCCGGGCCGCGCTGGAACGCGCGCTCGGCCGCTGGCGGATCCGTCTGCCCAAGCTGCCCAGCGCCGCGGACATCGCCGGCGCCTGCCGCGATGGCATCAGGCTGGTGTGCCCGGAGGACCCCGACTGGCCCGGCGGCCTGGACCAGCTTGGCCCGGCTCGCCCGTACGCGCTATGGCTGCGGGGAAACACGGACCTACGCCACAGCTGCCAGCGTTCGGTGTCGGTGGTGGGATCACGGGCTGCGACCGGCTACGGCGCGCACGTGGCCGGCGAAATTGCCGCCGACCTCGCCGAGCGCGGCTGGGTGGTCGTCTCGGGCGGCGCTTACGGCATCGACGCCGCTGCGCACCGCGGCGCGCTGGCTACCCGAGGAATCACGATCGCGGTGCTGGCCTGCGGGGTCGACTTCCCCTATCCCGCAGGCCACGCGGAACTGTTCGCGGATATCGCGGCTCACGGCCTGGTGATCAGTGAGTGGCCGCCGGGCTGTCATCCCGCGCGAATGCGGTTTCTGGTCCGCAACCGGGTCATCGCGGCGCTGAGCTGCGGCACCGTGATCGTCGAGGCGGGTGAGCGCAGCGGCGCGCTGAACACCGCGCGGCATGCCGCCGAGCTCGGCAAGCCGCTGATGGCCGTGCCCGGCCCGGTGACCTCGGCCCAGTCCGCGGGATGCCACCGGATCATCAGGGAATGGGGCGCCAGCTGCGTCACCCGCGCCGCCGACATCATCGACCTGCTTTCACCGCTAAGCGCGACCGATGCACCAGCGCCCGCGGGCGCAGGGTCCGCGGGCGCAGGGTCCGCGGGCGCAGGGTCCGCGGGCGGCCGGGGCCCGGCGACGTTGCCGGGCCCCGGGCCGACCTCGCCCGCCTGGGACCCGGCGCTCCCGTATGACGACCTTGACGCCGACACGACCAGGGTCTTGGACGCGTTTCCCGCCCGCGGTGGCGCCGGGACCTCGACGATCGCGGTCGACGCCGGGGTAGATCTCGATACGGTGCTCCGGTGTATCGGCGTGCTGGCCGGCTACGGCTTCATCGAGCGCGGCGACGACGGCTGGCGCCTGCGCAGGCCCGGCTAGCGGGTCAAGGCACCGGCTGAGACCCCGCGATAACGCTGGCCTGCTAACGTTCGTGGCCAGGGAAACTGCTCCTACGGAAGTGCCTGTTATGCGTGGCTATGACCCGGCTGACTGGGAGCCGTTCTTCACCGCCCTCATCGCCGCCGCCGCGGCCCTGACCGGCCTGTTGTTCGTCGCGGTCTCCATCAACCTCAACCAGATACTCGAGCACGCTAAGTTCCTCCCGGCCCGGGCCGCTGAGACTCTATCCACGCTGCTTCTCGTCGTGGTCAGCTCCGCGCTCGCACTCATACCGCAAAGCACCAGGCTGCTCGGCGTGGAGATCGTGATCCTGGTGGTGCCGATGCTGGTCATCACGGTCTGGCGCCAGGTCAGTTACCGGCGCCAGAACCACGACGATCCGCTGCTGTGGACGATCTCCCGGATAATAAGCACGGCGACGGCGACGGTTCCCGGCGCGCTGGCCGGGCTTTCTCTGGCTGGGCACTGGGGTGGCGGATTCTACTGGCTGGCCGCGGCCGCGTTGCTAGGGATCTTGGGAGCCTCTTACAACGCCTGGATTCTTCTCATCGAGATCACGCGCTGACGGGATGACGGGGTGACCGGGTCCCCGTCGCCGGGGAACCTGAGCTATCCGACCTCGGCCCCGACGCGCGCCTCGGCCTCAGCGTCGGCTTCGGTCCCTGCGCCGACTTTGGCCTCGGCCTCAGCGTCGGCCTCAGCCTCAGCCTCGGCCTCGGCCTCAGCGTCGGCTTCGGTCTGAACCTCGTCATCGAGGCCGAACTCGAGCTCCATGGTGTGCTCCCTGGCCAGCTGATCCAGGCTGTAGCGCTCGATGTGATCCGGATCGGTGAGGCTGATCGTCCGGAACCCCTGATTGGCCAGCCGCTCGTTGATCTCGGCGAGGTGATCGCGGACAAGCTGCTTCTCGGTGTCGGTCGTCTTGCCCTTGTGCGGCTTGCCGGCGTGCTCCAGGGTCGCGTAGTCGAGGCGATCACCGCGGGTGGTGCCGTTGGCCGGCGTCCGTGAGCTGCGCCGAGCGGGCCGGGCGGCGATCAGGAGCTCGCTCATCGGGTTTTCTGTGGCCAGCTTGTCGAAGACGTCAGCCTCCAGGACGAGACGGCGCGGCTCGAGGTCATCGCGGAGATACAGGTCCACCACCGCTACCCGGAGCGCCGCCTCTTCTATGGCTTCGGCTTCGTCGGTGAGAGCCTCGATCTCCACCGGGCCGTCGCCGAGTTCGGGGTGCTCGTGCACCACGATGCGTGCCAGTGCGTCGTCGTGCATGATGAGCTGGCCACTCAGGTCGCTGAACCGGACAGTCTTCTGACCCATTACTCGATCCCTCTCTAGGCGCTGGTGCGAGCGCGTTCGGCGGCTCCGGCGCGACGCCGGAACCCTCGTGGGTGAACGCATGATCACCCTGTCGCATCGATTCCGTCATGTCAAACTTCAGTTCGATCGGCGTGTCGGTATACGAAATCACTCACGATTGCAGTAAAAAGCGGCCTGTCTCGCGCTCATCTGCGGGTCCGAGGTGCACACTGGCCACATGACGGATGCCGGGAAGCCCGCCGCTGCCGGGAAGCCCGCGGGCGCCGAAGAGCCGCTGCCGCCCCGGTTGGCGGCGGCGCTGGCCGGCTTCGAACGCTACCTGCGGGCCGAGCGCTCGCTGTCGCCGCACACGGTTCGCGCCTACACCGGCGACATCAGGTCGCTGCTCGAGCACGCCTGCCGCGACGGGGTACAGACCCCGGACGGCCTGGGCCTGGCGCAGTTGCGCAGTTGGCTGGCGGTTCAGCACGGGTCGGGCGCGGCGCGCGCCACGCTAGCCCGGCGGGGCGCGGCGGCCAGGACGTTCACCGCCTTCGCGCACCGCCGCGGCTGGCTGGCTACCGACCCGGGACCGCAGCTGGGAACGCTGAAGACCCGCCGTACCCTCCCGCACGTCCTGCGCCAGGACGAAATGGAGGCCGTCCTGGCCGATCTAGATGCGGCCGGACGCCGGGCCGAGCAGGTCACCGCTCCCGGCAGCGGCTCCGAGGCCTCCGGCGCACAAGCGGAAGAGCGGACTGCGGCCGCGGTGGCCCTGCGTGACGCCGCGGTCCTCGAGCTGTTCTACGCGACCGGCATCAGGGTCAGCGAACTGTGCGGTCTGGATGCGGGCCGCCTTGATCAGGACCGCCGGACCGTCCGGGTCAGGGGCAAGGGCGATAAGGAACGCATCGTGCCGGTCGGCGTGCCCGCACTCCGCGCGGTGGCCCGCTGGCTGGCCGCGGGCCGCCCCGAACTGGCCACCGGGGCCAGCGGTCAGGCTCTGTTTCTCGGCGTCCGCGGCGGCCGCCTGGACCCGCGCACGGCCCGCCGGATGGTGCACGAACGCCTACGCGAAACCGGGACGGTAAGGGATAGCGGTCCGCATGGCCTGCGCCACACCATGGCCACCCACCTGCTCGAAGGCGGCGCCGACCTGCGCAGCGTCCAAGAGATCCTGGGCCACTCCTCGCCCGCGACCACCCAGATATACACGCACGTATCGATCGAGCGCCTCAAGTCCAGCTACCGCCAGGCCCATCCCCGAGCGTAAAAGCCGCTTCTGCCAACGAGAGGCCAGCCGCCATCGGCGAGATGTACGGGTGCCGGGCCGCGTCAAGTATCCTTGGTGAGGTCTGCCGCAGTCGTACCGAACTGATGCGCACTCGGCGGGCTAAATCGCGTGCCCGCTTGCTGTCCGGGATGACAAGCTTCCCGGCAGGACGCGCCGCTCGGTCCGCCGGTCGTAAGGCCGGCCGCAGGCGCGTCATGTCACGGGCACCAGGAACCAACCGAGCAGCGCCGCGAGAACGAAACGTGGCGCACGAAGGAAAGGGGCCGGGCCAATGGCTCAGGTCGTCAGCATGAAGCAGCTACTGGAGAGCGGCGTCCACTTCGGTCACCAGACCAGGCGCTGGAACCCCAAGATGAAGCGCTACATCTTCACCGAGCGCAACGGCATCTACATCATCGACCTACAGCAGTCGCTCGCCTACATCGACCGCGCGTACGAGTTCATCAAGGAGACCGTCGCTCACGGCGGGACCATCTTGTACGTCGGTACGAAGAAGCAGGCCCAGGAGGCCATCGCCGAGCAGGCGCGCCGGGTCGGGATGCCGTTCGTGAACCAGCGCTGGCTGGGCGGCATGCTCACCAACTTCTCCACCGTCTACAAGCGGCTGCAGCGGCTCAAGGAGCTCGAGG
>Ga0302325_10035381_pt1 | contig 10203 bp, 8 predicted proteins | sample Palsa_T0_2_FD_201948 | JGI IMG/M metagenome (GOLD analysis project Ga0302325, IMG submission 201948) | Peat permafrost microbial communities from Stordalen Mire near Abisko, Sweden - Palsa_T0_2 | ecosystem: Environmental > Terrestrial > Soil > Palsa > Peat permafrost | place: Sweden: Abisko... | reverse complement strand
CGGTCCGTAAGAGTGGTCGGCTGCTAAATTGCGCCCGTGGATAACACCTCGCCGAAACTCAACGGCGTCGAAGCAACCTTTTGGCACGTCGATGACATCGACTGGGCGCCCGTACAGAAGCAGCGTAATGCTGACGGCACCGTGGCCGTTGTGAGGGAGAAGTGGCCAATAATGCGGCCCGCCTTTCTCTCCGCGTACGTGCACTACGAACCGGGCATGGTGGTACGACGGCACGGCCATCGCAGCAATCACATCGTGTTCGTCCTCGACGGCGGTGCGTGGATCGGTGGCGACTGGTGCACCGCTGGAACCCACATACACGTGCCGCTTGGTGCAACGTTCGGCCCAATCGTCGCCGGCCCGCACGGCCTGACCTGTTGGGAGCTGTCTTTCGGCGAGTTCGGCGGCTGGGGCGACGAGCAGGCGCTTTTCGACCGCGAGATCGAGGCGCGTGGTGTCACGCCATTGCCCGACCCGCCGCTCCATCTCGGGGACTGGTTCAAGGATCCGCGGGGCGACGTCGGCGCCGAGCGCGGCACGCCGCGCGTCCCTGGTCTGTTCGAGACCGTGACGACCATGGACGAGTTCGAGTGGACCGAGGTCAAGCTCCAGCGAAACGCCGACGGCAGCGTTTCCGCCATCCGCGAGAAATGGCCGATCGCGCAGCCCGACTTCATGACCGCCTATATCGAGTACGACCCGGGGATGATCACGCGCCGCCATGGGCACTTCGGTCATCACCTCGTGTGGGTCATCGCTGGGGGCGCGTGGTTCGGCGATCGTTGGTGCCCGGCCGGCACGCATATCGAACTTCCATTCGGTGCCGCCTTCGGCCCGATCATCGCTGGCGCCGAGGGCACCCTCTTCCTCGAAATCACCAATGGCGACTTCCGCAGCTGGGGCGACCAACCCGAGACGTTCGACAAAGCCGTGGCGGCGCACGCAGTCACACCCCTGCCCGACCCGACCATAGAACTCGGCACTTGGTTCGAAGACAAGCGCGGCTACTGGGCACCGAACGAGCAACCCGCGACATCCTGAGCCGACCGCTACGCCCCGCCACCGGACCCTGGCGTCGGCGGCCCCGGGTGTATCCGATCAACCCGAAATGCGGCCCTTCGAATTCGCTGGAAGTACGTCGGAACTGAAACGCCCCAAGTCCGATCGCCCCTGGATCTCGCCGCAGCGGCCGCTTCCAGCGGAGGACGTCTGCGTAAATGAGCAACCGTGACACCGCTCCGACCTGTTGGATTCCGGCAGGCTGGGTCATTTTTAAGTTAGTCACGCGAAGGAGTCTCCCGATTTCCCAGTTCGAGCATGCGTTCCAAAAGTGTCGTAAGGCGCTGACTTTCCGCGCGGTTGAGGGCGCCAGTCATTGACGACAGCGAAATGGCGATCTCTTTGGCACCGTGTTCGGCGGCGCTGGCCCCGTGAGGGCTTAGGGTCACCTGCACGCTCCGACCGTCAAGGGGGTGGGGGGAGCGCTGGACAAGGCCTCGCTTCTCGGTGCGGTCAACGAGGCCAGAGACCGTCGTCCTGTCCAGTCCAAGGCCAACCGCCAGCTCGCTGATCTTGAGCCGTCGATCTCGGAGGATCCCGAGCATCCGAAGTTGCGTGAGAGAAAGATCATTTTCATTGGCGAGCTTGCTGAGAACGGCCATCACCCTGAACGCCGTCGTAGCGATGGCGTCGATTAGCTCCTGCTGCTCGGTTGTTACTGGTTTCCCTGCCTCAGTCGTGGTCATGCCCGGGATCTCTCTTGATATAGGTGGTAATCGCATCTATAGTAGGTGGTATTACCACCTTACCGGAAGGGAGGACGAGATGGAAGGATCCACGTGCTGATTGTCGGTGCCACCTTCATGCCGCTCGCCGAGACTTCGAAACCTCGATGATCGCCGCCCGTTCGAGGGCCGCGGTGATCGGCGTTCGAAGAATCGAAAGGATGCTCACCCTCCTTCGGGAGCACGGCAACACCGCAGCCTGAGTTATGCCGCGTTTCGCAGCCGACCTCCTTAACACCGCGACACAGAAAGTGACCGACCATGAAAGCCGCCGTCGTCCGAAGCTTCGACCATCCGCCCCGCTACGAGGATTACCCCGATCCTGTCGCCCAACAGCCCGGCGAGGTTGTCGTCGAGGTGGTCGCCGCCGGCCTGCATCCCCGCGTTCGCTCCCAAGCGGGCGGGTTCCATTACACCAGCTCGGGCGAACTGCCTCTCATCCCCGGTATTGACGCGGTTGTGCGCGACTCCAAAGGGCGACTTCGCTACGCCATCCTCGACGACACCACGCTCGGTACCATGGCCGAGCGCACGATCATCGAGCTGGACCGCAGCATCCCCCTGCCCGACAAGGTCGACCCTGTTCTGATTGCGGCGGCAGTAAACCCTGTCATGTCTTCATGGGTTGCCCTGCGCCAACGCATCGACTTCGGAAGCAAGCAGCGCGTGCTGATCCTGGGCGCCACGGGTAACGCCGGCCGGATGGCGATCCAGGTCGCCAAGAGGTTCGGCGCCTCCCAGGTGATCGCCGCCGGACGCGACCAGACGCGCCTCGCCCAACTACCCGCCCTCGGCGCGGACCTGGTCCTCACCTTTGACCAACTCGCAAAGGCCGCCGACGTCGACGTCGTGATCGATTACGTATGGGGCGAGCCGACCTCCCGAGCGATGGTCGACCTCCTCACCAACCGTGCCGACCGCAGTGCACCACTGACCTGGATCGAGATCGGAGCGATAGCCGGCCCCGACGCCGCGATCGCAGCAGCCGCCTTGCGCTCAGCCCGCCTCCAGATCGTGGGCAGCGGCAACGGGTCCGTACCGGGCCGCGACTTCGTCAAAGAGTGCCCCAAACTCGTCGGTGCGATCGCCGCAGGCGCCTTCGAGGTTCGCGCCCGCGCCATGCGCCTCGCGGAAGTCGAAGAAATCTGGACCGACACAACCGGAACTGGCGACCGTATCGTTCTCGTTCCATAACCAGAACGGAGCTTGGTCGCCAACGGGCGTTGTGCGACGTCGACGGCCATGGTTTGATCTCGTAGGCCCTCGGCGATGTCGTTGGCGAGTCGCCGCGCGTCCCTCCATCTGCCTGGAGCTGGATGAGGTCACCCTATGACTCGAGTCCCATATCGCTCTTAGGAAACCTGGGCCCCCTCAATGGCGGGCAGTGCACGAAAGTTTACCGACAAGCGACCCGCACGCGGCAGGTGTGGATTCGAGGTGGTGTCTCCTCCAATCCAGGGTCGACCGTCGCGATCGGCTTTTCGGACGCCAGCTCCGTCAGGCCGCCGCGCTGGAGCACCAAGCCGCCGACGACCGCCCCGGCCACGAAAATCAAGGAGGACCACAGGAACGCTGTCCGGTAGCTATGAAGCAGAGCGGCCTGGAGGTTGGCCGGGGTCACCGCCCGGCCAACCAAGTACGAAGTGGCAGCACCCGCGGCCACGGTGTTGAGGAGCGCCGTGCCGATGGAACCACCCACCTGTTGCGCCGTGTTGAGGGTGGCCGATCCCACACCGGCGTCCTGGGGTGCCAACCCGAGGGTACCGGTGCTGAAGGAAGGGGCGACGCTTAGTCCGAACCCGATTCCCAACACAATGAGATACGGGAGCACGTGGCTGACGTACGACGAATGAAGCCCGACCAGGTGGAGCCCGAACAGCGCCGCGGCAGACACGAGCAACCCGATCGGCACAATCGGCTTGGGCCCGAACCTTGGCAAGAGGATTCGATTGGATACCTGAGCCGTCACGGCCAAAGCAGCTACGAGGGGGAGGAATGCAACGCCGGTCTTCACCGGGCTGAATCCCAACGTGCCCTGGAGGTAGTAGGTCAAGAACAGGAACACACCGAAGATCCCGACGCTGGCAAACAACATCGCCAACACCGATCCGCCCCGCGTTCGGTTGAGCACGACCCGGGGCGGGAGAAGCGGGTGCTTCGCCCTGGTCTCGAAATAGGCGAACAGAGCGACCAGGAGCACCCCCGCCACGAGGAAGCCGATGGTGAAGGGATCGCGCCACGACGTGGTCTCGGCGTGGGAGAAACCGAAGACCAGACAGAACAGCCCGCCGGCCACCAGGAAGAGGCCGGGCAGGTCAAGCGGATCGTGGTCAGTACCCTCGTCGTTTTTTAGCCAGAGCAGGGCGCCGGCGGTGGCTGTGGCGGCAAACACGAGGTTGACGAAGAGCGTCCACCGCCACGAGGCGTAGGAAGTGAGGACGCCGCCGAGCAGGAGTCCGAGCGCGCCGCCAGCGCCGGCAATGGCGCCGTAGATCCCGAAGGCCCGCCCACGCTCCCCGGGATCAGTGAAGGTGGTGGTCAAGAGCGCCAGCACCGAAGGGGCGAGCAGGGCCCCGAACGCCCCCTGCACGGTCCGGGCGATGACCAGCATCTCGAAGTTGACCGAGGACCCACCAATTGCTGAGGCGACCGCGAAGCCGACCAGTCCGACAATGAGGGCCCGCTTGCGTCCCACTAAATCTCCGATACGGCCGCCGAGGAGCAGCAAGCTTCCGAAGGCGAGGGAGTACGCGGTGACGATCCATTGCCGATCGGCGTTGGAGAAGTGCAGATCGTGTTGGGCGGTGGGGAGGGCGATGTTGACGATGGTGCTGTCGAGAATGACCATCAACTGGGCGACCCCGAGCACGACGAGAATCCACCATCGTCGGCCGTAGTTGGCCTCAGCAACCGAGGTACCGCCCCCACCCGCGTGCTCCATCGTCATCAGTGTGGTCATCGGATGCTCCGTCTCTAGGGGGGGAGTTCACTCCCACCTCATGCTGGCTCTGATCTGCTCCTGTCATTTGACCATCTCAATCAGCGAAGAGCACGCCCGACACCGAGGTGCGGCCCGGCGCCATGGCCCGGCGGGTCGCCTTGTCCCCGCTTCCTGTCCGTCAGCCAGAGCAAACGCATAGAGGTCCCGGAGCGCCAAAGCGGTCCCTTCGATGTTTGCATGGCCCCGGTCGGCTCCGCTGCGCCGCGTGCCGTGGCGAGGACTCCCACTTGGTGGCCACGACCTGCACGGAAGGTCACGTAGCGCCCAGCCAGATGATGTGCCAATCGGGAAATCCACCTTCAGCCCCGTGAACTGGGCATTGTGTGGCTTCACTGATCTCAGAAAGAAGGGCGCGCGGGAGAATTATCGGGGCAGAATCGCAACTTCCGTCAGCCGGATGAACCCGTGCTCATAGGGCGTTTACTTGCGCCTGCTGCGCTGCGGTGAGCTGGACGACGTTCTTAGGGTTGCAGTTCCAGATGGACTGCGTGGGGTGGGTGAGCGCCTTGTCGTAGATGATCCCCTTGGCCTCAAACCTGAGCAAAGCGAAACATGGGGAGGCCGGGGGGTTCTCGCTGGACAGTGCCAGTTTGGCGATGGGCGCCTGAATGCCGCCAGCGTTCCAGTTCTTTGTGGCTGCTGCATGGCTCAGCACGCAGGTCACCGTGAGGTTGCTGGCGCCGCAGGCGGACGCCGACTTCGCCCACAGGAGCCACGACTCGGCCCCCTCCTCGTCGTCGAAGTCGATGGTGTCACCCTTGGCGTATTTGTGCATAGTGCTGATGAGCTCTTCGGTCGAGGGGTTCTGCGAGGCCAAGGCGAGCGGCCACCACGACGTCTCGACGTAGACCGGGGGCAGGCTCGGGTTGGCGGCCACGGCTTGCTGCGTCTGGGAGTTTTCGAACTGGACTCCCAATGCAACGAAGGCGGGGTGGTAGCCGGCGGTCGTCATCGCCTGGGCGAAAGGCGTGAAGTTGGAATTGTCGGCGGGCCACAGGGCCGTGACTCCCTTTTGCTGGTACTGCTCGACGTAGGGCGCCCAGTTCTCCACCGAAGTCGGGGGCTCGAGGAAGTCGGCGACTTTCCAGCCTTGCGCCTCGGCGCCGAACTCGTACTTCGTTTCGGGCTGGAGGACCGAAGGGGTGTCGGACCCGCCCATGCCTGCCACCTTGACCGCCTTCGGGTAGGCCTTGGCCAGCGCGAGGAACCAACCCGAGGAGATCGAGTCTATATTGCCGCCACTCGGGTCGACCTGGTCGGTGGCAACATCGGACGCGTTCGAGGCGAGGTAGCCGGTGATCTGTCCCAGCCCGCACTTCTCACGGATAGGGACAGACGGCTGGTCGAGGGCCATACCCCCGCCGACCGCCATGAAGTCGCTCTGGCAGGCCGCTGTCGCTTCCTGCGCGGCATTGAACAGCGCGGCGTCGCGGTTGTCGATCACTATCTTGCGCCCGTCGATGCCCCCGGCGGCGTTGCACCAGTCCGCGAAGGCGGCGGCCTGCTGCGGGAACTCCGCCTCGAGTCCCGGGTCAATGGTGTTGGCGGCGTCGTTGAACACGGCGATGTTGATGGTCTTATCGGCCACCCCGCGGACCGTTGACGCACCACCCAGTCCCGGTTCGCATACCTTGCCGACCCCCGGCCAGACGCCGCTGGCGCTCGACGCCGACGCCGCGGTGGTCGACCAGAGTGCGATGGACGTCCCGGCGAAAATCACTGCCGCCATTGCCAGCGGCAGCGCGGACTTTCGAAGCTGGATCAGCCCCTTGCAGAACATCCTCACACCCTCCCCTTGTGATCGGATCGCTCGACTATGACCCCAACCAAAGCCGGGGTGCCACGCACACGATAGGCGAAGGCAAACCGAAATGCATACGAACCGATCTTCAGCTGTTCGAGCACGCCACCTAAAGAGGGCGGCACGCCGGATCACCGGACGCGAGTGCCTCCGGTCAAGTTGAAGAGCGGCTGGTGCCCTCCCGACGCCGTTGTGCGTCTGCCCCGGTTCAAACTCAGCCGCGCCCGCACCGGCGCGCGTGCCGACCGGATTACCCCGAGGAGCTTTCCGGCAGCACGCCAGCCCGCGACCTCGCCAACTGCACGCTCTGTTCATTCCAAGGAGTGGCTACTCATTGCCGCGATAGTCCTCGGGGTCCGGTAGAAGGCAAAGTTGGGCTCCCGGTGTGACCAGCACCCTGGTCCGGTCCGGCTGGCAGGGCGCACGACACCTAAAGTGTCGGGCGTCGCAGAACGCATTGCGGCGGGCGTCCCGGGCCGTTCCTCTCACTACCACTTGGAAGCAGCCCAGCCGCCGAATCTCCCGCGTCCCGGGTCGCGGAGACCACCTATTCCAAAATCACCGACATCGAGTGATGCCAACTCACCCCGCGCGACCGAAGAATCATGGTTTGTGAGCAGGAGCGCTGTGACCTCGACCCGAAAGGAGGCCAACGGTGGAGGCTGCTGGGCGACGATCCGGGCGTTGCTGATTTGGCGCTTGAGGGAAGCGGCGCCTGAGCGGAGAAAATATTCTCATCGCTGCCTTGACTTCAAGCGCTTGAAGTTTGATTTACTGAAGTCATGACAGCTTTGACAATCCAAGACGCAGCTCGGCGCACTGGGCTCAGTGAGCCGACGCTGCGCTACTACGAGGAAGTCGGGCTGATCGGCCCAATTGCCCGCGATCCGAGCAGCCGACACCGCCGCTATCGCGAAGAGGAAGTCGACGCATTGCAGGCGCTCGCGTGTCTGCGCGCGATGGGCGTCGGGATCGAGGAGATGCGGACCTACCAGGCCAATCGCGAGCTTGGGCACGCCAAAGCGGGTGAGCAGCGCGATCTGTTGCTGCGGCACGCCGAGCGGGTCGAGGCCGAGATCGAAACGCTGCGCGTCCACCTCGACTACCTACGGGCAAAAGCGACGCTCTGGGACGCCCGCGACCGTGCGGATACGGGCGCCGAAGCCGAGGCCAACGTGAAGGTGCAGGAGATACTCCCACGACTCGAGGAGATGCTCAGATGAGTTCCAAGGTGTTGGTGACAGGCGGGTCCGGATATCTGGGCACGCAGTTGATCGCGGCGCTGCTGCGTGAGGGGAGGGAGGTGCGCGCGACGGTGCGCTCCCTAGATGGTGAGGCAGGTGTGCGCGAGGCGGTGCGCCGCGATGGTGCGGACGAGACTGACCTTGAACTGGTGGCAGCAGATCTGACCTCCGACGACGGCTGGCCGATCGCGCTAAAGGGGGTGGAAGAAGTCCACCACGTCGCGTCGCCGATCCCGTCCGCGCAGCCAAAGGACCCGGACGAGCTGATCGTCCCGGCCCGCGAGGGCACGGTGCGTGTGCTGCAGGCAGCCCGGGACGCCAGCGCGCGCAGGGTGGTGCTGACCTCCTCGTTCGCAGCGGTGAGCTACTCGCTGAAGGCAGTCCGCGATTACACCGAGGCGGACTGGACCGACCCGGATACGCCGGGGCTGCCGCCCTACCCGCGTTCCAAGGCGATCGCCGAGCGTGCCGCCTGGGACTTCATGGACACCGAAGGAGGTGACACCCAGCTGGTGGTGATGAACCCAACGTTCATCGCCGGCCCGTCGTTGGTGCCGGTGCTGCGGTCGTCGCTGACAGCCTTCAGGCGATCATCGAGGGCACGATGCCGGCGCTGCCACGCCAGCGCTTCGGCGTCGTCGATGTGCGCGATGTCGCCGACGCGCACATCACGGCCATGGCCACTCCGGGGGCCGATGGGAAGCGTTACCTGCTGCTGGCGGACGGCCCGACGATCGCCTGGCTGGGGCTGGCCCAGGTCCTCCGCGACTATCTCGGGCCTGCAGGGGGCCACGTCACGACCGACGAGGCGCCCGGCGAGGACCCCTCCCCGCTGACGATCCGCAACGACCGCGCCAAGCAGGAACTCGGCTGGCAACCACGCCCGGCCAAGACGACGATCATCGAAACCGCCGACAGCTTGCGCCATCTCGGCCTCCTGGGGGACCGCTGACACGAAGTCAAGCTCGACAGCCAAAGGAACGGCCCCGATGTAGGGCGCTGCGGTGAGAGGAAGAGCGAGTGCGAACATTCGTTGGCGGGTTCGTAAGGCGTTGTTCATTGACTACTCCGGTCGATTGAGATTCGTTGGACCCGGTGCTGGTCGATCCGTGCGGTTGTGGGTTAGGCGTCGCGATGCGACATCCGGATCGAGGCCGCCGCCAAGGCGACAGCGGCATAGATGCCGAGGACCACAACGGCAGTGCCTGGCCTCAGGAGTCCCGCCGAGTGGTTGACCGTGACGGCGGCTTCGAGTGCGGTCCCGGGCACGTACTGTTGAAGGCTGGCCGGGAGCAGCTGGCCGATGGTGACGCCTCCCACGATGACCAGCACCAGTGTGGTGGTCGCTGCTGCGGTGTGTCGGATGAGGCCGCCGATCCCTACCCCGATGACGGCGATGAGGCTCACCGCCAGGGCACCGAAGACCACCGCCTGGATGACGCCGGGATGAGCGAAGGACACTTCGAGATGCTTGCCGGCGAAGATCCGCTGGCCGACTTCGAAGCTGACCACGGTAGTCAGCAGCGCCACGGGGAACACGAACGCCGCCGTGACCCAAGCCTTGGCTGCGAGTACCCGCCGCCTCGTGGGTGTGGCGGCAAAGGTGGACCGAATCATCCCGGTCGCGTACTCGGAAGTCATCGCCCGTACCCCAAGTGCCGCGAGCAGCACCGCACCGACGAAGACGACGCCGAAGAGAGAACAGGCGGTTGGGTCGAAGCTCTGGCGCTGCCCCGCTGTCATCTTCGACCACTGTTGGACTTGGGAGACACAAAGGATCGCCCCCAGGGCAACCGAGACGACAATGGCCATGACCACTGTCCGCCAGGTCGAAGGCAGGGTGCGCAGCTTGGTCCACTCTGCTTTGGCAATCCGGCGGATCATGGGAGTCCGCACCGGCGAAGCGGCGGGTGTGAAGTGAGTGGCATCGATGGTGTAGTTGGTGGTGCTCATGTCAGGCTCCTTTGGTTGCGTCGACCAGCTGGCCGGCGTGGTAATCGGTTTGGTCCTTGGTCAGGTCGAAATACGCCTCTTCGAGCGACGATCCCAGTGGGGCCAGCTCGACGAGGGTGATGTCGTGGGAACAAGCGGCCGCGCCGATCGCGGCTGAGTCCATTCCGGTCACGACCATGGCGCCGTCAGATCCACACTCGATCAGCGCGCCTCGCTGGGTCAGGGTCTCAGCCAGATCGGCCTGCTCCACGGCCCGGACCCGGACACTCGCGGCAGTGTGCCGGTTGATGAACTCATCGGTGCCGGCGTCGGCGATGATGCGGCCCCGACCGATCACGATCAGGTGATCGGCGGTCTGGGCCATCTCGCTCATGAGATGACTCGAGAGGAACACCGTGCGGCCTTCTGATGCCAGGGACT
>Ga0302325_10035380_pt1 | contig 10203 bp, 14 predicted proteins | sample Palsa_T0_2_FD_201948 | JGI IMG/M metagenome (GOLD analysis project Ga0302325, IMG submission 201948) | Peat permafrost microbial communities from Stordalen Mire near Abisko, Sweden - Palsa_T0_2 | ecosystem: Environmental > Terrestrial > Soil > Palsa > Peat permafrost | place: Sweden: Abisko... | reverse complement strand
TAATAGGAAAACCCAAAAACCCGTCATTCACCGCGGCCCTTGTAGTTGCCCATCTTCTCAATCGAACTCATGATACCACTCCGGTATCCTAACCCGCTTCCTGGTCTTCCACCCTGAGCACTACCACTCCTGCTCCTCTCATGGCCGCTTCCAGCCGGCGCACCAAAACCTCCCCTGCCAATACGGCTCTCTGCTGGAACCGTGGTGGAAATGCTAGATGGGGCTCGCAGACCCGAAGCTCGTGAGATGCTTCCCCGGAGGGTTTCAACGGTAGAAGGCTGTCTCTGTTGCTGGGATTCGGTGGATGGAAGATTCGCAGGGACAGCGTCCATATTCGCAAGCATGTCGTCGAAAGCTGCCACCAATGGAATCATCTCGTCGACTGCGGCAACCAGTTTGCCCTTCTCCACCCTCTCTTCATCCAGGAGCTGTCGAAGTTCTGCATTATCGTGCTTCACACTCTTCACCTCTTGTGCCAAGCCTTCTAATTCAGCTTGCATCTCCTTTGCCTTTGCATCTCTGGCAGCTTGCTTCTCGAGATTCTCAGTGACTTCAAGAGGATTCTTAGGGTCAACTTTGGTCATGGTCGTGTCCCGTCCCAACTTGAGTTCTTCATTCTCTTTCGTGAGATCCTCGACCTTGGTTTCCAGTTCCCTGACCTTCTTGTCCCATCTCTTCTCATAACTCTTCTTGAGCGCGGCGACCTTGGTCTCATGCTTGTCTTTGTACAAAGTGTGAAGCTCCCTCGATACTTTCTCAACTGCAAGTTCGACGGCTCGGCCTCCGCAATGACATTCATCTGTTTTGATTTCACTGGTCGAAGGAGTGGCCGGAACTTTCCCTGCCTTCATGGCAGCCATTTTACTTTCAGCCTCCTGGGCCATCATCTCAGCAGCTTCCCTTCTCCTCTCGCTTTCTTCCAATCGACCCTCGAGCTCATCTCTTTCCCGTTCCCCATGAACAATCTCCTCCTTGACGTTTCTCAACACAGCCTCCATTTCTCGACCTCTCTTCTCCCACTCTTCCTTCTCGGCAGCCAACTGCTCCTTAAAATTCCGCTCCTCACGAACTTGCTCCAAGCTTTCACCCACACGCTTCTCTGCATCACCAACAGCTGTCTTGAGAGACTGCACTTCAGCTTCTTTACCGCTCAGCGAAGCCTTCAAGCTACTGATTTCCGACAGAAAGTTGGACTTCAAACTTTCAAGTTCTCGTGGTGTAATCGTCGGCATGCTTCTTGGGGTCGGTGCCGGGGGAATATCAAAATCTAGGAGGTTTGACATAGTATGTCGATTTATTGATGGTGTTGATGCCCATGACTTATCATATGTCCCTTTCATGGGAGATTGCCTGGCCTGTCTGATGGGTGATAGATCACTACGACCAGTAAATCCATTGAATTGTTCGGTGAAATCGAGCAAGTTCGTGGTGTTTCCTTCATCCCTGCTTTGGCCGCCTTTGTAGCCTCGAGGGGTAGGGGATGGAGAGCGATTGTTCATTGGTCGTCGAGCTGTGGCCGGCGTATTAATCTGAGTGCGTCTTGGTGTGAGACCTATCGCAGAATGCTTGGTGGGGCTATGCCCAATTTTTGCAAACATGGTCATGTCTGGGACGGCAGAGAAGTTACTAAATGTGCTGACCATGGTATCGTCAAAATTAGGCTCATCATATCCAGGCCCCTTCAAGCTGGTCAACGTATCATCCGCAAGAGCCTCCTCATTCCTATCGCTATCCTCATCCTCTAGAATCTCTATCGCCTTCGTGAGGCCTTCATTTTCTCTGAGAACATCCTGAATATCTAAGGTCCTTTCGACTTGGCGTTTCTCCGGCGAAGAAGGCTTGACGGGAAACCTCTTCTCTGGAGAAGACAATTTCCGCGGGCTTCCAATTGTTTCAGAAGTTTTGCGCGGTGATTGTGCCTTCGGTGACGGCGTCGTGCGGCTCTTCAGCATCTTCATTGGAGAGGTTTGTTCACGTTCGATGGGACTTTTGGTTGCGAGTCGAAGGGCCTTCCCCGGAGAGGTGTTCTCTGAATTCTCTGTGGAATCCGAGATGTTCGCTACAAAAGGAGAACTTGGAAGTCCATCGGTATCAGTGTCCGTGTCGGCATCAGTGTAAGTCTGGGAAGAGCAGCGGACTTCGTATTCTTGGCTCGAAATCTTGCTAGGAGTTGCAGAGTTGAGCGCTGCTTCTCCAGCATTGGATAATGGAGACCCCATACCAATTGACGATGATACCTGATTCCAAACTCCGCGTATCATTGTCCGGCGTGCTGTGGTTGATTCGGTGGGCTTGTGTTGTCGTTGACGTCGTGTTGAAATTGGTGTTGAACAAGTAAACAAACAAATGCGGCCATCACACCGCAACCGCTTGTTGACTTCGGGCTTTATGCCTCAGGCCACAAACACACTTCCACTTGGTAAGGTTCTGTTGAATGCACCTTTCTTTAGTGATTAAGCATGGAAATTTATGGCAGTGAATTCTTGTCTCATAAGTTCATGACTTCTGTAATAACCCCAGAAACCGATTATGCTACCGTCCCATGCAATGCAACCAGCCCATGCTCCCAATGCGTCCATTCCCATTCCATGCTTTCATCCTCGACTGCCGATCCAGCAGCCATCCGTTGACATAAACCCAACCCAGAAACATGCATATAAAAATAAACGCAGCCCGGAGGCATAACGTCTGATCATGACATGAAACACCCCCGAAGTAAGTTTCGGACAGCTCATCAGTTTTCCTATCCGGACGACGCAACGCTATCCGTATTCTTGAACATTCCGTAAACGCTCTGTTGCCCCTTCGCAGCGACTTGAAGGTTCGTAAACCGCTGTTCTGGTAGTCTTTTTCCAACTTTGAGACTCTCAAGTACCCTGAATAAAGGTGTAAGAACGTCTTCGGTAGGCCGAGAAAACTACTCACCACTCAACACCAACATACTTCACGCCGCAACCCCCTACCCTTCGAATTTCCTTCTCTATTTTTGTTCCTGATAGTCCACCGCCAGCTCCACTTCCTGAAGATCCGGATGGCTTGCCCAAAATGACATGGGTGACCTGTCTCCTTCCAAGATGCAACGCCATCCTCGCACCATTTTCGGCCAGAACATGCTTAAGTTTGTGATCCGATATCAGTGGATGGGTGCTGCCATTGATATAGATCACAAGACCATCAAAAATCCTTTTCTTTCTGTTTAACTTCTCTTCCTGCTTCAAATCGTCTTCCCTTTTCCTTTGTGCCATCACCTTTTCTTCCTCAGTCATGGCCACTAACTCTCATTAGCAGTCCACTCAACACTTATATATTATCCAGAGGCCTTACTCTTGCATTTCCCTGTAAGCATATCCTGCACGGATACCTTTGCTCTTTCTCTGACATCTTTGGGTATCAGCGCCTTCGCCTGCTCGTGCCAGTTCTCAGAACCAGCCCCAACTTGATCTGATATGCGCGGTCCGCCGGTTCCACCACTTTTAAATTGATAGGACAGCTTAGATGATCGTGATTGCCTCCATCCTATTGAACCACCTAAACGGTTCTCCGCTCGCTGGTGTCCTGTCGAAGAGCTATTCCACGCATCGAAATGGGCTCCAAATTTAGGCTGGGCAGCCGGAGGCACAGACTTTGGCGGCGGCATTCTTCTCAGCCTTTTCATTAATCGCCGAGACCAATTACGGTTCTACTTGGCATGGTTGAATTGTCGATGAGATGAAGAGAGCGTTGGTTGTCATTTTTCATGGTCGAGACGCGAACTACAGTGGTGGGGCAACCTGAGTTACGAGTTAACGGGGGAACGCCTTTTGGATGCGTGATCACGTGAATGGGCGCCAAACTTCCATTTCATCTTTCTTTGGGAAAGCTGCCGGGCTACCGTGTCTACCTTCGGAATGCAAGTACCGCAAAGTATATTAGCTTCTCGATTTTGCATTGCCGAGCTCTCAGGCGATTCTTACACACCCCCTCACCCGCAGCCTCGACGCTCGAGGGAGTTTTTCCTGGTCTCCAGCTGGCCACCCATACTCATCATCCGATCCCGCTGCTGACCGTTCCTCTCAGCTCACGGCAGGAAAAATCCTCCGAATCTTTATCCCAGACGAAGGTCACTCTTGTTACATCATTAGCAAAAAAGGTACAATGGCCTTCAATTTCCATGGACCATGGGCTACAAGGGCTATGCAAGAACCCGCCTTGCAGATTCTTGCAGCAGTCTGCACCATCGTTGTCAGATCGAGACAGTTTTAACGCACGACATACGTGCGTGGGAGCAAGCAGCTAGGCTACCCTTTCCTGCATGTGGCGCTGGAGCTCCCTCCACCCACCCACCTAGAATCCTTCCCGATACCTGCGAGGCAAGCAAGCAGCATGAAGATCCAGCGGTTCTGCGAGATCTCTGATGAGCCTCGATGGATGTCGTACATGGTCATTTGAGACCTTCATGCAGCAGCAATATAAGAATGGGTTGAGTTTGCATGTTTTGGGACACGAGGGTGGTACGGCTTCGTCACAGCTCTGAGGCCGACCTCGAATGACCCATGTGATGATCACGAGAACACCAACTGGTGAACTGTGAAAACGGGAGCGGCCGTGTTGCTCCTCCAGCCCCACCAGAGAAAGGCCTTGGTGGGGTCTGACTGCTCTCCCGATGGGTGACAATAATTTGGGGATCGCCTAGCCTGGGTGCAAAGAGCATTGAGGCTATATCACACGCAACATCTAATAAGATTGTTGGATGGGTGGTAAGACTCCAAAACTGCCTCGAGTGGACGCTTGTGGGATCACTTGCTAGGTTGGAAATCCTCTAGAACGCTGGGAGGCCGTTCCATGGTTTGTGTTGGTTGGATAACTTCCTTCTACGTTTGGCTAAGTCTCCGTCTAACCTCTAGGTTTCCCAATCCTTGACTCTTGGCCAGCTGAGTTGAACCTTCGCAAGATAAGCTCAACTCGGGAGCACATCCATGATTGTGACCTGACCATGGAGTGACCGATAGCAGAGACTTCGTTCCGTCCTCCCAGACCTTTTCCGATGTTTGGGTTGAGGAGGTTGGCGAATGGGGAGGGCTATTGGGGGAGGGCGAATAGCGGTGAAGCGACGCTAGGGTCAAGCTCTACGCCATCAAAATCAGCCCTCACTGGACGCCCGGGAACATTGACAAAGTCCTTCCTCCTTCCTCCCCCAGCTCTCTGGATTCTGGTCATCGACGAGACTCTCTCATCCCCAAATGACGCGAGCGCTGACGACCATCGTCTTCTGTACAACTCCCGAATCATCACGGGGAAGAGGGGAGATGTCGTGCGTTACATTCTCGATCGCACAATTGGCCGCCACAAGTCTCAGTCAGATGTGCATATCCCTGCCACATGTAGACGGACCGTCACGACCGTTATCCGCGAGCAGCAGCTTCGCGATTTGGCTGATCCGCCCTATGGATTTTGCATGCTCACAACTTCCGCTGCCCGCACAGCGATTCCCCCCTGCCGCACCGTTTTATCTCCTCTGTGCTCCACTGGACGGATGTCGTGGCTACACTCCGCAGCTGCTATGGTTCGCTCGGCAGCTCTCTAAGCAAACCGAAACCCACACGCTGCGAGGCTGCGCTGCTCGACGGTTGATCGATATCGTTCCCTGTCCGCAGTGAGAGTCGTGGTGGGGTCAGCGAGTAGCGGGGCTACTGCACCGCGTATAAAAATGCTTGGCTCGGATAGGCTAAACTGCAACCCTAGACGCCAGAGAAGGTTTGTGGAGGGGTGGTCGTGAGGAGGGTGGTCGACCGACGTGGTTGTCGTTGATTGGGGTAACCATACAAAGCCACCGAGCTTTTGGGAGTGATCGGCGCCTGCAATGAGGGGTCGTGATAAGCTGATAGGATGTGCTAGGAAATGGGAACTCGGCCGAGCCGGCCTCGAATTTCAATTGCCCTTCTACGATATTCCCTCGATGGCTGCTGAGCGTCGTGAGTTTGCGTTCCTTTACTCTCCGCGCCGACTGCCAGCCTCCAGCCTCCAGGGTCATTTGGCTCTGGTTCGCCTGAGGCCGCGGTCGACAAGCGCATGAAACAGGCTAAGGGCCCATGTTGCGCCACCGCAGCTGCTGAGTCCGGTTACGCTGGTGATTGGAGGAGTTTTGCTGCAAGTAGCCGCTCTGCATATGCACATGCAGGTGCTCTGGCGCACAGCAGGGGCCATGTCTCTGAAAAGCTGCAGGGACCGGTGCCGGGAGTGGAGAGCATGAGTGAGGAAGCAGAAAATCGAGTGCGAGAGGCAGGGACTTGGGAGGCGGTGAATTGCGAAGAAATACGTGGGTCACGTATTGCCAATGATTTTGCAAGACGACGAGTGAGACCACCCGTTCATGGGGAACATGTCTTGATTGAAAAGACGGGAAATGGCTCGGTTTCGACCTAATTGTGGGCCAGAATTAATTGTTCGAGGAGGTCGAGTCTGTATGGTTATGATACGAGATTATTGTGAGCTTCTCTTTCTTCCATTCGGAAATCCATGGAGTCTCGGGGAGCCGCATCGATACCAGCGCCATGCCGGTAGGATCTCCAATACTTCCGCCTATGAATCATAAAATTAGCTGGGAAAGCATTTTTCAGGTGCTTCTGCGTATATTGCATCTCTGCGAAACGAGAAAACCCCGGTGTAACGCATCTTAGTATTCTCAGGAAGATGCCCGGGAGGATCTATCATGTGCGCCTCAAATCTATCAGCGCTCAGTTGTTCAGAGCTAAGTTTGCTTCCAATGTCAGGATCTTCTCAAGGGATGCTTGATGGGGCCAATGGGGCCAAAGGCACCAGATAAGACACGAGGCTCATCGAAGACGTCCGATGGGAACCAATGAGGTCGAAACCAACGATTGTGGTTTGTTCAAGTTTCTTTTCTCAATCTCGGAGGCTTGCTTGAAGCCCTCTAACGGTATTCCGCCCACGATTTCCTTGCGTAGTGATGAGGCGGAAAGCCTCAAGACCGAGGCTCTAACAAGGGGGTAAAAGTGTGACAAGTCGAGACATTTTCAACCAACAGCAAAGGTGTAACAATTGCGCCCAAAAAAAACCCCTTTAGAGCCCGAAGCAAGCAAATTTTGGATCCAGGCGAATAGATGGATGGCGTTAATCGTTTGGGAAAATTCCATTGCGGGACAGAATAGCTGCTTTTTCAGCCACTCCCCTTCGACCACGAATGTCGAGGGCGTGACGAGCCTGTCTCTGGCTGTCACAAGGCTCTTGACCGAAATACGATGATAGGAAAACCTGAGACAAGGCGGAAATAAGAGCAATCATGGCACGCCTCAGCTGCTGTTGGCAGTCTCGAAAGTCCCGAGAATATGTTCATCTTACCTCAGTAGAAGCATTTGATACGTTGGTAGTCGTCGATAGTTTCTGGCATCCTTCCAGGAGATCAACCCTACCCAACAAGACAAAAATAATCTCCATGTGAGATATGCCGATCTGACTTGCGCAAGCTCTGAACCCTGATCTTCCACCCTGGTTTGTACATCCGTACATCACCACTAAGCAACAGCGGCAGGTTGAAAAATCTTGTGGAGTTCCATGATGCCAGATTGGGATGGAATCTCAACCGTTTTTCCCAGTTGCTGCACGTGGGGTTCTTTTTCCGCACCGCAAAACTTCCACCCGCCTTCTCTGCCGCCCATGCTGCTGCCACAGGTGTCTCTCCGTCTGCACAATGTAAAGTGGCTTGAGTGAGAACCCATCACACAGCAAGAAACGTTCGAGATTCGGCAGGCAGACCAGCAGCTCCATAGTTTTGAGCGGGGCCTTGCATCCACCACCAGCTCCTACAGCTGCAGGATGGGGGACGCCTGTTCATTTTTCGAAGGTTGAGGCCTGTCTTTGCATCATCCTGGGAGCTCGGAAAGGCTTGCAAATGGATTACCAGGCGCTGTACGGGTGGCGGATAAGCCTACCCATCTCATTATCACTTGGCCCCTCCTCGGATTTTCCAGGGATAGAGTTCCACGAGAGTACCTTTGGGTACTCGGGCGTCAAAAAGTATTTGCTTGAACCGACCAACTTCCCGATCTCGGTACTTAGGGTCACTCCAGAGGTTCCTGGTCTTTACAAAGTGCAAATCCATTCCACCCTTGTAGAGGTACAAATGAGGATGAGGTCCGAGGTGAGGCCTCCGGGGCTGCGGAGTGATGCCCAAATCAATACCGGCTTGGTCTGAGAATGACACACTCTTTCTAGGCTCCTTTCAGTTTCCCAGGAGCATAGAATATCACTTGATCCCAGCTAGTAGTGGGCAACAATTGAATTCTACCAAGTACACACTGAAGCCGTATAGACAGGTCCTGCGATCCTACTAACATGACATACATACGTACATTTCAGGCCGTCTTCCTTGCCTGCCTGCTTTACCGATCAAGCCAGAGCTGCATCATCTGCCTGTGAGAGGAGATCCGTTTCTGGCCAGAATCTCGACTTGTAGCTGCACTCCGGACTTTTGCCAACGAAGCCTTCTTCTAGCTCGCATAAGGCGGTTCAACCTTCTGCACAGTGCGGCAGAACGAATGCAATCGGAGAATTCTGTCGCCCTACCTATTGTCCGGCTCGTGCTCATGCGCTGCCATTAGGCTTGATCGCTGCACTGCGCCTGCACTGCACTCTGCGGGCGAGATCTTCTGCAAGCTTTGCGTCTCTTTCATCGCACCCTATCTGGAGTACAAGTACTGTACAAAACATCTGTCTATGTGCAGTGTCGGTACTTTTCGTGAGAAGGATTAGAGCCCTAGGCAAGGTACATGTACCTAACTTAGACGAAACTACACAATGCCGGACCATCTGCCTTCCCTCTGTCGAGCAGACGAATGCAAAGGACGGAAGGAGAATCTGCAAGATCGCATTGCGCATAGGATAGGGCCAGACAGATGCACCCCAGTTCCCTACTTCTCCCCGCCTCGGAGAAACCTATGACGATTCCCCGAGGCTGGGATTGCCATATTTTTCTACGACTGAATCCTGTGATACATAGAGTACACTCATCTTTCAGGATACATGATTATTTCATTAATACCTTCGTAGAGCTTCACGGGGGCAAACAGCCGAGAGTATGGGGATACGGTAGCTATGAGCATCAGACTTTAGGGTTGGACATCTCAAGAGGATTTCCATCGATCTCCATTCTCCGCTATCAGTCAATCGGCGTCAGGCTGAATGTGGTCCGGATCCGCGCTGGCCAGAACTCTTCAATCCCGTCCATTTTTGGCGCCGCTTACTCTCCCCTGCAGCTTCACACGACTCCTGGGGTCCTGCTTGCTGACATCGTTGCTTGATCCCCCAGCACGCGGAACTGGCGCTGGAGCGAGGCTTGTTGGATTGTGCATTACTCGTGCCTTTGTAAGCGCGGGTATCTGGCTCGTCGTCAATAATAGCAGTGCAGGAGCAACTACTGCAGCCCCGGCGCAGCCAGAGCCGCCCAGAGCAAAGCTTGGGAGCTCTGAAGGTTGGAGTTTCGTCGTCGTGGAGCTGCAGCAGGAGCTGGAGCCACGAGGATTTTCCGGTGTCAATCATTGTCAGGATTGTTCTGTTCGGTGGGAAGGGCGGCAGGTTTCAGTGGACCAGGCGCTGAGCGACTAGATGATTATCGATTAGGCTGGATCTTAGTAAGTAAGGTAGTCTTCGGTTCGGTAGTGCCGCTCTCAGAGTTCGCGAGAGCGTGGGTTGCGGAGTGGATCCAGGTCATGTCACGTCGCTTCGCTTCGCTGGCCCTAGCCGCAACGTAAAAGGTAATTTTTTTTTTGACAAGGTCCGCGCTACGGGCTGCGGTTGCAAGTTGCGCTGTCGGCGAGCTGGAGTTTTGGACTGATTACGAAGTATTATTGCACGGCACGCCGGAACTCTCCACTTTTGCAGAAGGCGAGCACTTTCACGGGGCCTCAGCTATGGCCAGCAGACGATTTTCAGCCACTGATATTCGGGAATTCAGCATTGTTGGTGTTCCGTTGCGACTGTAGGGAATCACCTCACCAGCTGCCACTCCCAGCCCTCTTCCTTCGGCTCTGAGGGTTTGCCGAGCAGCTAGGAAACGGCTTGAGAGGCGAGGAGAGGCGAGGAGAGGAGAGGAGAGGAGAGGAGAGTAGAACAGAGCAGATTCAACAGAATCGGTTGCTAAGTACAGTACATACATACATACAAACAAACAAACACACAGACACCTGACAAGAACCCAGACTTGCAGGC
>Ga0302325_10035379_pt1 | contig 10203 bp, 10 predicted proteins | sample Palsa_T0_2_FD_201948 | JGI IMG/M metagenome (GOLD analysis project Ga0302325, IMG submission 201948) | Peat permafrost microbial communities from Stordalen Mire near Abisko, Sweden - Palsa_T0_2 | ecosystem: Environmental > Terrestrial > Soil > Palsa > Peat permafrost | place: Sweden: Abisko... | reverse complement strand
AACGGGCTCCAATGGTCGTCGGCATCGGTCCGCAGCTGTCCCTCGAGCCGGCCGTCTTGGGCTCGGCTGATCTCGAGGACAAGGCTCACCGACCGCCTCGGCGTTGGTGAGGCGTCCATGGCTCCCAGTGAACGCCGCCAACGACGCGTTGTCCCCAGGGAACGACCCTAGGTTTGACCCTAGGTTTTGTGAGCTACCTGGTTCTGGTGTGTGACCGCAGCTCGCTGGATCGTCCAGCGACTGGGATTCCGTCAGTCCAGGAGGGCGGCGAGCGCTCGCCGCGAGCTGATGTCGAGTTTGATGTAGCTGTTACGGAGGTGGTACTCCACGGTCTTCACCGATACGTACAACTCGCTGGCCACCTCTTTATTAGTCAGCCCGGTGGCCACCAATCGGGCCACGGCCAGTTCGGCGCGGCTCAGACCCAGGAGGGTGGCGGGGCTCCCGGGCGCGACCGTGACCTGCAGGGCGGCGAGTTCCGTGGAACAGCCCTGCACATACGGATCTGCTCCCAGGTCGGAGAAGAGATGGTGAGCCCGTTCGAGTTGTGCGACCGCCGCTGGCCTAGCACCGGCTTTCCGCAAACGGCGCCCGTCGTCGAGCGCCAGAAGCGCGTGTTCGAACGGCATGGACACCAATGCCTCCATCGCGTGAGCCTGCGTGAACTCATCGTCCGCAGAGGAGTGGTTTCCTCTCGCCACCGCGAGATTGCCCCGGCATCGGGCCAGCGCCAGGGCCGCCGAAGGCAGTCCACTCCGAGGAATGGCCGCCTCGAACTCGTCGAGTGCCGCCCCGGCCTCGTCGAGTCTTCCCAGGTCGATGAGCGCCGCCACTTCCATGGCGCGCCAGTTGAAGATCCCCGGGCAGCCACCGAAACCGAGGAGTCCGGTGGCCCGTAGCGGCTCGGTCGCGACGAGCACCCCGGTCGGGTCACCACGCGCTGAGGCGAGTGACACGGCGGCCATGGTGGCGACGGCCACCGGGAGCAACTGTGGAAACCGTTCCGCCGCCGTCCGCGCTGCGCTCACGTGCGCCTGGGCGGAAGACCACTCCCCACGAAAGGCGAGCACCTGCGCTGCACGTGCGTGGGCCCGCGCCAGGTCCAGCGGACGGTCGGCATCTTGCGCCAAGGCGATCGCCAACTGAGCGTGGGTGATTGCCGCATCCCAGTCGCCCCTGCGAAAATGCGCATCGCTCAGATGGGACAGACATGGGCCCGGATAGGTCGCCGGCAGACCCGTGCGCATCCGGGCCGCCGCCACACCGAGGTCCGCAATGGACCCCGGGAGGTCGTCGGCGTAAACCTTGAGCATGCCCCGCATGATGAGGGCATCGGTCTCCGATACCGGCACCTCATTTCCCGAGGCCGGGAGAAAGTCGAGGGCAGCGAGCCCCTCAGGACTGCGCCCTGCGGCCGCGAACGCATATGCCTGCGCCGTGCGCGCCATGGCCCACAGCGCGGAATCGGCCGCGGTCCCGCCCACGGCCCGATCCCCCCATTCGATGGCCTGGTCTGGGCGACCCGAGATGACCATCCAATTGGCCAACGAGGTGGCGGCGCGGGCTCCGATTTCTTGCTCGTCCTCCCGGCGATGGGCCTGCCACGCGGCCAGCAGGCGGCCTTCGGCGCTGGGCAAGCCCGTGAAGACACCCAGAAGCCCCATAAGAGCGTCGCGGCGCGCACTGGACTCATGGCAAGAAGCCAGGACCCGTGCAGCAGCTGAGGTGTCGGCGGCGTTGAGTTGGGTCACCGCGGCGTCGAGCAGTCGACGCTCTCGGTCTGCGCCCGCGAGCGAAAGCGATGCCGCTTGCTCTAAAGCCCACGCCGAAGCGCCCAGCTCTCCGAGGTCGGCGCTGGCACGAGCAGACTCCTCAAACGCCCGGGCCAATACCTCGTCCGGGCCCAAAGATGCCGCAGCCCGATGGGTCAGTCCCGCGTGACCGGCGACCAGTTCGGCAGCCCGGGCGTGCAGAGCCCTCCGGCTGGTCGGACTGAGATCGGCGTAAATGGCGGCCCGGTACAACGGATGCGTGAAGGTGAGCTCAGACGCCAAGGCACTCTCGCTCAAGAGCCCGGCGGACACCGCTTCATCGATCGCGTCCTGGGCACCTGGCGACTGAGCGACCCCGGCGATCGTCGTCGCGCCTGCGTGATGCCCCAGCACCGACGCTGCTGCCAAGAACGCCTGCGTGGTGACCGAGAGCCCCGCCACGCGAGCCAGGATCACCGCCGAGAGCTCCCGCGGTGCAGCGAGGGCGTCATTCTCGTTGTTCAATTCCACAAACCCGATCTCATTGAACAAGGCCCGGCAATAGAGAGCGTTACCTTGCGTGTGCGCAGCCAGTCGAACTGCAGCCCGGCGTGACAGCGTCCCCAACCCCAGCGTGCGTGCCAGCTCGGTGAGGTCGTGTGGGCTCAGGCCACCCAGTTGGATATGGGTGACGCGCGCATCGCCACCCATGAACCGGGCCCAACCGGGGTCGATCAACCGACCCACCCGCGATGACACAATCGTCACGACCTTGTCGGCGCGGAGTCGCCGCAGCGCGAACAACACGGAGCGAGACGATTGTCGGTCGACCCACTGCAAATCGTCGATGACAAATACAACGACGTCCACGTCCGTTTGCAGCCGGTCCAAGAGGTCGACCAGCCGAGCGCCGACCGCGAGAGGGTCTGTCCCTGGCTCCGTGACGACGCCAGGTTGCAACTGATCGATGACACCGTAGGAGAGGAGGGACTCTGCTTCGTCGCCGGCGACCTCGAGGACAACGGCATTCGAGAGCGATCTGACAAATCGAGAAAGGAGCGATGACTTGCCCGCGCCGGCCTCGCCCTCCACATAGACGACCTGGGGGTGGCCCGAAGCGGCCGCGGCAAGCCGCTCGTCGAGCATGGCCAGTTCTCCCTGGCGCCCCACGAAGTCAACCGGATCGGTCATGCCGCCACAAAGAACGGGCGTCTGGGGCGGCGGCCCGCGCCGGACGCAATCCGGGCTTGAGGGAGGTCACCTAGGGCCGAAACGGCCAAGCTGGGTGCCGCTCTCCACGTCGGGCTTCGGAGTGAAGCATGCCGTTCATGCTACCCCTGGTAGTTGCCCGCACAGCAGTCCTGCGGGCCCGTCGGCACGTCAGGCTCGGACTCCACCGGCCACAAGAGACGGAGTCAGCTCCACGAGCAAGATACGCTGGGCTCGCATGGCTAAGAGTTGGCGAGCCCGCACCCCGAGACCAATTTGGTTCAGTGACGCCCACGAGGCCGAAGCCAAGGAGGCACAGCTGCGCAAGCGACCCAACCGGTTCGGCACGTGGGTTCTGCGGCATCTCGGCTTCACGGGTGAGATCCGGGAGCGCGCACCGCGTGCGCAGACCGGACACACCCATGAGCACCCCGTCCATCGGCCTCCGGGGAGCTGATCTCGCCCCGAGGAGCTGCCTCCTCGAACGCCGGCAAGGAGTGGACAACCCGCAGGATGGGGCTCACCCTGAGCGAATGAAACTGTCGGCATTGTTCGTCCCGAGGTCCTGGCGTCGACGCATCTGGCTCGGGACGTTCACTCTGGTCACGTCGGCCGTCTTTGTGATCGGCGCCGCCACAGCCAGCTCCGCGGCGGATGGTCCGCACTCCGTCCGTCTCGCCGCGTCGTCCAAAAGTCATAAGCACAGCACCAGCCACAAGCACAACAAGGCCAAGCCCCGGCAGAGCTCCGGTAGCCCTTGCCTGGAGGGGAATTGGAACGTCACGGCCATCACCTTGAGTACATCCGGCCTCAGTTTCACCGGTGGTGCCGGAACGACCGTGGACATCATGTCCAATGGGAACGCGCTCGGGAATTTCACGCCGGGTACTCCTCTCGTGGGGACCGAGGGATCAGCGAAGTTCAACGGCACGGTGACCGACCATTACGGCTTTTCACCAAAGAGCACGTCGCTCTCGGGTACCTTCCCGGTCTCGACGGTCACCGACGATGCCACCATCACGGTCGCCGGTGTGACCAGGCCCGTCACGTCCTCACCCGAGCAGGGCTCGTACAGCTGTAGCGGCAAGGACCTGTCGCTGACCTTGACCAGCAATGGCAACACACTGACGTACCACATGTCCCCCGCCAGCTGACAGTATTCGGTGGCGCCTCAGGCCGATGACCTGGGTGGACGGTCGGTCGCCGAACCCATTCGCCCTGCGTCTGGCGGGTACTTCCGAGCCGTTGCAACGGCACCACCAGAGAAATAGCATCGACTCCGGCCGGGTGAAGAAGTCGCCCGGGTTGATGCTGCCGGTGGAGCTGCATCTAGCCACTTCGGATCGCAATGCGTCTCAAATGGGGGGGACGGCGATGACACTGGAAACACATTTCAGGTCCACCACCACAGGGACGGGCGCCTCACAGCTCCAGGTCTTCGTGAGCCGAGCCGAGAGCACGACCCGAGTGATATTGGCGGGTGAACTGGATGCCGCCTCGGCGGAGTCCCTGAGCGAGCAACTGCGCCTCGTGACCGCGGATCTGGAGGACGATCTCAGTATCGACGTCGGACTGCTGATCTTCATAGATTCAACCGGGCTGTCACTATTGGTTTCGCTCCAGAAGAAGGTGAGCGCGCTCGGGCATACCCTCACCATTCGCGACCCGACTCCCGCAACGCGTCGCTTGTTCCAGATCACCGGATTGGAAGAGGTGCTGAAGGTCGAACCGGCGCAGCAGTAGACACCGGACCCGGCTGATCCGGCTGGAAACCTCCGGTCGGATCGTGCTACGCAGGTCTCATGAGCAAGGTGGAAGTTACCGCCGAGCGCACCATCGATGCGCCGGCCGAGACCGTGTACGGGTACCTGGCGAACCTGCAGGAGCATCGGCAATTCTTGCCCCCTGCCTTCTCCGACTTCGAGATTGAGGCAGGAGGGGTCGGTGCCGGATCTGTCGTGCGCTTCAAGGTGAGCGCGGGAGGGCGTGAACGCTCGTACCGTATGGTCGTGGCCGAACCCGAGCCGGGTCGGGTCATCACCGAATCGGACAGCAACTCCAGCCTCGTCACGACGTTCACCGTGACCCCACAGGGCGCCAACTCCAGCGTACGAATCTTCACCAGTTGGGACGGGGCAGGAGGAATCGGAGGTTTCTTCGAACGCCGCTTCGCTCCCCGGGCCATGCAGAAGATCTACCTCGATGAGCTCTCGCGCCTGAATGCGTACGCGCTCCAGCGGGCAACGCCTGGCTCGGCCGGCTAAACCTCAGCCTTCGGCTGGACCGCCCGGATCCACCGGTCGGTCGGGAGTCCCCGGGGGAAGTGCGATGTCGTTGCGTGGGGCTTCCTTGTTGCGCACCGAGGTAGAGCGGGCGTCAATGAAACCCCACCGGCCCGCTGGCATCTTCTGAACCCTCCGGGCCAGCTGGTGGCCGAAGGCCCGGATTACGAGGTGGCGTACCGGGCTGATCATCAGCAAGAGGCCGATGGCATCCCCGATGAACCCCGGCACGCAGATCATGAAACCGCCGATGAGGACCACCAGGCCGTCGAGCAGCTCCCGGGTCGGCACCTCCCCCAACGCCAGACGTTCCCGGGTGCGGGCCAGCACGCCCGATCCGACCCGGCGAACCACGAACGGCCCGCACGCGCTCACCAGGATCAGGATCAGCAAGGCCCACAGGAATCCCACATGGTCGCCCACCAGGACGAAGGCGACGACCTCTGCGGCGACAATGAGCAGCAGGCTGATGAAGAACACACCGCAGGGTAACTCCTCCACCGGGTCCGCCGAGAGCGCGCCCCCCCAATCCGCATGCAGACGCTCACACCTGCGCCCGGACTCCCAGTGAGACAATGGCCGGCGTGCGGAGATCCGTTGCTCTCCGCCCTGGAGGCACACGATGGGACACACGGCAAGGGTGGAACTCGTACTCGACTGCGCAGAGCCGAGGAGGCTCGCTACGTTCTGGCGTGCCGCGCTGGACTATCGGGACCTCTATACGGACGAGAGCCTGGCTGTGCTCGTCCCCAAGGAAGGGATCGCCTCACCGCTTCTCCTTCAGGGGGTTCCCGAGCCCAAGGCCGGCAAGAACCGCATGCACCTCGACATTGTGGTTGACGACATCGAAGCGGAGATCCACCGCCTACAGGGACTCGGCGCCCGCCGTATCGACGAAAGCCCGCTGAGCTTCGGGGGAACCCGGTGGGTCAGAATGGCGGACCCCGAGCAGAATGAGTTCTGTGTCTCCACCGGCGTCAAGTGGTAAAGGGTGGATTCCATCCGCGCAGTCGGAGACAATTAGAACACGCCACCCGCGCCCTTGGGAAACGGGGGTCCCGCGAGAATGCGCCTCTTGGCGCTGTCCCAATCGGAGACGGACTCTGAGATCTCGATCGTAGACGCCGCAGGCTCGAAGGTGGTCGTGTGAGTGATGAAACCCTCACCCGTCCACCGGTGGAACTGCAGCATCGGGGGATCGTCGGTGACGCCTGCGCCTTCTTCGGGGTCGAGGTCACATCGGGATTGGTGCGTGGTGCTGGGACACGTTGTAATCATGGTTGTACCCCAGTGGTAGCTGATCGGGCGATGGACATGGCCGGCAATGATCTGCGTCACCTGCGGATGTCCCTCGACCACGGTGCGCAGGCCCTCCGATCCTCCCAGACGAATGGCATCAAAGAGCCACAATCCGCTCAAAAACGGGGGGTGGTGGAGGAACAGAAGCGTCGGCTTGCTCGGCTCGCGGGACAAGGTCGCGTCCAGCCAGGCGAGCTGACCGTCATCGAGCGTGCCGTCGTGACGATCCGGCTCGCTGGTGTCCATGCCCACGAGCCGCACAGGAAAGTCTTCGATGACGTAGTCGATCGGGCCGCTGGGCGGCATCCAGGGACGATCCGAAAATGCCGACCGGAATCCCTCCCGCTCATCGTGATTACCCGGTATGAGATAGATCGGTATCTCCAGCCGATCAAGCAACGCTCTCAGGAGGTCGAACTGTTCGGGTCGGCCGTCGTTGGTGAGATCACCTGTTGCCAACACCGCGTCCGGACGCTCCACCCTCGTGTGCAGGTAGTCGATGGCCCTCTCCAATTTGGCATTGGCGTCCACGAACCGACGCATGAAGCCGCCGGGCTCGTCGATATGGAGGTCGGTGATCTGAGCAATGAGCACGCAACCAAGTATTGCCTCCTCATCGATGACGGCGCGAGCACAGCCTGCCTCTCCTTGATCCGACTGTCCCGCGGTCCCTATGAACTGGGATGAAGGGCGACGACAACCGGAGTGGAGCGGACCGGTGGGCAACCGCGAGCAGGGGTCCTGAAGCCGTTCGTCGGCGCTTTGTGGCAAAGTTGGACCGTGGAGAGGCTTGGGAATCAACAGGTCCTTGATGAGGGTCTCGTCGACTGGCGCAAATTGGCCCAGGCCCTCCACGCTCGTTACCTGAGCCCGGACTACCTGGCCGCAGCTAGGTTCGTATCGGCCGTGGCCCAGGTCGCCGAGGCCGAGGATCACCACCCTGACCTGAGGCTCACTGCGGGCACAATCGAAGTCTCGCTGTGCACGCACGAGGACGGCTTATGGGTGACACAGAAAGATGTCGATATGGCGAGGACGATCAGCGAGATTGCCAAGGAGTTGGGACTCACACCTGACCCTGGGGCGGTGACCCAGCTCGAGATTGCACTCGATACCGCACACGAGGACGGACTCTCGCCCTTCTGGGCGATACTGCTCACCGGTAGCGCCGACAACAAAATCTATGACTCGATCTTCGATCCCTCCGGTCGGGTCCCCAGTCTGTGGTTCCAAAGCACAGACGAGCACGATGCTCCCCGCCAACGTTGGCATTTCGACCTCTGGCTCGCTCCGGAGGTGGCCGACGACCGGATCGCTGCGGCGGTGGCGTCCGGAGGGTCCATCGTCGACGACTCCGGGACGCCGTCGTTCACTGTTCTCGCCGATCCCGACGGGAACCGAGTCTGCGTGTGTACGGCCACGGGGCGCTGAACGGCGTACCGGCCATGACGGGGCTCCGCTTCTGAACTCAGCGCTACTTCAGGCGCGGAATTGGAAGATCGCCCCCCAATCGTCCCTACTGGGCTGACTCGTAGCAGTTGAACATCCATCGAATATCGAAACGGTCCAGGCTGCACCCCCAGTATGCCCATGGCATCTGCTGCATGCCCGTCGACTCGCTTCCGCCCTCGCTGAGCGCGGCGTAGAGGCGATCGGTCTCGGCCCGGCTGTCAGGCTCAAGACAAATCGTCACGTTGTTTCCAACCCGGAGCTCATGACCCATGGAAGCAAGCATGTCGGTCCCCATCAGCACATGGCCTGCCAGGATCGGTAGCTCGACGTGAGCCACCATCTTCCTCTCGGCATCGGACAGTTCGGGCGCACCAGGTCCACTGGGCATGTCACCCATACGAGCGATCTCACCGGTGATTTCGGTACCGAAGACAGAGCTGTAGAAACTGAAGGCTTCCTCAGTCGTCCCCATAAAATTCAGATAGGTACTGACGCGGCTCATTACTGCCTCCTTGACGAGTCCTCCGTCGGCATCTCCTCCGGAGCTGTCTGCTGTAGGAGTTGACGATAGAGCACCGCGAAACTCATCGACGCCGCCGTCCCTTTTCAACCCGAGCGGCAAGGACCGGCCCAGGCTCGCCGCGGCATTTGGGTCTGCACCAGGTGGGTCGTGAGCGGGTGAGTCCTTCAGCCGGCGAACCTCACGAAAGTCCAGCAAGCTTGTACAGAACCAAGGAACCAGCGACGGCGACGTTGAGCGACTGGCCGACACCCATCATCGGAATCTCTACTACTTGATCCAGGAATGGCCACACTTCAGGTGGGAGCCCGGAGTGTTCGTGCCCGAGAAGGATGACGCTTCGATTGAGGGCTTGCCGAACCTGACGAAGTGAGATCGAGTCCTCACTCAGTTCGACTCCGATGATCCGGGCACCTTGACGTTGCTGTCGATCAATCCAACCGATCTTGGAATCCACCCAGTGCAAACAGGGTCGCGCGGACAGGGTGTCGCCCTTCTTCAGCGCTTCCCGATAGTGGTCAGTCTCCGGTATCGCCATGCAGGCCCCCACGGCATCGCAGCTCCGCAGAAGAGTTCCGAGGTTGGCGCCATAAGCGACCCACAGGGGGGCCACAATCAAGTGGTTCGAGCAGGGTATCGGAGCACGCCGCCGTTCGGTGTGCTGCGCCGAGCGACGGTTCCTTCGGCTCACAGAGTCCGAATATGGTCCTTAATGGGTTCGGACTGGTCGTTCATGAGCGTCGGACTTCTCGGCGTCCGTGGGCCTTCATTGTCGGGTAGGCGAGCGTAGCGTGCCGTCATCCGAACAATCAATGGCGTTCTTTCTTTCTTGCGCAGCCTTCGGAGACGCTCGGGCCGCCTCACCCGTCATACTGAGAGAGGTGGAGAGCCACTACCCGATCAAGGGTCACTACGTTCCTAGGCGCTTCCGCCCCCTTCCGTGGTGACGCTCGAGATTGCTGGCAAGGACATAGACGCACTGACGGAACGGCTCAAAGAGGGCTCCTATGGTCCAGTTCATATGTCGGGAGGACCAGAACCGGACACGTCCTCGAGCAATGGGTCGCAATGGTATTCCTGGGTTCTGGTGTCGCCAGGGGCATCGTCAGATTCCCTGTGCGTAACCGCGATTGACGATGACCGATTGGATGACCGTGCTGTGGCGGGCCAGCCGCTGTGGAGGGAAGTCTCTGTTCCCATCCCCGGAGCGCTTGAAGAACAAGAGCGGAGGATCGAGAAGCTGCGGAAGCAGCGAAAAGAACGGGGACGCGCGCCGAGTGGCGTGCCAGCCGCTGGACCTACCCACGAGCGAGTCTGGAGACGTGTGGGCTCGGTCGTCGGTCGCGTCCCCACTCCCAAGGTCATCGTCGACAACTTCGACCTCGCCGAGCGGCATCGCCTTCGGATGGGGATGGATGGGCCACATCGAAGCCTTGACCCCAATGCTCCAAATCCTAGGCCCACGTTCTGGCATGACGCGTGGATCAAGGAGGACGACCAGTCCCTCGTGATGCACGCCTCCGGGGGCATCCACGAAGAGCCTCATTCCATTGTCATTGACGATTCCGGGGATCACGTGACCGTGACCCTCATGGTTGGAGATAGCGACCGCGTGGGACCGAGAATTATAATCGCACATACTTGGTGGTTTGAAGTTCACCTGCCTCGACGGCTCCATCACCGGTTTCTG
>Ga0302325_10035378_pt1 | contig 10203 bp, 13 predicted proteins | sample Palsa_T0_2_FD_201948 | JGI IMG/M metagenome (GOLD analysis project Ga0302325, IMG submission 201948) | Peat permafrost microbial communities from Stordalen Mire near Abisko, Sweden - Palsa_T0_2 | ecosystem: Environmental > Terrestrial > Soil > Palsa > Peat permafrost | place: Sweden: Abisko... | reverse complement strand
CCTTAGGCCTTTCAGGGCGCGCAAGTAGTGCAGATCCACTGCCCTTTACCTCTAGGACTTCTGTGGCTGCATGTCTGGTTTTTAGCGTCGCGTTACGGGTGGGTCACGATCGCGGCTGGCGGTTGCGGCGGATCGTGCGCCGCGGCACTAGCCGAGCTAGGGCGGTGGTGACGTGGCGCCGGGCACAAAAATTGGTGCTGTGGTCGGCGCAGGAGCCTGAGTGTGGCGCAGATCGCCGGGCTGGCGTTCACCAGTGATGACCGGGTCCGGGACATGCTGCATAATTTCAAGCCGACGGCTTTGACTCGCTGTATCCCAGGTAGGCGGGCCCGACTTTTATCAAGTTGGTGCACGCCGCCTGGTCATCTGATGAGCGCGAGGACGTCGCGCAGGTCGGCTGGTAGCGGATCCTCGGGCGGGTCAGGATGTGCTGGCCGGCGCGGATCTGGGTGGTGCGGATCTGGGTGGTGCGGGCGGTGCGGACGAAACGCTTGATGGACCAGCCGCAGTGGATGGGCCATGATCGGGGCATGACCGTGCGGTGGGGTGTGGCCGGGCCGGGGCCGGTCGCCGGCAAGGTGCTGCGGGACCTGGCCTATGTGCCGAACGCGGTACTCACCGCCGTCGGCTCGCGCTCAGCCGAGCGGGCGGAGGCGTTCGCCGCCGCGCACGCCGCGTCGGCCGGCCACGGGCAGGTTCCGACGGCGCACGGCTCCTACCGGGCACTGCTCGACGATCCGGACGTGGACGTGGTGTACGTGGCCACCCCGCATCCCCATCACCGCGCGCTGGCCCTGGCGGCGCTGGCCGCCGGCAAGGCGGTCCTGGTGGAGAAGTCGTTCACGGTCACCCCGGCCGCGACCCGCGAGGTCGCCGCGGCGGCCCGAGCGGCCGGCCGCTTCGCCATGGAGGCGATGTGGACCCGGTTCTGCCCGGCCGTGGTTCGGCTGCGCGACCTGGTGGCCGACGGGGCGATCGGCGAGGTGCGCGCGGTGACCGCGGACCTCGGGGTGCGTCATCCCGTGGACCCGGCTGCTACCCAGTCCTATCGCCCTGAGTGGGGTGACGGCCTGCTGTTCCACCTGGGCGTCTACCCGGTCTCGTTCGCCCAGATGCTGCTGGGTGCCCCGGAGGGGGTCGTCGCGCACGGCATCGTGCTCGAGAGCGGAGTCGACGTGGAGGAGTCGGCGCTGCTGCGCTACCCCGGCGGCCGCTCGGCGCTGCTGTTCGCCTCGCTGCGCAGCCCTTCCCCCGGGGAGGCCCGGGTGCTCGGCACAGCCGGCTGGATCCAGGTGCCGCCGCGATTCCACTACGCCAGCCGGATCGTGCTGCACCGCGACGGGCACGACCCGGAGACCATCGACGCCCCGCTCACCGGCGCCGGCTACACCCACGAGCTGGCCGAGGTCACCGAACGCATGGCCGGCGGGCACATCGAGAGCGAGATCATGCCGCTGGCCGACACGGTGGCCGTCCAGGACGTCCTAGGCGAGATCGCCGACCAGCTCGGCATGCGGGTGATCGAAGGACCCGCCGAGCTGCCGTGAACCCCGGGGCCGCTGCTCGCTCCCGCCCGCGCGGGCTCCACAGGTCACGCTGGACAACTGGCCTGCCCGATATATCTGCAGGCCATGATTGCCCACGCTTACCATGGATGTAGCTGATCCGCATACTGTTAGCGGGGCGGGCACGGTGGAAGACCAGGTCTGGCTGCGGGTGCTCGGCCCGGTTCAGCTGCGGGACGCCGCCGGGGAGTGGCGGAGCCCCGCCGGGCTGCAGCTGCGCTTGGTGCTGGCGTTTCTCGAGCTGTCAGCCGGGCACCTCGTCCCAGCCTGAAACCTGGTGGATGTGCTGTGGGAGGACCGGCCGCCACCGTCGGCTCGGGCCAGCCTGCAGATCCTGATCACCCGGCTCCGCAAGGCGCTGGCTGGCGTGCCGGAGTGCATGATCGAGCGCTATGGACCGTTGTCCTTGCGCCGCGTCCTTGTCCCCCGCCAGCGGGACAGCGGGCGCTCTCGCCGCGGGGGGGCGCCGAGCCCGCCAGCGGACTGGCGTCGAGGTACCTGATCTCGTAGACCCGCTCGGTGAACTTCCAGCCGTCGCCGGTGCGCTGGTAGCGGTCGTGGTAGATGGCGTAGTTCAGCCCCTGGCGGCCGTCGCGGGTGCGGGCGAGCTCCTGGATGTAGGCACGGCCGGTCGCGGTGTCGCCGTCAAGCTCGATCGTGCCCGGATGCGTGGTCTGCACGAAGAAGTCCCACTGGCTTTGCAGCCGTTCGCGCCCGGTACGGATCTCCTCCCGGCCGACCATTTCGGCGGGGATGTTGGGCATCCGCAGCGCGCCGTCCGGCGTGAACAGCGACGCGAGGCGGGCGCGGTCGCGCATCATCACCGCGTCGGTGAACTCGCCGCGAAGGGCCTCGATCTCCACGCGGTCGGCGATGGCCTGAAAGTCGCTCATCGGTTCCTCCCTCACCTGTGTTGTATCTGTGTTGCGGTAATTCCTTCTCCGGCAGTCGCGCCACATCAGACACCGGCCCGATATGACGGAGCTTGTCGGGATTGACCACAGCGCGGATCGCCTGGACCACGCCGTCGGCCACCTCAAGCTCGAACACGGTGAACACCCGCCCCGCGGCGTCGTACCCGACCGCGCCCGGCTGGCCGTTGACCCAGGCCAGCCGGAGGGACGTGCCTAGGGACCGGCCCCGGCGGAAGAGACCAGCCAGCAGCCGGGCGACCCTCTGCCGCCCATGCAGCGGCACGCCAATCGCCTGCGCCTTGCCGCCGCCGTCCGCGTGGAACACAACGTCAGGGGCGAGCATGCCGAGCAGTGGGTCCATGTCGCCGCCGTCGGCGGACTCGAAGAACCGGCGGGAGGCTTCCGGGCTGAGCGAAAGCGACTCCAGGCGAGTGAACGCGCGCAGATACGATGACCTTGGCGGCGTTCGCGACGCCCCCCACGTAGTCAAGCTGAATGTCCGCGTCCGCTGCGGGCACGGCGGCGGTAACTGCCTTGGATTCGCCCGAACGGTCCCGGCCGCCTGTCATTCCCTCCACTGCTGCCACGGGTGCGACGACGACCCCGGCACGCTAGCAGGTTGTTGAACAGCGGCTTCAGCGCACAGTGCCGTAGTCGCCCGACCCGTAAACTGGCCATGATTATGACCGGTCTGTATAATCGGCATGCAGCACGGGCGTTCGCGTCAGCCATGCGGAGACGCGGTATACTGCTCTTATTATCCAATAAGAGCGTTATACCAGACTCCGACATGGAGGATTTGGTGCGTCGTAGTCACACGTACTCTCCGCAGACGCTGGATGCCGCGCGCGTGCTCGGGCTGAGGATCGCCGAAGGACGTCGGCGGCGGCGGTGGACGCAGGCTGAGCTGTGCGAGCGCGGTGGCGTTTCCAAGGCCACGTTGCGCAATGCAGAGCACGGCGAGCCGACAGTGGCCATCGGGGTAATGTTCGAGCTTGCGACGCTGGTTGGCGTGGAGCTGTACGGGCTCCCGCCCGGCGACCTGCGGAGTCTGGCTGCCCGCGAGAGCGACCGCCTCGCACTGCTGCCCGCACACGTTCACCCGCGGCAGGTGAGCGCCGATGACGACTTCTGATCCGCAGACGGCATTCGTCTGGATATGGCTGCCCGGGGCACGCGAACCGGTCGTGGCCGGGCGAATCGACGCCGACGAGCCCATGCGCACGTTCACCTACGCTCGTTCGTACCGAGAGCGCAGCGATGCCGTTCCGCTGTACGAGCCGGAGCTTCCTCTGGTGCCAGGCACGCTGCGTCCCGCCGGCGGCCTCACGGTCGCGGGCTGCCTGCGTGACGGCGGGCCCGACTCATGGGGGCAGCGGGTCATCCTCGCCCAGCATGCCGGTCACCTCACCAGCGCCAGCGATGTCAGCGAACTGAGCCTGCTGACCTACCTGCTTGAATCGGGGTCAGACCGGATCGGCGCGCTGGACTTCCAGGCCAGCGCCAGTGAGTACGTGCCGCGGACCCACTCGTCAGCCACGCTTGAGCAGCTGATGGGCGCCGCCGCCGACATCGAGGCCGGCCGCATCCTCCCATTGCCGCTGGCCGAGGCGCTCACACGCGGCACGTCGATCGGCGGTGCTCGCCCGAAGGTGCTACTGGCAGACGACGACCAAAGCCTGATCGCGAAGTTCGCGTCCGCAACGGACATCCGGCCGGTGGTGAAGGCCGAAGGGGTGGCTATGGAACTGGCGCGCCGCGCCGGGCTAAACGTCGCGCCCTCCCAGGTCAAACGGATCGCCGGCCAGGACGTGCTGCTCGTAGAGCGGTTCGACCGGCCCAGCGGCGGACAGCGGCGTCATCTCGTGTCGGTGTTGACGATCCTGGGCCTGGACGAGTTCGTTGGCGCCCGCTACGGCAGTTACGCGCTCCTCGCCGATTACGTCCGCCGTTCGTTCACTAGTCCCGCAGCCACGTTGCGCGAGCTGTTCTCCCGTATCGTGTTCAACATACTCGTCGGCAATACCGACGATCACCCGCGTAACCACGCGGCTTTCGTCAACGCCGATCGCAGTCTCACGCTCACCCCCGCCTATGACATCTGCCCACAGCCGAGGTCCGTCCCGCAGGCGAACCAGGCGATGGCCATTGGGCGAAGCGGGGAACGTTCCAGTCAGCTAAGAACCTGCCTTGCCGCATGCCAGATATACCTGCTCGATACCGCACAGGCACAGTCGATCATCGACGCCCAGATTGACGTCATCCAGACCCAGTGGAGTGACGCGGCGGATGCCGCACGGCTGACCGAACTGGAGCGGCGGCAGCTATTTCGCCGGGAAATTCTGAACGAATTTGTATTCCAGGACTGAACGGACAGCGGGACCCGCGTGCCTGATTCAGGCGGAGCCCGATCATCCGAGGTGCCGTCGTGCCCGCGGGACGTCCGAGGAGTGGTCGGTGCACGAACTACTCGGTGCAGGTCAGCACTCGTTGGTCGACACTGTTGGTGTGATCACATTGCCCGAGGTCCCCCGTTTGGTGTGGCCCATCGCTACCGTCCGCACGTCCTACCTTGTTGGTGAGCAGGCCGACTGCTTGCTGCGAGATACGGACACTGAATGGCTAGGCCCGGCTAGTGAGGACTTCGAGGCCTTTGTCGATGCTCGGCGCGGCGTCAAACAGCGCTGGGCGGTTCCGGCAACCATGTTTTGGTACATCTCGGGCGAGTACTACCTGGGCACGCTGGTGATCCGACACCAGCTCAACGGCGAGCTGGTCAACGAAGCGGGAGGCCATGTCGGCTATCACATCGTCGCACCGTGGCGGCGACAGGGGCACGCCACACGCATGCTTACCGCCGCGCTTGACCAGTGCCGGGCGATCGGTCTGCACCGCGTCCTGTTGTGCTGTGCCCCAGACAACGAAGCATCCCGCCGCGTCATTGTCACAAACGGCGGGCGACCAGACGGCCACCGGCACGGTGAGGGCCGGTACTGGATCGAGCTTGAGGCACGGCGCTGAAGCCGCGCGGACACCACAACTCGCAAAGGCCCGACGACGTCATCGCGGCGCTGAGGGCCTTGAGGTGGTAGACCGCGTTGGGCCCCAGTCGTAGCAAGCGGGCGCCAGGCTCTACCGAGCGCCCGGCGCACCAGGTGCAAGATCCTCGGCCAGCGACCGTGCGTTCAGTCCGCGTTGGGCCACGAAGGTCTCGAAACTGGCCCGCTGCTGCACTGTGGCCCGTTGCGCCGCATGGAGCCGCCCCGCATCGGCCAGGCTGGGCCGCACCAGGTTGACGGCACCGCCCAGCTTCGGGTCGGGCTCCGCCTCGAGGCCATCGGCCCGGGCGAGGCGCCGGTTGAACTCATCCTGGGAAGGTCCCAGTGCGGGCATCACCCAGAAGGGACCGTCCACGCCCAGCTGGTATGAGCAGTAACTGCCACCCCAGGGCAGCACCGCGGCGCGAACGCCGGCGGCGAGCCTCGCGCTGTTCCCTTCGACCCTCACGGCGTCGCCGCTGAGGGCGTCACTGAACGCCCGGTGACCCCAGGCAACGACGGGATACCCCTTAAGCGCCGACGACTCGTGGTTCTCGTTCTCGTCGTGTTCCGCGTAGAAGGCGTGCAAGTGGGCGTGCTGTACCTCCTGCCGGGGGTTCCTGGTGACCGCCGCGCCAGCGCCGCTGCCGGCGACGGTCCCGTTCGCGGCTTCCACGTCACGCCGGTAGTCGAGATTCCGTGCGCTGTCGTTGGCGCAGAACACCACGTGCCCGCCGTCCAGGCTGCGGTACCACGCGGCGACCAGGGTCATCGCCGTGTGACAAGCCGCCAGTTCGGCAGCCGTGGCCGACGACCATCCGTCGCGATGGCTGCGGGGCACCATGAGCGCGTGGGGCCTGGCCGCCCGCCGGGGCCCGTTAGCCAGCATGAAGGGGTTGCGATCGAGCACCAGGTCCACCAGCGCGGTACCGTCAGACGCGGTAACCGTCCCTAGATAAGTGGGAAAACCGGTCACGTCGGCGAACACGTCCACCGGCCGGAACCGGCGCGAGAACTCGCCCGCCAGAACCACGCCCTGGACGTCCCCGGTCGCCTGGTCCACCAGCACCCAGCTCCCGGCCCTGCCGGTGCCATCCGGCCGCCAGTACGCCTTGACCGTGAAGACGCCATCACTGTACGACCACATCTGGCGCATCTCGACCTGGATGAACGGGGAGCGCCCGCGCCCTAGGTGATCGACCATGCTCCCATGTTCAACCCTCCCCGCACACGGCCGGCAGACAAAGCAAGAAACCAGGCCAGATCATCACGTCGGTTTCAGCCACCAGACCGGACCAGGCGCTGTCCGGGGAGGCCGCGGCCACGCCCATGAGGGCTGTCCCGCCCCGGATGGCCGGGCCGGGCACCAGCCTCCAGGCATGGCCGTCCCAGTGCTCGATCAGGGCGTGCGAGAGGCCGGTGACGGTGCTGGTGTAGCTGCCGACCGCCCAGGCCCGGTACCGCAATGACTTGCGACGATCACCTGACACGCTCATGAGCCCAGTGTCCGCCGCCGCCCCGGCCCGCGCCTGAGTACGAGAGCTCATCCCGGCTAGGTACGTACTCGGCTCCTTATCCCGACCAGATGCGCGGCGGGTTCGTCGCCCGTGACCAAGGCGGCGCTGCGCAGGCACCTCACCGGCCTCGCCGAGGCCGCCTGGCAGGCCAGCGGATCGAACTTCACCCGGTTCGTACCATGTCGTCATTCCAGGGCCACTGGCGCCACGATCCTGCGCACCGCTGTCCGCGTCCCTGACGATGGAGGTGACGCTCGCCGCACCACGGTGGCCGGCGTCGATGGAGAACGGATCCGCCGGAAACCCGTTCTGGACGGCCTGGTCAACGAATACACGCCCGCCGCCCAGCGCGCGGAAGACCCCGCAGGTCACCGGCCGGATCCTGGTGTCGTGCGGAACACGGGCTATCTCGTCTAATCTGAGCGGCACGATCATCACATGGTTTACCAGGCTGTTCATGCCTGGATGACCACAAGGCGGTCAGATGCCCGCCCAGGTGGCGAGATCCCCGGTACCGCGGAGCCGCACGCCGGGGTGGTGACGGACGCACCGCATTGATCCTTTGAGACCAGGAGAGCAGATGACAGCAACAACGGCGCCTGTGCAACAGCAACAGCAGCAGCCGCAGCGGTCCGAGAAGGATCCGATGCGATTTCACCTGCACTATCAGCACGGCAAGGGCAACGGCAAGGGCAAGGGCAAGGGCGGGGGCAAGGGCGGGGGTTCTCCGTACGCCGGCGGCAGCAGTTTTATGGAGCGCGTCTCGGAGGCTGTAGCGAGCGGAATGGGGACCGTCGCGTTCCTGGTCATCAGCTCTGCGATCATCCTCGGCTGGGTGCTCGTCAACCACGTCATCCAGTTCCTGGGCAGCTCGTGGGACGGGCTGCTTAACGGGAAGGGGTTCGACCCTGCGCCGTTCATCCTGCTGAACCTCGTCTTCTCAGCCGTGGCGTTCTACACCGGCGCGCTAGTCATCATCGCCCAGAAGGCACAGACCCGGACCGACCAGGCAAACGAGGAAGCTGGTGCGAAACACCGAGAGGAACTCGCCCAGAATCAGGCTGACTTGCTGCGGAGAAACACCGATCTTACCGAGGAGATCCACTCGATCTCCGAGCAACTGAAGGCGCTGACCGAGCAAGTCCACGCAGCTACCTGCGGCCGCCCGCCCTCCAGTTCATGACGCGACGCGATGCGGGCCCCGGCCGGATCGGACAGCCCGCGCTCCCCGTCGGCATGACGGCGGACGGCCGGGGGAAGAGGGGCGCCGGTAACCTGCTGCCAGCACCTTTCCAGGGCGCCCGTGCCGAGTTCGGCAGCCATCGCCGGGGTGATGACAGGCAGGCTCGTGGCATGTACTTGACTGTTGCGGAGCCTTCGGCCAACGTGAAGAATCTCGTTTCCCTCGTTGCTTACCAGCCCCTCTGTCTTCGCACGCTCAATGAGCTCAAAGAACGTGGTGCCATTTCCGGCTTCAAACCGCACCCGTAGCGCCGCTTCAACAGCTTGCAGGCTCCGAGTGCCCGCGTCCATGAAGTTCTCGTAGGTGTAGTAGCCGTCAACGAACATCTGCCATGACCGGGCCAGCAGGTCGGCTACGTTCACGGGCGTACGGTCAGACACCGGCCACTTCGCGGTGCGTGCTCGCAGGGCTTCTGTGCACATGGGTAGATGACGCCTTTGAGGCCGTCGATGAGGTGCGGCTTGAGGTCGAACTTCCGCCAGATCCGGCCGACGGTCGACTTGCTCAGGCCGCTGCGCTGCGCCATCGAGGCCCGTGACCAGTGCGTTGCGTCCCTGGGGATCTCCTCGAGGGTGGCGGTGACGACCTCCTCGAGGAGATCCAGCAGGATCGACGGCGCCCTGCCGGGGCGCGGCTCGTCGACGAGCCCGGTCAGGCGCTTGCGCGTGAACCGCCCCCGCCACCGGGCGACCATGTGCTCGCCGTCCCGCAGCTAGGCCGCGACGGCCTTATTGTCCTGGCCGGCCGCGCAGGCAAGCACAATCCTCGCCCGCTCCGCTATGTGCGACGATCCCGACTGCAGTAGCCGCCAGAGCTTAGCCCGGTCCTCGTCCGACAGTGCCTCAACAGGAAGCGACATGAGAACCGTCTATAAATTTGTAGCTATTCACCAAGCGTCAGCAGCTTGAGGTGATGTGGGTGCGATCTCGTTATCCGGCGGGTTCGAGTCCGGGTGGCATCCAGGCTCGGCCGTTGAAAAGGTCGCGGAGGGCGTCGAGCTTGCTGAGGCCCCATTTGGCGGCGGTTGTGGACGGGTAGGACTGGACGATCGCGAAGTCGGCGAGTCCTTGCAGGGTCCGCCAGAGCCTCCTGCGCAGCCCGTCGCAGCGGGTCGGGTCAGCACGCGGAAGGCCACCACGGAGTGTCCGGGCCTCACCGCGGCGCTCGGCTACCTGCGCCCCGGTGATGCGCTCGTCGTGGTCTGGAAGCTCGACCGGCTCGGCCGCTTCGTCAAGGACGTGCTGACTATCGCCGATGACCTCCACGAGCGCGGCATCGGCGTCCGGATCCTCACCGGCAAGCTGGCCGGCAGCTACTCGCCGACCGGCGAGGGCAGGTTCTTCTTCACGATGATGGCCGCCTCCGCCGAGCTGGAGCGCGACATCATCCACGAGCGGACCATGGCCGGCCTGGCCGCTGCTCGCGTCCAGGGACGCCGCGGCGGCCAGGCCCACCGTGATGGACGAGGACAAGCTAGCCGCCGCCAGGGCGCGGCGAGAGCCCTACGGAGATCGCCAAGGCGCTCGGCGGATCAGTGGCGGCCGGCGGAGAGTCGGCCGAGTTCTCCGCTCGCATCTGGGAGTGCCGGACCCCCGAACTGCCGATGTAGCCACTCGAATGCGTTGAACGCCAACTCGACATACGCATCGAATAGCACATCGGTGTCTGTGGGGACGGAAGGAATTTCGATAACCGGCAGTTCCAGCCTCAGTGCAGTGCCCTGTGCCAGAGCGTCGAGCAGCCCCTCGGCAACGATCCGCTGCGTCGCCATGAGATGGCCTTTGTCCTTGTCCCAATTCTGGACCGTCCAGTCGATGAGAGACTCGGGGGCCTCGATCCATACGACAGGTATACCGGCGGCGGCAACCTCAGCGATCGTGGCCCGCATCGGTTCCAACTCGTTGTAAGCCCACACCATATGGTTGG